>Ga0315899_10003140_pt1 | contig 17994 bp, 18 predicted proteins | sample LakEriMetagenome_2_FD_203518 | JGI IMG/M metagenome (GOLD analysis project Ga0315899, IMG submission 203518) | Freshwater fungal communities from buoy surface, Lake Erie, Ohio, United States - Buoy 4 MA112 | ecosystem: Environmental > Aquatic > Freshwater > Lake | place: USA: Lake Erie, Ohio... | reverse complement strand
ATGCGGCTCGCTACGCACAGAACCTCAAAGTCAACGGTTTCGACGACTGGTTCCTCCCGTCGGCTGACGAACTGGACCTCATGTACAACCGCTTGTATGCAATGGTCGAGCCAATCGTGAAGTTTTCCCCCACGTATTACTGGTCGTCGTCGGAATACAACCTCGACAATGCCTGGACGCAGGTGTTCCGCAGTGGACAACAGTTCGATCGCGAAGGGTGGTTCACCGAAAAGGACACAGGGCTGCCCAATGCCATGAGAGTCCGGGCAGTTCGAGCTTTTGGCTGAACAGATTCATGTTCGGCTCACGACCGGCGGAGAACTCGCTTGGCAGTGAGTGAGATCTTCCATTTGTAGTAGCGCAGGTAGTGCCGTGGACGAGCGAGGCCCTTCACGGGTTTGCGTGGCGGACGCGTGCTCTTGTTGAGCCGGTAGTTCTCCCATGCGGGGAGCTCGGCATCGGCCGGAAGGAACGTGGCGGCGAGGGCCGGAACAACCGAGCCATGTTCGGCCATGGTGCGGTCGTAATCCACGACAACGACGTTGTCGTGGCCGTAACGGCGGCGGTAGGCCCCGGTGAGGCTCTCGTAGTCGACCAGCCACGAGTCGTCGTTCACGTAGGCGAACGATGTGGGATCGTTGCTGCGCCGAAAGAAGTCGTGTTCGAGGTGGCTCTTCCACGAATCCAGGAATCCCCGTGGGCTGCGCAGGCACAACACCACTCGGGTGGTGTTGGTAGGGAACAAGTCGGCGAGGCGGGCAAGTTCGGAGTCGTGGCGCAAGAGGCTGAGGGCTTCGCACGACACGACGATGGGAGAGGGTGAGGCATTCAGTTGCTGGGCAACGTTGGCTCGCACTGAGGCAGCCCATACGTCCCACTCTGTCGTGCCTCGCGGAGGAAAGAAGCCGAGTGCCATGGCAGGGGTATCACGGTTGTCGTCGATGCAGATGGCAGCGAGCTCTCGGGCATCGGGGAAAAAGCCCGTGAACCATCGGAATCCATGGCGATCGGCGATCTCTGCATCGTGGTCTGAGAACCAGCGTTGGAAAGAGGTGGTGCCGGTCTTCAGCGTGCCGATGTGGAGAATGACGTGGGGTTCGATGTCCTCAGTCTTGCCCAACTGCTGGTTGGGCCGAGGGTATGGGACGGATCCTTATTGATCAGGGTTTCAGGCGTCGGTACGAGGTGATCCCTGCCACCGTTTCGGCGTCGCCGTATTCGCCCGTTGCGATCAGCGACTGCAGCAGTTCGGCCGCTTGGGCCCCCAACGATCCATCGGGAATGACCAGCCACGTGATTTTGCTGGGGCTCTCCAAGAGGGAAGGATCTCCGAGGAAGTTGGTGCGAATCCACGGATTGGGGAAGGTGTACACCAGTTCGCGTTGCGAAGCATGTGGCACGAAGGCGTAGTGCGCCGCCACCGCGTCGGTGGGGCCGATGCGTTCCAGGGCAGCTTCCCACCCGGTGGTGATTCGGTTGCCGTGGGGCCAATAGCCGGCGTTGTACTTGTTCCCGCCGGGAAGGATGCCCCACGCATTGGCCGCCAGAATCGAAGCAACGAGAGCCACTGTGGTGGCAGCCACGCCTATCTGGTGATTCCGTCGCTTCAGCCATGCGGTGGCCTCGATCGCGCCGAGAATCATGGCCGCAACCGGGACCGCCTGGTAGTGGTACATCATGGCCCAGGTGAAATCTGCGGTGGTCAGAATGTTGATGAAGATCTGCGGTACACCCATCAGAATCACCGCAGGAGCCAGCAACGGAAGAAAGCCGAGAGGTGCGGAGAGCCGGCCGATGTATCCCGTGAAGTTGTTGTCCGCCAGACGATCAACGAACATCGAGGGATTCTTGAGTGATGTGGTGGCCACTTCAAAAGGTGTGTTGCCGAGTTCTCCGTAGAGCATCCCGTACGCACTCGTTTCGCCTGCGAGCGAAGGCACCATCCACACGGCAAACACGAGGAAGTACAGCGCGGCACCGGCAACAAGTGCGAGGCCGAACCGTCGACGCTTGCGCAGGATCAGAAGCAAGCCGATGCCAATGACGGCAAGTGAGATGTCTTCTTTCCACAGCATGGCCGCGGCAATCCACGCGACAGTGAGGATGTTGTGTCGGGTAACAGCGCGACCAACGCCTTCGGGGCGCGTGGTGGCGTAGTGATAGCCCATCAAGAGAAACGGAATCGCCATGGTCTCGGGGTGGAAGGTCTCCCAGGCCAGGTACGTGACCGTGGGGAGCGCCAACCAAGCGACACCGAACGCCAACGCCATGACGTGACTTTTCAATGCATGCTTGGCAACCAGAAACACCGGAACCGCGGCGAGCCCGAGCGCGAGTACCTGGAAGGTGTTCCACAGATTTGGTCCGCCACCCAGCCAGACGAAGGGAACCAGCAGGTAGTACATGAACATCGCGTGATGGCCGAACACCGGCAGGCCACAGACGGTGTTGAACCACTTTCCTTCGGACATCAGCCAGAGCGACTGGTCGTGGATGCCGAGATCGAAGTCGAAGGTGGCGAACATGTTGTGGCGATGAATCACCAGACGCGCGACCACGACCACCCAGAGTGTGATCGCGCACGCAAGCCCGATCCAGCAGACGTTGGCGGGTGTGAATCGAAGTTGGTGGTTCATTTGCCGTTCAGCGCGGCAACAACGGGAGCGAATGCATCGACGTCTTCGGCGCCAACGATGACATAGCTGAATCCCCAGCGTTCGCGTCGGGCGATGAGGTCTTCCACCAACTTGGTGGGCGGGCCGATGAGGGCAAACGGAGTCTCTTCGACCATGTCGGCGGAGACGCCGATCATCTGTGCAACGCCGTCGATGGTGCCGGCTGCTTCGGTGGCGTCCTTGGTGACTTTCACGAAGAACGAGCGGATGTTCATCTCGATGTCGGCGAGCCGATCGCCAGCCGCATGGCGAACGATGTCAACTTTCTCGGTGACCGCCGCGGCTGTCATGGTGCTGATGGCATCTGGTCCCACCACGCCAGCGGTCATCGTGCCATTGATTCCGATGATGTCGGCCTCGCGGGCCGCATACGACAACACGCGCTTGCCACCTCCACCGATGAGGATGGGAGGGCAGGGTCGTTGTACCGGCTTGGGCAAGCCGTTGTAGTTGGTGACGTTGTAGTGGGTGCCGCTGTGCGAGAAGGGCTCGTCGGCCATGGCCGCCTTGATGATGGCGACGCCCTCGATGAATCGATCGATGCGCACTCCGGCCGAGTCATAGGGAATCCCCGCCTGTTCGTAGTCGCTGATCATCCAGCCTGCGCCGATACCGATTTCCAGGCGGCCCTCGGAGAGAAGATCGATGGTGGCCAGTTCCTTCGCGAGTACCACGGGGTGTTTGTAATCGTTGTCCCACACCAGGGCTCCGACCCGCAGGGTGGTGGTGGCATCGGCTACGGATTGAAGCGCAGGTACCGGCGCAAGCTGCTCGGTGAAGTGATCGGGCATGGTGAGACACGAATAACCGTTGGCCTCGGTGCGTCGGGCAAGGTCGAGCCACTCTGCCTTGCTGTTGGCGCGGGAGCACTGAACCCCGAAGCGAAAGGGCCTCAGATGTGGGTAGGGCGCAGACGACGAGGATTCGGGCGAAAATGACACGTCAGCACGGTACCAACTCGACCGGTTGCGAGCCGACTGGACGGGTACGGTGGAGGCACTGTGATCCCCCGAAAAACAGTTACTTCGCGCCTGAACTGGGCAGGCAGGTTGATCCTCGTCATGTTGGCGGGGTCGCTGCTGGTGGTTGCGGTCACGGTGGCCATGGCGCCACGCGTGTGGGCCATCCTGAACGCACACGAAGAGCGGCCAGTCGAGTTGCCGTCGTTCACCGGCATCGCTCAACGGTCGTATTTGTACGACGTGAAGGGGGCACAGATTGGCGCATTCCAGGTGGAGAACAGCCAGCCGATCAAGATTGACCAAGTTCCCACCGATGTGATTGCCGCCATCCTTGCAGTCGAAGATGCCGACTTCTACGGGCACAAAGGCGTCAACCTCCGTGCGCTGGTGCGTGCCATGTTGTCGAACTTCGAAGCCGGTTCGGCGCGCCAGGGTGCATCCACCATCACCCAGCAGGTGGTGAAGAACGAATATCTCGCCGGACTCGAGCGTGATGGCCGATACAAGATCCTGCAGGCACGGTATGCGGCTCTGCTCGAGCGGCAGGCAACCAAGGCACAGATTCTCGAGCGTTATGTGAACACGGTATTCCTCGGCAACAACGCCTACGGGCTGCAAGCCGCGGCCGAGGTCTACTTCGGCGTCGACGTCGAAGACCTCACCGTTGAACAGGGCACGTTTCTTGCGGGCCTGATCCAGGCGCCCTCGAGCTACGACCCCATTCGGCACCCCGAACGTTCGCGTCAGCGTTTTTCGCAGGCCTTGAGGCGGGTGGCCGCCGAGGGTCTGATCACTCCCGACGAGATGGAACGCCTCAGCACCGAGTGGCCACTACCCGAGGTGTTGCAGAGCGTTCCGCAGAAGAGCATCACTCGTACGTATTTCTCCGAAACGGTCAAGGACTATCTGCTCAATCGCTCGGACATTCTCGGCGACACCTACCAAGAGCGATACAACGCGCTCTTCCGGGGAGGCCTGCGGGTGTACACCACCCTCGATTCAGCCAATCAACGAGCCGCCGAGGTTGCGGTGCGTGAAAAACTCCCTGCCAACAAAACGGGAATCCAAGGTGCGCTGCTGTCTCTCGACACTGCTAGTGGTGCGGTACGAGCGATGGTTGGCGGGCCGGGCTTCGTGGCCGGCCAGACCGAAGTCAACATGACATTGCGGCGCAGGCAAACGGGATCCAGCATCAAGATCTTCGTCTTGGCCGCCGCTCTTCAGGCGGGAGTCGAAGGAATTGATCTCATCGACGGGACGCTGCCATGCACGCTTCCCAATCCGGGCAACGAGGAAGAACCGTTCCGCATCGAGCAAGGTGTGAGCCGGCCACTCGGCTCGGTTGCAGAGATGACGTGGTATTCCATCAACTGCGCCTACAGCCGCCTTGCGCAGATTGTCGGACTCAATCGCGTGGTCGACACCACGTACCGCATGTCGCAGTCGATGTATCTCACTCGCGACTCGTACAAGATCCAGCCGTTTGCGAGCTACGCAACGGGGGCAAACGAAATGAGCCCGCTCGACATGGCAAGCGGTGCACAGACAATCGCCAACGGCGGAGTCCACATGCAACCGTATTTCGTGGATCGCATCGAAGGGCCGAACGGTCTGATCTACGAACACAGTGACCCGGGACAAGAGGTTTTGCCCAAAGACGTGGCTGCCAAAGCAGTGGACATCATGAAGGGCGTGATGATCAAGGGCACGGGGCGACGAAGTGCGCTGGACAACGAGCGTCCGTCGGCCGGCAAGACGGGAACCCAAGACGACAACACCAATGCTTGGTTTGTCGGAATGACGCCGCAACTCACCACCGCCGTGTGGGTCGGCGACCCCAAGGCATACACGCCGATGGTGAACATTCCGGAGTTCAAGAAAGCCGGAGTCGATCGTGTGCAAGGATCCACTTTCCCCGCAGGCATTTGGAAGAACTACATGGACTCCGCTCTGACCAACGTTCCTGTGGTGGACTGGGAAGAGGTGCCTGCTCCCATGCGGCCTTCGGCGCGGTTGTACCTGCCCGGTGTCGACTGCCTTGCGCAGGTGGTCTCGGGAACCTTGCCCAGCCGTGTCATCGGCACTGTCGTGACCCCGACTGTCGACCCCGCATCCACCACGGTTCCGGCACCCACCACCACGTTGTTTCCGCCACTCGATGCAGCCACGTCCACTGTTCCGGGTCCTCGGAGACCGGTCGTCAGCATTGTCGACCCGGGAACAACCATCCTGCCGTCCAACACCAATCCGTTTGCGCCGGTGCCATCGGTGAGCGCCAGTGGCAACCTCGTGTTCGATTGCAACAAGAATCTCCCGAGCTACGTGGCCACTTCGGTGCCGAGTGGGCAATAGTCTCGACTCGTGGGTCTTGTCGCTGTTCTTCTCGATCTGCAATCGATCGACACCACTCTCGATCAGTTGCGTTATCGGATGGGTCACTTGCCCGAAACCGAAAATGTGAAGGGCCTCGTGCAGCGAGCCACGTCGATTCAGGGTGAGCTGCGGGGGTCGAACAACGAGTCTGCCCGTTTGATGGCCATCGTGGATTCGGGCGAGACGCGGACAGCCGAGATTCGAGTCCACCTCGACCGTCTGAACAAGCAGATGAAAACCATCATCTCCCCGCGCGAAGCCGAGGCCCTGCAGCATGAAATCGAGACGTTGCAGCACCAGATGTCCGAGACCGACGACGAATGCTTGGTTGCAATGGACGATCTCGGCGCGTGTGAAGTCGAAGCCACCCGGCTGTCGGCCATATTGGCGGAGCTGGAGTCCGAAGTTCAGGTTGCCCGTGCAGCCGAGGCCGCGGCCATGGATGAGATCCGACAGTCGATCGCAAGCGACGAGGCGCGCAGAATCGCTGCGGCACAGTCAGTGCCACCGAACGTACTCAGTGTCTACGACGACAAGCGCAAGCATCTGGGCGGGATTGCCATCGCATCTCTGAAGGGTTTGTCATGTGGTGGCTGCCATCTCGACATTTCCCGCTCTGAAGTCGACCAGTTGGCAAAGATCGACGAAGACCAGCGGGAGTGTCCCAACTGTTCGCGCTGGCTGGCGCTGTAGGTCTGTCGTGTTTCTGTGGTTCATTGCTGCGTCTGTTCTTGCAGTGCAGTTCGTCTTCCAGGATCCTCGTTTTGACTATCGACTGTTGATCATCGGCGTTCTCGCGCCGGATGTTGTCGATGTGTTTTTTGGCGGTGCCCGGGTATTGCACACTCTCAGCTTCAGTGTGGCGTTGTTGACCATGATCATGTTGGCGACGCGCAATCGTCGCGGAGTGCGCAAGCGAGTCCTGCCGCTGGCCATCGGCACGTTTCTTCATCTCATTTTCGACGGCGCCTTCGCCAACACCAATGTGTTCTGGTGGCCGTTCGCGGGGTGGTCCTTCGGTGACGCGGCGCTTCCCGTTGCGGATCGCGGGGCAGTGAATCTCGTGCTCGAGGTCCTTGGTCTCGCCGGGGTGATCTTCATCGTGAAGCGACACGGGCTCGCCGATGCATCGAAGCGCCGGGAGTTCTTGCGTACGGGAGTGCTGCAGGTGCCCGCATGAATCGAGTGTCCGTATGAGTGAAGTTCTGCTGACGCTGGTTCGGCACGGTCGCACGGTTGCGAATGCCACGAACTTGTTGCAAGGACACGTCGACCATGCGCTCGACGAAGTGGGACTCGAGCAGGCGGCGGGCTTGGCGGCCGCCCTCGCGCGCGTCGCACCGGTGACGCGTCTCATTGCCAGTCCGCTTCTGCGCGCCCGGCAAACTGCTGACGCCATCGCTTCGGGGCTCGAAAACAGCCCTGTCGACGTGGAAGTAGATCCCCGATGGATCGAACTGGACTACGGCGATTACGACGGAATGCCCATTGTGGATGTGCCGCCTGCAACGTGGGGTCAGTGGCGCAGCGACATTCATTTTCGGCCACCGAATGGTGAATCGATGGCCGAACTCGACGTGCGCATCCGCACTGCACTCGTCGATTTGTGTCGCCAGAACGAACAGGGGCACGTTGTTGTGGTGAGCCACGTGTCGCCCATCAAGGCGGCTGTTGCGTGGGCGTTGGGCGTTGACATCGGTGTGTCGTGGCGCACGGCGCTCGACCGGGCCTCGATGTCGACCGTGCGTCTCGACGCCGAGCGTCCCGCACTGAAAACGTTCAATGTCACGGTCCACTCACGGGACTGAACGTGGGGTGGTGAGTCGGTCTGTAAGCGGGATTCTGTGAACCGCCGAGCAAGCCCGACGATTCGGTGACCATCCATCTGTGCGGTCTACCCGAGGAGCGCCTTGCGGCGAACGGGCCGTTCATCTCCTCTGCGCGACCTTGCTTCGAGTGGGGTTTGCCGAGCCGTGCAAGTTGCCTTGCACGCTGGTGCGCTCTTACCGCACCGTTTCACCCTTGCTCGACGCCATGCGGCTGATGCCGAAAAGCGCCGGGCGGTCTGCTTTCTGTTGCACTTTCCGTGAGGTCGCCCCCACCTGGCTCTCGCCAGCACTCTGCCCTATGAAGTCCCGACTTTCCTCGACACGACAAGCATGCCGCGGTCACCCGACCGACTCACCGGCGCGAAGTGTAACTGTCGCGAAGCGAAAGGGGAGAAGTATCAGGAACAGGCGATGTAGTCGTACGCCATCGAGTTGAGGCTCGGTGTCTCCATGTTGATCGACGGCTTGGTTCCCGAGGAGCTGGGCTTGCCGACGGCCACGTTGATGGTGCTGAGTTTGCCGAAAGTACTGGGAACGGCGGCAACGTTGTCTTTGCCGGTCTCGGGATCGATCGACGGCAGAATGCCCGCGACGCCCGGATTGATGGCCTGGGCGAGGATCGTGGCGTGACGGCCCTCTTGCTCACCGATGCTCATCGCGGCTCCACGCAATGCCGGATCAGAGATCAGCGAGACGTAGTACTGGTAGGTCGCAGCGGCGAGATTCTCCAAACCGAGGGCAAGTGCCAGAACGTCGTCGAGGGGAGTGTCGCTCGGATCGATGCCGGCGTCTTTGTTGCCCACGATCAAGTCGAGTGCCGGAGCCACGTACAACTTGGTGATCTGGGAGTTGGCGCATTCGAACGGCTCACCCTTCAGTTCCTTGATGAGGCCGGAGAGAGCTGATGCATGTTCCTTGTGGTCTGCCTGGAAGCGCTTGACGACACTGCCCAGGGCCGATGCTTCGCCAGTGAAGAGACCAAGGCCGAGGGCTGCTGTGTAGGCGTCGATGGCGTTGTACTCGAGCGACGATGCAGTTCGCAGCAACACCACGTCAGTGACGTGCGCCTCGGGAAGCGCGGTGGTGGTTGGTGCCGTGCCAAGACGGGGAATGCCCGAGTCGCCACCCGCAGCATCGTTCTTCCCGCATGCCGCAAGAACTGCCGCAGACGCGAGGGCGAGGCCGCCTGTTTGGAGAAATTTGCGGCGGTTGAAAGCGTCTGATCCGTAGAGAGAAGTCATGTGTGATCCTTGCTAGGCGGGATAGGTCTCGGAGTCGAGAGCTTCGGCGGGGTTCTTCAGCAGGTCGTCGAGGCCGGACTTGCCGCTGAGCGAGCCGAGCACGGTGGCGTGGCGTGCCTCGGTGGCGATGATCGATGCAATGAGTTCGGCGCCGGTGGTGCCGCGAAGAGATCCCAAGACTGCAAGATGCGTGGCGACGAATCCGTTCTCGAGGGTCTGGAATGTTGCCGCGATCTCGGACGACGAACCCGCCGCTGCGGCTGACGAGAATGCATCGAAGAAGGCTTCGTTGCGGTTGGCTGGAGCGGTGCGGCCGAGGAGGCCGGCCAGTGACTGGGCGTACGCCTTGTGATGTTCGCCGAAGGCCTCGAACACCGCTTGGTTGTCCTTGCCGACTTTCGCGGCTGCGAGAACGTAGAGGTCGGTCATCGACCGCTCGAGACCGAGTGCAAAACCGAGTGTGGCGATGTCGCCTTTCGTGGGTTGCTTCGGCGGGGCAGTTGTACTTGTGTCGGCCACGCGGGGGTCCTTTCTCGATCTTCCGCCCCCTAGGTTCACCGAGAGGTACGGGGCGTTGCAACTTTAGAAGTCGAGCGCCGACAGGTCGGGGATCCAGCGCCGGGTCCCGTCGAGCGCACGGCGCCACTGTTGGCGGGCCTCTTGCTGCTCAGAGGGCGTTTTCAGAGGTGAAAACACTCGCGCCGGTCTCCATGTGGCCACGGCGTATTCGAGGGAGTCCCACACCGAAAGGGCCGTGCCGGCCAGATAGGCCGCCCCCAACGTGGTGGCCTCGGTGACCGACGACACCTCCACGTTGCACCCTGTGGCATCGGCAAGGGCCTGAGCGAAAGTGTGGTTGTTGCTCATGCCGCCATCGATGCGCAGGGTGTGCACCTGCGGAAACTGGTCGCCACGTGCGGAACGTTCGGCGGCGTCGTTGGTGGCCGCCGCCAGAAGGTCGGCACCACGGTGCGCGACACCCTCCAGAACGGCACGCACGACATGGGCGCGCGTGGTGCCGCGAGTGAGACCCGACAGGGATCCGCGAGCCCCGTAGTCCCAGTCAGGTGTGCCGAGACCAAGGAGTGCCGGGACATACATGACGCCTTCGGTGGACTGCACGGCTGATGCGATTGTGTCGCTTTCCTCCGCCGAGGCGATGAGGCCCATGTCGTCACGGAGCCACTCGATGTTGGTGCCCGCCGACAGCATGATTGCTTCGAGACCCCAATGCATTTCGAGTTCGTCATGTCGTTCCAGCGAAAAAGCGACGATGGGAAACGTGCCGTGCTGCGTTCGTTCGGCAACCGTTGGGCCGACTCTTCCGGTGTACATGTCGAGCATGCCGCCCGTTCCGAATGTGATCTTCGCCATCCCACGGGAGATGCATCCCTGACCCACCAGGGATGCTTGCTGGTCGCCCACAGCTGCTGCGATGGGAAGGCCGTCGAGTGCACCGTGCCCGACGACGCGAGCGATGAGCGAAGACGAGGCAACCAACCGAGGCAAAGCGGCGGTGGGAACACCGGCGATTCCGCACGCATCGGGATTCCACGACAGGCCGTCGACGCGAACCAATCCGGTCACGGCGGCGTTGGTGTGATCCGTGATGTGCGTCGTATGTCCGCTCAACTTCCACGTGAGCCACGAGTCAATCGTGCCCACCAGTACGTCTCCGCGTTCGGCTCGCGAAAACAACTCTGCTCCGTAGTTCTTCAGCATCCATCCCGCTTTGGTGGCGGTCTGATTCGGTGCGAAGCGCACGTTGTGCTCGGCCTTCGCCGTGATGCACTCCATGATCGTGCGCAGATCTTGCCAACCCAGAGCAGGGCCCACGGGCAGGCCGGTCGTGCGGTCCCATGCGATGGTGCTGGCACGTTGGTTGGCGATGCCGATCCCGCGTACCAGCGCTGTGGGGTTGCGACTCAGAACTTGTTGTGCGGCGCCGACAGCCTTGTCGTACATCTCCAGCGCATCGAACTCGACGAGGCCAGCGAACGGTGTGGACGGGGGATTGGACACGTGGTGGGCGTCGACGATGCGACCGTCGTTGTTCACGAGGGCCGCACGCAGGCCACTGGTGCCGATGTCGAGGACGAGAATGTGGTTGGTCATCGTGTTCCCGTTGTCAGAGCAGTGGCCGAGCGCCGGATTTCTTCAGAGTGATTCCGAGCCATCCGCCGATGAAACTCGCAATCAATGACAGCGAAAACGAAACGAGAATTCGCCCAACTCGTATGTCGCCACCGGTGACGAGACGAAGCAGAAGAAACACGATTTGGGTTGCCACGAAGACCCCTGCCCCAGCAACGAATGCGTGAAGCATGGGCTGGCCCGCAGTTTCCCTCCATGCAGCCACCCCCGACCCGAGAATGAAGCCGAAGATTGCAATCAGCGACAGCAGGGGGGCCCAGCCGCCGGGAGTGTCGGAGTTGTCGAGAACGAACCGCGCAACCAGCGTGGGGGGCACAGCGAAAAGAAGGGTGACGGAGGCTCCTTGGCGAAGTGACAACGTGTCGAAGCGAGCCATGGTCTGCAATTGTGGCCGATCTGAAGCATGGGCACCCCAAGGGGCCCGCTTTTTGCAGATCCTGCTTGTTCGCACGAGTTGCAAACAAGCAGGAGATCATTTAGTGTTAAAACCATGAAGTCCCCCGAACAGCTCGTCTCCGCCTTTCGTGCGGCTGGGTTGAAGGTCACGCCCCAGCGTCAGTTGCTGTTTCGCCTTTTGCACAACAACACGGCTCATCCCACCGCGGAAACGCTCTACGAGGTGGCCTCTCGCGAGATGCCGGGCATCTCACTGCGCACGGTGTACCAGACGCTGTCCGACTTGTCGGCCATGGGCGAACTTCAACAAATCGATCTCGGAGCCGGAGCATCACGCTTCGACCCCAACATCGACGACCACCACCATGTCGTGTGCGACGTGTGCGGCGACGTCAGAGATGTTTACGTGTCCAACGCCGACCGCATGTCGGTGTCTGGGCTCGACGGATTTGCCGTGCACAGCACGCGCATCGTGTTCTCAGGTGAATGTCCACGTTGCGAGAAGAGGTCTGCAGTCAGCAGCACTCTTTCCTCGTCGTCGGATGCTTCTCCTGTGTCACAGCAATAACCCCTGAAGAAACAGCAACACACAAACACAGCAACAAACAAAGGAGACGTCATGGCCGGACTTGCCGGAACCAAGACCCACGAAAACCTGAAGGAAGCCTTCGCAGGCGAGAGCCAGGCAAACCGCCGTTACCTGTGGTTCGCACAGAAGGCCGACGTCGAGGGCTACCCCGATGCCGCAGCGCTCTTCCGCTCGGTTGCCGAAGGTGAAACGGGCCACGCCCACGGTCACCTCGACTTCCTTGCACAGGTCGGCGACCCCGCAACTGGCGAGCCGATCGGCGAGACCGAGGAGAACTTCAAGGCGTCGATCGCTGGCGAGACATACGAGTACACCCAGATGTACCCCGGTTTCGCCAAGACCGCTCGCGACGAAGGTCTCACGGATATCGCCGACTGGTTCGAGACCTTGGCCCGCGCCGAGAAGAGCCACGCAGGTCGCTTCCAAGAGGGCCTGAACGCGCTCTAAAGAGCACGTCACGATGCTGAAGAAACGTGGGGTGTCGGCCGAGCCGGCGCCCCACGCTCTTCAGAGTGATCGCCGAGTCGCAACACGGTCATCAGCGACACGACGCATCACATAACAAACAGACACAGAATCACTACACAGAATCGTGAACGAAGAGAAAGTCGCAAAGTAGGCAGACAATGACAATCACGTACGACCCGAACCATCCCTTGTACCTCGACGAAGCCGATGTGCGCGATGAACTCACTCGGGTCTACGACCTCTGCCACGGATGTCGTCTGTGCTTCAAGTACTGCACATCGTTTCCCACGTTGTTCTCGTACGTCGATCAGCACGACGACCAAGACGCGGGGAAGATGACCCCTGCACAGCAAGACCAAGTCATCGACGAGTGCTTCCAATGCAAGCTCTGCTACATCAACTGCCCCTACATCCCGGGTCTCCACGAATGGGCGCTCGATTTTCCGCGCCTCATGTTGCGTGCCGACGCAATGCGTCAGGCCACCAAACAGGTGCCGCTGCGCAAGCGCGTCACCACAACTGTCATGGGTCACACCGACGCACTCGGCAAGGTCGCCACCACCATCTCTCCCATCATGAACAAGGCCATGGGCGCCGAAGCCGGTTCGGCCGTGCGCAAGGTCATCGAGAAGACCGCAGGTGTGTCGAGTCAGCGCTTGTTGCCGCCATTTGCGCGGACACGCTTCTCCACGTGGTTCAAGAAGCGTGTCAAGCCCGTCATCGCCAAGCGCCAGGGAAAGGTCGCGATTTTCCCCACATGTCTCGTTGAGTACCAAGAGCCGGGAATCGGCAAGGACTTGGTGAAGGTCTACGAGAAGAACAATGTCGAGTGTTCCATTGCCGAGGGCGCATCGTGTTGCGGCGCGCCTTACCTCCACAGTGGTGATGTCGAGCACTTCAAGAAAGTCGGAGCTGAGAACGTGAAGGCTCTGGCCAACGCGGTTCGTCAAGGCAATGAAATCGTGGTTCCCCAGCCGACATGCGGCTACATCCTGAAGAAGGACTATGTCGACTACATCGGTGGACCCGATGCAGAACTGGTGGCCGCCAACACCTACGACGCCGCCGAGTATCTCATGCGCCTTCACAAGTCGGAGGGAACGGAACTCAACACAGATTTCGTCGGTGAAGTCCCGGAGAAAATCACCTATCACGCTCCATGTCACCTTCGTGCGCAGAACATCGGCATGAAGAGCCGTGACCTCCTGAAACTCACCGGATCGAAGATCAAACTCATCCAGACATGTTCCGGTATCGATGGCATGTGGGGATTGCGCGCCGAAAACGCCGAGCTGTCGATGCCGATTGCCAAGAAGTTGGCTGCAGAGATCACCGCAGCCGAAGGCGACGAAGTGGCCGGTGACTGCCATTTGGCCAACACCGCCATCACCGAGCAGACCGGAAAGACGCCGAGCCACCCGTTGCAACTTCTCGCACGTGCCTACGGCATCCCTGCCGAAGACTGACCATCTCCCCGAATACACCAGTCAAGTCAGAACAGACAAGAAAGAACAGGAGACAACAATGACCCCCACAGTTGCTTCCCGAAAGCTCACGGTCGACGACATTCTCGACCTGCGGGCCTACGAAAAGGTGCGTGCCGAGGAAAAGGCGCGGATCATCGAGCTCAAGCGTCGACGTCGTGTCGAAATGGGAACGGTGCTCACGGTGATGTTCGAGTGCCGCGACACCATGTGGTACCAGATCCAGGAAATGTTGCGCGCCGAGCGTGTGATTTCCGAAGATGGTGTGATCGAGGAGTTGAAGGCTTACAACCCGCTCATCCCCGAGCACGGTCAACTGTGCGCCACGATCTTCATCGAGATCACCACGGACGCCGCGATGCGCGAGTGGCTGCCCAAGTTGGTGGGGATCGAGAAGTCGCTCGTTCTCAGGCTGGCCGACGGTCGCGAGATTCGACCCTTGACCGATGAACAGCACGACGCGGCCCTGACGCGCGAAGACATCACCGCCGCGGTTCACTACATCCGCTACGAGTTCAGTGCCGAGGACATCGCCAGCTTCGACGCCGGGCCGGTGCAGTTGGTGTGCACGCACCCCAACTACCTCGAGGTGGTCGAGTTGGCGCCGTTCACGGTGGCCGAACTCGCCGCCGACCTGGCTGGCTGAACCGGCACATCGCCGAACCAACAAACTGAGAGCGGCGACGCCCCTCTCGTATTTGCATTGTCCCCGAAGGGGGTCCTAAGGTGCTCGCATCGGTGAGACATTCGTCACGTATCGGGGGGTATGTGACGAATGTCTCCCGTTGACATCCGACTGCGATACGACACGGCGGGGGGACTGGCGTGGCACTCATAGACATTTCGTGGCGACAGCGTGGGGCATGTCAGGGTCTCGACCCTGCGGTTTTCTTTCCCGACGAGGGGGACGAAGAGATGGCGGGCGTTGCCATTGCGGTCTGCGACTCGTGTGATGTCCGCATCGCGTGTCTCGAGCATGCTCTTGCGTGTCGAGAAAAAGAAGGCGTGTGGGGCGGCACAACCGAGCGTGAGCGTCGTCGAATCATTCGTCAGCGTCGCCGTTCAGCGTAAAGAATGGCGGAGTGACCTCTTCCCACGTGCCACCGCTTTCCCAGTTCGGTGGATGGCCTTCCGTACTCACCACACTTCTCGATCGTCGAGAGCTCGCGCCCGAGATGGCCGAGTCGGCGATCACGGAGATTCTCAACGGTGATGCCACGCCGTCGCAGATGACGGCCTTCATTGTCGCTCTGCGTGCCAAAGGCGAGACATCGGGCGAACTCGCCGGAATGTTGCGAGCCGTTCGCGCAGCGGGCCAGCGCGTCGACCTTCCGCCCGACACTGCAGCTCGAGCCATCGACATCGTCGGTACGGGTGGCGACATGAGTCATTCGTTCAATGTCTCCACGGTCACTGCTCTCACCGTGGCAGGAGCGGGTGTGCCGGTGTGCAAGCACGGCAACCGTGCCGCATCGTCGAAATGCGGAGCCGCAGATCTGTTGGAAGAACTCGGTGTTGCCGTGGAGTTGGATCCTGTGGGCGTCGCCCAATGCATCGAGCACGCCAACATCGGTTTTTGTCTGGCCGCACGCTTCCACCCGGCCTTCCGTTACACCGGACCATCGCGCAGGGAAATCGGTATCTCCACGGCATTCAACCTGCTGGGACCCATGGCCAATCCAGCCCACATCTCATCGATGCTGGTGGGAGTTGCCGTTCCGTGGATGATGCAGCCGATGATCGAGGCCCTGGGCTCGCGCGGCGTCACATCAGCATGGGTGGTGCACGGTCATGGTGGTGTGGACGAAATCACGCTGGCCGGGCCGTGCCAGGTGATGTCGTTGCGTCACGGTGAGATCACCAGCTTCACCATTCAGGCATCCGATATCGGGTTGGCCGAAGCACCGCTCGATGCGATTCGGGGTGATGACCCGCGTGTCAATGCAGACATTGCTCGCCGCGTTTTGTCGGGAGAGACCGGGGCTCCGCGTGACACGGTGGTCTTGAATGCGGCTGCGGCGCTCTTCATTGCCGGTGCGGCTTCGTCGCTCGAAGAGGGTCGTGGGCTTGCCGAGGCGTCGCTCGACACGGGGGCGGCACGCTCTGCTCTCGAGCGACTGATTGCGTCGAGCAACGATGCCGCCAAACGTCTCGAGCAGTAGGCGGTGAGCAGCAACGCACTCGTGGTGCGTGTTCCGGGCAGCTCGGCAAACCTCGGACCCGGTTTCGACGGGGTGGGCATGGCAGTGTCGCTGTTCGCGGATGTCGGGATTGTCTCGGGGGCGCTTCCCGAGCGCGCGCAGCCGGCGGATCGCCACCATCCTGCCGACATCGCGTTTCGCCGCCTTGGTGGATCGGGCGACATCTGGGTGAGAAGCGAAATTCCCATGGGCCGAGGCTTGGGGTTCAGCGGCGCGGTTCGCGTGGGTGGCGCACTGCTCGGCGCCATGCTTGGCGGCAAGTCTGGCGACATTGTCGAAGAGGCTCTGCGTGATGAAGTGTTCCGGGTCACCGCCGAGCTCGAAGGGCACGGCGACAACGTGGCCGCATCGCTCTACGGCGGTGTGGTGGGAACCAACGGGCATCGTGCCGCGCGTGTGAGCGTGAACATTCCTCTCGACGTGGTGGTGTGGATTCCCACGTACACCACGTCGACCAGTGAGTCGCGCAACAAGTTGGCCACGATGGTTCCTCTCGCCGATGCAGTCTTCAACATTTCCCATACCGCGCTCTTGCTGGCCGCCTTGAATGCGGGAGACGTGCGTGCACTGGGGGAGGCGACAGCGGATCATCTGCATCAGAGTCAGCGTTTGGCCGCAGTTCCGGCCAGTCGAGAAGCACTCGAGTCCGGAGTCGATGCGGGTGCAATCTGTGGCTGGTTGAGTGGATCCGGACCGACGGTTGCTTTTTTCGCCCACAAGGGCGAAGGAGAGGCGTTGGCCCGAAAGTTGCCGGCCTCCGGTACGGCCAAGGTGTTGTCGATCGACGAAGTGGGTGCGCGGCGCGTCGTGTGACACCCCGTTGGCAGGATCTGTCCCATGAGTGCTCCCATCACCATCTCCTGTGAAACCTGTGTCATGCGCGAAAGCGATGCCTGTGGCGATTGCGTGGTGAGTTTCATCCTCGACCGCGACCCTGATCAGGCGGTTGTGTTCAGCCTGGAAGAGGCTCGGGCGGTCAAGCTTCTCGCTTCTGCGGGATTGGTGCCTACGCTTCGGCACCGTGCCTCCGGTTGACGCTCTCGCCACCTACGCCAAGGAACTGTGCGACCTCGGTGTCGCCTCCGGGCTGCACCGCGTTGGAATCGCGCCGGCGGCGCCGTTGTCGAGGGCTCGCCAAGCTTTGCACGATCGCTCCGAGCGAGGGTTGTCCGACACCATGCAGTTCACCTACCGCAATCCTGAACGATCCACCACGCCGACGATGAGCGTCGAGGGTGCTCGATCCATCATCGTCGGTGCCCGCAGTTACTTCGCCGACTTGCCGTCGATCACCGATCCTGATGTCGTGAATGCGCGAGTGGCTCGATACGCGTGGACCGACCACTATGCACCGTTGCGCGATGCACTTCGTGTGGTGGTGAAGAAGTTGCGCAAAGACGGCCATCGTGCCGTGTTGTTTGCCGACGACAACTCGGTCGTCGATCGAGAGGTGGCATGGCTGGCGGGCTTGGGCTGGTACGGCAAGAACGCCAATCTGCTCCTGAGCGGAGCCGGAAGTTGGTTCGTGCTCGGAAGCATCATCACCACCGCGGTCTTGCCCACCAATCAGCCGGTCGACGATGGCTGTGGATCGTGTCGGCGATGCATCGATGCGTGTCCCA
>Ga0315899_10003139_pt1 | contig 17995 bp, 22 predicted proteins | sample LakEriMetagenome_2_FD_203518 | JGI IMG/M metagenome (GOLD analysis project Ga0315899, IMG submission 203518) | Freshwater fungal communities from buoy surface, Lake Erie, Ohio, United States - Buoy 4 MA112 | ecosystem: Environmental > Aquatic > Freshwater > Lake | place: USA: Lake Erie, Ohio... | reverse complement strand
GTCAATACAGAACACATTCTAGGCAACATGTCACCCGCTGCCTGCGATTGTACGCTGCACTGCCCAAGACGCTCTATACAGAACACATTCAATACAGAACACATTCTATGCACGCGGCACTGCCAAGGATATGCTCGAGAGCATAAGTGTCCCGCTGCTACTGCTACAGCTGAAAACCCAGACTACAATTACCTATTACATTCGTACATTCGTGGTTTCCAACAACAGGTATTATTACTCTACCTCCATTATCTGGGGCTTAGGTGGCTCGGCCCAGGTGATACTGCACGTTCGATCCGCCCCATCAAAGGTGAATCTCTCGTGCATCTCGTCGATTGCGGCCTGCCCGGATGCTCTGGCCTTGAACGTGACCATCGCACAGGCCTTGCTGAGGCCGCCCTTGGCCTTGAGGATGAACGCCTCTTCCACTTCCCCAAACCGCTCCAGCACCTGCCGCAGCTCCTCCTCCGTCACTGTCCGGGAGGACAGCCGGACAAATACACGACGATCGGCAGACGTCACGTCGTACCCCGCCGGCGCCGCTGCCACAGCCGGCGTCGTCCCGGCCCAGCCGTCGGCGGGCTTCGGGTCTGCCCACTTGGCGATTATCGGGCTCTGGAGAGAGGAAGAGAGAGGAAGAGAGAGGAAGGGAAGAGGGGGGAGAGGGGGGGGGGAGAGGGAGGGAGTGTGTCTGTGCGTCTGTGTGTCTGTGTGTCTGTGTGCATGAGCGGAGCAACTGCATATACATGCGCGAATTTACCTTGGCGCCCGGCAGCGAGACCTTCTCGTGCAGCGCGGCGATCGCGAGGTTCCCACAGTCCCGGTCCGCATACTTAACGAACGCGCACCCCTTGTTTGCGCCCCCCTTGGCCTTAAGTATGTAACACTCCGTCACCTCGCCGTACCGCTCCATCAGCCGCCGCAGGTCGTCGTCTGAAACAGAATAGGAGAAGAGCCCGAGGAAGAGCTTGGCGTCGGCATGGCGCGGGGGCGCCGGGAGAGCGGCGGCGGCGGACAGCTGCACGCACGCGCGCAAGGACACGCACACACACAGCCGCGCGCCAAAACACTCTCCGGGTTCAGGTGCTGGTTAGAGGGCATACACGAAAGCACCGACACACGGAGGCACACCAGCGCAGGGTCGTCGGCTGCGGGCGGGGGCGGGTGCGGCAAGCCTGGCTCGCCGGGCGGTGATCCGGGCGGTGACCCTGGACCCATGACCAGTCTTCCTGTAGACTATTCCGCTTGGTCTCGAGCAGATTGAATTAGACCGGAAATGGGACAAACCAATTATGTGTAAATGTTAGTTAAAAAACAACGATTCGGCTGTTGACTAAATTTCTAGAAATGATACTCAACTCAACAGCCGAATCGTTTTGTTTTAAGGAAGGGATATCTTGGAGCAGTTACTACTCCCGCATCCACAACCGTCCACACTTCGACACCGACCGGAGGCGATGGTTTGCGCCCCTCATTTGCTGCTCACAAGCATGCACGAGCAGAAAGCTGGGACTCCCCCGCGCGACAGGCGCCAGACCCGCTAAAACACTCCCTGCGATGTTGCTCCCCGCAGGCCGCGACGCAGCGGACGTTCACGGAAGAGGAGCTGAATGCGATCTCAGTCCGCGTCAAATGCGAGATTGGCGAGTGGCGCTTTGGCACAGGTCTCCCAGTCGCAGCCCCACTTATCGTTCACCCCAGCAGGCCTTGTTTCGCGGGGGGCGCGCTCTAGGCTGCTGGGGGTTCCGCCGCACGGCCCAATGCCCCCAGGCGCTGTGCTGCTGCTGATGCCGCGCTCGTTTCTGCAGATGGGCTGGAGCGTCTGCCTGCGGGCATGCACGAGCAGTGGAAGTTGCGATGCTGGGCCAGCTCCGTGCTGCCCGACATCCGCCCCACGACGCTGCTGTACGAGGCATCGGACGGCGTGCAGGTGTGGGAGGTCAGGGACACCAAAGGCAACGCCGTGTGCACCGTGGTGCGCTACCTGCGGAGCCGACAGTCCCACGTCACTACCTTCGAAAAGCACGTGGAGCTGCTCATCATGTCGAACTCCATCTTCCTCATCAAGTTTGCGGGGGCGTACGCGACGGACACGGCCATCTGCTTGGTGCTGCAGCCGCTCGCTGGCAGCAGAATCATGTCGCTTATTGAGATGAGGCAGTGTGGGCCCCTGCCGGAGTCATTCTTGTCGCTGGTGCTGCGCAGCCTCTTGAAGGCGTTGAAGGCTCTGTCGACGACTGGCCATGTGCCCGAGACATTAAACGCCGAGCACCTTTGGTTGGGCTCTGAGTCTGTCAAACTGGGAACCACCTTCCACTTTGACTGGCAGCCGAGCGACGAGGCACGCGCAATCAGGCTGAACGACTGCATTGCAAGCCTGCCGGCAATCATCTACAAGGTCGCTGGCATTCCGCCCGAGCGCCTGCGGCCAGATGATACTGAAGAGCTCTGGGCGCCGGGCGGTTTCTATCCCGATGTCAAGTACGCAACTCTGGCGGCATCGATGTGGCCCCTGCGCTTCGGAAAGGAGACAGATGACCGCGTGCGCCTGTTCATGGAGGCATGCGGCAACCCAGACATATCACTGGACGACTTGTTGCATCACGAGCTTATTGCAGCGTACAATCATCTGTCGCTGGACGCAGTGTTTTTGTGGTATAAGGTGCATGGCGAGTACGAGCGCTTCAAGTACGCACGAACTTTCTCTGCGTCGAAGATCTTTGCTTCCAGTGCGTCAAAAGAAAAGGCGAAGCAGCAGGCAGCGCAGGCAGCGCAGGCTCTAGCACATCAAGCTGCTGAGGCTGCAACGTTGGACGAGGTCGCGGGGGAGACGGATGGAGTCGCCATCAACCCTCAAGGTGCTGCCGCCGTGGGAGCTACTGGAACGCCAGATGGCAAGGCGGCAAAAGGAAAGTCTGCAGTGAGCAGCCCAGAGCAAAAGGCGACCGTAGCGGATGTAGCTAGCAAGGCCGACGAGATGACAGACGAGGACTTGATGAAACATCTTTTCCAGCTGTTCCAGGAATCCCAAAGTCGGGGGGGGGATGAGGGCCTGTTCAAAGGTCTCCGGGGCCTCAAATCATTGAGTGAGGCTGATTTCGCGAAAATCTGTCGTGAGTTTCACATCCTCGACAGGTATCGCGGAGCCATGACGCGAACGCTAGGCTCGCCGAAGCAACTACGCGCCAAAAAGGAGCTCATATTTCATTTCAAAAAAGAGCCTGTAATCAAAGTGTATGAACCCCAGCCCATGTCGGACACCGCCAAGAAAGTGACACAGCTCGCGCTGCACCACTGGTGGAACAACATGAAGGGGCTAAGGGGCCGCAAGAAGCTGCGCATCTACATTCAAGGCTCGATCTTGGGCAAAATCGGCAAAGCCCAAACCGCGAAGGCGTTCGAAGAGTGGCACGTTATTATCATGACTAAGAAGCTCTACGATAAGAGGGAGGAACTGCGTGCAATTTTTGGGCGCGACGTTGTAAAACGTATCTTCAAGTGCTGGGTTGATTTCGTCTTCGAAGAGGTCGATGCGCCTCCGACCGCGGGGATGTCGACGACCGAGATGCAAGCGCGTCCCAGGATGCTCAGACGGAGAGTACACGGGGCCGGCGAGAATACAGGTCAAGGGTCGCCCGTCCGTGCCGAGTCTGGTACTTCACCTGACAGATACGGACACCATGAGGATCACGGCCCTTCATCGCCTGCTATCGTCAAGTTCCCCGAAATCCCTTCTGCAGTGAGCCCCCAAGCTCACTCTTCCATGAAGAATCTCATAGCCCCCGGGTAAGAGCGTTCCAATCTTCCTTCCAAAATGTGGATGGCTGACGCAGTTCCGCCCCGGCGGGGCGCTCGGTGGAGTGTTTCCGCCCCCACTGGCCCCCGGGCGTCCAAAGTCCCCGACCTTAATTGGCTCAGCGCGGCGTCCAGTGCCCCCCCCATATTTGCGCAAATAAGGCGGGGACGCTGCGCCAAATTGACATCTGACGCTGTGTCAAATGAGGGGGGGACGCTGGACGTTGCCTACCCGGGGGATATTTGGGGACTCCAAGTATGCCAGCGGAGTATTGGAGGGTAGCATAGGTGGGGTATACTCACCCCGCGGGGCATCTGGGCGCGCTGCATCTACTGGCCTCCCACTTTGCTGATGCCTGCAGCTCTTTGCGTGCTTTTCAGTTAAGGCTCTGAGCAACTAGATTCAAAAACAGAGATGCAGGGCACCTACCGAGCCCGCCTGCTCACAAGCGGGTGCAGCACAGCGGAGCGTCCAGAAACTTCCCAAGCCCTCGCTTAACGTCAATGAAACACGATGGTAGCATCAAGCATAGCTCGGACAGACTGTTGCTACACGAGGACCGCGGCGTTCTGGGGGAAGACTATCGCGCTGAGGGGTTTTACATCCACCAGATTGGTTTGATCGACGTCCCTGGGGAGCTTCAACGCATGTGGACAACAAAGGGCTTCCTGGAGAAGTCTCGCGAAGGTCTTCGCCTCCTGGAAATGCAGCATCGTGACCCATCAGGTGCACCTGTCTTGCATGCGTTGTAGATCCCTGCTCATGCTCAGTAGGTGGCTTATATCGTCTGACAACTGTTATATTGAGCAGGCGTTGAAGTGTGGTCGATTGTTGACCAAAGTGACGCGGTGGTCTTGTCTGCAGTCATCTACTCGCGTTCTAAGAAGGTATTCTTGTAGCTGATGTTTATTTGACGCATCGAGGCGTGACACGGCAACTGTTGATTCCTATTTTGATTTGACCAGGAGCACTGCGACACACTGCACAACCATCTTCGCTTCCTCCTCGCCGAGTGGACGACGACGCCAGAGCTAAGTGGCGCTCAGCCACTTGGACTTCTCGACGCCTACGCCTCTGGCAAACACGTTTACGTCGTGCTCGAAGGCTTCCAGCAGGTATGAATCAAAGGTGTGTAAACGCATGTTGGTCGGAACTGATTTTCTGTGATGGAATGGCAGGGCAATTTGTCGCTAATTACGCGCCCTGATCAATTTGGGCCAATTCCCGAGCCCATGTTGTCGGTATTTACGCGACAGATGTTGCATGCGCTGGGAGTGCTTCATAGTCACGGCGTTTCGTGCAGTGGAAAGCTCAAGGCCAGCTCCTTTTGGCTGCTACCAGACGGACGGCTAAAGCTCGGAGCGCTTTTCCACTTTGACATCCCCTCCAAGAAAAACATGGATGTTGCAATCTCGCAAGATTTGCATGCGTTGCTGGAGGCTGTTGAGCAACTTGCAGATGCTCGCTCGCAGGATGCGGGGATGCTCGCGCGCCATGAATTCGAAAACAAAATCAAAGTTTATGAGCTCAAGGTCAACCAGCTTCGCACCGAGAAAGCGTCGATTGTGAAACGTGAAGGGGATAGTGGCAAAGACAAGAAACAGCAGATGCACGATGAGACGCGCCTTGCTATCCTCACCACAGAGCTTAAGTCCGCAAGCGAAAAACTCGAAAACGTGCGCGCGCAGATCCACAAGGCTGACGAGGCCATGCGTCTCTTCCCCCTCACCTACTCCTCGAAAGGAAGGTGCCACGACTTTGTTGCGCAGGCGGCGCGTCCCATACTGAAGCTCGGGCAGGTTTACCTTCATCCCTTTGTCTCGAGCTACCTGGATGTCGGAGCAGAGGCACTTGTGCGCTGGGTAGCGCTGAAGGGCTACAGAGGCAACGGTAACAGGCTTGCGTCCACCCTCTATGAGGTGGACCCCGACGTGCAGGCTGAAATAGAACAGGCGTCGCAGAAGCCTGATTCGAGGCGTAAAAAGGTGCCTCCCTATGGCCTGCCCTCTACCTGCGCAACAAACGAGCACCTTGACCTATGGTGCTCACATGCCAGCGCGCGAGGAAAAAAAGCCGCTGGATCCACTGTGTCCGCTGTATCAAGTTTGTCAGACAGTGGATCCAGCGACCATACATCACCATACATATATGAGCTGCTGTGTTTGTGCTGAACTTCGACACGTGAGCAGGGATCGTCGATGGAAGAGCAGCAGGTGGCGGAACTGAACAAGATCTTTCAGAGCTATGTTGTACGTGGCACGGGGATGGATGAAGAACAGGTATCTTTGCCATAATCCTTTAATTTAGTCTTATAACGCCATGGCATGCGATCTGATTCTCCCCTCTTCATATGTTATTGCGCTACAGCACATGGATGTGAGTGGCCTCAGGCGTCTCGTGGAGACCATATTTCCTGGCGAGGGCTACAGCAATGCACAAATCGAGGATGGGTTTTCTCTCATTGACCTTTCTGGCAAAGGCAAAATCGTCTTCAAAGACTTTTGCGAGGTTACCCTAATGCTTTGCTGTGCACTGTTGATATTGCGCGGGGTTTCAGCACTGCAGGCGTCTTTTTTCACCTGCAAACGCACGGCACGCTCAGGATTGCGAACGCATACCTGAGCATGCTGGACTGTGCACCAGCATGCAGGATCTTGCCCACGTGACATGCTGACACGACGATGCCAACAGTGGTGGCTCCAAATGAAGTTCACGGACAAGCTAGGCCTGCGCCAGCAGTGGAAAAAGGAAATTGAAGCCCAGGAATTTCGGTACGAGCGCGATATGTGTGCGAGAGTGTGATTTTGTGCGACTCAGAAATGCTCGCCAATGTCGTGCGCTCGCTGGTGCATGTTGCTGCGCTCAGGACAAGCATCATGCTTCCGAGAGCACGAGTATAGAAGCATGCTTATATGGGTATGGAAGCATCGTGCAGCACGATGCTCATATACTTGTGCTGCCGGGAGCACGATGCTTATATTTTGTCGTGGTCACAGGGCTGCGGGGGAACTGGAGGAAAGGTCGATGAAATTGTGGAGGAAACATTGTCTGCGTCGATGGCGCAGTCGTTATCAACTCTCCTCATACTTCAAGTTTAAGGGCAAGGTGATTGCAAACAAGCACAATTTTGGTGTCTTGCTGGATCACGTCAAGGGATGGCGAACGTTGCTATTCAATGAAAATAGCAAGGGGCCCGGCTATGGCCAGTCATCTGGCGCACGCATCCAAGCTGCCGACCGCGATCCCTCGCGTCGCCATTGGGGCAAGCGCGAGGGCCCAGATGGGGAGTGGGAGCATGGTGGTGCGCTCACAGTCGACAGCAAACAGGGGCAATTCGGGAAGGCGTCGACGCCGGGAGGTCTAATTTCGCGCAGCACTGTTTTGACGCCGCAGCCAGGAAACTTTGCACTCCGAACGCCTCGTCGCCCGCAGCCCGACCCGCAGTCCAAGGTGACGCATGCGCCAAAATCGAGCCCGCGTAACCAGAGAACCAATCTCAAGGGCCCTAAGCACGAGTTCGCCCGGATCGCTGATTCCAAATTTGGTGACCCCCTGGCCTCGACAACTTCCGTTGCGGATATTCTGTCCAAGTCGAAGAAGTCCGAGTCGCCGACGGGCACGTCGAAGGGAATGCCCTTTTGAGGGTCGTAACTGTGCACCACTGCCCTTCTTGTCTCTGCATTCTAGATTGATTCAAGTGTGATTATTGTGTAGCTCGCAGATTATTAGCGTAATTGAAGAGAGTCAAAACATGTCCAATCAAGCCTGAATACCTTCCTCCACCTTCGGAAAAACTAGTTGTTTCTCGCTGCACAGCATTAAGATGTCCACGTGCACACCACGCACAGCATTAAGATGTCCGGCGGAGATCAAACGGGTGTCAAAGGCACTTCACCGATTTAATTGGGTTACAAATGACAACCAGGTTCCTGGTGAGTTTCCCTCTCCTCCCCGTCGTCCTCATGGATAGCCATGCGTCTCGGTTCCACGGCCGCAAGCCGTTACTGGCCGTTACTGGGTCGAGTGCTCTAGCTTCTTCCATTGTGACAGGTTTTCCTCCATCTGCGATCAGATAACAGAGAGAACCCTAAACCCTAAACCCTAAACCCTAAACCCTAAACCCTAAACCCTAAACCCTAAACCCTAAACCCTAAACCCTAAACCCTAAACCCTATACCCTAAACCCGAAACCCTCAATCCTAAACCCGAAACCCTAAACCTTGATGACCCCTTTTTGTGAACTTCGAAACCTGTAAAAGCGTTGCCCAGATCCGCTATTTTGATAGCTGCACACCGAAAAATTTGATAGCTGCACACCGGGAGGGAGCAAGCGAGTGAGGGAGGGATGGATGGATATATGGAGGGAGGGAGGGAGGAGGGAGAGGACGAAAAAAGAGGCGAGAGCGCAAATGGAAGTGTCTTCAGCGGTTCTTCCTACACTGCAGGCATCCATGCAGTCTTGCCCGCCCCAGTAGGAGTTGGAATGGGGGCAGGAAGGAAGTTGAAGCGAGCTGAAGCCAGGTGAAATGTAAGGCCCGTGACATTATACATGACATATTTTTAAGCCTTTTTTGGAAGTGTATCAAGTGACTGGTCAGGGGGGAGTTCGTGCTCATGAAATACTATGAAGTAAAATAAAGGGTGGCGCTCGTTAGAGTGCCTTTTTACTTCATAAATTTATGGCCCCCTCCTCTTCCCTCCCCCTGATGTACGAAGGGTCGATTTGCACACCGCTTCACCACCCCTCCTCAACTACCGCCGCCGTCGCCGCCGCCGCCGCCGCCGCCGCCGCCGCTATCAAATCCTCCTCCGCCTTCTGGTCCACAGCAAGTATGATGCCTTCTTGTCTCATATCGTAGAAGGTGTTCATGAGCTCAAACAACTTTTTTCGAAACCCTTTTGTGAATTGCCAGTCCTTTTGGCAAACAAAAGGAAAGAGCCGGCGCGTGACCATTCTGGCGCTCAAAAAAAAAACTGAGCTTTTATCTGCAGAGGCCTCCATCGGGGATCAGGAGCAAGAGGAGGAGGAGGAGGAAGAAGAAGAGGAGGAGGAGGAGGAGGAAGAGGAGGAGGAGGAGGAAGAGGAAGAGGAAGAGGAGGAAGAAGAGGAAGAGGAGCAGGAGGAGCAGAACAGCACTGTTTTCTGTGCTGTTCTGCTCCTCCTGCTCCTCGGTGCCTTGTCGGAGACAAGGCACCGACAGATGCTGCTTCCTCTGCCTGCGACACCTCCATTCGTGGACAGGACATCGAGAGAGCTCTCGCTATGTGCGACAACGACAGCGCTGATGTGGCACTACAGCCATGCAAAACCGACAGACGCACTTCCATTTTTGGCCGTCGAAACAAGAACAAGGAGAACAAAGAACCCGCACTGCACACCGAGCCACAGACTGAGTGGGTGACGTGTGCGGGCACGTGCCAGGGGAAATTTGGTTGGACTGTGGGATCGCAACAGTACTGCCATGCCCAAAACAAGCCTAAACCGCGATTCTGCGATGCTTACGCAACCCAGCGCCACAACAAGCGCAAACTATCCGTCTGCATGGACATGTGATAGGTGAAGATGCCGCTAAGAAAACACCGCCTGTGGGCTAGAGCAATGCTCTCGTGCGGGTGTGGAGAAGGGGGAAGAAGGGGAGTGGTACTGTGCTTCTGAGCAAGAAACAATCTGTGCCTGTTTCAGCATTGATTCGCCACTTTCCAACCCGGTTGGAGGAGGAGGGAGAGAGAGGGCTGAACCTGTCATTCTTGCTGTTTTTCAGTTAATGGTTATTTAATGCATTAAACACAGCTGGCACTGGTCTCGGCGCACCCAGTCCTATGCACTTGAGCCGGTACGCTGGCATACAGCTGGCACTGGTCGCGTCCACTAGTGTCCGGCGTCGGATCGGATTCCAGTGGCCCACGAGAGTCGGGGTACGGGTGCACTGTACTCACCAAGCAGCATATAGCAAATTATTATTTACGCATATTATTCGCGCACATTTTTTACGCATATTATTATTTACGCATATTTTGACAGCTGCACACCATAGCAAATATTATTTAAATAGCAAACAATTATTTACGCAGCATAACGATACTCCCTTGGCGTCCACTTTAGACTCTAGTGCACACAGGAAATTGTTATTTACTTTGCAAATCATTATTTTAGGTCCTCTACCTGCACGCAGCATCAAGGATACACCGTTGGATACACCGTTGGATACACCATTGGATACACTGTTGGCGTCCCTCCAGGTTTAGGAAAGTATTACTTACATAGCAAATTCTCATTTCACCTGCACACACCATCAAGGATAGTCCCTTGGTGTCCAGTCTCGTCACGCAGTTTGCTCTAGTGTTGGCAGCCCCATGGCCGCCTTCGTCCGTGCCGTTGTCCGTGACCTATAATGTGTGTGTGTGTGTGTGTGTGTGTGTGTGTTTGTGTGTACCTTTGTGTGTGATTCCCAGAAGTCACAGGAATTATAGCGCGGCGGCGTCCAATGTGTGTGTGTGTGTGTGTGTGTGTGTGTGTGTATACCTTTGTGTGTGCGGCCTCCAATCTTGAAGGCATTTCCTGCTTTAGGAGGCTCACGATGCGCTGGTACAAATTTTCAAAATTCACTGCATTAAAGCCACTATGGAGCGTGCCTTTTTTTTTTGTTTGAGAATATATACTAGGTGCTCAGCGCGCAATAATTACCTGGTGCTGAGCCATATCGTTGGCGAGGACCATGTCATATATATACACATATCGGTGGCGAGGACCATGTCATATACATACCTGGTGCTCAGCCATATCGGTGGCGAGGACCATGTAGATCATAACTTTGCGATGCGTGAATCTGGTGCGTACTGAGAGACTGACAACAGTTGCACTCGGGACGCCGCATCAACTGTGTAAAATACGGTTTACATATAATAGGGTTTAGATAGGAGACTGACACAATATGCACTGGGACGCCGCATCACCTACATAAAATAGGGTTTATATATAATAGGGTTTAGATATGATAGGAGACTGACAAAAGTTGCACTCGGGACGCCGCATGAACTGTATAAAATAGGGTTTATATATAATTGGGTTTAGATATGATAGGAGACTGACAAAAGTTGAACTCGGGACCCCGCATCACCTATATATAATAGGGTTTATACATAATAGGGTTTTTAGCTTTCAGGATTTAGGGTTTGGGGTTTAGTTAGAACTTGAAGGCAGCCATGACGTGATGGTTTTCATTGGGGGTACGGTCGTTGTGGGCGAGGGCACGTTCGTGACAGATTTTGACGAGGTAATCGCACACACACATAAATACACGCCAGTACCTTAATATATATATATTGCGGCAGGAGCAAAGAGAATGTGGCAAGACATGGACGCGTTTCCACCGGAGCTCTTCTGCTTGCCCCCTCTGTTGGCACGTTGGGTCAGATGTTTCAGCGCCATTTGTGATGCCTTTACGCGATTCGGACATTCCAATGAATGTTCCCTTTATGTTTCGTAATAAACAACCTTTCCCCCCTCTTGATCCTCTTCCTTGTCCTCCTCCCGCTCCTCCCGCTCCTCTTTCTCCTCCTTCCTCGGCGCCTACTTGCAACCGCCTACTTGCATCCGCCGTGTATCTCCTCGCGCGCACACCATCCCGCACACTACAGCGCACACGGGCACATGCAGCGGCGCGCATACATGCGCGCGCTTGCCCATGTCTACATGCGCAACGTCGCAGGAGAGAGGGTTCCGTTTATTAAGAAAATCACGCCACGGGCACCAAAAGGACCAAAAACACGCGGAAGCCGGCTAGGCTCACTATACTAAGATAGTAGCACTCTCCTCCCCATCGTCCTCATGGATAGCCATGCGTCTCAGTTCCACGGCCGCAAGCCGTTACTGGCCGTTACTGGGCCGAGTGCTCTAGCTTCTTCCATTGTGACAGGTTTTCCTCCATCTGATCGAGGAGGGGTGAAGAGTCCGGGAACGAATCGATCCAAGATGTGACCAGGGGGCGAACAACGTAGTCAAAGAAGCCCTGCTGACTCTTGGTCACCCCAGGCTTGTCTCGGTCCATGAGATATGAAATGGGTAGGTTTTGATTGCGTTCCTTATCTCCCTGCAGGAATAGCTCCTCTTCCAACCTTGATGACCACTTTTTGTGAACTTCGAAACCAGTAAAAGCGTGGCCCAGATCTGCTATTTTGATAGCTGCACACAGCATCAAGGATAGTCCCTTGGCGTCCAGTCTCGTCACACAGTTTCCTCTAGTGTTGGCAGCCCCATGGCCGCCTTCGTCCGTGCCGTTGTCCGTGACCTTTGTGTGTGCGGCCTCCAATCTTGAAGGCATTTCCTGCTTTAGGAGGCTCACGATGCGCTGGTGCTCAGCCATATCGGTGGCGAGGACCATGTCGATCATAACTTTGCGCATGCGTGACATCTGGTGCATACTGAGAGACTGACAAAAGTTGCACTCGGGACGCCGCATCACCTTGAAGGCAGCCATGACGTGATGGTTTTCATTGGGGGCACGGTCGTTGTGGGCGAGGGCACGTTCGTGACAGATTTTGACGAGGTAATCGTTGTTGAGGCCCAGGTGCTCAAAGTCGTGCACCAGCGCCGCAATGATGCACGCCAGTACCTCGAGCTTATCGAGATGCTGCCCAATACCACCCTTGGTCAACAGCACGTGCACAGTCTGGGTGACATCAGCAACGTGTATAGCATTGTGGTAAGGATTGCTGCTGGGCATCCCATTTTCGAGTTCTTGGAGAAACTTTGCCAGCCTCGCCGTGTCCAACCCCAGCGCGTCCACCAGTCCGTGCTGCTGTACCAGGTGCATCCCGATTACTTGCATAGGTCGCCCCGATGTTGCCTGTGTGTGTGTGTGTGTGTGTGTGTGTGTGTGTGTGTGTGTGTGTGTGTATGTGTGTGTATGTGTGTGTGTACACACACACACACACACACATACACACACACACACATACATAAATGTGTGTATACACGTATACATTTATACGCGGGACCTGGTGGAGGAGGAAAGCGTCGAACTTCCACTCGTCGCAAGTCTTGAGCGCTTCAGCCACGTCTCGACGTGCTATCATCTCTGTCAGGTGATCTAGTATATATATATATATGTACATACATACATACATACATAAAATATATATGTACATATATATATATATATATATACTAGGTCACCTGACAGAATACATATATGTATATGTATATGTTATACATATAATATATATATATATATATACTAGGTGACCTGACAGAGCTTTGATCTCGGCGAGCATGTGTGGGGCAATGTAGTTCCCATCAGCTTCTTCATTCGCTGTTTGGAGCAGGTTCTTGGAAGACCCCGTCTTAACTCCCTCCCCGCCGACCTATAAAAATGTTATAATTTTAAAAATAAGAAACAACCTTAACAATAATCATAATAATAAACAATAATAATAATAATAAAGAGCAGGTTCCTAGAAACCCCCGTCTTACTTAACTTAACTCCCGCCAACCTGGCGGGAGTTACGCTTCAGCTTCAGTATAAATTAGTCTCTTTCGACATATACTAGGTCTCTTTTGACATATATATTAGGTCTCTTTTGACACTAACAACCTGGCAAAGCTTCAGCTTCAGTACATCTGCAGGAGGCACACGGGAGAAATCCGAAGGAGCGGAGGTCTTTGCAACATCTGCGGCAGAGGAAGCCTTTAGCACATCAGCTTTTGGTACGGCATCGTCAGACGTCACGTGACGCACGAGTTCGTGAGCACGGACATCACTGGCCTCTGCACCTAGCCGCACCGCAGGTGTGATATGTGCGCGACCTGGTGAAACAGGTGCGCGAGCAGGTGTAGTAGTTGCGGCCGTCAAATGCGTTGATGACGTGTTTCTTAGGTGTTCCTTAGGTGTTCCTGGGGGTGTAATTGGTCTCGCAGGTGCGCGAGCAGGTACTGCTTTCAATTTCCCTCCCTCCTCCGCCCGCCCCCCCACTCCCGCGCGCGCGTCATCCGCTGCCCCCCCCCCCCCAGCCACATCATCCGCGGCCTCCCGCCCCCTCCTTCCTTCGCCGCCTGAAGAAGAGCGTCGATGCGTAGAAATATCGTTGCCTCTGAATCTGCGATCAATAAATCGGCCGTCTGTGACGCCGCACGCGGCGCTGATCTGCCGAATGTCGACAGTAGTGAGATCCAGGGAATCATTTTCCATGGACTGAGTCTCATAGACGAGTTCCGAGGCCATGTCTATGGCCAGGTCCACCTCCCCGTTGGGCTCGTCCCGAAGCAGCATGTGCGTCTTACTCTTTTTCCGTTGTCGCTCTTTTTTCATGGCATTCGCCCACATATCAGTTCCGGCCTGCGCCCCGCTCGGAGAAGCGGCTAGCAAATCAGCTTCGTTATATCTCCGCACGAGATTCATGGCGAGCTTCACCGGGAGCAAGTGTTGGCCACCGGAGATCTTTTTCAGTATGGCCTTGGTAGCGGTAACGGCCTGAGGTACGCACAAGTGTCAAAAGAGACCTACTATACATACAAAAGAGACCTACAATCATTTGACATACCTCGGCCAGTGATGGCGTGATGCGAGTTCGCGCGCAAGCGGCGACATCCGGAGAGCCATTTTCTGAAGAGTCATTCTCGCCGTCGACTTTATTACTCAGGTCCATTTCAAAACATAGCCAGTCCACGGCGCCGAGTAGGGCGAAAAAGTGGTAGCCTATATGTATATATATATGTACATATATATGTATGTGTGTGTGTGTGTGTGTGTGTGTGTGTGTGTGTGTGTCTGTATGTATATATATACTCACGCACACACATATACATAATACACACACACACACACACACACAGACACACACACACACAGACACACACACACACATACCGTGCCGCACACTGAGCGAAATGCACTCACGGAGCTGGGTCTGAACAACGTGTACCCATGCCTTACTGTCAACTTCAAATGCCCACGAACTATCTCGTACCCATGCCGGTGCTTCGTCTCCTTCCTCGCGATTGGTACTGCCATTTTTAGAGCGGTTGCTACTGCTGACACATCAGTACGACACATCAGTATTGGCATGGTCAAGTGCGCACTTTTCGCTTTTTCCTACAGAATAGAGCCAAAAGATACCTGCTTAAACTATAGATGTAGCAGAGACCTACTTAGATATAAAAGAAACCTGGGATGCTCTGCACTTTTCGCTTTTTCCTCCCCTTTGGCAATGCCGGCCGCGACGAGTATTCGCAAATATTCCGAGTAAACGGGCGGCTCGGTGTTGTCCTTGAACGACGCCATGGTGTGTGCGACGCGGTGGGAGATCGATTGCCATTTGCCCCTCGTTGCCAGTACCTATACACACACACACACACATACAAACACACACACGCACACACACATGTCACACACACACACACATACGGAGTATATATATACGGAGCATACATATCGTACCTGCAACCCGAGCAAATTGATGAAGCGGCCGCCGTGAATTTCAAAGGCACGCATTTCGGCCGTCAGTCCGAGCGACCCATTTACGTGCTTGCCATCAGACGAATTACGGTGTTGATTCTCGTTCTGCCACGAACTGAGTTGCACCTGTTCCAAAGAATCTCCGAAGCTGCCTGATCTCCCCAGGTCGCGGAATTGTGCTGGCGAGCGCTCTTGCTGCGTGCGCATGCTGTGCGCCTGCATCCGGACATCAGGTGCGCACGAGTGTTAAAAGAGACCTTATAGAGGCAAAAGAGACCTAGTATACAGGCAAAAGAGACCTACTATCATTGGCATACCTGCATGCGGACATCATTCCCGCGCAACCCCGCACGCAACAGCTCAAAGTGCTCGCCAACATTCTGGCACCACAGCTGTGCACGGTACGCCAGATTTCTGCCGTGCCCAAGATCGTACTGTTCCGAAATGGCAATGGCCTGCGTCGCAGAGTTGGCACACTCAGTTAGTAGGTCTCTTTTACTCCTAAATAGGGCTATTTCTAGATTTCTTTTCACACTTTGCGTACCTGACTCGCGAAGCTGGCACACTCTTCCACCTCCCCCGTGTGCGGGTAGTACTCGTTACAGAGGATGTTTAATACCGAGCACAGTGTCGGCGGATGCGCGGAGTCCTCCGCCATCTGCATCACCTGCGCCAATCTGGCACGAGCAAGCTCGACCTGTCCGGTGACTAGAAGGGCTGGAGGCCAATATGCCAACGCCACCACCGTGTCTATCACAGCGTTGACTACCCGTTGCTCCGTGCCGGCCTTTGCCTGCTTTTCATAGCTCTTGAGGATCCGGTCAAAGCACAGGAACAGGTCTTCAAACTCGCCCGAGAAGAACAGTGGCTGCACCATGCACGTCAAGGCAACCTCGCACTGGAAAGAGCTCTTGTTCCTGACCCCAGCCTTGTAGATACGGCGAGCCATTTTTAGGTACTAAAGTACTTTAGTAGACTAAAATAAGAAGTACTAAAATTTGCTAGTCACCTTGTAGATACGGCGAGCCATTTTCAGGCCCGACTCATAATGTTGTCGTCCGTATAAGTTGACACAAATGCCAGCCAGGACTCGCGCCGCCTGGTCGTCGAGGGAGCCATCTTCGCACACCATCATCATTAATCCGCTGTAGGCCGCCATAGCTTCCGGCGAGCCGTGTCCGTAGAGCAGGAGCGTGTGCGGGGCGATTTCGGCGAGGAGATCCAGTTTCTTCTGAGCTGTCGTTTTCTGGATGGGAACGCGATCGAGAATCCGGCAGGCGTTGTGCAGCTGCTCGATCCCCTCGCGAAAAGCGCACTCTTGGATCGCGGCGCGCGCAGACATGTGCAGGTACTGCGCGGCCTTTTGCACGTGCGGCGTCTCGGTCTGGCTATGGTTGGCCGCGTGAGCCCAGTGGTGTGCCAAAATGAGGTGGGAGCTTGGAGTACTCAGATCGAGGTTCTGCTCGAAAAACTCAGCCACCTGGTGGTGCCAGACCCGCTGGTAGCTGTGCAGCAGTCCCTTGATAACCGACTGCACCAGCCCCGGAATCGGGCACTTATACACCTTGAGTAGTTTCGACTTAGGATGGCACTCACTCACGAACTTTTCAAGGGAATGTAAGCTGCTGGCCCTGCGCCCTTTCCCCCCCCCCATCCCCCCCGGCGAGTTTCTGCTTTCATGCACCGATTTGAAATTCGGCAAGCTGCCTGCTCCGCGCCCAAGCGGGGGTTTCTTCTCTCCGCCTTCGCCCCAATTTTCACTTCCCCCCCCTTTCAGCTCTGAGATGGCGCCATCATGAAAGAGTATCTGCTGCGCATGCATGTCCGCCTGCAGCTCTGGAGTCTGCCACGTCCAGCTATGACACTCGTGGCACGTGCTCGAGGTGGTCGAGATCATTTGTTCTATGTCCTCCGGGCGCGCTGCCTCCAGTACTCCGATCTCAAGGAGTTCGTGCATTGAGGCGTCAAAGTCCATGGCGAAGGAAGGGAAGGTTTTGCTGTATACGTACTTGGCTAGGGCGCTCGAGATGAGCGAGCGATGCGCGAGAAAGCAGAGCACCTGTATATATATAATATATATTTACTCTCTATATACATTGATACATATATCCTGTGAGTGTGTGTATATATACATATATATGATATGTATATATATGATGAGCGGGAGGCTGAGATTTTCGTGTTTGTGTGTCTGTGTGTTTGTGTGTGTGCAGAGCACCTTTACGAGCATCTGTACGTGGATTTGGAGGCTGAGGCTTTCGAAGTCACCACGAGCGAGGGCCTGCATACTTGTTTGCCCATTATCGAGCCCCAGCAGATTCTGCTTCGAGACCAGAGTGTGGTCCGGGTTGTGGTGTATGTGCCCGTTTTCAAGCAGGTTGTTGCACACGTTGATGATGAACGCCGACGAGCAACCGTTGATCCCCTTCGAAAGTAAGCAGAAGAAGTAGTTCTCCAGCGCCGGCGGTAGCTTTTGCACCTGGTGGTGCGTTTTGACGAGGTTGAGCACTTTGTCTCGAATTTCGCTGTTTGCTAGCACCTTGAGCGCCTTGTGCACATTGAGCGGTGCGTCGCGTCCTTTGACCACCACCGGCTGCAACGCCTGGAACTGTGTGTGTGTAGGGTTGTGGGTTGTGGGTTTAGGATCTAGGATCATGTGCGTGTGTGTGTGTGTGTGTGTCTGTCTGTGTGTCTGTGTGTGTGTGTGTGTGTGTGTGTGTGTACACACACATACACACGTGTGTGT
>Ga0315899_10003136_pt1 | contig 18007 bp, 17 predicted proteins | sample LakEriMetagenome_2_FD_203518 | JGI IMG/M metagenome (GOLD analysis project Ga0315899, IMG submission 203518) | Freshwater fungal communities from buoy surface, Lake Erie, Ohio, United States - Buoy 4 MA112 | ecosystem: Environmental > Aquatic > Freshwater > Lake | place: USA: Lake Erie, Ohio... | reverse complement strand
CAGGGCGGGTGCGTTCACGGGGTCGCTCCATGGATGGGGTTCGCGAGGAAGGATGCGCGCGGGCACCGGAGATGTTCTACGGTCGACGTCCACCGCTTCGAGGACGACGTCGCGAGCGCATCGATCGAGCGCTGGCGTGCCGCCGCCGACGCGTACCGCGGCCCGCTGCTCGACGGCCGGGACGTCGACGGGTGCCCGGACTTCGCCGAATGGCTCGCCAATGCCCGCGAGCGGCTGCACTCGATCGCGGTCCACAACCTCGACCGGCTCGCGACCGACGCCTCCGCGCGCGGCGACCACGACGCGGTGCTGTGCCACGCCGGGCGGATGCGCGCCCTCGGTCCGACCGACGAGGTCGCGTCGCGGCACCTGATGCGTGCGCACGCCGCCCGCCAGGACGCCGGCGCGCTCGAGACAGAATGGGGACGGCTGGTCGACGCGCTGCGCATCGAGCTCGGGGCCGAGGCGAGCGCGGCGAGCGTGTCGTTGCGCCAGGCGCTGCGCGATGCGATCGCGGGCTCGCGCTCCGCGCCTGCGGCGGACGCGCGCGCCGGGCGCGACGGCGAGGCGACGTCGACCGTCGCGAGCCGACGCTCGCCAGCCGCCGCCGAGGCGCTGCTGCGCGCGTCGCGCGCGGCCGAGCGGGTCCACGCGTTCGGCCCGGCGCTGGACCTCGTCGAGCGCGCGCTGTCGGCGATGCGGGACGCCGGCCCGCAGGCCGCGGCGCTCCGGTGCGACGCGATGCTGCGCAAGGAAGGCCTGCTCGACCGCCTCGGGCGCCGGGCCGAGCAGCTGGAGGCGATCGACGCGCTGCTCGCCCTCGCCGACGCCGCGGACGACCCGGCACGGCGTGCGGCGGCGCTGCTGCGGCGGGCGAACGCGTGTGCGTACGTCGGCGAGCACGGGCGTGCGCACGACGCTGCACAGGAAGCCCTGCGGATCTTCCGCGCGCTCGGCGACCCTCCCGGCGAGGCCGAGGCGATGCGGGAGCTCGGCTTCGCGGCGTGGCGGGCCGGGCGCGTCGCCGAGGCGCTCGATCACGGTCGCGACGCGCTCGCGATGCACCGCGCGATCGGCGACGTCGCGGGCGAGGCGAGCGCACTGCACAACCTCGCCGAACTCCACCGCGAGCTCGGCAGCACCCGCCGCGCGCTCGAGATGTACGAGCAGGCGCTCGCGTTGCACTGGTCGGCCGGGCGCGCCGTCGGCGAGATCCTGACGCGGTTCGGCAGCGCGCACGCCCGGCTGGGGCTGGGCGACGCGGCCGGCGCGCGTCGCGAGTACGAGGCGGCGCTCGCGCTAGCGCGGCGCGTCGGCGAGCGCACGTTGGAATCTCGGGCACTGCAGGCCCTCGCGGCGCGCAGCATGGCCGATGGCGATTCGGCGGAGGCGCTCGTCACGCTGCGCCAGGCGATCGACGTCGATCGTGCGATCAACTATGCCCACGCGCTGGGTCACGACCTGGTGCAGCTCGCATGGATCCACCTCCGGCGTCACGAGCGCGCAGAGGCGCGAGCGGCGCTTCAGGAGGCGCTCGTCTGGTTCGAGTACGTCGCCGACGCGCCGGCGAGCTCGGCAGTGCTCGCCGCGTGCGCCGAGCTCGACGCCGGAGGCGACCCGGCCGCGGGTGGGCTGCCCGGCGAACGCGTGCCGAGCCACCTGCCGCTCGCCGAGGGCAAGGTCTACTGCACGTTCGAGTCGCCCCTCGCGCGGGTCGCCTGAACGCAGCGGTGCGGCACCCGGTGTCGTTGCCGGTAACATGCCGGCTCGGGGCGCGAGCGCCGCAGGGAGGAGACACGATGGACAGAAGACGAATCGCTGCGACCCTCGCAGCACTCGCGATCGGCGCGTGGCTGCCCGCGACCGCAGCCGCCCAGACCGACTGGCCGACCAAGCCGGTCAGGCTGATCGTGCCGTTCCCGCCGGGCGGCACCAGCGACGTGATGGGCCGGATGATCGCCGAGGAGCTCTCGAAGGTCCTCAAGCAGCCGGTCGTCGTCGAGAACCTCGGTGGCGCGGGCGGCGTGATCGGCACCGAGCGCGGCGCGCGCGCGCCGGCCGACGGCTACACGCTCGTGCAGACCGGCGTCGGGCAGAGCGCCGTCGCGCACGGACTCGATCCGAGCCTGAAGTACGACTCGAACGCCGACTTCATCCATGTCTCGCAGATCCACTCCGGTCCGAACCTGCTGGTGGTGAACCCGCAGACGCCGTTCCGCTCGGTCAGGGACGTGGTCGACTATGCGCGTTCGAATCCAGGCAAGCTCGACTACGGCTTCACGCACGCGGCCTCGGGCCACATGGCGATGGAGCTGTTCAAGCAGACCGCGTGCGCGGCCGCCGGCGGCAAGGCCGGCAGCTGCCAGCCGCTGGCGATGGTCGGCATCCCGTACCGGGGCGGCGGCCCGATGATGACCGCGATCCTCGGCAACGAGATCCCGATGATGTTCATCAACCAGGACGTCGCGCTGCCCCATGTGAAGGCCGGCAAGCTGCGTCCGCTCGCGGTCACCAGCCTGCAGCGCAACCCGCTGTATCCGGATGTGCCGACGATGACCGAGGCCGGTTACCCCGGCTTCGAGGCGCTGTCGTGGTCGGGGCTGTCGCTGCCCAAGGGTACGCCGGCCCCGATCGTCGCGAAGCTCGAGGCGGCGATGAAGGAGGCGATGGGCTCGCCCGCGGTCCGCCAGCGGATGGAGTCCAACGGGTTCGTGGTGCCCGAGCAGGGCAGCCGCCATTACACGGACTTCGTACGGGCCGAGAAGGAACGCTGGACGAAGGTGATCCGCACCGCGGGCATCAAGCCGGAGTAAGGCAGCACCGTACCGTCACGCGCGATCGAGCAGCTCGGCGATCGCGACGATGCGACCTGCCTCGCGGGGTTGATCACATGGACGCGGGGGACCTCGGTCTGCGTGACCTGATCGGTGGCGTCGATCAGTCGTCGATGTTGCGCGGTGCGCTCAGTACCGGATGCCCGAGGGCCTGAGCGGCTGCAAGCAATCGCGCGTCGAGGCTGACCAGAACAAGCGAACGGCGCAACGCAAGCTCGAGGTAGGCGGCGTCGTAAGCGCTCAGTCCATGTGTGCTGGCCAGCCGGTCTAGGCTCACGAAGTCGGGGGTCTCCGGATCAACGCGCACCGGCAGTTCGCTCAATTCAGCGGCGATCTGCGCTCGCCTGCTGGCTTCGATGCGACGCCGTCGCTGTGCGCTTTGCAGGACGTTCGTGCACTCCAGCACCCAGAGCGGGGGAGCCCAAAGCTCTTGGGCCCCCAGCGAGTCGAGCAGTCCTTCGGTGAAGGGCGTGGCCTCGTCAGAAAAGAACCAAGGCATCGTCACCGACGCATCGATCACCCAGCCGACGCTCGTGTCGGTCGATGGCCGCGATCGGATCATCAGCGTCGGCCTTCTTCGATCAGGTCCCTGATGGAGACCCCGTCGCCCAACGCCTGCCCTGAACGGCTCCTGCGGATTCGCGCGGCCAGGGTGCGCGCCTGCCCCAACGCATCCAGGGTTCGAGGGGGTACCAATCTCGCGACTTGCTCGCCTCGGCGGGTGATGACGATCTCTTCGCCTCGCGCGGCCCGTTCGACCAGTTCGGACAGGCGGTTCTTGGCTTCGAAGATGCCCACAGTGGTCATGGCGACGTTCCTGGATTGACGATTGTCCGAAGGCTTGACCATCTAGCTGTCTAGATTGTATCGCAAACCGTGCGGAACGGCCCCGCTTGCGTAGTTCGGACGATCGCGACCGGTCGGTCCGGCATCATGCCCCCGGGATCGGGAACGTGACCGAGCTGATGCGGCTGTCGGACGAGCAGCTGCGCGAGATGATCGCCTTCATGGCGCAACGCCTGATGGATGCCGACGTGCCGGGGCAGGTGGGCGCCGGCCCCGGCGAGCGCAGCGAGACGCGCGAGAACTGGCGCAACGGCTACCGCGACCGCCTTGTTGCGTTGGTCATTTCCACTTTCCTCGCATACATGGATTGGATCACTCAGCAAGGAATAGGTTTCCCGGGGGCTGTGTAAACATGGGCGGAATCGACGGCGCAGCCGAGCGACAATCCAACCACGACTCTGCCGGCTGCGCCGGCACGAGCTTGATGCAGAAGTCGACCCGAGCAGACGGACCGAGCCTCGTTACGGTCGGCTTTCTTCACCACAGCCGGGGACGCCACCCCTCGCCTTGATCCACGCACCAGACGCAAGGAACTCACGATGAAGAAACTTCTTCTTGCCCCGACGCTGTGCGCAGCGTTAGGAACGGCGCAGGCCGTGCCCGTGAACCTGCTCCAGAACGGCGACTTCGAGGGCTACACCACCGCGCAGGTGCCGACCTATAAGACTGGCCCCGGCGGGGAACTCTGGGGGCGAGACTGGAAGGGCGGCTGGGACGCGGCTGGGCTCGCGAGTTCGTGGACCGCCACTCCGGCGGGAGGCGCCTGGTCGGGAGGATTCGTCGATCGCACCGAGGACTTCGCCGCTGGCTGGAAGTGGGCCCACTCTGGGGTGATCTTCGGCGGGATCAAGGACCGGCAGGTGATGTCGCAGACCTTCACCTACAACGGGACCGAGCAGGCGACCGGCTCGCTCAGCTGGTACGACGCGGGGCGTCCCTCGTGGCTCAACCATTCGTGGTTCGGGCTGCCGAACGAGTACAGCGTCACCATCACCGACACGCTGGGTAGCACCCAGTTGATTGGCACCTTCACCAGCGAGGTCGCCGGCGGCTCCGAGTACAACAGCGCGAACAACTTCGGCGATGAACGTTGGTCGCAAGGGAACAAGCAGGCCTGGGTGAGCCGCTCCGGTCAGACGTTCACGCTGATGCCGGGTCAAGCCTACACCCTGAGTTTCAACAGCCTGTCTCCGTTCAACCTCGACGGTTCGGTCCAGGATCGCACCACACTGCTAGACGACATCGCGCTGGTGACGGCGCCAATACCCGAGCCAGAAACCTATGCGCTGATGATGGCAGGCCTGGGTGTGATGGGCTTCATGGCTCGCCGCCGCAGGAAGTGATCTGCTTCGATGAAACCGGACCACGGAACAGACGTTCTACCGGTGAAAGAAGGCGTACGGCGGGCTGCAGCCTGACCAGGCGCGCGAACTGAAGCAGCCCCGGGCGAGCCGGTCCGCCCTCAGCGTCCTCGGGCCTGCCGCCAGGCGGCGAACTCGGTCACGCTCGCCGGATCGGTCGGCGGATACAGCCCGAGGATCGAGCGCCCCTCCATGACCTTCTCGCTCACGAAGTCCTCGAACGCGGTCATCTCGAGCGCCTCGGCGGCCACCTCGTCGGCGATCGCCGCGGGGATGACGACCACGCCCTCGGCGTCGCCCACGACGATGTCGCCCGGCCAGACCGCCACGTCGCCGCAGCCGATCGGCACGTCGATGTCGAGCGCCTGGTGCAGCGTCAGGTTGGTCGGCGCGCTCGGGCGGTTGTGGTACGCGGGGAAGGGCAGCCGCGCGATCTCGGGCGCGTCGCGGAAGCCGCCGTCGGTGACCACGCCGGCGACGCCGCGCTTCATCAGCCGCGACACCAGGATCGAGCCGGCGGACGCCGCACGGGGGTCCTTGCGGCTGTCGATGACGAACACCGCGCCCTCGGGGCAGGTCTCGACGGCCTTCCTCTGCGGGTGGCCGCGGTCCTGGAACACGCTGATCGGGTTCAGGTCCTCGCGCGCCGGGATGTAGCGCAGCGTGAACGCCGGGCCGACCATGTTCGGCAGGCCGGGGTTGAGCGGCCGCACGTCCTGGATGAACTGGTTGCGCAGGCCACGCTTGAAGAGGGCGGTGCACAGCGTCGCGGTGCTGACACCCGTCAGCCGCGCCTTGGTCTCGGGGTTCATCGTCGCCATCACGGGCCTCGCGCTCAGAAGATGTCCGGCTCGGCGACCGGCGCGCCGAAGGCGGTCTCGAGGAAGTCGAAGTCGCAGCCCTGGTCGGCCTGCAGGATGTGCTTCGAGAACATCCAGCCGTAGCCGCGCTCGTAGCGCCGCGGCGGCGGCGTCCACGCGGCGCGGCGCGTCGCGAGCTCGGCGTCGGAGACCTCGAGGTGGATGCGGCGCGCGGGCACGTCGACCGAGATCCGGTCGCCGGTCTTCACGAGCGCGAGCGGCCCGCCGACGAAGGCCTCGGGCGCGCAGTGCAGCATGCAGGCCCCGTAGCTCGTGCCGCTCATCCGCGCGTCCGACAGCCGCAGCATGTCGCGCACGCCCTGCTTCACCAGCTTCGTGGGGATCGGCAGCATGCCCCACTCGGGCATGCCGGGGCCGCCGAGCGGGCCGGCGTTGCGCAGCACGAGGATGTCGTCGGCGGTCACGTCGAGGTTCGGGTCGTCGACGGCCTTCTTCATCGACGGGTAGTCGTCGAAGACGATCGCGCGGCCGGTGTGCTTCAGCAGTCGCGGCGCGCACGCGCTCGGCTTGATGACGACGCCGTCGGGCGCGAGGTTGCCCTTGAGCACCGCGAGCGCGCCCTCGGCGTAGATCGGGTTGTCGAGCGGGCGGATCACGTCGTCGTCGTAGGCCCGCGCATCGGCGATGTTCTCGCCGATCGTGCGGCCGTTGACGGTGAGCGCGTCGCGGTGCAGGTGACCCTCGATGCGCTTGAGCAGCGCCGGCATGCCGCCCGCGTAGTAGAAGTCCTCCATCAGGTAGGTGTCGCCCGAGGGCCGGATGTTCGCGAGCACCGGCACCTTGCGGCTCGCCGCGTCGAAGTCGTCGAGCGTGACCGGATGGCCCGCGCGGCGCGACATCGCGACCAGGTGGATGATCGCGTTGGTCGAGCAGCCCATCGCCATCGCGGCGGTGATGCCGTTGAGGAAGCTCGCCTTGGTGTAGAGCTTTGCGGGCGTCAGGTCCTCCCAGACCATCCGCACCGCGCGCCGGCCGCACTCGGCGCTCATCCGCACGTGGTTCGCGTCGGGCGCCGGGATCGCCGCCGCGCCCGGCAGCGTCAGGCCCACCGCCTCGGCGATGCCCATCATCGTGGCCGCGGTGCCCATCGTCATGCAGGTGCCGTGGCTGCGCGCGATGCCGGCCTCGACCTCGAGCCAGTCGGCCTCGGTGATCGTGCCGGCGCGGCGCTCGTCCCAGTACTTCCACGAGTCCGAGCCCGAGCCCAGCACCTTGCCCTTCCAGTTGCCGCGCAGCATCGGGCCGGCGGGCAGGTAGACGAAGGGCAGGCCCATCGACAGCGCGCCCATCACCAGGCCGGGCGTGGTCTTGTCGCAGCCGCCCATCAGCACCGCGCCGTCGACCGGGTGGCTGCGCAGCAGCTCCTCGGTCTCCATCGCGAGGAAGTTCCGGTAGAGCATCGTCGTGGGCTTGACGATCGGCTCCGACAGGCTGATCGCGGGCAGCTCCACCGGGAAGCCGCCGGCCTGCAGCACGCCGCGCTTGACGTCGTCGACGCGCTGCTTGAAGTGCGCGTGGCACTGGTTGACGTCGGACCAGGTGTTGACGATCGCGATGACCGGCTTGCCCTTCCAGTCGTCCGGACCGTAGCCCATCTGCATGAACCGGGAGCGGTGCCCCATCGAGCGCAGGTCGTCGGGGGCGAACCAGCGGGCGCTGCGCAGGGACTCGGGGGTCTTGGCCATCGTGGGGCTCGGCGGGTGGGAGCGGGAACCGCGATCGTAGCCCGAGCGGGCGCGCGCAGCCGGCGAGCGACGCGGTCCGCGGCACGCGGGCCAGGGCGGGCGCTGCGGCCCGTCGGGCCGCGGCCGCCTGGCCCGCAGGCTCAGTGCGCCGCAGGTGCCGCGGCGGCGAGCCGCGCGAGGTTCGCCATCGCCGCAGGCGCCAGCGTGCGGAAGCGGCCGAGGATCGCCGTCTTGGCCGTGTCGTCCGGCCGGACCGCCGCGATCATGCGCCCGAACCCGTCGAGACGGCAGTCGCGGATCCACGCCCGCAACGCCGCGTGCTGGCCCCACTGCGCCTGGTTGCGCAGGTGCGCGAGCTGCGCGGCCGGATACTCGGCGAGCGAGTGCGGGAAGGGCACGGTGGCGCACAGCCGGTTGCGCTCGGCGTCGTCCGCGCCGTGTGCCTCGACCCACGCGCACAGCGCGGCGCTGAAGGTCGGCAGGGGCAGCCGCACGATCTGCAGCACGATGCGCTCGCCCTCGAAGATCGGGCGGGTGGGGCGCCGCTCGACCGCCGACGCGGTGCAGTCGACGCAGACCGTGCCCGGCGGCAGCGGCACGACGCCCTCGTCGAGCACCAGCGCGTCCGCACGCACCTCGCGCACGCGGCCCTTGCGGACCACGTCGCCGATGCGGCGCAGCGCGGCGACCTCGCCCTCGGAGATCGTCGCGAGGTGGAACATCGTCGGGCGGCGCGACGGATCGATCCGCATCACCACGCCGCAGGCCTCGAGCCGCTCGAACAGGTCGTCGACCGAGGTCGCCCTGGCGCACGCGTCGAGCTGCTCGGCCTGGCCGCCGATGGTCTGCTCGAAGAAGGCCTCGCCCGGCTGCGTGCGCAGCCGGTTCAGCAGCCAGCTGTCGCGCGGCACGACCCAGGTGATCGCGTCCGGCGCGACGCCCCGGTCGAGCAGCCAGGTCGCGGTGTCCATCGCCGTCTTGCCCGCGCCGAGGATCGCCCAGCGCGGCGGCGGCGCGAGGCCGGCGAGCCGCGACGGATCGGCGAGCGCGCCCGGCGGCACCACCCGCGCGCCCTCGGCGACCGCGAAGCCGCGCACGTGCGTGGCCGGCACGTTCGGGCTCAGGTAGCGGGCATCGACGACCTTCCTGCGCACGGTCACCGCGGTCGTCGCCCCGGACAGCAGCGAGACGATCGTGCCGTCGCCGGACCACTGCGACATCGGAAGCCAGGCGACCCGGCCGCTCGGCAGCAGCCGCTCGCGCATCACGCGGTCGAAGTACCCCGACACCTCGGGGCCGGAGGCGAGCTCGTGCAGCCCCGCGTTCGGCCCGTGGGCGTCGATCCGGCCGCTGCCGAGCTCGGTCGACGCCACGCCGTAGAACGCCGAGGGCTGGTGCAGCGCGACGAACGGATACGCGTCGTTCCAGTGCCCGCCCGGCCGGCCGCGGCGGTCGACGATCGCGATCGTCGCGTCGGTCTCGGCGAGCAGCGTGTCGGCGAACGCGAGCCCCGCGGCGCCCGCGCCGACGATCAGGTAGTCGGTCTCGATGCGGTCCATCGCCCGACCCTACTTCACCATGCCGGTGATGCCCGAGGCCATCGCGCGCGGATCGCGCCGCGGCCAGCGGCCCGCCTCGACCCACGACAGGAAGGACTCGACCTCGCGGTTGAACGCATCGGGCATCTCGAGGTTCATCGTGTGGCCGCAATTGGGCAGCACGACGAGCGCGGCCGACGGGATCGTGCGCTTGAGCATCAGCCCGGGCGCGAGGCAGGGCCAGTCCTCGTCGCCGTTGACGATCAGCGTCGGCACCTCGAGCTTCGCGAGGGACTCGCCCAGGTCGTAGAGCGACGGCCGCACGCGCTGCACGCCGAGCTGCGTGTTCGCCGAGCCGAGCGCCGAGTGCGTCGCGAACTGCCGCATGAACTCGGCGAAGCCGCGCGGATCCTTGTTCTCGAACTGCACGCGGGTCGGGCCGGTGGAGTAGCGGTCGACGAAGGCCTGCATGCCCTGCTGCAGCAGCATCGCCGCGCTCGCGTCGGCCTCGGCGCGGAAGTGCGCGTTCGCCGAGGGCTCGGCGCCGTAGCCGCAGCCCGCGACGACCAGCGACCTGGCGCGCTCCGGATGCGTCAGGCCGAGGTGCAGCGTCGCGAAGCCGCCCATCGACAGGCCGACCACGTGCGCGCGCGCGATGCCGAGCGCGTCCATCACCGCGACGATGTCGGCGACCGCGCGCCGCTGCGAGTACGACGCGACGTCGGGCGGCACGTCCGACGGCGGCCAGCCGCGCGCGTTGAAGGTCGTGCACCGGTAGCGCCGCGCGAAGTGCCGCACCTGCGGCTCCCAGCTCGTGCAGTCGCCGGCGAACTCGTGGACGAAGATCACGTCCTCGCCCTCGCCGGTGGTCTCGTGGTAGAGGCGGACGCCGTCGTCGGTCGTCGCGAAGCCGCTGCGGGTCATCGTCGTGCTCGGTTGTCGTGGGCGATCCGGCAACGGTGAGGGCTGCGGGGCGTGCGGTCAACGACGCGGCGCGGGAGCGCGGCCCGAAAGCGGAACGCCGCCCCGGGCGCGGCGGGCGCGCCGGCGTCCGGTGGGCGACCCCGGCGCGGCCGGTCGCGCGGCCGGCCCGGTACCATGCGCCCGGAGGAGTCCCCCATGACGCAGCCCACGACGCATCCCGCGGCCCGTTCCGACGCGGCCGACCCGCCGTTCACCGTCACCCCGCTCGAGGACGGCGCCGTCTTCACCATCGAACGCCCCGTGAAGCTCAATGCGCTGACGAAGCCGGTGCTGCTGGGGCTGGCGGCCTGCATCGACGATCTCGAGGCGCGCGGGGCGCGGCTGCTGGTCGTCACCGGCCGCGGCGAGCGCGCGTTCTGCGCGGGCACCGACCTCGGCGAGCTGCAGGGCCTCGACATGGCCGCGCGGATGGCGAAGACCTCGATGGCGCGCGAGCTGCTCGTGCGGCTGTCGCGCTCCCGGCTGGTGTCGGTCGCGGCGATCAACGGCCTGGCGTACGGCGGCGGGCTCGAGCTCGCGATGGCCTGCACGCTGCGGCTCGCCGCGCCGCACGTGTCGGTGTCGCTGCCCGAGATCAAGCTCGGGCTGCTGCCCGCGTACGCCGGCACGCAGTTCCTGCCGGCGATCGTCGGGCCCGCACGCGCGCTCGAGATGATGCTGACCGGCCGCGCGGTGCCGGCCGCCGAGGCCCTCGCGATGGGGCTCGTGCATCGTGTCGCCGCCACCGACGCGCCGCTCGTCGAGCAGGCGATCGCCTACGGCCGCGAGGTCGTGCGCTTCAGTCCCACCGCGATCGAGGCCGTCCGCGCCTGCGTCGCGGCCGCCGGCCCGGTCGTCACCGACGCCGGCGTCGCGGTCGAGGACGCGCAGGTCCGCGCGAACTTCGATTCGCCCGACGCGCGCGAAGGCGTCGCCGCGTTCCTCGAGAAGCGCCCCGCGCGCTTCGGCCGCGGCTGAGCCCCGCGCGCCGCCCGCTCCACCTTCCAGGATCCCCAGCATGGACATCACCACCGGCCGTCCCGTCACGATGGCGCCCCGCGGCATGGTCGCGTGCCCGCACGCGCTCGCCTCCCAGGCCGGCGCCGACGCGCTGCGCGCGGGCGGTTCGGCGGTCGACGCCGCGATCGCGGCCGGCGCGGTGCTCGCGGTCGTCTACCCGCACATGACCGGCGTCGGCGGCGACGCGTTCTGGCTGATCCACGACGCGAAGACCGGTGCAGTGCGCTTCCTCGACGGCGGCGGCCGCGCGGCCGCGTCGGCGAGCGCGTCCTGGTTCACCGGACGCGGCCACGACTCGATCCCGCTGCGCGGCATCCTGCCGGCGACGCTGACCACGCCCGGCGCGCCGTCGAGCTGGGCCGAGGCGCACCGCGAGTACGGCCGGCTGCCGTTCGCGCGCGACCTCGAGGCCGCGATCGGGTACGCGCGCGACGGCTACCCGGTCACCGAGCGGCTCGCCGGCTTCATCGGGCTGGCCGCCGCGGACCTCGCGAAGCATCCGCACTCGGCGGCGCTGTTCCTGCCGGAGGGCAAGGTGCCGCGGGCGGGTGCGAAGCTCGCGAACCCGGGCCTCGCGCGCACGCTCGAGTCGCTCGCGCAGGGCGGGCGCGACGGCTTCTACGGCGGGCCGGTCGCGCAGGCGCTCGCGCGGTACTCGAAGGCCGAGGGCGGCTTCTTCGAGGCGGCCGACCTCGCCGCGCAGACCGCGTTCTGGGGCGAGCCGCTGCGCGGCACCTACCGCGACGTCACGATCTTCGAGACGCCGGCGCCGACGCAGGGCTTCACCGTGCTCGAGATGCTGAACCTGCTCGAGCCGTTAGAGCTGCACCGCCGCGACCGGCTCGGGCCCGACCACGCGCACCTGATGGTGCAGGCCAAGCAGATCGCCTACCACGACCGCGACCGGCACCTCGCCGACCCGCGCTTCGCCGACGTGCCGATGGAGCGGCTGGTCTCGAAGGCCTATGCCGGCGAGCGCCGCGCCCTGATCGATCCGGCCCGGGCGCTGCCGTGGGACCGCGTGCCGTCGTACGGCAGCCTGTCGGGCGACACGGTGTTCGTCGCCGCGGTCGACGCCGAGGGCAACGCCGCCGCGCTGATCAACAGCCTGTACGGCGTGTTCGGCTCGGCCGTCGTCGCGGGCGACACCGGCGTGCTGCTGCAGAACCGCAGCGCGTACTTCAACCTCGATCCGGCGCATCCGAACTGCGTGGCGCCCGGCAAGACGCCGCTGCACACGCTGATCGCGTCGATCGCGTTCCGCCAGGGGCGGCTGTGGGGCGTCGTCGGTTGCATGGGCGCCGACGGCCAGCCGCAGATCCATGCGCAGACCTACGTGTCGATGATCGACCACGGGCTCGACATCCAGCAGGCGGTCGAGTCGCCGCGCTGGCTGTCGGGGCGATTCGGGCTGGGCGAGTCGCGCGACACGCTGCACGTCGAGTCGCGCTTCCCCGCCGCGACGATCGACGAGCTGGAGCGGCGCGGGCACATCGTCGACCGCTGGGGCCCGTGGAACGAGCTGGCCGGCCACGCGCACGGCATCACGATCGACCCGGAGAGCGGCATCCGGATGGGCGGCTCGGACCCGCGCAGCGACGGCGCGGCGATCGGCTGCTGAGGGCGCCGCTCAGGCGCCGGGCGCGCTCACCCGCCGCCGCGCGACCGCCCGCGCGTCGATCGCCGCCCAGTCCCAGTCGATGCCGTTGCCCGGCGCCTCGGGCGCGTGCGCGTAGCCGTCCTCGATGCGCAGCCCGCTGCGGGTGACGCCGTCGAGCTGCGGGATGTACTCGACCCAGCGCGCCGCCGGCGCCGCCGCGGTCAGCGACACGTGCAGCTCCATCAGGAAGTGCGGGCACACCGCGACGTTGAAGCTCTCGGCGAGGTGCGCGACCTTGAGCCAGGGCGTGATCCCGCCGATGCGCCCGACGTCGACCTGCACGATCGAGCAGGCCTCGCGCTGCAGGTACTCGCGGAAGTGCTGCAGCGCGTACATCGACTCGCCGACCGCGATCGGCAGCGAGGTCGAGCGCGCGAGCCGCACGTGGCCGCCGAGGTCCTCGGCGGGCAGCGGTTCCTCGAACCACGCGAGGTCGAGCGGCTCGAAGCGCCGCGCGCGGCGGATCGCCTCGGCGACGTCGAAGCACTGGTTCGCGTCGGTCATGATCTCGAAGGCATCGCCGACCGCTTCGCGCACCGCGCGCAGCCGCGCGACGTCCTCGGACACGTGCGGCTTGCCGACCTTGACCTTGACGCCGCGAAAGCCCTCCTCCTTCGCGAGGACCGCCTCGCGCACCAGCGTGTCGGTGTCGAGCTGCAGCCAGCCGCCCTCGGTGCTGTAGACCGGCACGCGCGGCTGCGCGCCGCCGGCGAGCTTCCACAGGGGCAGGCCGAGGCGCCGGCCGCGCAGGTCCCACAGCGCGGTGTCGATCGCGGCGAGCGCGATCGAGGTGATCGCGCCGACCGCGGTCGCGTGCGTGTGGAAGAAGAGGTCCTTCCAGATCGCCTCGATCTCGTCGGGGTCGCGACCGATCAGACGCGGCGCGAGGTGGTCCGCGAGCAGCGCGACCACCGACGAACCGCCGGTGCCGATCGTGTACGAGTAGCCGGTGCCCTGCGCGCCGTCGTCGGTCGTGAGCCGCACGATCGGCGTCTCCTGCGTGACGAAGGACTGGATCGCGTCCGAGCGCGGCACCTTCGGCGGCAGGTCGACCTGCAGGATCTCGACGTCGACGATGCGGGGCATGGCGGGCACTCCGGGACGGGGAGGGCCCGAGTCTAGCCCCGCGCGTCGCCCGCGCCGTCGTGCCGTTCCGCGGCCGCGCCGAAGCGCCGCCACATCGTCGCCTTCGCCACCCAGCCGTCGCCGACGCGCACCGCCATCGGTTCGAGCCCGATCCGCGCGAAGCCGCAGCGCGCATACAGCCGCTCGGCCTCGCCGTTGCCGTCGGTGACCGTGAGCGTCATCGTCGCGAGACCGGCGGCGCACGCGTCGGCGAGCACCGCGTCGACCAGCGCGCGACCCGCGCCGCGGCCGCGCGCCGCGGGCGCGACGGCCATCCCGAACAGCTCGCCGCGGTGCGCGACCTTCTCGCGCTCGCCGCGCTGCCAGCCCGCCGCGCCCACGAGCACGCCGCCGTCGAACGCGCCGAACACGCGCCGGGTCGCGCCATCGCCGGGCGCGAGCCGCCACGCCCACCCCTCGGTCGGCTGCGCGGCGCGCTCGGCATGCGACGAGGTGAACGCGTCGGGATGGTCGCGGTATGCGTCGAGCATCAGCGCGCGATAGGCGGTCGCATCGTCGGGCCCGAGTCGTCGCACGTGCATCCGGCGAGCTTAACCCGCCGGCCCCGGCGCGCGACCGCTCGGCACGGAGCGCGCGATCGCAAGCGGTCGGTCCGGCCGCGGATGTGAACGAAGGTCTCGCGACGCGTGACGAACGTCACGGTCGACCGACCGTCCGCTCCCTAGGATCGGCCGGCGATCGCGACGAAGGCGGCGGGGCGCACCGTGGCGGCATCGACCGGCCGGGTGTCCCGACCAGGCCCGCACGGGCATCGATCGACGACACCGTCGACTCTCGAGCCGCCCATGAATCACGCCCGTCGCTTCCGCCTCGCCTTCGCCTGGACGCTCGTGCCGCTGCTCCTCGCCGCCTGCGGCGACGGCGCCGACCCCGACGCGGCCGCCACGAAGCAGGCCGCGCTCGACGCGGCGACCAACCCGGACGACGTGCAGCTGCGGCGCAAGGCGGTCGACCCCGCGACCGCCGCGCTCGCGCGACGGAGCCCCGTCGGCACGCTGCCGCTGGTGCCGGTGTCGATGGCGAACCTGCCCGACGGCAAGGTGCTGATGTGGTCGGCCGAGGATCGCTTCGCGTTCAACACCGCGCGCGGCCGCACCTACTTCGCGACCTTCGACCCGGCGAACGGCTCGGTCATCGCGCGGCTGGTCAGCGAGACCGGCCACGACATGTTCTGCCCCGGCACCGCGTACCTTGCCGACGGCCGGCTGCGGATCAACGGCGGCATCGATGCCGGCAGCACCAGCCGCTACGACCCGGCGACCGGCGCGTGGTCGAGCTCGGGCAGGATGAACATCACCCGCGGCCACAACTCGAGCACGCCGCTGCAGGACGGCGCGGTGCTGACGCTCGGCGGCTCGTGGAGCGGCGGTACCGGCAACAGGCACGGCGAGGTCTGGTCGCCGTCGACCGGGGCGTGGCGGCGCCTGCCGGGCGTGCCGGTGACGCCGTTCCTGCAGGCGGGCACGCTGTGGGGCAGCGACTCGCACATGTGGCTGATCCCGGCGGGCAACGGCCGGGTGCTGCAGGCCGCGATGGCGTGGATCGACCCGGCGGGCAACGGCGCGATCCAGCCGGTGGGTCCGCGCGGCGACGACGCCGACGCGGTGACCGGCATCACCGTGATGTACGACACCGGACGGATCCTGAACGCCGGCGGCATGACCGGCATCGGCGGCGACAACACCGCGAGCCGCGCGTCCTACGTGATCGACGTGATCGACGTGAACGGCGGCGTGGCGGTGCGCAAGGTCGGCGCGATGAACTACGCGCGCACCGTCCACAACAGCGTCGTGCTGCCGAACGGACAGGTGGTGATCGTCGGCGGGCAGACGCGCGGCGTCGGCTTCTCGAACGACTTCGCGGTGCTGCCGGCGGAGATCTTCGATCCGATCAGCGAGACCTTCACGACGTTGCCGGCGATGACCCGGCCGCGCAACTACCACGGCATCGCGGTGCTGCTGCCCGACGGCCGGGTGATGTCGGCCGGTGGCGGGCTGTGCGGCGCGACCACGTTCGCCGCGATCCCGATCGCGTCGCTGCGCGGCACCGCGCCGCCGTCCGCGCCGTCGAACGACGGGCTGCGCGCCGAGTGCTTCTCCGGCGTGGCGCCGGGTGCGGCCGCGGCGATCGTGACCCGCGACGAGTCGGTCGACGTCGACTGGGAGACGAGTTCGCCCGCGACCGGCGTGCCCGCGGACAACTTCTCGGCGCGCTGGACCGGCACCGTGAGGGCCGAGCAGCGCGGCGCGTTCCGCTTGCGCGCCGTGTCCGACGACGGCGTGCGGCTGTGGGTCAACGGGCAGCTGCCGGTCGATCGCTGGAACGACCACGCGCCGACCACCGACGACTCGGTCGCGCTGAACCTGGTCGCCGGCCAGCGCTACGACGTGCGCCTCGAGTACCACGAGCGCGGCAGCGGCGCCGTGATGCGGCTGCACTGGCTGCGCCCCGGCCAGACGCTGTGGGAGCCGATCCCGGCCTACGTGCTTCGGCCACCGGGGGCGACGCCGTGAGCACGGTGCTCGGATCGCCTGAGCGCGCCGTGCGCCGCATCGCCGTCGGCGTCGTCACCGCGGCCGCGCTGCTCGCCGGCGCGTGCGTCGGCCTCGAAGAGCTGGCCGCGCGCCGCGAGGCCGCGCTCGGTGCGCGGGCGTTCGACGGTCGCGCGCCGCTCGAGGCACGCATCGAGGGTCACCTGGCGGCGCTGCCCGGCAACGCGGCGGCCTGCGCGAACTGCCACCTGCCGTCGGCGACGCCGCTCGGCGCGGCCGGCGAGCCGCGCGCGGCCGCGAGCCTCGGCCCGATCCTCGACCGCGAGCGCCTGACCGAGCGGCTCGCGCGGCGCGGCGGGCCGCCGAGCCGGTTCGACGAGCGGTCCTTCTGTCGGCTGCTGCGGACCGGCGAGGACCCGGCGGGCGTGATCCTGCCGCGCGCGATGCCACGCTACGAGATCGACGACGCGGACTGCCGGCGGCTGTGGCGCTACCTGACGCGACCGACCGCGTGACGGGCGGGCCGCGCCGCCGAGCCGCCGAGCCGCCGAGCGCGGCCCGATGACCACCCGACGACGACGGATCCTGTTCGCGCTCGGCGCCGCGGCCACCGCCGCCGCGCTGCCGGTACGCCCCGCCCGCGCGATCGTGCGGCACGGCCGCATCGAGCCGCCCGAGCCGGTGTCCGAGATCGCGCTGACGCTCGACGACGGCCGCGCGACGACGCTGCCGCGGCTGCTGCGCGGCCGGACGACCGCACTGCACCTGATGTTCACCGGCTGCGCCAGCACCTGCCCGATCCAGGGCGCGACCTTCGCGCGGCTGCAGGAGCTGCTCGGGCCGCGCGCGCCCGGTGGCGCACGAAGCTGACGGCCGGCCCGTCGTGGCGCGCGGCGGTGCCGAGCGCCGCGCATGCGTTGCGCCTCGTCGCCTGGGCCGGCGGCGAACGCCCGTGGGCGGCCGACACGCACGCGACGCAGGTGCTGCTGCTCGACGACCGGGCGCGGCTCGCGTTCCGCACGACCGACCTGCCGGACGCGCGCGACCTGGTCGAGCTGCTCGCCGGGCTCGACCGTCTGAGCTCCGCGCGCTGACCGGGGCCGCTCGGGTGCGGTCCGCCCGCCCCGGCGTGCCGGCTTCGCGGGGCTGGCCCCGGCGCCCCTGTCCGGGCTAAGCTCGATCGAGGAGCGCCGCCGACCGAGCGGCGCCGAACGGGGAGGGCGCCATGCCGCCGATCGAACGCATCAAGGCCATCCTGACTTCGCCGCGGACCGAGTGGCCGCGCATCGAGGCCGAGCCCGCCACCGTCGGCGGCATCGTCCGCGACTGGCTCGTCTGGCTCGCCGCGATTCCCGCGATCGCATCCTTCATCGGGTTCTCGCTGATCGGCTTCGGCGCGTTCGGAGTCACCGTCCGCGTGCCGATCCTCGCCGGGCTCGTCAACGCGGTCGTCGGGATCGTGCTGTCGATCGTGATGATCGCCGTGGTCGCGAAGATCGCCGAGCTGCTCGCGCCGAAGTTCGGCGGCGGCGCGGGCTACCTGTCGGCCTTCAAGCTCGTCGCCTACGGCGCGACCGCGTC
>Ga0315899_10003135_pt1 | contig 18008 bp, 13 predicted proteins | sample LakEriMetagenome_2_FD_203518 | JGI IMG/M metagenome (GOLD analysis project Ga0315899, IMG submission 203518) | Freshwater fungal communities from buoy surface, Lake Erie, Ohio, United States - Buoy 4 MA112 | ecosystem: Environmental > Aquatic > Freshwater > Lake | place: USA: Lake Erie, Ohio... | reverse complement strand
TGCACACCTGCGCCACCATTCAGTCTTGCTGGGATGGTGATCGATTGGATTTGGGCAGGGTGGGCATTAAGCCGCACAAGGACTATTTGTCGGAGGAGGGGGCTAGGTTGATTGCTCGGGCTTACAAGATGAGTAGGGGTTTGCCTGTCTCATGAGTATTTAGATATTTTTGAATCAGTTTGGTCAGATTTGCGTATAGTTAAAGATTGATCTCATAGTTATCAATCATTCTGCCAAATTACATCTGCTAAACAAGAGGACCTTTATATGAATTCAACTCAACTCAAATTACTCCTTGAGCTTGGTGATGAACTCTTGAAGACTGGTAGTTCGCATAATCAGAAAACTGCATTAATGATGTATCAATGTGGCGCCAATTTACAATCTGCTGATGCATACCTATGCCTATACAAAGCTAAAAAAATAACAAGCTTTAAAAATAAAACATATCCGAATACAGCAACACAAGATCTATTCGCAGCAGTCAATCGAAATCACCCAGGTGCCATTGTTATTGCAGCTAATGAAAATTACTTTGGTGACGCGAGCGTTCAATACTTCTACTTGAAGGTCGCTGAAAAATTGTTTACTCATATTGAAAATCACGATTTTGCAGAAATCTCGCTGTTGCTTCAAAAAACAGCCGCAAAAGTACCAAATTTTATGCAAACCGCAATTTCAGAATATGTTCAGCAGTGGGAAATTGGTTCTGCTCTTAAGATGCCTTCGCCAGTTTGTAAATCATGCAGCAATTTAAAAAGATGGGATAACGCTGCTCCAATTTGCTTGGTAACTTCATTGGAAATTACTAAATTTCTTGATTCTTGTTCGCTCATTAAACGAATAGAGGTTGATCCAAAATATGTAGATGAAGTCAGATTCAATATGGATGAGTCGTATAACGAAACGTCGGATGATTAATTATTTGTTTGAGCATATTGTTTATGAATGGAATGCATGTCCGACATTGAAAAGAAACCCTCTCTGCGAATCAGCCCAAACGTCTATGGACGAACTGAGTTAAAGAACCGTGTTCGATACCTCATTGACCCAAAGGGCGAGGGCCCTGAAACAGGCGTACCCGAAACGGTGGTGCTAACCAGATGGCGTAAGCGGCAATTTCCTAACTACAGCTTTTCGGGGGAGAAGTTGAGCTCCACACTTTGGCGAGCAGTGGCAGCAGCATATGGAAATAATGCCAAGAAAATTTGCAAATTAAGTTTAGAAGAGATACAGGCTATCAAAGATGAGAAAACAGTTTCTATCAAAGCCCTTGGGCATTTAGAACTACCTGCTGTAAAAACATTGAAGGCTTTGTGCAATGTGTGTGGGCCAGAAAGAATGCAAGTGCTTTTGGATAAGCACAACTCCAATGAGCATCAAGGAAAGTCTGGGGTGCCCGATTTGTTCTTGTATGCCACTCACACACAAACGGGTAAACCTTTTATTGCGCGATTTGTTGAAGTTAAGAAACCAGATGAGAAAGTATCGCAAGACCAGAAGGATGAGATAGCGCTTTTGAACTCCATGGGACTTCACGCAAGGGTGGTGAGGCTTGTAGATAAATCAAAAAAGAAAAAAGCGTGAATTGATTGCTAGGGCTTACAAGATGAGTAGGAAATGCCAGTGGCGATGAACACTTGTTAACTACCACTCGGGTACGTCTAATTTAAGACATGGGCATATCAAATACGAATCCCTATTTACTAATTTATGCAATGCGGATGAAACTTCCATTCAAGGGGCTTATTTCCATCATAAGGTTATTCGTCGTAAACCTCTGTCGTATTCTTTTGTCGCAAGTCGCTGAAGCAAAGAAATCCACAAGATTCTGAAAAATTTGCTGTTTGGGCTTGATCAATGTAGGCGCGATTGTCGGCGTATCGTCCACCATATTTAGATCCGCCTACGGCAAGCTCAAAAAGCCTATGTGAAGTTTCTGTATGCTTTGGAAGCGCAGACACAAATCCAACAGGAGCCCATTGACTACTATTGCCTGGTATTGATAAATGAAACAATGCAGCTACAAATCCTGTTGGATAAAGGAAGAGTTCTAATCGACCTTGCATTGTCGGGTCGCCGACGGTAGAAGGTCGAAAAAAATGAAGACTTTGAATTTCTGGAACTTTCAATACACTCGCAATAAATGCTTCTTGTCCTTGCTCTGCTTGTGCAAATAATTGCAATCCGCTGCGCGACTTTTCTGCGAGTGCAGAATTAAACCCATTTGCTGCTTCATGAAATGCCTCACCTCTGCCCCAAAACTCATGATTTGGAGATAGCCAACCTACATCCATCAGTAAATTATTACGACGGGTATCTGTGCGCTGACTTCTAATTCGACGTGTCAATATTTCAGCATTACTTGGCAAGTAAAGATTTCCAAATATAGGGCGAACCCCTTTTGGAGCCATAATTTCACCAGACTTTAAGTCTGCAGCATACCGAAATAAATCAAAAGAATTTCCAACGATATATTTTCGTAAATAGGAAAGATCAAAGCTGTCGACGAACTGATCAAAAACTCCGATGTCTACTTTTTGAGATGATGGGAAAACTTCGCTAACATGTTCATGAAAAGCTTTAACAAGTTCTGGTGCTGCTCCGTCCTCAAAGGAGTCTTCCGTATATCGATCAATTTGACCTTGTTGATTGAGAGAAAATCTTACTGGTATTGGTAAGAAACCACGTTTTTTACTTTGAATATCCTCAACTGAATAGACGTTGATTGCATCTCTACCAAGCCCTTCAGCAATACGAACAATATCTAGGAATCTTTTGTAGTAAGCTGCCTTTGCAAACTCAATGCTGGATCCAATAAAATCATTTGAAGCATTCAATCTAATGACGTTATCTCTCAGCATATTGTTACTTCTTGAAGACAAGGGAGTAAACGAAAGTAAATCAAAAGTAACTGTATCTCTTCTCAACTCAACTTTTGAAAACCGTGGATATTCATCTCCAGATGCTTCAAACTTTTCATTTGCAAAATTACTTAAGATAATTGACTCGTCTGACGTCTCAATCAAGCCTTGTCTTTTTAGAGAATCAACAACTGCTAACGCCTCGCCGTCAGAAAAACCAAAATAATCTCTCAATGCACCTAAAGATATTGAGTTGCAAATTTTTAAAAGTCGAAGAACATATTCTGTCACCACTGGTAGACGTTCATCGCGAGTTATAAAAGCATCCACGCGATAACTCTCAATTGGTATACCAAATGTGATTCGGTTAAATTCAAAAGCATCAGTACTCATTACATAAGATCCTTTGCAGACAGTATTGAGGCACGCTGATTTTTCGCCAGTAACTCAACCTCTTTGAGCACTTTGCCTAAAGGCAATTCTGCATTGCGGCCTATCCACATATTTTTTGGCGCAACTATAAATAGCTTGTCCATTGCTCGAGACAACGCGACATTAACTCGATTTGAACTTCGCAAGAATCCTGCATTCATGAAAGGATTATTTCGAACTGTAGAAAGTATGACTATCCGATTTTCTTTGCCCTGATAGCTATCAACCGTATCAATTTTCACGAGTCGGCGAGAATCGCCAAGCCAACTAGCTTCTGCTTTCAAACGATCAAGAATAGCCCTTTGTTTCCCATACATACAGATTACACCAATGGCAGGTTCACCCGGTTGGAGATCTGTTTTAACACTATCGATGAATTCATCAGACTCGATAATTTTTCGCAAAAGACTCATCACAACCCTCGCTTCAGCTTCATTCCATTTTTCAGCCCCGTTTTCGGAAGAGCTTTCTCGTCCTTGGTCGCCTAATGCGGACATATCAATCCAATTAACCTGCTTCTCCAAATTACTTGGCAGTAACGAGTAATAGTCTGGCGGTACTTGACGTCCCGTATTCAATTTGCCCTCGTAAAAGCACTTTGAAACAAGATCTCCGATCTCTGGTGCCATGCGATACTGAAGACGCAAGGCTGAGCCAACTTCACGACCATAACTGTTATCGAAGACTCGTTCAAAATCACTACTAAACACGGACGATTCGCTGTTCGCCTGGTATTTTTCTTTGATGATGTCTTGGACCTCTTGTGAGAAGTTAGGTGGTAATTGCTTATGGTCACCAACCAAAAGAATACGATGCCCCATTTGCATTGCAACAGCAAGTTCACTGGGGGCGGCACGCCCTGCTTCATCAATAATTACCCAGTCGTAAAGGTTTTGAACTACTCCCGAAGCTCTATGGCCAATTCCAACTAACGTACCTGCAACTACCGTCCGAGATTTAGCCAAAAATTCAGCAAAATTTGCGTTAGGTGAACCCAAGGCGGAGAGCCAATCATCTGAAAGTTTTAATAATTGTCGTAACCGACGAATCACATCAGGGGAGTTAATGTCATGACGTTGGATTATTTGCTTTTCAAGAATTTCAAGTACTTCATTAGGAGAACCTGCTGCTGTAACGTCATACAGTTCTCTGCAACGATCCTCAAATGAGTCCGTTAGAGAACGGATTCTGCCTGCCAAATGGCCCATTTCATTGCTCTCGGGACTTTTTGTACGCTCTTCCTCTAGTGTATTTATGCGCCTTACTATCTCACCTAGTTGATGTCGCAAGTCAAAAAATTCTTGTACAAAGATCTTAGGCAGTCCCATCTCACAGGCAAGAAGAACAATTCGCTCCTTTTTCTCCGCCTTGAATTTTTCCTTGTAGCTTTGTTCAATGGCAGAGCTATGCAAGTGGCGAATTCCATCAGAAGCAGATGACTCCTGGCCTAGTCGAACAGCATCAAAAGCTATTCCTTTTTCTCTGCAAAGTTCGAGGCATTTTTCTAAAGCATTATTTACTGCCTCGTGGGCTTGACTAACAAGAAGAATTTTTCTTGTGTGCTCTACCGTCATTAGGTAATGCATTAAAGAAGCAATGAACCATGTCTTCCCAGTTCCTGGTGGACCTTGAAGTAGGCTTATTGGTCCGTTACCTATGACCTTTATAAATGCTTGTCTTTGAGTTTCATTTAATTGCTTGTCACCACGCGCGTACTCAGACAAGCTTTCATCTGATGGCTCAGGATACTGAACTGGACTTAAACAACTTGGGTTATTCGGTTCAAAATAGCTAATCAGGTTTGGGATTACAGCTTTATCTGCCAAAATTCTCTCGACAGCCATGCTCCTACGTGTAAAGGACGCTTTTTCAAGAGTGCTGCGAAACCTTAGCTTCTCGCCAATCTTAAGTGATACCCGAGATACTAGGTCATCGATCGCCAACTCACCCAGTTCTCCGAAAGTTGTTTCCCTCAAATTGAGTGAGCCACACTTGCGCCATTTCTTGTCGTTACCAAGGCTTTCGACGACGATAAAGTCTGATTGATCGAAATCAATCATGCCTGAATCTATGTGATAAGGAACGAGATATTGATTGCGGCGTGACTGATTTTGTCTCTTTTCTCCAGATACAGACACAGAGCACAAGGCCTCTTCTTCAGCTTCCAATAAAGTCTTCCAGAGTTCAGCCAATGGAACGGGTAACTCGTCGCGTTTTTCCTCGCCTACCAAAATTGGTTCTTCTACGTCTTGAACAACAAGTTGAATTTTTTTTATTGCTAGTATTGGAACTGGCTTTGAAATCAGCCTTTTGACTGTTTCAAGTTCAACCAACACATCTGCCAAATCACTTAGTTCTATAGCACTTCCATCAAGGACTTCAATTCTCGCATTTAGTGTTTCCGAACGCATTGTTTGCGAGCGCATCAGTTGAACTTGACTAATAGGTGTCACCCACGCGGAATCACATATTTGTTGTTCAATTGACCAATCGAAGCGAAGTTGACTGCCTACACCTGTAATTCTGAAATGGAGATCCTTCGGATTTTTACGAGAGTACTCAACTGATACGTGATATCCACCGTTATCGGGATGCATAACATCTGCTACAAAACCGTGGCGTGCCACTCCACGTAATATCACTTTGAAAACAGGCAATTCGTCAGGCGGTCCTGTTCTAGCAGCCTCACTTATTGCGCGTTGCAAAGGCTCCAAAGTTGATGCATTTTTATCGTCAAGCAACTGAAAGAGGCGCTCATAGACAACAGGAATTGGGTAAGGACCACTCACAGCAGTCTTGGAACCTCCAAATATTTCTGCTATGACTGCTGCGATTCCGTACCTATCCCGCTCTATGGGGGACATTTTCTTGTATTCAAGCGGCAAATACGCTGTTGTGTATGCATCAGTTGTACTACGTTGGAAATCAAGAAAGTCAATAAATGTTGGTACAAGCGCTTGCGTGATAACGATATTCTGAGGATGAACATCCCCATGTGATAGCTCAAATGAGTGAATACGGTCGAGAGTATCAAGTAGACCGGCCGCAACTTCTAGACGATCTCCAAGGCTAGGATCCTTTTGAAGCCAGTCATTTAAAGTCTCACCATCAACCCACTCCATGACAAGTAAAAGGCTCTTTCGCCCTAGACCAAAATCTAGAATTTTTGGTACACCGGGAATCACGCATCCTCTCAAAGTTCTAGCACGCTCTAAAAATGCTAGAAGTTTTAGAGAAAGATCTTGCTTGAGAGGGTCTGGCTCAATGCCATGCCAGCACTTAACTGAGTAATCGCCGGTCGCATCGGTCGATCGAAAAAAAATCTGGTCATCTTCATCAAGAAAAACTTCAGTTTCATCGTAATCGCGTAGCTTGGTGTTAGCTCTGAATGGTTCGAAGCGCGCTACATCTATGACGGTATGTTTATCGAGAGTAGTAACGGAATTTAGGGCTTCAAGCAATTCGCGCGCATTTTCAAATCTATCGTTTGGATTCGTTGAAAGTGCGCGTTTTAGTACTTCATCGAATATTCCTTCGTATGGGTCGTCTGCACGATTGGACCATTGATAGGTTCTCTTTACCTTGGGTGGTTTTTCACCGTAGAGGATTTGATAGCTTGCGACACCAAGCAAAAAAACGTCACGACGAAATGGAGTGGACTCTTCCACGAACTCTGAATCTTCTGGAAGCAACGAACCCTCGACCTTAATTTCGTGACTAAAGCCAGTTACAGTCTGTAAGGAAGGGTAGTAAGCAGCGGGGAAGCCAGTCATCACAACTCGAGCAGGTCTTTCAAGCCATAAACAATGCTCTCCAACGTCGCGATGAGCAACCCTAAGATCGTGTAGATCTGCGAACCGACTCAATAGCGCCTTTGCAAAAAGGATTCGCTCGTCTGGTGTAAGCTTTGGTAAAACGCTATTTTTGAACTCTGTCAGTCTTGAAAGCTTAGACGGCAGCGAGTAAAGCTCAGCAAAATCAAAAGTAACATCGTTTGCATTATTCCGTACGATAGGTCTAAGGAGATGTATCGAAAGTTCTTCGTTCTGGCTTGCAACATACTCAAAAATTTTTTGTTCACGAAGTCCAATGAAGGCTCTCGACCCTTCACCAATAAGCGACATTCCCATGGCCCCGAAATTCCATTGCCTTAGTAGCGCAATTTGATCAGGATTATCCTTTGCTACGGCACGAAATTCAGAGTAAAGGCCGGAAGGGTGTTCCCAAATAGCTGCAGGACCAGGCCTGAAGCCGTGAACTAAGTAGTCTTTAGGTCTAAAGTCATTACCGCCGAAAAAAACATCATAAGATTTTAAATGCGATAAAGGATTGAACCTCGGTCTACGATTAAAAACCTCTGCATATTTCTTTTCGTTGACCCATTCAAGAAGTTCATACAGATAAAGTACAGATAAATTTTCATCTTCAGTCAAATTTAGTTCTTCAATTCCATCTTGGATCACAACGAATGAGAGAACAAAAGGCGTTTTGTCATCTCCAAGTTTTTTGCGCATTAAAGAGGCTAATTTTTTTGCTTTCAAATTTACAAGTTCGACAGGGGAACTACCTTGATCTTCACCGTCCAAATACCAGTGCCCATTCATTGACTCTAGTTTTTTTCCGTGCCAATTCTTTAGTTCAACAACAATAGCATTAGAGTGTGTGATCAATACAAGATCAAAATCGTCATCACCAGAACCACGAAATGATCTTGCTAACTTAAAAGATGCGTAGGCAGTCCAGTTTTTAGTAAAAACTGACTTATTAAATGCTTCAAAAATTTTTTTATGCGCTGTTATTTCTGGAGCGGGCACACCATTTTTATTGATTAATTTAATCTCCATTCACTGCCTTCATTGCTAATATTTTGTTGATTAATCTGGCTTTGTGCTTCTATAGTAGTAGCATATAAATGAATGCAACCAATAGCAAGAAGATAATTTCAAAATATCTAAAACTATTTATTCCTGCATCATTTGTCTTCTAGCCAATTAAAAAGACCTACCTAATAAAGCTGTTTAAGAAATGGTTGAAATAACCCGCAAGATAAGAAAGAGAAGTTGATGAACATTGAACCAACAGAAGAAGCCAGGAACACGATTGAGAATTGGCTACAAACGCACCTGCTAGAAGAGTTGGGCTCTTGGGACATGTTGCCGCAGGTTGTGGCAGATTTTCCTGAGAACACTGGAAGAGTTCATCCAACTGCATTGAAGACTGTCAAGTCTGTTGACCTAGGCTCAATGCGACTTAAGAGTTTGAGCCATAGTGTGGTGAATGCAACTTTGTCTGTGACATTGAGCTTTAGCCTCTATGTTAGCAAAGAAGACTATGACGCTAGCCAGGAAGTGCGGGATTTTGTAGGCGAGCATGATGATGACTTTTCTGGGATCTACACAGACACCGATGCCACTCTTGAAGTTTGTTTCGACTTCGAACTGTTGAAAGAGCCTCCAATGGTGTTGTCGGCCAGATTAAGGTCTATTGGTGGGCAGAGTTCAACCTACCGCTTTGAATGAGTACAACCAACTATTTGCATCGCAGTCTATGTAATGTTACAAATGATTAACTTGTGTTGATTCACACATTAACTTGGAGATTCTTATGAATGTAGAAGCAATCGTCAGTATCTTAGATCGCGATGGTGCTCTTGAATTGGACAATGAAGAGCGTACTTATGGCTATGAAGATGAAGTAAATGAAATTGATTGGGACAAGCTTTGGTCATCACCAGATAAGTTTGGTGAAGATCCTTGGCTCCTTACCAATTCAGATGTAATTGGTGAAATTCTTGGAGGCATTGGCCGTATTAATAATCCTCGACCTTGGCCTTCTGATGTTGCAAATAGCGATGCCGCAATATGGGATGTATGTGCTTGGTATCAACCAATCCATTTTTTTGCATACGATTGGGGAATTTTTATTCGAGAAGACTGCCTGATAAAACAAGCAAGTCGTATCGCTGCTTTCTTACCACCTTCTCACCAACCTCTGATGACTAGTGCGCAATACGCAACCATGCTTTTGAAAGCTTCATTTGCAGCTTTTTATTTTCATGAGCACTTTCATCATAAAGTTGAAAGTTTTGGTGTTCGACTGCATGTTGTAAGTGGAGTTAGTAAATATTTACCGTACAAGAAAAATGTATATAGAAGGTACTTGCGTACCGATGACTGCCTAGAGGAAGCATTGGCTAACGCTGATTCCTTTTTACGATTTCAATCAAGACCTTACACATCAATACTTGATCAAAAAATAATTCGCGCAGTTCGAGATTATCTATCTGAAACTTTTCCATTTGATCCTCCAGGTTATCGAATGGCTACTAACTATTTGTCAAGTGCATCTTTTGTTGCTGGCTCACACTTGCTTCAAAGTCAAATTTTAGAGGCAACAAATTTACCGCTAAAGAATCCAAACGACTGGACAGCATCACCACAAATGATGCGAAGTTTTTTTAATTTCAAATCAAATATTTACTCGGTTGTACGCAGGGGTAACCGAACAGTCCTGCCAACAAAGATTCTTCCTAAATCTTGCTCTACACAGACCTTGATTAAAATATTCCAAAGCCGAGGCTATTCAATTGTTCAAGGCGGAAAAGGGTCGCATGTAAAACTCAGAAATGCAGTCGGCGAGACGATGATCATTCCCGGAAATAGAAAAGACTTGTCTATTGGAGTTTTGAATTCTGCACTTAAATCAATTGGGCTTTCAATTGGAGATTTATCAACTCTCGGTGTTTAAAAACTGCACGTTCTAAATGAAATTTTTAACTTTTTTACAAAATGAATTTAGATTTATTCAAAGCTTATAAAAGGTTTTATCAGCGTTGGTACACCAGAAAACATTCAAAAATTCGTGCAGATATGAAGGATGTTGCCCACGATATTGTTAAATATTTATATGACAATAGATTTTCAAATAATAAAAATTTGGTAAAAGAGAGAGCGTTGGAGATTGCGGAAATATTGTTGCAATTAGAGGTTAGCGCTAGATTTGAAAATCTAGTTGCACCTGAAATTATTGAGGCAATTGAATCCGGCCAATACCTTATAGAAGTTCCTTATCCTGTAGCTAGACGTTGGGATACGGAGTACTTGACCGGACATGTGTATGTTATGACATCTAAAAACATGTTGGGTTGCGCAAAGTTAGGTGCAACTATGATGGACTTGAGTACACGTATAAGTAAGTATAGAAATCGGTACGGTTATGAAGTTGAATTGTTTTTTTCTAAAGAGTTTTTAGGTCCCTTCACAGCAGAAAAGAAAATTGGTGAACTGATTATTGATAATCGATTAAGTGCTAAAGACGAAGCCCACACTAATGAATGGTATGAAATTCAGCCAAAGCTACTCAAGAAAATAATTGAAAACTACCAGCCCTAGTTTCCTTTCCTAAGTCATCAATATAACTTTCAAATGGATAAGCCAACCCTAGACTACTACGCACTTCACGCCAGTGAAGTAGCGCAGCGCTATGAGGTTGCCCCCAGTCCACTAGCCCACAGATTCGCCGAATCATTTCCCTCAGGCGGCCGCATCCTAGACATAGGTTGTGGTTCAGGCCGAGACCTAGCCCAACTCCACAAACAAGGCTTCCAACCCTACGGTGTAGACGTCACCGAAGAGTTCGTTCAACTGGCCCAGATGCTTCACCCAGAACTAAAGGGCAGGGTGGTGCAAGGCTTGTTACCCGATCTGCCTACGCCCTTTGAGGGTGAGTTTGAAGGCGTACTGTGTTGTGCCGTTCTCATGCACATCGATTCAACAGAGTTGTTTAACGCAGCCTTGTCTATCAAGCGCTGCTTGAAGGTGAATGGCAGGTTGTTAATCTCTGTGCCTAGCCAACGGTCTGACACCGCAGATGGCGAACGCGATGCAAACGGTCGACTATTTAAAACGTATCCATCGGCTTATCTAAGGCTCATCTTTGAGCGACTTGGTTTTAGCCTCATTAGTGAATGGGGCAACTCAGATGCCATGACGCGCCAAGGCATTGAGTGGGTATCGTTGCTGTTTCAGCTGAAGTCTGAAGCCAACACCAGGCCTATCGATCAAATTGAAGGTGTGCTGAATCACGATAAGAAAACAGCCACCTACAAATTCGCGTTGTTTCGTGCTCTTGCTGAAATTGCCACGCAAAGTCCTAACAGCGTTACTTGGCTTGCTAATGGCAAGGTGGCATTGCCTGTGAGGTATGTGGCAGAGAAGTGGCTACAGTATTACTGGCCGCTGATTGAATCAAAGGTGTTCATGCCGCAGATTAGTGCGGAGGCACCGGATGCAAACAATTGGATCAAGTTTAGGCGCAGTCTGAGCATGCTGATTGGTCTATACGCTAGGGCTGGAGGTTATAGCGGCTTCCGTATAGAACGTAACAAAGGCGCTTTGTCTACTGATAAGCAAAAGCTTCTGAAGGTGGTGATGTCGGATATTGCTTCTGCCATAGTGACTGGCCCTGTGAAGTATGCGGGTGGTGCATTGATTACTGGGCGTGTGTTTGACTATGACTCATCCACTAAGAGTATTCTCATTCCTAATGATTTGTGGATTGAATTGAGCCACTTAGGTTATTGGGTTAGCCAGGCTGTGATTCTTCAATGGGCTGAGAAGACTACTAGCTTGGGCAAAGGGATTGATGTTGCTTCAGTAGTGGGACTACTGCTGGATAAGGAGGATATTCGCAGTACGGCTGAAGCTCGGCGAATATTTTCAAGTTTGCCAAGCTTGGAGTGTGTCTGGACTGGCGCAAGTCTTAAGGAAAGCTTTGAGGTTGACCACGTCATTCCATTTGATCTATGGCATAACAATGACTCATGGAATTTGTTGCCTGCCTCAAGGACTGCTAATAGTAAAAAGTCAAATATGCTACCTTCATCTGGGTTGTTAAAAAGTCGTAAGGAAAACATTGTTGCTTATTGGGAGATTTTAAATAATCTTGAAACTGCTAAGTTCAAAAAAGAAGCTGAAACATTACTTTTGTTGCCTGACAATAACTGGCAAAACTATTTGTTTGGTCAAATGTCGACTGCTATTGAAATGACTGCCTTGCAACGTGGGGTAGGTAGATGGAGTACATGAAGTTGTTATGTAAATGAGTTATTTTCCAGCATTAATATTCAGACCTTCTGAACTTCGCACAAGATGCCGACTTTGTGGCTTCACTCTATGAAGATTTCTTTGACTGCCAGTCAACATATCTTTATCAGCGTTGCTATGCCATCAGCAACAACGGGGCAAAAGTTCAAGCCGTCATTAAGATATTTAAGGAAAATGGGTTATATTGTTTTAGAAATCATAAGGATAAGACTATGAACACTAGCTGGTTATTTCCTGAGAATAGAGCAAGAAGGTGGGAAGGAATTAATGATGGAGCCGCGGAACATTTTTTAAAAAATCCTATCGGATCATTGGCTCGTGAAATTATTCAAAATAGCCTAGACGCTAGGTTAGAAGATGGACTACCAGTAATTGTAAATTTCGATCTTCTAGATATAAAAGCGAATGAATTTCCCAATCTATCTGATTTAAAAGAAAAACTTAAAAAATCTATTGATACACCCAAAAATCAAGATAAAAGGACACAAAGACATTTATCCGATGCATATTTATTAAGTCAAAAAGATAAATTAAAAATACTAAAAATATCAGAACACAACACAACTGGTATGGCAGGTCCAGCAGACAATTACGACAGCCCTTTTTATGCTTATACGAGAGGATCAGGATTAACTGGTAAAACTGATGGACTTGGCTCTTTCGGTATTGGAAAAAAAGCGCCGGTAGTTAATTCTGGGATGAGAACTATTTTTGTATCAACTAAGTTTATTGATACAAAATATGGTCCAAGTAATTTATGTCAAGGAATGTCTTTTTGGGTTACTCACCAAGCAGATGAAATGCTATTTGATGGCACAGGTTTTTGGGGTGTTAGAGATGGAAACCCAGTAACTGAAGATAGTGATCTGCCCAATTGGTTGAAAAGAAAAGAACTTGGAACAACAATATTTATTTCCGAGCCAGTTTTACAAGAAAATTGGCAAGAGATACTAGCCGGTGCGGTCGTAACGAATTTTTTCGCAGCAATTCATGATGAAAAATTATGTGTAAAAGCTGGGAAATACGAAATAAATCATAAAACGATTAATAATATATTTGCTACTGAAGATATTGAAAAAGCAATCTTTACTTTAGATGATGAGCAATATCATGAATCATTCAAGAATTCAGCTAATTTTTATCAAGCATATTCTGATGCTACTGCAATTCTTGAAGTAGTAGATGGACCTAGTGAATTAGGTAAATTCATATTAAAAATTATTATTAAAGAAAATTTGCCTAAACAAATTGGATTTATACGAAATGGTATGTTTATAGTCTCAAATGATCTCCCATCTTTGAGGAAGTTTCAAAATACTAAAGACTTTATTGCCGTATGTCATTGCATGGAGCCAAAAGGTAATTTTATTTTAAGAGAAATGGAACCTCCTCAGCATAATGCTTTTGAACCAAATAGATTTAATAGAATAAGCGGTCCTGGTTTATTGAAATCGCTTGGTAAAAAGCTCCGTGAAGCATTATTACTACATATTCAACCTGATGAAGGTGATGATTCGTCTGTAGGTTTTCTATCAGACTTATTAGGAATTGAAAATAACGGTAACTTGAGTAATGATGGTCCAACTGATTTAAATCCAGATGGGAATGTGATTCACAGATTTAAAACTATTTCACTAAATGTTATAAAACCAAAATCACCTACAAAAAAGAATTCTGGCAATGATGGTTCCACTAACCCTGCAGGTGAAGTTCAAACGGAAAGTGTTGATGGAACAGTAGTCTCTAAGTCAACAAGACCTGGAACAAGAGATGACGGTGATACACAAGGTGGCGATGGTGATTTATCGCTTGGTATAGAAAAGCTAGTTTTGAATCCCAGAATAGTTTCAGATGAAAGTGGAGTTTTCCAAGCTTTCTTTGCAGTTGACCTTAAGGGTGATGCTCTCGTTAAATTTTATATTTCTGGCGCAGAGTCAGACGAACCAGTTGAAGTTGAATGGACTAATTTGGGCGAGCGTTTTAAAGGTGGTGTCCGTCTAACCAGAATTAAGGGGCCAACAGAGCGAGTTGCATTAAAAGTTCGCCTGTTAAATGTAACTAATGAAGCCTTAATAATTTCAGCATATGAGATTTGATTTAAAAAAATCCTTCGGGTATCCAGTTCTTCGCAGCAACAGTGAAGACTATCTGGATTCAAATATAAAAACTTCTATCACTCTAACTCAAGTTCCTGAATCGAATAGCGAGTTCTTTCTTGAATATGAAGTAGATATTAACGTTAATGAAATTATTGAATCTATTAATAATCAAAAATTAATTTTAATTATTAATTGTTTCTGCCCAAAGACTTTGCACTCAATTAGTATTCATTCTTTCGATTTAAATGGAAAAAATTTAATTGATATGCGTGATTTTAGAGGAGATATAAGAATTGATACTGAGGTTGTAGTTAATTCAAATGAATATTTATTGAATTTTAAGAAATTTCATCAAGAGTATGGTGAAAATACCTTTAATTTAAAAAAGGGACAAGTAGTCGCACAGGCATGGCCTGAAAAAGTATTTATAGAAAGAGAAATTTTTACTTCAATTACTTCATTATTTCAATGGTCGACAAATGATGAAATTGAAGATGGTTTATGGAAACTGGTAGTTACACCTTCAAAAATAAAAATTCAAATAAATCAAAAGCAGCGAAATTTGCTTATAAATTCTAGCAATTCTAAAGAAGGCCGAGCGGTACTTTTAAATTCAATATTTTTCCCAGCATTAGTGCAATTAATAAATTTTGCTATTGCTGGTGATTATGATGAAAATGATATTTGGTACAGAGTAATTGAAATGAAGCTCAGTGCTATGAATAAAGTAATAGGACCTAATAGTGATCCAATTGAATTGGCACAATTTTTATTCAAGAAACCTCTTTTAACCCTTAATCAAACAATCTTTAAAGAAGACTAATATGGGAATTTATTTTTTTAAAGAAGAATCCATTGATAAGATGGGGTCTGATATTATTTTAAACAAAGATAAGTATTTAACTGAAGGATTTAAAATTGATATTTTGAAAGGTTCAGATTTATCTTTTGAAAGTAAGGGGCTGGTTAATCATGATTTACTATCCTCACTTAAGGTACCTGAAGTTGGTTCTTTTTTTGAAATAGAAAACTCAACTATTGTTTTCAATGCATTTGACGAAATAACTAGGTACCAAGCATCTGATGTAAGGATGTGGTCTTTTTATTGTCATGCCTATGCCACGAAATATGGAGTTGGTAGGTATCCTAATAAATTTAATTTTGAAACTAGCAATGCAGACTTTATCAGCTCTGTACAAATGCACTTCTTGGGTGGCGGTCAGTCTCGACAGTTACTCCGAAACAACCTGTTAGCAAGATTGTGGTGGAACTATAGGTTGGTAAAGGATGTCAACGAACTATTAGCAGATGAGCTACTGCAAGTCTTACTTGTAAACGCAGATCACAGAAATTCCTTTGTTGAGAGGCCGACCCAATTTTCGAGTAATTCGATTAAAGCTGCCCTGATGTTTAGTCATTACAAATATTCTAACGATAAGGATGATATTTATTTTGATGCACCAAGGGGTAGTAAGGAAGAGATAAAAAACATCAAGCACTACAACTATAGAACGGCAGCAAGATACCTGAATTTATTGGGTGGGACCATTAATTTAAATTTATTGACTACGGATGATATCTGTGAATTGATTTTTGAAGATGAACAGAAATTTTATGTTCGAATTTCTGGGCAATAGTTGCATTGGCATTCCCCCAATTTTGTAGACACTCTTCATAGCACAGAGGAATGCTAAGGTAGACTAAGGTGAAAGCTGAACGTATTTCAGGAATGTTTTTTTACTTGAGAATTTTTATAGAAATGCTTGAACCAGCACCAATTCGGTTGATTAAGCGATATCCAAATCGACGACTCTACGACGTTCATGCGTCCAGGTATGTTAACTTGGGCGACATTAGGCAACTAGTCATTGAAGGCGAGAAAATTCAGGTCTTGGTTGAGAAAACAAATGAAGACCTAACAACGAACGTCCTCCTACAAATTTTTCTAGATTTGGAACTGAGTGGTAGACCAATTTTTACTGATCAAGCTCTTAAAAATCTAATTGTTATGAACAACACTTTTAGTCGCGGCATGACTGAATCATACTTAAGCAATTTTTTTGGTTTTTTTAAACGCGAGAGTTAAGTGATCTCCATCAAAAATGTCTAACTAATTTATTGAAGCTAAATCTAAAGAATAAAAATGAAGAAAATTATAATGGGCGAATTGTTTTCTGGCCCAGGTGGCATAGCAATTGGAGCGGAACTCGCCAACAAGTCTATTGCAGAGTTTTCTGATGTCCAGTTTGAACATGGATGGGCTGTTGACTACCATGACGAGACTGTTGAAACCTACAGGCACAATGTTGAAGGCGCTACCAAAGGAAGCGCTTTGTGCTCTGATGTAAGAAACATATCAGCCAAGCAACTTGCCAAAATTTCAAAGATTGATGGATTTGCGTATGGATTTCCTTGCAATGACTTCTCTCTAGTAGGAGAGCACAAAGGTATCGACGGCAATTTTGGGCCCCTCTACAGTTATGGCATCCCCATATTGAATGAATTCAATCCCAAATTCTTTATTGCTGAAAATGTAGGTGGAATTCGAAGTGCAAACGAAGGGAAAACACTTCTTAAGATTCTTGATGACTTATCTAAGGCCGGCAAGGGTTATGTGATTACTCCACACCTTTACAAGTTTGAAGAATACGGCATTCCACAAGCTAGACATCGTGTAATCATGGTGGGCATTCGCAAGGATTTAAAAGTTACATTCAAACCGCCCGCTCCTACACATTTGAAAAAATTCAAAACGTGCCAGGAAGCAATTGAGAAGCCACCAATTAAGCTAGGCGCACCTAACCACGATTTAACTAAGCAACATCCACGAGTAGTCGAGAGGTTGAAACATATTAAGCCTGGCGAAAATGCTTGGACGGCTGACTTGCCTGAGAGTTTGAAGCTCAATGTTACTGGCGCTCAAATCAGTCAGATTTACAAAAGACTTGACCCAACTAGGCCCGCTTACACAGTAACGGGCTCTGGAGGCGGTGGCACCCATGTTTATCATTGGTCAGAAAACCGAGCATTGACGAACCGCGAGCGAGCAAGGCTGCAGACTTTCCCAGATAGTTTTGAATTTAAAGGTAATAAAGAGGGTGTACGACGTCAAATTGGCATGGCCGTACCGCCTTTGGGAGCTAAGGTTCTATTTGAAGCAATTGTTAAAACTCTTGAGGGAGTTAGTTACGAATCGGTTGAAGCCAACATAGAATGAAAAAAATGGCGCTATATTTTGGTGTTCTATAAAATATTATTATTTAGTAAAAATAATAATAAAATACTTGAAATTTAAAAAAATAAAATCATGAAACTTATAACTGTAAGGCTCTAAAATGAATAATTTCTTGATTAAAATTACTAATAGATTTAATGTGGATTTGATATTATCTAGTAATGCATTTGTGCATCAAGATATATATAACTTTAAAGATGAAATTAAATTGGGTGATTTGGTATTTTTTGTTTTTAGTGGTGATAAAACAGAAATTGATTGGCAACAAGGTCTG
>Ga0315899_10003133_pt1 | contig 18014 bp, 15 predicted proteins | sample LakEriMetagenome_2_FD_203518 | JGI IMG/M metagenome (GOLD analysis project Ga0315899, IMG submission 203518) | Freshwater fungal communities from buoy surface, Lake Erie, Ohio, United States - Buoy 4 MA112 | ecosystem: Environmental > Aquatic > Freshwater > Lake | place: USA: Lake Erie, Ohio... | reverse complement strand
TGGCGGGTTGCCTCACGCTCGTGCGGGCGGGCGACCAGCGTGCGGCCCGCGAACTGGTGGAGCACCTCTTCCCGCTCGTCATCCGTATCGTCCGATCGCACCTGCCCCGCCGGGTCGCCGAGGAGGATCTCGCGCAGGAGGTTTTCCTGAAGATGTTCTCCCGGCTGGCACAGTACCAGGGGGCCGTGCCCTTCACCCACTGGGTATCCCGCATTGCCGTGACGACGTGCATCGACCACCTCCGGGCCCAGAAGCGACGCCCGGAGTTCCGGTGGGCGGACCTCTCGGAAAGCGAGGCGGACGTCCTCGACGCGGTGATGACCAACGAACGCGACGTGCCGGCGAACGACGCCTTTGCGGCCACGGAGCTGGTGCAGAAGCTCCTGGGCCAGCTGAAGCCGGACGACCAGCTCGTCCTCCGCCTGCTGGATCTGGAGCAGAAGACCATCGCCGAGATCGCTGCCCTGACCGGCTGGAACCAGTCCCTGATCAAGGTGCGCGCCTTCCGCGCGCGACGGAAATTGCAAAAGTTGTTTCTGGAACTACGAAAAAAGGAACGTTCATGAGTCCATCCCCCCTGCCGCCCGGCTCCATCTGGAACCGTCTGGTGCGCGCCGCCCGGCTCGCGCCCGACGCCCGTGCCAACGCGGCGCCCCTCGGCTTCGGCACCCGCGTGGCCGCGCTGGCCCTCGGCCGCCGCGCGCCGGTTTCGCTCCTCGACCTGCTCGCGTGGCGCGCGCTCGGGGTCGCCTGCATTCTCGCACTCAGCGCCGTCGCCCTGAATTACGAAGAGGCCGCGCGCCGACTGGGCGGCCTAGCCGGGAGCGAGGAGCCGCTGCCGATCGGGGAGGATGTGGTGGCGGTGGTGCTGGCGCTGGCCGACTAGAATGGACCGGCCCTGGAAGGTGATTTTGGCCTTCGTCGGCGTGTTCATCGCCGGCGCGGTCTTCGGCGGCTTCTTCACGCTGCGTTCCGCGGCCCGCGTGGTCGAGGTGGCCCGGCCCAAGGCCGGTCCGGCCAAGGCTCCGGCCAGCAAGCCGGTGGCGACCGTTCCCGCGGCCCCAGCGACGGCCAAGGGCATCGCCCCGCAGGTAATGCGCCAGCTGACCCAGCGGCTCAGCCCCACTCCGGAGCAGCAGAAGGCGATCCGGCCGATCGTCAGCCGCGCCGCGGAGGACCTGCAACGGATGCAAAAAGAGCACCTCGCCGACACCACCCGCACCACGGAGCGGATGTATGCCGACGTGGCCGCGCTCCTCACGCCCGCGCAACGCACCCAACTGGAGCAGATGCGCCAGGAGATGCTCGAACGCGTCCGCAAGGTGCGGGAAAAGCGCGACGAGGCCGCGGCCGACGGGGCCGGGAAAGCCGCCGCCCCCGTACCTACCCGCTAGGCGCCGCTCACTCCAACCCGAGTGCCTTCCGGCCAGCGGGAGAGATCATGTGTGGGGTCCACTGCGGATCCCACACGATGTGAACCTTCGCCGACTGGACGCTCGGCAACTGCGCGATCTTCGCCCGGGCATCCTCGGCGATAACCGGCCCCATCCCGCACCCCGGCGCGGTGAGCGTCATCTTCACCTCGACCCCGTGGCGGCCTGCCCCGTCCGGCTCAATCGCCAAATCGTAGATCAGCCCAAGGTCGACGATGTTGACCGGGATTTCCGGGTCGAAGCAGGTGCGGAGAGCGGACCACACCGCCTCCTCGCTGAACTCGCCCGCCACCGGCGCGGCCTCCGGCGCAGGCTCATAGCCGGCCAGCGCGGCCACCTGGTCCCGGTCGATGCGGAATAGACCGGCGTCCGTCCGCACCGTCACGTTGCCGCCGAGGCTCTGGACGACGTGCGCACGCGTGCCCGCCGGCAGGGTGGCGCGATGCCCGGCGGGGATCGCGGTGGCGGTGACTTCCTGAACGAGGGTGTGGGGAGAAGACATCAAGGGAACGGGGTCAACGGACGGAGAGCGTGAAGGGCAGGCGCGCGTACACGCCCTGAGGGTCATTGCACGCCGCGAGCGCGCGCAGTTCCCGCTCCACGCGGCGGCGGAGCTCCTCGAGCGGACCGGCAGAAACCCGGGCGGCGCCGGGCACGGCCTTCTCGATCAGCTCCTGAATGGCCTCAACCAACTCGCGCTCCCGCGGAATCTCCACCACGCGGTAGTCCGCAGCGAGGCCGGCCTTGCCCGCGGCGTACGCCAAGGCGGCATCCAAGCCGCCGAGCTCGTCGACCAGACCGTGCTCGAGCGCATCGGCGCCGGACCAGACGCGCCCTTGGGCAATCGCGGCCACCTTGTCGGGGGGCAGATTGCGCCCCTCGGCGACCTTGGCGAGGAACTCGCCGTAAATCCAATCCACCATCCGCTGCAGTACCGCCATCTCTTCGGGGGTCTTGGGCCGGGAGACCGTCATCGCGTCGGCGAAGCGGCCCGTCTTCACCCGGTCGAAGGTCACGCCGAGGGAGTCCGCGAGGCGCTGGACATCGAACTGCATCCCAAACACGCCGATCGACCCGGTAATCGTGGTCGGCTCGGCGAAGATGCGATCGGCGTAGGCGGAAATCCAGTAGCCTCCGGAGGCAGCGTAGCTGCCCATCGAGACGACCACCGGCTTTTCGCGGCGCAGCAGCCGGACCTCGCGCTGGACGACCTCGGAGGAGGCAGCGCTGCCGCCGGGGCTGTTCACCCGCAGCACGACGGCGCGGACGTTCTTGTCTTGGCGGAGCTTACGCAGTTCTCGGGAGAGGCGCGCGCCGCCGATCTCATCGGGGCTGCCCTCGCCGTCGACAATCTCGCCTTCGGCATAAACGATCGCGATGCGGCCGGCCTTACCGGAACCGGGCTCCACTCCCTCGACGCGGCGCGGAGCAGGCAGCGCGCTGGCCGGCTTAAGCTGCCGCGCATAGGCCGCGAGCGTGACCTGCTTAAACGGTTTCTCGGAGCCGGCACGGCCCGTCTTCGCCTTGAGCGCGTCGTAGATCTCATCGCGGTAGGCAGTGCGGTCGATCAGCTTGGCGCCCAACGCCTCCGCGGCGCGGATGAGGCCCTCTTGGTCAACGACCGCCTGCACCTGAGCCGCGGTGACCCCACGGCTGGTCCCGATCTCGCCGAGAAGGCTGTCCCAGAGGTCCTGCAGTAGCTCCCGGACCTCCTCCCGGTTCTCCGCGCTCATCTCACGGCGGGTGAAGGGTTCGACCGCGGACTTGTACTTCCCGGCGCGGGTGACCTGCACATTGATCCCGACCTTCTCGAAAGCGCCGGCGAAGAACATCGGTTCGGCGGCCAGCCCGGGCAGCAGGATCATCCCGTAGGGATCGAGCGCGAGGTCGCTCGCGGCGGAGGCAACGTAATAGGTGCGGGTCGAGGCGAAGGTGAGGTACGCAACCACCGGCTTGCCCGCCTCGCGGAAGGCCAGCAGCGCCGCGCGCAGTTCCCGCAGCGCGGCGTGGCCGGAACCGTAGCCCGCGGGGTTGAGGTCCCCGGTCAGATAGACGCCCGTGATGCGCTCGTCGGTGGCCGCCGCGCGGAGGGAGCGCGTGGCCGCCCGCAGTTGGAGGGATTCCTCCCGGCCACCCAGGGCGGCGAGATCGAGGTGGGGCGGGGCGTCCGAGAAGTTGGTGGACAGGTCGAGCACGAGGTACGAGCCGGGCAGCACCGCGGGGGAGGATTTCTCGGATTCCCCGAGGGCCGCCAGTGCTCCGAGCAGGCCGATCCCGAGCGTGACGAGGGCGCCGGAGAAGATCACCAAGGCGGCCAACGCGCCGAGCAGCGAACCGAGAAAGTTTTTCATGCGGAGCGCGACCCTAGCCGGTTTCGCCGGTTCCTCCAGTCGAAACCCGGTGCAAAGCGCGGTTGCGCCGGACGGCGGGCAGAGCAATCTCAGACGGATGACGGAACAGAAGGAGCTCCTGACGACCAACCGGAAGGCCCTGACGATCAACCTCGACGAAGCGAAGTACGGGACCTTCGCGGAGATCGGGGCGGGGCAGGAGGTGGCGCGCGTCTTCTTCCAGGCGGGCGGCGCCGCGGGGACCGTGGCCAAGACGATCTCCGCCTACGATATGACCTTCAGCGACGCGATCTACGGGAAGGCCCCGCGGTACGTGTCGCGCGAGCGCCTCACGCTGATGCTCGACCACGAGTACGCCCTGTTGCAGGAGCGGCTCGCCGGCCAGCGGGGAAACCGAACGACCTTCTTCGTGTTTGCCGACACCGTGGCCACGAGCGGGTTCAAGGGAAACAACGAGGCCCACGGCTGGATGGGCATCCGCTTCCAAGCCACCCCGGGCGGCGAGCCGAACGACATCATCCTGCACGTGCGGATGTGGGACAAGGAGTCCGTCGCCCAGCAAGCGGCCCTCGGCATCGCCGGCACGAACCTGATCTACGGAGCCTTTTATTACCGCGACGATCCGCGGCGCCTAGTCGAGTCGCTCGTGGACCACGCCGGCGCGGCGCGGCTCGAAGTCGACATGATCACCTTTCGGGGGCCGGCCTTCCAGCAGATCGATAACCGCCTAATGTCGCTCTATCTCGTCCGCCACGGGCTGACCAACGCAGTGATGTTCGGCCCGCGCGGCGAGGTCCTGCAGCCCTCCGAGGTGCTCCACAAAAAGGCGGTGCTAGTGGAGCGTGGCAGCTTCCGCCCGGTCACCCACGCCAACGTGGATATGCTCACGTGTGCCACCGCGCAATTCGTCCAAGAGCCCGCCGTGCAAGGCCGGGAGGTCATCGCGCTGATGGAGATCACGATGAACAACCTGCTCGCCGCTGGCGCCGGGAATCTCGACGCGGCCGACTTCCTGTCGCGGGTGGACCTGCTCGGGGAACTCGGCTTCACCACGCTCATCTCGAACTATCCGGAGTACTACCGCCTGACCTCGTACTTCCGGCGTTACACGCGCGAGATGATCGGCATGACTCTGGGCATCAACAACCTCCTCGAGGTGTTCAACGAGAAGCACTACGAGCACCTCGAGGGCGGCATCCTCGAGTCGTTCGGGCGAATGTTCCGCCATGCGGTTAAGCTCTACGTCTACCCGATGCGTCAGGAGGCGCTGGAGCGCCTCCTCGCCCCCGGCGCGGCGCTGCCGCCTGGATCCGTCGCAGGGCACGCCTTCGCGGGGGAGGTGCTGATCACCGCCCGGAACGTCCACATCGCTCCGCACCTGCGCCACCTGTACGACCACCTGTTGGAGAACCACTACCTCGAATCGGTCCACGGCTTCGACCGCGCCGCCCTGCGCGCGCTGCCCGGCGACGTGCTCGACCGGATCCGCCGCGGAGATTCCTCGTGGGAAAACCTCGTGCCGCCGACAGTCGCCACCGCCATCAAGCGCCGCGGACTCTTCGGCCACCCGCCGCCAGCCTGACCCCCACCCGACCCAGATCGCACCCCTGGCCCCAATGGACCCCCTCGCCTTCGCTCTGAACCCCGCCGACTACGGCCTCCCCACGCGCGAGGAGCTCGTGGGATACCGGATCTGGGACACTCATTTCCACGGCTTCAACGCCACGACCGACCCGCTCGGCCAGTTCCACGCGAACAACCTTTACGTGCGTCGGATGGGCATCGAGCGCTCGATCACGCTCGAGGCCGGCGGCACGCTCCGCGCCCCCCTCCAGCCGGCCGCCCACGACGCGGAAATCCGCGCGCTCTTAGTCCAGGAGCGGGCCTGGCTCTCCGGCATTACGCCAATCGATCCGGGGTTCCCCGACGAGAGTTGCGCCAAGATGGAAGCGTGGATCCGCCACGGACCCTGCATCGGGATCAAGTATGTCGGCGGCAACAGCCGGGGCATCCCCTGCAGCCACCCGAACAACGACCCCATCGTCCGTCTCGCCGCGGAACTCGGGGCCACGATCTACATCCACACGTGGCTCAAGGTCGGAGGTAAGCCCCGCGGTCCCGGCCGCGGCAACCTGCCCGGGGAGAGCACGCCAGAAGACGTGGTCGCCCTCGCGCGCCGCTTCCCCGACGTGCGTTTCATCTGCGGCCACAGCGGCGGCGACTGGGAGTTGGGCGTTCGCAGCGTGCGGGCCCAGCGCAACGTGCTCCTCGAGTTCGCCGGCTCCGATCCGCACTCGGGCGCGGTCGATTTCGCTGCCCGCGAGCTCGGCGCCGACCGCCTCGTCTGGGGCGGCCACGGCCCCAGCCGCAGCTACGCCACGGAACTTGCCAAAGTACTGGAGTCCGACCTCTCGCATTCCGATCGCCTGAAGGTTTTCGGCGGCAACTTCCGCCACCTCGCCGCTCCCATCCTCCGCCGCCAAGGCATTCCCTTCGAGCTGTGAATACCCCTCTCCTGCCGCGCCGCCGTTTTCTCCGTCAGGCTGCTGCCGCCAGCGCGGCACTGACGCTCGCCCGGGCCGCCATCCCCGCGCCCGCCCCCGTCCCCACCGCGCCCCCCGGAATCGTCGACACGCACGTCACGCTCTTCCGCTGGCCCTTCCGGCGCCTCAAGTACGACGCCACGCCCGCCCTCGTCGCCAAGCTCCGCCGGCACCGCATCACCGAGGCTTGGGCCGGCACGCACGAAGCGCTTCTGCACAAGGACCTCGCCGGCGCGAACGAACGCCTCGCGGCCGAGTGCCGCGCGCACGGCGCCGGCTTGCTGCGCCCCTTCGGCAGCGTCAACTTGGCTTGGCCCGACTGGGAGGAGGACCTGCGCCGTTGCCACGAGGACCACCGGATGCCCGGCCTGCGCCTCTTCCCCGGGTACCAGACCTTCGATCTGTCGCATCCCGACCTCGGCCGCCTCATCCAGCTCACCGCCGAGCGGGGCCTGATCCTCCAGATCGTGTTCCAGATGGAGGACCCACGCGTCCACCACCCGCTACTCAGCCTCCCGGTGATCGACGCCCGGCCCCTCGTGCCCCTGCTCGAACGGACGCCGGCGGCCCGCGTGCAACTCCTGCACTTCGCCGGCAACGTGGCGGGCACGGACCTGCGCGCGCTGGTCGACCGCACCGGAGCTTGGTTCGAGTTTTCCCGCTGGGAGGGGAACGGACGCCTCGGGCAACTGATCCGCCCCGGACCGGGGGGCGCGCGCCCCCCAGTGCCGGAGTCGCGCGTGCTCTTCGGCTCTCACGCGCCGTATTTCCCCGTGGAGACCGGCCTGCTCCGGCTGTTCGAGTCGCCACTGGACGCGGAGACGCTCCACGCCCTAATGCACCGCAACGCCCGCCGCCTGCTGCCGGCCTGAGCTTGGGCCGGCCGCCGATGGCCCGCAAATCCGGGTGGCGAAACGGCAATTTTTTCCGTGCCTCGGCGCCACGCCGCCGTTGGCATCGGCGGCGATGCGTTTTCACAAGTACCACGCCCTCGGCAACGACTACATCGTGCTCCACCCGGCCGATTTCCCGGCTTGGGGCGCCGCGCCCTCCCGCGAGCAGATCCGGGTGGTGTGCCACCGCAACTTCGGCGTCGGTTCCGACGGCATCCTCTGGGGCCCCCTCCCCTCGCGCACCAGCCAGCACGGCCTGCGCATCTTCAACCCGGACGGCTCCGAGGCCGAGAAGTCAGGCAACGGCCTGCGCATCTTCTCCCGCTTCCTCTGGGACCAAGGCTTCGTCCGCGAGCCCGCGTTCACCGTGGAGACCCCCGGTGGCGACGTGCGCGCCGAAATCCGCGAGGAAGGCCGGCTCATCACGGTCGCAATGGGGCAGGTGAGCTTCGACAGCGCCCGCATCCCGGTTCTCCTGCCCGGTCCCGCCCGGGAGGTGCTCCACGAGAAAGTGACCGTGCTCGACCGCGAGTTCACCTTCTGCGCCGCCACTATCGGCAACCCGCACTGCGTCCTCCCGCTCCCGGAGATCACCGCCGACCTCGCGCACCGCTACGGGCCCCACCTCGAGGTCCACCCGCTCTTCCCCCGGAAGACGAACGTGCAATTCCTCCAGGTGATCGACCGCACGAACATTCGCATCGAGATCTGGGAACGCGGCGCCGGCTACACGCTCGCGTCGGGCAGCAGCTCCAGCGCCGCCGCCGCCGTCGCCCACCGGCTCGGCCTCGTCGACCGCGACCTCACCGTCCATATGCCCGGCGGCCGGATCGGCATCTCCATCGGCCCAGACTACGCCATCCAGATGACCGGCACGGTGAACAAGGTCGCCGAGGGCGTGATGCACCCGGACCTCTTCCAGGTGACGGTCTGAAGCCCCGATGCCCTTCGCGACCACCCGGCAGGAGCGCCGCATCCTCGCCAGCCTCGCGCTGATCCTGATCCTCGGCCTCCTCGGCCTCGCTTTCCTCTGAGATCACCGGCTGGAAGCCGAGGCCCCTCTTCCCACGGAATTAGGCTCGCCACCCCCACGGCCGATCCCCCCTCCTCGTGAGCACCCCCGCTGGGGTCCCTTTCCTATGGCCGAAGCCCCTCTGCTGCTGACCACCGATCCCGGGGAACGGGATCGGACGGACGCGTTGCTGCTGGGGCTGGTGGCGGAAGGGGATCGCGAAGCCTTCGGACGCCTCTACGACCGGTTCTCGGGCCCCCTGTACAGCGCGGCGCTCCACATCCTGCAGGATGCCGCGGAGGCACAGGACATCGTCCACGACGCCTTCATCACGCTCTGGGAAAAGGCGTCGACCTTCGAACGCACCCGGGGCAGCGCCTTCTCGTGGTCCGTCACCTTGGTGCGGAACCGGGCGATCGACCGAATTCGGATGCGCCGCCGCCGCGCCGAGCTGCTGGCCGAGTCGGTGCCGGAGGACCTAGGCTATGGCACGGACGGAGGGGCGCCTTCCGCGGACGACGCGGCTGTCCAGGGCGATAACGCCCGACTGGTGCGCTCGGCGATCGCCGAGCTCCCGGCGGAACAGCGGCGCGCGCTGGAACTCGCCTTCTTCGGCGGCCTGACGCAGGAAGAGATCGCCCGGCGGTTGCAGGAGCCCTTGGGTACGGTCAAGGCCCGCATCCGGCGCGGGTTGCTCAAGTTGCGGGAAGCCCTCGCGCCGCAACTATGAGCCGGGAGCTACGCGAGGATGCGTCCGCCCTGCACGCCTTCGGGCTGCTCGCCGGCGAGGAACTGGCCCGCTTCCGCCGCGAGTGCCAAGCGGACCCGGCCCTGTGCGAAATGAGCCGCGTGCTGCGCGAGGTGACCTCCCACCTGGTGCACTGGGCCCCACCCCATTCCCCGCCCGAGGCCCTGCGGGAGCGGCTGATCGAGGATATCTTCTCCCGCCGCGGGCCCGCCCGCGGCCCGACGCACGATCCCTCGGGCCACGGACTAGCCGGTTGACCCTCCCGAGCGAGGCCGCCGAGCGAGTGCCCCGGCCATCCGCTTGACACGGCGGGGAGCCCCGCCTGAGTCGCAGCCCCAGTCAGGGCGTTTCCGCCCGTCCGTTACTCACCCTCCCAACCCCTTATGAAGCTGCTCGGGCTGCACCTCGTCGACGTCGCCATCCTCCTCGTCTACATCGTCGTTGTCCTATGGATCGGGCATCGATTCTCCCACGGGGTGAAGAACGACAAGGACTTCTTCCTCGGCGGGCGTTCGCTCGGGCGCTGGCTCCAGTTCTTCCTCAGCTTCGGCAATATGACCGACCCCGGGCAGGCCACCACCACGGCCAGCTCGGTCTACCGGCAGGGTGCAGGCGGCGCTTGGCTGGCGCTGATCACCCTCTTCCTCACGCCGTACTACTGGTTTATGAACGTGTGGTTCCGGCGCGCCCGGCTCACCACGATGGCGGATCTCTTCGCGGACCGCTTCGGCAGCAAGTTTCTCGCCTCGTTGTACGCGGTGACAATGCTGATGATCGCAATCATCGGGGTCATCGCGGGCGGCAACGTGATGGCCCTCAAGACCCTCCAGCCCCTAATGGTCAAGGAGCCCGCCGCCTACACCGTGGCGGAGCGCCAGAGCGTCGCCGATTACCACGAGTTTATGGCGCTGCGGAAGGAACGCGCCGCCGCCCCGCTGGCCCCCGAGAAGGCCCTTCGCTACGACACCCTGCGCGACCACTATACCCGCGGCACCCTTCAGCCCTACGTCACCTACCTCCAACCCATCACCTTTTACCTCGTTTCCACCGGGCTGGTCGCCGTGTTCATTATGCTCGGGGGTCTGAAGGCGTCCGCGGTGGTCGACGCGATCCAGGCCCTGCTGGTGGTGCTGATCTCGGTGATTCTGATCCCCTTCGGCCTCCATCGAATAGGCGGAGTGGAGGCGCTGCACGACAAGGTACCGGAGGTGATGTTCAACCTCTTCGGGGGCGACGTCGCCTCCGAGTACACTTGGTACTCGATCGCCGCCCTGCTGCTGGTCCAACTGATCGGCATCGCCGGCACCCAAGCGAATATGACTATCTCCGGCTCCGCGAAGGACGAGATGGCAGCGCGGCTCGGCGCGGTGACGGGCGGCTTCAGCAAGCGCTTCGTCACCATCGCGTGGGCCTACTGCGGGCTGATCGCGATCGCCCTCTTCGGCCCGGGCCTGTCCGACCCCGATCAGGCCTGGGGCCTGATGACCCGCGAACTGCTGCCGATCGGACTGATCGGGATTATGATCACCGGCATCCTCGGTGGGAAGATCGCCGTGCTCGGGGCGCAGTCGGTCGTGCTCTCGGGCCTGGTGGTGAAGAACCTGTACGAGCCGCTGTTCCCGGGACGTTCTGACCGGCACTACGTGCTCATCGCCCGCCTAGCCGTCCCCGCGCTGCTCGCGATCGGCGTCCTCGTGGGCCTCTTTATGAACAGCATCGTCGCGATCCTGAAGTTCGCGATCGTACTGCTGCTCGTCTGGGGCGTGCCCGTGACCATGCTCTTCCTCTGGCGGCGGGTGACCGAGACCGCGGTCAAGGTCCAGGTGATCGCCACGGTGGTCTTCATCGCGGTGATCCCGGCGATCGTGCCCACCCTGCCGGCCCTCGCGCGCTCGGAGACGCTGACCCGGATGACCCGCGAGGAGACGGTGGTGACGCGCGCCGCGGCGACCGCGGAGGACGTGGCCGCCGGGCGTGCCCGGACCCCCGGGGAACAGATCGAGCGCACGCGCCGAATCGAGCCGGTCTCGGTGTTCTTCGAGGAGGGAGTGGTCCGGGTTAACCCTAACGATCCTTCGTCCCCCCGGACGGGCAAGGGTCTCTTCCGCGTCGAAGTCTACCTGCTACACCTACTCGGCGCCGATGTCGCCGGCTTCAGCCCCGCCCAACTGCTCACCACTCGCTACCTCGTCGATGCCTTCATTCCGATCAGCCTGCTGGTGCTGGTGAGCCTGCTGACCCGGCCGACGGATCCGGCGCGGGTGGCGCGGTTCTACGCGCGGATGAAGACGCCGGTGGCCAAGACCCTCGAGGACGACGCCCGTGAGGTGGAGCTCAGCTACGCCAACCCCGCGCGCTTCGATCACTTGAAGCTATTCCCGGGCTCCAATTGGGAATTCACGCGCTGGGACCGCACCGATGCCCTTGGCTTTATCGCCTGCTGCGCCCTCGTGGGGGTGGTGCTGCTGGTCTTCAAGGGCGCGCTGGTGGTGGGCAGCGGCTGAACCGCGGCCCATCCCCTCAGGCCGCGCCGGCGCCACCCTTACCCGGGGTAGCGCGCACGGGGGCGAGGGCCACGCCCTTCATCCGTACCCCCGTAAGCTTCCGCAGGACCAACTCGGCGTGCTCCTCGGCTACATCCACGAGAATGTGACGCTGGTGCAGGTCGATCGCCCCGACCACGGTCGCCGGCAGGCGCGTGACTCCCGCGATCTTGCCGACCACATCCGCCACCTGCACCAGCTGCTTGCGGCCAACATTAAGGTAAAGGGTCGTCATTCCCGGCTCACGGCCGGTTCGCGCCGGACGCTCGGCCGCCTCGGCGGGAGCCGGTTCCGGCGCCTCCGCGGGCTCCGGGGCGACCGCCGCCGCGGGCGACCGCGACTGCTTGGGGCTGGCTGGCCCCGGCTCGACCCAAGCTTCCGGCGCCCCCGCCTTGGCGGCCGCGCCACCCCGGCCCGGCGTCGCTGGTTCCGGCGCCGCGCCCGCGCGCAGCAGGTGGATCAGGGCAGAACAGATGTCCGTGCTGGAGTAGCCCTGATCGAGCAGCCGGTCGATCATCCGGTCGTGCGGCTTGAAGTCGCGGGCCTCCAGCGTGGCGCGGATCCGCTCGAAGAAGACATTGGTCCGCGCCTCCTCGACCTCGTCCAGCGAGGGCACGCGCCCCCGGTGCAAATCGAGCCGCGCCGCCCGCATCATCGCCTGCAGGCGGTAGATCTCGCGACCGCTAACGAAGGTAAAGGCACGTCCCTTCCGGCCGGCCCGACCGGTGCGTCCAATGCGGTGCGTGTAGTCCTCCGCGTCGTTCGGCAGGTCGAAGTTGAACACCACCTCTAGCTCGTCCACGTCGAGCCCCCGTGCCGCCACGTCCGTCGCGATCAGGAACTCGAACTTTCGCTCGCGGAAACGCCCCATCACCCGGTCGCGCTGCGCCTGGCTGAGATCCCCGTGGAGCCGGTCCACCGCATACCCCCGCGCGTGCAGGTGCTCGTCGAGATCGTCGACCATCACCTTGGTCCCACAGAAGATGATCCCGAAGCGGAAGTCGTGGACGTCGATGAGCCGCGTGAGGGCCTCCAGCTTGGAGCGCCGATCGACCTCGACATAGGTCTGTTCCACCTGAGGCGCCTCGCGGGCCACGGCATCGATCCGCACCCACGCCGGATCCCGGCTGAAGCGCTGGATCAGTTCCTGAATCGGCCGCGGCATCGTGGCCGAAAAGCACAACATCTGGCGCGTGGCGGGCGCCGCGGCGAGAATCCGCTCAATGTCCTCCCGGAAGCCCATATCCAGCATCCGATCAGCCTCGTCGAGGACGACCATCCGCAGGGCGTCGAACCGCAGGGTGCCGCGCGCGAGGTGGTCAAGGACGCGGCCAGGAGTCCCGATGACGATCTGGGCGCCAGCCTCCAGCGCCCGAAACTGCCGGTCGTAGCTCTGTCCGCCATAGATTGGCACCTCGCGGATCCCCCGCCGGAAGAACGCCAGCCGGCCCGTCTCCTCCGCCACCTGCACCGCCAGTTCCCGCGTGGGGCACAGGATCAAGGCCTGGACCGCCTTTTGGTGGGCGTCGACCCGCTCGATGACCGGGATGGCGAAGGCTGCCGTCTTGCCCGAGCCCGTGGCGGACTGGCCCACCAGATCACGGCCCGCGAGGGCGACCGGAATCACCGCGGTCTGGATGGGCGAGGCCTCTTCAAAGCCGAGCTTGGCGACCGCGCGGAGGATCTCGGGCGAGAGGCCGAGCTGGTCAAAGGGACGACGTTCCATACCGCAGCCTGCGGATGGAGCCGGCGGAAGGATAGCCAAATGATGCGCCCGCGCCCGGGGCGCCCGGTCAGAGCTCCGCGATCCGTACGTTGCGGTACTCGCACTTCATCTCGACCTTACCGTGGATTTGGATCCCGAGCGGGGCGGCGCCGGCAAACTTCGGGTCCGTATACTCGGAGGCTTTCTCGCCGTTGATCCAGCAGGTGAAGCTGTCGCCCTTGGCTTGAATCCGGATGGTGTTCCACTCGCCCTCGGGCTTGAGCAGCCGCTTGGCGTCCTTGGCCTGGCCCGCCTCCGGATAGGCCGGCTTGCCGCCCGTGTAGAAGGAGCCGGTCATATCCACCCGCAGACTGCCCGAGACGCCCAGCTGCAGCTGAAGCTTCGGCTTGCGCATTTCGATCCCCGTATCGACCCCGCGCGGGGAGGTCGCCTTCCAGCGGACATCAAACTCGAGGACGAAGTCCTTGTACTCCTTCTGCGTCCACAGGTAGTGGCCAGTCTGGGCCTTGTTGTTCTCGCCGACGAGTACCCCGTTCTCGACGCGCCAGAACTCCGCGGCGCCCTCGGACTTGAAGTTGGTCAGGTCGCGGCCGTTGAAGAGCGGCTGGAAACGCGGTTCCGCGGCGAGGGCGGCGGAAGCGGCGGCGAGGAACAGGGCAAGGCCAAGGCGCAGGGCGGTGGGGTGCATCGACGCGAGCGAAGCGGGCTCCGCACCCGGGGGAAACACCAAAGTTGCCCGCCCCCTGCCGGCCGCCTCAGAGCTGGATCGGCAGGCCGACCTCGATGATCTGCATCGGCGGGAGCTGGTAATAATCCCGCGCCTGCCGCGCGTTCCGGCTCAGAAAGCCATAGAAATGCTTCTGCCACTCCCACATCCGCGAATCCCCCCCCGTGATGATCATCTCGCGGTTGAAATAGTAGGTCGCCTCGTTGGGCCGCAGCGGCACCCCACGGTCCCGAATCCCACCGATCAACGCGGCCACGTCCGGCGATTCCATATACCCGTACCGCGCCACGGCCCGCCAGATACCCTCGCCGATCGCCCGCACCTCCAGCCGCTCCACCTCGGGCACAAACGGGACCTCCTCGGTGAGAATGCTCAGCAGCACCACCGTCTCGTGGAGCACCTTATTGGCCTTCACGTGGTGTAGCAGGACAAGGGGCGTGCCGGTGGGGTTGCCCGCCATAAACACCCCCGTCCCGCGCACCCGCACGATGTGGGGGCTAGAGGCGATGGCGCAGAGCTCGGACTCCGTGATCTCATTGGCGTAGACCCGCCGGAAGATCTCCCGCTTGCCCAGCTTCCAGGTGGTCATAATCGCCAGCACCCCCAGCGCGATCAGCACCGGCAGCCAGCCGCCGTCGTGGAACTTGTGCAGGTTCGAGGCGAAGAAGACCGCGTCGAGCGCCAGAAAACCCAGGCACACCGCCGCCGCCCGCCAGACCGGCCAGCGCCACGCCCGCACCATCACCGCGTAGAGCGCTAGCGTCGTCACGATCATCGTGCCGGTGACTGCAATGCCATACGCGGCCGCCAACGCCGAACTGGACTTGAAGCCAAAGACCGTGGCGATGGACCCAAGGGCTAGGACCACGTTGACCAACGGCAAAAAGATCTGCCCCCGCTGATCCGGATTAGTGTGGCGCACGGTCATCCGCGGAAAGTAACCCAACTGGATCGCCTGCCGGACGAGCGAGAAGGCGCCCGAGATCAGGGCCTGGCTGGCGATAATCGCCGCGAGAACCGAGAGCGCCAGCAACAGGTAGCGCGGCCAGCCCTCCGGGGCGATCGAGAGGAACGGGTTGGCCGCAGACCCCCGGCCCGCGAGGAAATGCGCGCCTTGTCCGAAGTAGTTGAGCACCAGTCCCGGCAGCACCACGCCGTACCAGCCGGAGAGGATCGCCCGCCGGCCAAAGTGGCCCATATCAGCGTACAACGCCTCCACGCCCGTGAAGGCCAGCACCACCGCGCCGAGCAAAATCCCCGCCTGCGCCGGATGACCGACCAACAGTTGGATGCCTAGCCACGGATCCAACGCCCGCAGCACCGCGGGATTCTCCAGCACTCGCCACAAACCCAGGCCGCCGAGCACCGCGAACCACAGCAGCATCACGGGCCCAAAGATCCCGCCGATGAAGCGCGTACCAAGGTGCTGGAAGGCGAAGACCACGCCGAGGATCAGACAGGCGAGCGGCACCACCAAGAAATCCATTCCCGGGGCCACCTCCTTTAAGCCCTCTACCGCGCTGAGTACCGTGATCGCCGGGGTGATGATCGCCTCGCCGCACAACATTGCCGCGCCCAGCAACACCAGAACCGTGCCCACGTTCAGACCAGCCCGCACCCCCTGATCGAGCCGCCCCAGCGCCAGCAACGCGAAAATGCCCCCCTCGCCCCGGTTATCCGCGCGCAACACGAAGGTCGCATACTTCACGCTGACCACGAGCACCAGCGACCAAAAGACCAGCGACAATACCCCCAGCACCGCCGTCGCATGCTCCGCCGGCGGCAGCGCGTGCAGGCACTCGCGGATGGTGTACAACGGGCTCGTCCCGATATCCCCGAACACCACCCCCAGCGCCCCCAGCCCAAGCGCCCACCGGGTGCCCGACCCCTGCTCTGGATCCGCGGAAGGTTTCATTCGCCCGACGATCCTCCCGCAATCGCCCGCCCCCTCCAAGCCGTTTCTCCCCCGGGCAGGAAAACTGCTTGCATTGCCCCCGTAGCCCCGGAACCCGCGCCCACCGTGGACAACGGGCCGGAAAGCCCCCACGGTGCCCAGATGAGCCCAGACTGGCAGGTCGCCAAGACGTACACCGACATCCTTTACCATAAGGCCGAGGGCATCGCCCGCATTACGATCAACCGGCCGGAAAAGCGGAACGCGTTCCGCCCGCTGACCGTCAAGGAGATGTACGACGCCTTCACCGACGCCCGGGAAGACCCGGCCATCGGGGTGGTACTCCTGACGGGCGCCGGCCCCCACCGGGATGGCAAGTACGCATTCTGCGCGGGCGGCGACCAAAGCGTGCGCGGCCACGCCGGCTATATTGATGAGGCCGGGGTGCCGCGGCTGAACGTCCTCGACCTGCAGAAACTCATCCGCTCGATGCCCAAGGTTGTCATCGCACTGGTCGCCGGTTACGCGATCGGCGGCGGTCACGTGCTGCACGTGGTCTGCGACCTCAGCCTCGCGGCCGATAACGCAATCTTCGGCCAGGTCGGGCCCAAGATGGGCAGTTTCGATGGCGGCTTCGGTTCCAGCTACCTCGCCCGCGTGGTAGGCCAAAAGAAAGCCCGCGAGATCTGGTTCCTCTGCCGCCAGTACGACGCCCACCAAGCGCTCGAAATGGGCTTGGTCAACGCCGTGGTTCCCGTCGAACGGCTGGAGGCAGAAGGCGTGCAATGGGCCCGCGAGATCCTCCAAAAGAGCCCCCTCGCGATCCGCCTCCTCAAGAGCGGCTTCAATGCCGAACTCGACGGCCAAGCCGGAATCCAGGAACTAGCCGGAAACGCCACCTTGCTTTACTATATGAGCGAGGAGGCGAAGGAGTTTATGACCGCCCAGCGCGAGAAACGCGCGCCCAACGCCCGGAAGTATCCGTGGCTGCCTTAGCCCCTTCGACAGGCTCAGGGCAGGCCCTACGGAAAACTCAGGGCGGGCCCCTTTGAAGGACTCAGGGCGGGCCGGCCTACGGAGAGCCCAGCCCGGCGGCTAGCTCCGCAAACCAATGCTTCCGTTGGGCAGCGTCCTGCTTGCGGTCAGTGGAAACTTCGAGGATCCGCACCCCAGGCTCCGGCGACGCCACCCGCGCAACCAAGGCCGCCCAGTCCGCCACCAACGCGTGGGGCACCCCGTGCGCGGCCGCCAGCCGCCCCAAATCCACCGCCTGCGGCGTCGCGAAGAAGTCCTCAAAGACGCCCGCCACCTGCGCGATCGGCAGATGCTCGAAAATGCCCCCCCCTCGATTGTTGATCACCACCACGGTCAGCGACCCGCGAAACCGCGGCGCCAGCAACAGTCCGTTGGCATCGTGCAGGAACGAAAGGTCGCCCGTTAAGAGCACCGCCGGCCGGTCCGAGCCGTGCGCCAAGCCCAGCGCGGTCGAAAGGGTGCCATCGATGCCGTTAGCCCCACGATTGCACCAGAGGCGCAATCGGCGATTGCCCGCCGGCAACACATACTCCGCGTCCCGCACCGGCATCGAGTTCGCGAGGAAGAGGTCCGCCCCCTCGGGCAACACGCGCCCCAGCAGCCACACGGCCTTCGGCTCGAACATTCCGGTCTCCGCCTCCAAGCGCGCGTCCAACGCCGGCCGCAACCGGGCCTCGTAGCGCGCCCACATCCGCTGGTAACCGTTGTCCGGCGCCACCTCCGGCAAGGCCCCCGCGAGCACCGCAACCGGCATCGCCAGCACCCGCGTCCGCCCATGCAGCGCATCGCGGTTGTCCTCGCGCTCCGTCACCAGCCAGGTGTCCGCATCCGCCGCTTCCAGCCACGCCCGGAGCACCTTGCTCACCGGCCAGCCGCCGACCCCCAGCACCACCTCGGGCCGCAACCGCTCCGCCACCGCGGGGTGGCGCAGCAGGGTGTCGTAGGTCGTGACCAAATGCGGGATCCGATCCGCCCACTGCCGCACCGGCGAAAGCGCGTCCGCCAACACCGGCCAGCCGAGCCGCCCGGCCAACTCGCCCAGCGCCGCGGCAAACGCCTCCGGCTCCGCGGTTTGCACCGGCCCGACGACGATGACGCCATGCACCTCC
>Ga0315899_10003132_pt1 | contig 18016 bp, 13 predicted proteins | sample LakEriMetagenome_2_FD_203518 | JGI IMG/M metagenome (GOLD analysis project Ga0315899, IMG submission 203518) | Freshwater fungal communities from buoy surface, Lake Erie, Ohio, United States - Buoy 4 MA112 | ecosystem: Environmental > Aquatic > Freshwater > Lake | place: USA: Lake Erie, Ohio... | reverse complement strand
TGCATAATTTCTAAAGTTAAATCCGTTGAATCCGCAAGGTAGAGCATCAATTGGTGCGTCCTCATTCATTTCAACCATAACGTATTTAGAATTCAAAGCGTATTCTCCATCAAGTGTACCAATTTTGTTGGCGATGAAGTTATTTTGTCCTGGATCCATTGTACAATTAGTAAATTTCTCAATAACCACAGGATTCGCATCAGTATCAAAATAATCACGAATTAACACATCAAAAGTTAAGTTTGAGTATGTTTGATTGACAATTGAAACTTTTATTAAAGTATTTGCGGCATCACCATCAGAAATAGTATAGAATCTAAATAAGTCATAAACTTTATTACCTCTTAATTCAGAAACAACCCAAGGAGAGTTAGGTGTTTGATATCTATCCAAATACCAACCAATTGAGTTAGGATCACCACTTTGTGCAGAATCTAATTCAATAAAGTTAGGGTTAAGACCTCTAACATATCCTTTTCTCCATGAATAATTTAACCATGATTGGAAAACTTCCTCATTGAATAGAGGAACTTCAATTCTTGGTTTTTGGAAATTGGTAATACCAAATACTTTAGAAATGTATTCAGGGTCATTTTGAGTTAAAGATGTTTCAAAGAAGAAGTTTTGTCCAAACTTATCAATACAATTCACACCAAAAGTCAAGTAAGGATTTTTAAGAACACCAGCATATTGACCTGTCATATCTAAACTAGCGTCTGTTGTTGCCGTTACAGAATATGCTGGGTTGTTGTCTGTTGTGTATGTTGAAATACCTCTTGATCTTAATGTTGCAACAACTACGTTATCATAATCCACGTATGATGTTCCTGTATAATAATAAATTTTACCAACAACAGTACCCGTATAACAATCTATATTAACAGGTGTAGGTGTAGGAGTTGGTGAAATGAATGGTGAAGGAGTAATACACGGATTTATAAATGACGGTGTTGGTGTTGGCGAAGACGAAGCTCCTGGTGTAGGTGTAGGTGTTGGGTAATATGCCGTAAGTCCTGAAACAAACGTATAGAACGAAAACCCTGAATAATTTGTATTACCGTTGTTTGTAAACAATGCATAATACCAAGGATCATTAAGTGAAGATGATAAGTTTGTATCATCTAATGAAACTGATGGTACGTTGAAAACATTAGTTTCTGCGGTCCAACCAGCACCACTTAAAATATTATAGTCGTCTGTGTCAATAGAACCAAAATATGAAATCAATTCATCCTCAGCAGTGTATGGTGTTGCGTCAGTTATGACATTATAAATCAATGTTTTAATTTCATCGTCAAGTGTTGAAGTAGACCCATTAAACTGTTCAAACTGAGTTGTTAAAATGTCCTCGATTTCTGAAGGAAATAAAGTTTCAAACATTATTGTATCAATACTGTTTGTACATCCTGTAAAATCTACTGTGAATGTTAATACTTTAGGAGTTACACAAGTTGTAACACATGTAGTATAATCAGTTACAGAACTCAAACAATATTGACCAATTGTTGTTGGGTTTACGTTTGCGACTGTGGTGATAGACCAAGATGGTCCTGCATCATATCCTGATAATCCTAAGATTCTTGTTACAAATAATTGATTTGATTGTTGTAAGTATGCTTTAGCTATGTATGAAGCCTCATACTTTGGGATTTGTGTGTTAACAAATTTTTCAGGTGAAGTCCCACCAAATACTGTTTGGAATTCATCAAAATTTGTGATGAAGATTGGTTCAAAGGCTGGACCAATTAAAGTCTCACCAACGATACCTAAAGTCGTCACCCCAACACTCTGTGCCACAAAGCTAAGATCTACTTCTGAGGTGTATACACCCGGTGAAACAAAAACTTTACTGTTAGTTGCCATATTAGAAATGTCTTTTTATTTATTTATTTTTCCTATAAATACTTCTGAAAATAGGAAAAACTTTACATTATACAAAGTATTTATATTTTGGTAAGATTTTATTCTACCTTTATTCTGCCCCTATGTCTAAAGATAATAAGAAGATAAAAAACCTTAAGATTGACATCGAAGTTCACGAAGTCTTAAAAAAATATTGCGACAAACGTGGAATTAAAATGTATAGGTTTTTAGAAAATTTAATATTAGAAAAGTGTAAAGAAAAAAAAGATATATACGGTGAAAATTAAACAAGGAATTGTGTAAATGTAATTATACCATCATTTAAATTGTTTTGTTTAACAACATCTATTCTTAACAAATCGTTAGTGTTGATCTGAATCTTATTAACGTCATCTCCGAAATAATTTTCGTTTATATAAACAGAATAAGATGAAATGTTATCTGTGTTGTCAAATAATAAATCACAAGTATATTCAAAAAAATGTTCTTTAGATACGACCCCTTCAGTATATATTAAAGATATAACTTCGTTTTCTATTGGTTGTTGTTTTTTTCTTGGTCTCTTGACTGGTCTTTGATCAATTTCATACATTTGAAAAGTTCTTGACAAAGCAGGGTAGACTTCAAATTCCTCTTCGTCGATTAAAAATCCTAACATTGTAAAATCATATTTTTGTATATAATATTTTCTTTTTTCTAAATCTAAAACTGATTCATCACTCATTGCGTCGTTTATAATTGGAATGTAATGACCTTTTATATTTTGATATGCCTGTCTTGATGCGAAAGTTGTTAAAACTTTTTTATTCATAGTATTCAGCTCCCTCATTCTGTTACAAACAATTATTACTGTATATTTGAAATCAGCAGGAACTGGTTGTGGAATTTTATAAATATCGGCCCCTTTTCTATTACCATCCCAAGTAGGTACTTCCATATAATAATACATTCTTCTGTTAGGTATATTGTACATTACAGAAGGATTATTACCATATTTAACTTCAGGATTTCTAATTACCGTTATAAATGGGGGTTCAATATTTTTATCTATATTTTGAAAATCCCAAGTCTCAACAAATTGAGACCAGTTTTGAGTTGTTATCAATACATCAACAACAGGAATTGTTTTTCCTTCGGATGTAATTTTTAATGTTTCTTTAACAAAATCCAAAAACCCACCATCCAAATCTGCATGCAACAAAGACTTAGGAAGGTAAGTTCCGTCCTTAGTTATCATATCCTTCAACTCTTCCCTACGTGGTAATAGAGTTTTTGGGTATGTTAATGGTATTGATGGTTTAACAGGTTGTTTTTTTGGTAATGCCATTATAATCCTCTAAATTCATTCGGTCCAACAGGGGACGCAATTATTGTTCTATAGAAAGGTTTAAATCCTTTATACGTATGTTTAATATCTGAAACTACACGACCGTCATTAACCACGGTGTAGTATCTTACAAAATTTTCACTATCATAATACCCAACATAATCACCAAAAGAAATCTCTATATCTAAATCATTTAAAGTTTTTAAATATACAGACATGGTAATATTTCCAGGTTCAAACTGATCCATACGAGAGGATCCTATCATTTTATTTTCAGGCGCCGCAATCGCAACATACGCATTAAACTCAACAGGTGGTAAAAACTTAATTCCATCCTCAACTACTTCACCATATACGTCGTCTGTTTTGATTTTGTTTTTATCTACTCTATAAAGCACACAAGTAAAATTCATATCACCAATTAACCACTCTTGACCCATACCAATTTCTAATTGGAAATCTTGATCCCCAAAAAATTTACCTAATCTAGAAATGGGTACACTACTTTTCATTTTTCTTGTTTTATTGATAAATATCTTTTTTATTGGTATTTTTTAAAAAAAGAAATTTTGGAGTCTAAAACACTTATTGAACATAAAGCCTTAGAACTGCTTGATAGTTACAGTGGCGCGAATAACTATATACTTTATTTGAAGAACAAAAAAGATGTTTCACAAAAATTTTACCCAACAAGGAGTCAGGCTGAATATATAACAACACATTACAACACCTCACCTAAAGTCGCTCGTAAGTGGGTTGATTTGGATTCATATTTTGCAAAAAAGTTTGCCGAAGAACGATACCTATTACAAGTTCCTGAAAAAATTTTTATTGAAAAACTTTTGGTTGAAAAAGAAAAATCATATCACGTTTGGGGTAAGTTTTTTGAATCTGATAAATTAAGTGAGTTTTGGGTACCAAAATCCGCACTAATAAAAACACATAATGTACAACAGGTTAATATTGAATATTCGAAATATTCTCATCGCCCTCCGTTATCTCATCAAAAAATTGCGATAGAAAAATTAGCGGGTTCTAAAAGATTTATTCTTGCTGACGACATGGGGTTAGGGAAAACAACTTCAACTATTATTGCCGCCTTAGAGACAGAAGCAAAAAAAGTTTTAATTGTTTGTCCCGCATCTTTAAAAATTAACTGGCAACGAGAAATTGCAAATTATTCAGATAAAACCGTTTTCATTGCAGAAGGTAAAAAGTTTTCAACCGAATCTGATTTTGTTATTGTAAATTATGATATTCTTAAAAATTTCCATGATTCAGATCCAAAAAAGAAAGAGGATTCTTTATTATTAAAAAGTGGATTTGATTTAGTAATTCTTGACGAAGCACACATGATCTCAAATGTTCAGGCTCAAAGAACAAAAATTATAAACAGTTTTACTAAAAAAATAGATCGTGTTTGGTTATTAACTGGTACACCAATGACTTCACGTCCTATGAACTATTACAATCTTTTGAGTATCATTGAAAGTCCAGTGGCTCAAAATTGGAAAGCTTACGCTATACGTTATTGTCAAGGTTTCCAATTTACTGCAGGAAAAAGAAAAGTTTGGAATGTATCGGGAGCTTCTAACCTTGAGGAATTGAGAGATAGAACATCTAAACAAATTCTTCGTAGACTAAAAGAAGATGTATTAGATTTACCTGATAAAATAATCACACCTGTTTATTTACGGTTAAAATCTAAAGAATATGAAGATTTAATGGGTGAATATTTTGATTGGTACGATAGAAACCCTGACGAATCTTCATCTCTTACGGTCCAATTCTCAAAACTGATGAAAGTTAGAAAGGTTATTGCGAACGAAAAAACAAAACAAACGATTGATTTTGCTGAAAATATTTTAGAACAAGGTAAAAAGGTTATTATATTTACCAACTTTACAGATACCCTCCAAACAATATATCAACATTTTGGAAAACAAGCGGTTTATCTTGATGGTAGCTGTTCAAACGCAATGCGTCAACAAGCAGTTGACTCATTTCAAAATGATGAGAAGGTAAGGGTTTTTGTCGGTAACTTGAAGGCTGCGGGTGTTGGTTTAACCCTAACCGCCGCTGAGGTTGTCATAATGAACGACTTATCTTTCGTACCTGCGGAACATGCACAAGCCGAAGATAGAGCCTATCGTTACGGTCAAAAATCAAATGTGTTGGTTTACTATCCTTTATTTGAAAATACAATAGAGGGAGTTATATATGATATCTTAAATAAGAAGAAAGAGATAATTAGAACCGTTATGGGTGATCAAATTACACATAGTACTGGTGATATTGTTGAGGAAATATTAACCTTAATAAACAAACAAAGATAAACTTCTTGTATTTAAGATATTTATCAAGGATGAAAGTTTCAATAAAGTACGAAAACAAAGAAATAAAAAAATACAAAGATTTTGTAGATAAGTTTATTAACTTATTACAAAAAGAGTATCCTCTTAAAGAAAATTTGACAATTGCATTCTTGAATGGTAGAAAAGGGGAAATGTCGACAGGAAGTAGGAGAGATGATCATCTAATCAAAATTTTAGCGAAAGATAGACTTAACAGAGATATTATGAGAACCCTTGCTCATGAATGGGTCCACGAATTTCAAATGTCAATTCAAAAAAGAAAACAGGGTCCTGATATTGGTGGTCAAAACGAAGATGAAGCAAATGCATTTGCAGGACAAATCATTAAAAAATTTGAAAAAAAATATCCTGATTTAGAAGAAATCATGTATGAAAACAAAGGTGTTGTTGGTAAATCAAACCTTTTATTGGAACAAATATTACTAGTTGAGAAGGGATCTATTAAAGAAAATTTAATTGTTGAAATGAAAAAAATTGGTATCGAAAAGTTACCGTATTCATATTCATCTCTCAAAAGATTTATTGATTCTAAAACGATGGATATTCATTATAACAAACACTATAAAGGATATGTAGATAAGTTAAATGATTCATTAAAAAATAAAGATATTGACATAAGTTTAGAAGATATTGTCAGAACCATTAGTAAGTTTGATAATAAAGTAAGAAATAATGCTGGAGGTGCTTTTAATCACGCTTTATTTTGGAAAATGTTGTCACCAAAAAAACAACTACCAAAAGGTGAGATATTAAAAAAGATAACTCAAGATTTTGGTAATATTAAAAAAATGAAAGACGAATTTAATCAAGCAGCAAAAGATCGATTTGGTTCGGGATGGGCTTGGTTATATTTGGCCAAAGATGGAAAACTTAAAATAATGTCTACACCCAATCAGGATAATCCACTTATGAATATTGTAAAAGGTGGTGGGTTTCCTTTACTTGGTCTTGACGTTTGGGAACATGCCTATTATTTGAAGTATCAAAACAAACGTGATGAATACATAAAAAAGTTTTGGGATGTTGTAAATTGGGAGTTTGTTAACGATTTATTTTTATCTAAAATAAAAAAAGAAAAAAAACAAATCAATGAGATTGCACAATTTACGGACATAACTTTGGGTAAATTATGTAGTTATTCTAATAAAAAAGGAATGGTTGATTCTCCGTATTGTAAATTACAAGAATTACGAGATAATTTAGATGATGAATATTTAAAACGTTCACTGGATTCATCTATTATACAATTAGATAAATTTTTTGGTAGAAAAATTTTAGGTCCATTCCCTTACATAATTAAATTATCTCTTGAGCATGATAATCCAATCAACTTTATTAGTTTAATTGCTGAATTTATAAATGACCCTAAACACAAAAAAAATCGATTATATAAAATTTTACTGAATTTAAAAAATGATTTTGATATTGATGATATTGAGTTGTTAGATAAACTAACAAGAAAAATGAGATCCTCTGAACACTCTGAACACGAGCAAAGTTTAGATGGTGACTTTTTTGAACTGTCTCCAACAAAACTAACTTTAAATTATAGGTGTGGGGAAGACCCCAAAGACACTATACCAAAACTTTTGAGAAAGATAGGATCTAAAGAACTTACAATAGAAACTTTGGTTAATAGTATTACTAAATGTGTTTTAGAAACTATGAGATCTTTAGATAAACCAATAAAACGAGATGTTCTATCAAAACAAGATCTTTTGGATCCTGAGGGTAATGTTGTAATTCCTTCATCGTCAGGAGTTGAAGCAAAAAAAATGGATCCTTTAGTTGATAGTTATTTGTCTGAATTTTTTGCGATTTTTAAACAAAGTTCTAATAAAGAACTTAAAGGAGAATACCTTGATGTTTATAATAAAGTTATTGACGGAGTATATTATAAAATCCAAAATTCTAGTGAGGGTGAAGAATTTTTAAAAAATATTAAAGATAATATGTCAGCAATAATTTTTGAAGATAAGTACGTTGTACCTTCAAAATACATCGATCTTTATTGGTCAAACAAAGGTCAGTGGGGTTGTGAAGAAAAAAGGTTAGCAATTAGATTTAGAATAAATCCTGATTTAACAGAATTAAACGGTTATAAATTTGTTGATTCAAAAACGTTAGTACCTTCAGTCATTAAAATAGTAAGTCCAAGAACCAAAAAGATAGTTTGTCCTTAATTTTTATAAGGAGATATTTATATTAAAAAACTATTATGGCAATAATCAACGAACCTGAAAGAAGTCAATTCTACCAAAAAGTTAGACACTTATTGGGAGCACCTTTAAGATCTGTAGAATTGGAAGATGAAATGATGGATACTTTATTGGAGTATTCAATCGATGACTATTCTCAATATGTGCAAGATTGGTTAATCGAATCTCAGTGGACAACCCTAAATAATTTAAACTTAGATACTCAGTCTTTGTCTCGAGCATTTATCACCAAAAGTTTAGACTTCGAAACTAGATACACTTACGCTTATTCAAAAATTGTTGGTTTACAAGCAGGTGGAGATTGGGAGATAAAAAAGGATTATATACAATTAGTACCTAATCAACAAATTTACGAAATACCTGCGGGTCGTGAAATAAATGAAGTACTATGGTTTACACCATCAACACTTAATAATTTAATGTTTGGTTTAGGTGGTTTTGCGGGTGCGGGTATCGGAACAGGACTTGGTGGTGGTGGAGGTCTTGCTCAGATTGGTAACATGGCAGGAAGTTATTATTTAACACCGGCCTTTGATACATTACTAAGAATGCAAGAGGTTAACATACAAAGAAGAATATATGCGGGTGATTTAACATATTATATCACAGCACTTCCTGGTGGTAAAAAGGCGTTACACCTTTTAAACACACCCGGTGGTAAGTTTGATTTTGGTAATGCTGAATTGTCAAAAGGACAAGTTTGGTATTGGTATTACGACACTTCACAAGGTGATAGAGATAAATGTTTGGCAGACAATCCTGATATTGTATTATTACCATCAGATGTTCCATTTAATAAAATAAGTTGGTACAAACTAAATAATCCGGCTCAAGTTTGGGTTCGTAGATGGTTTATCGCTTACTGTAAAGAAACTTTAGCAAGAGTACGTGGTAAATTCAGTGGTAACTTAAAAACTCCTGATGGAGATTTAACCATGGATTACGCGGCGTTAGCGACTGAGGCCAAAGATGAAAAAACCAAACTTATTGAGGAATTGATAGGCGCTGAAGGTAGATTGACAAGATTGAGACCTGAAAAAGTAATGGAAAGAGAAGCTTTGTTAGCGGAAAATTTAAATAAAACCCTCAAGTTTAGAGCAATGCCTAGACAAATATATGTAATTTAATTTATGGTGTTAATTAAAGAAAGACCAATTAGAAAAACAGTTTTTAGAGGTGATAGATCAATAAACTTGGATACATTCGAAACTGTAGTAATAAGTGATAATTTTTACTCAACTAAGGGTGAGCTACTTCTAATAGTTAAAGATGTCGATCATTGTAAAATAAAATTAGATTCTACAACGACCGACAAAGTAAAAATAAAAACTTTAACTAATTGCGTTATAATTCCTGACTTAGGTAGGATTGATGAGGATTGGGATGAAATCTCAATCGGTAGAGGTGCGTGTGTTGAATTACAACACGTTAATGGTGTTTGGTACATCCTCTCCTCCGACGGTCTCAAGATGGAATAAATTCTCATCAGGTAAATACCTCCACATATAAGGGTCCGCGTTTTTATACATATGGTATGGTGTTTCACCTACTCGATTCCAAAATGACATTTCTTCATCAGAAATTTCCATCACATCCTCTAATTTATCTTGATCACCTTCATCAAATGGTTGTCCGTTAATTAACTCACATTGATCTTTAGTAAAGAATGGTCTTTCTTCGGGATTCTTAACCAATAAACCATTTCTAACTTCTTGTTTAAATACAACTAATAAAGGTTCAACTCGCTTGTTAAAAGTCGCAATTGCTCTTTGTATATTGTATTCACCAGTCATTGTTGGGTTAGTCTCAATGTCTGACGGGTCGATTCTATAACAATTTAACTGAATGATTGAATCTACGTTTTCAGGTATTGTTGTTCCCCAATCTCTCATATAATTATCAATGTGTTCTTGTGACCAACCTTTTTTTGGTTTGTTAACTTTCTGAACATCACCGTGAGAAGCCTTTGTACCATTGTTTACATAGAAGATAACCTCACCAAGATTTGCATTTAGTTTGTCTTTGATAGCCAACTCCATGTGTGCTTGACGAGACATCAATGCCCCTGCTTTAGTTTTTGTTTTACTACGAATTATATAATCCTCAATAGTTTGTTTAATTTTTGATTTGTTTGCAATATCCATCAAAGGAATTTTTTGATCAAATATCTTTTGTACGTATTCATAATACCACTCAACAAACTCTTGTCCTTTACCATCGAGTAATAACTTAATTCCTTTATCCAAGAACTTCTCAATATAGATCGGCATCTTCTTAGATTTGATTGAGTTACCTGTGAGCTTGATCTTACCTTTTGCAGTAATCAAAGCGTAGTTCTTACGAGCTAAGTTAATACAAGCCGGCCACTGACCATCAGTATCAAGTGCCATTTCACCTCTCATTGCAAAATCGTTAAATTCCATTACGTCAGCTTCTTCACCAACATACTCTTTACCCTCAACAACTTTCCAATTCAAACCTTTACCAACATACTTTCTTGTTTCTACCCCCTCAGGTACGGAGAAGTTAATACCGTCCGTGTCCATTACGAGAGGGGTATAACCACGATCCATAAAGAAGTGAATCATCATTCTAAGATATTGACGACCCGTACAAGTAATCATTTCACCTTTGTCCATATCACCCCAATGGAATACCTGTGGAGCTGACAACGCACCGAACATTGAGTTAATGAAGATTTTAATTGGTAATTGTTTACGGTCATAAGATGTAGATTTCTTTTTATCAATACTTGCATATTCTTCAGCAAGTTGTTTGTATTTGATACGAGTGTTACGGAAATAAGATAATAAACCTTTCATTGCCCCTGTTACATCACACTCAGGAAATACATCGTGTACCAACTGAATGGAAGGATACAAAGACGAGTAGTCAAGTTTTAATACGTTTCTTGAGTATCCTGTTCGGATCAATCGAGAAAGTCCTCCTACGAAGTTCCCTTTATCATTCTTAGCGGGTATTGCCAAGTTATGTTTGTAAGACCAAGCTAACATCAACATTTTCCATAATGTTGCGGTACCCATCGTTGAAACTCTTTCATATGTTGTTGGAAGTAATGAAGCCAACAAGAATGAACCTTGATTGAATTCTTCATCAACCAATAAAGTTTCTTCTAAGTCATCGTCAAGATAACGCTCAATAATGTCGTCCCCCGTTGTTTTGATATAAACTTTAGAATGTCTTCCACAAACATCATCAACCTTCGGATCTTGTCCTACTTTCTTATACTTACCATTCTCAATATTTAACCAATACTCTTCTTTGTCTCGGTACATAGGACCAATCTTATCATGGTCAACATAAATACGATCAGGAGCCTCAGCCTCAATATATTTGGTAATATACTTCAAACCCGCCTCCTTAATGTTTGAGTTAATCGCTTGAGCTCTACGAACTGAATGTAGAATGTCAATAATGTTGTAACCCCACATTTGAGTTTGATTGAATTTCTCAACCTCATTTGCTAATTTTAACATAGACTCTTTTGTTGAGATTGATTTCTCAGGATTTAATGATTTAGCAACCTTTTTGATATCAAGATTTAACGCCTTACATCTTTCGTAAATCCAATACCAGTCGAAGTTAAATGAATTGTATCCTGATAAGATTGATGGTTTGTGTTCGTCGATTAAATTAAAGAATTCAACAAGTCCTCTTCTTTCATCGTCAGGTGTTGCACACTCAATAACTTTTCTGAACCCCTTATTTGTTTTTACTCCAATCATGAAGATACGACCGTCTTTGGGTTCTAAGGAGGTCGTCTCCAAGTCGAATACCATCCTTGTGATGTCGTTGTATTCCTCAAATCCTTTGAATAGTCGTTTCTCTTTCGAGATAAGGTATTGTTCAACAGGAGGTAGAACCATGATGAGGTCTTTGACATTATCACCCCAAGGATCTAAACCACCTTCTCTAAAAAATTGAATTAGATTTCTGTATCCCTTTATGGATTTAACCATAAATGTCAGACCACGCTCCAAACGGTCATTTCCATCTGTGCGAAGTTTTTCTATAATAATACCATGCTTAGTCATGGCCTCTTTTTGTAATGCTTTTGATTTTGAATAAAAGTTGAGTCTGCGTAGATCCCCAACCCAAGCAAATGAGATTAACGAGTCTCTTGAAATTTGTTTTCCTTTACCTGGAACTTCCTTGATTTTGTAGATTTTGTCAGATACGTAATCGTATTCTACAGATACAATATATTCCTCGGGGTCGTTACCCACAAGGAAATTTTCAATTTCTTCTTGTGATATCATAATTTTTTTACTTTTGGTGTATTATCTACCGAATTAGGTCGGCATTTACCTTCGTAAATAAATATAATATAAAGAAATTACCTTATCAACAGATGTAAGCTGAATCTTGTAAAACTCCGTTTTCAAAACGATATATATTAAAGTTACCCGAAACCCACATTATAAAATATCCTGTGTCATTTGTTGGAAAACAACTAATTTCATTTGAGAATGCTAATGATCCTACAGTTGGTCCGTTAATGTTAAAGTATCTATCATAATATCCATCATAACTACAATTTCCTGCAATTTGAAGACAATAAAGGGCTTCACAAGCTAAAACCTCATCATTTCTAAAATCACCTGTTTGTGAAGTACTATATATCAATTGTTCATATCTTGGGTGCGGACAAATTGGTTGATTTGGTGTTTGTGTTGGTGTTGGTGTTATTGTAGGTGTAGGTGTTACTGTGGCGCTTGGTGTTGGGCTTATAACAGGTTCTTTGGTTGGTGTTGGCGTTGGTGAGGGTAAAGGAGTTGTACAACAATTGAATTCTAAGAAATAACAATTGTTATATGGTAAACTATCTGAAACATAACTTTCAATTACGTTTATAAAAAGAGGTTCTCTTATTGGTAAAACTAAAGTCCCGTCGTCATTTATAAATAAAAATTGACCCTCAAATCTACCAACTTTAGATGTGTCCTGAGCGGTAAATCTATAGTAAACATAATATTCGTCAGAAGAATTCGGATCCATTTCTAGCTTCTCAACAAAACCAGCACTTTTAGTAAAAACTTTTGGTATACCATTTTCTAAGTTGACCATAGAAAAAAATATTGACGACCTTTCAATGAACTCCATCATTGACTCAAAATTTTGCGTACCGTCTTTTACTACTTGTAGTTTAAGTAATGGTAGAGTTGAATTTTGAGCTATTGTAAATTCCATTTTTTATTTATCAATAAATATTAGTTGTTGTGGTTGTTATTGGTATAATAGTTGTTGTTGTACTAATAGGTATTGTAGTTGTTGTGGTTGTCGGTCCTGGTGGTATTGGTGGGGATGGTGGTAATGGAGCAAAACAACAAGGGTAGTCCACCACATAACAACTTTGAAATTGGAAGTCATCTATTATAAAACTATCAGTTACGTTGATATATACTTCTTCACTTAAAGGTAACACTAATATTCCTGTTTCATTTCTGAAAAGAAATTGACCTTTATATCTACCAACTTTTTTTGTATCAAAAGGTGTAAATTGATAATAGACATAATACTGTGTCTCTGCACTTGTATTAAGTTGTTCTTTTTGCATAAACCCCGCAGGTCTAGTTGATATTCTTGGAACATTAGTTTCTGTATCAACCATTGAAAAGAAAACGTCCGTATTTTCTAAAAAACGCATAGTTCTATCGTAATCACTTCTACCATCTTTGATTACATTTATTTTTAAAACAGGAAGGGTTGCGTTTTTCTTGATAAAAAATTCCATCAGATCTTTTATCTATAAATACTTGAATTAAAATTCTTTTCTCAAATTTCCATGATAGTGATCAAACCTATGATGTTCGGTTGGCGTCATTAGTAATACACCTGATGAAATTCTACCTTTAACCATTTCTTTATAACAATGTGACATTAAAGTTTGTTCATATGGATGTTGGAATTTTGTTTCTATATAACATTTATAATTACCTTCCCTTGACAACACTATTGGCCAATTTGATAAATAAACTTCACCTAAGGCATATGGAACACCTTCATGAGATTTAATGTGTTTGAATTCTAAACAAGGGGAATTAGGGTCTTGACCTTGTTGAGGTAGTGATTGATTAAATGGCCAATTCTTTTTTCTAAATTCTTGATCAACATTATACCATGACCATTGTTTTTCATGACTACCATAAAATTCTGTGAAGTTAAATTTTAAAAAATCTAATTCTTCTTTTCTTATGATTTGAAGTAATTTCTTATAAAGTTTATTGGTTCTTCTGCTAAATCCGTTTTTACATACTGAATCTGGCCCATTATAAAAACTCATATCATCTTCGAAAAACATATAATATTCCATGTCCGATTTATCAAAATGTTCAGCAACAAATACTCTTCCTCCTGTTATACCGATATTATCTTTTTTTATATGCTCAAACCCGTATTTTTCACATAATTTAATATATTCAGGTGTTGTTGAAAGATCTGTAGAGTTATCTAATAAAAATTTTTTTGTTTTTGTTACAAAATCTGAATCGTAATCAATCACACTTTCAATCAAAGTTTCAAATTGTTTTGGGCTATTGAATGAAATAACATATAAACCAACATCACCATTTGTTTTAACTTCAATTTTTTTAATTGTTGATATGGTTTTTACTTGGATAGTGTCGTTCTTTAAATCCTCGAAAAATTTATATAACAAACCATTTGATTCTATTTCTACGTATTCAGTAATTGTTGGGTTATTATATAATAAAATAGAAAACAAACTTTCTTCCGTACCCATCAACCCTTGTTGTAAAGTTGTCTTCATCAAATTATAATACAAACTATTCATTTGTCTTATTAACTCTTTTGTACCTCCAAAAAAACCACCACGACAAACTTTATCAACTCTAACACCTGTAATTTTGTCCATTTGTTTTATGTCAAATCCATGAATTTCTTTATCAGCTTGATATGGAAAACATATGAATGTAAAATTATCAAATAACTTATCTATTTTTGGTAGAATTTTGTCATGATATAGATAACCCATATGAACAGTGTTTGCTAGTCCCGCATCAATCCAATATAATTTTTCCGAATCAAATTTATCCATCAAAAGTGCATCATGTAAAATATACATTTTTGACATTACTAATGGATTATACATTTCTAAACTTGCCTGAGTTGAATTTTTTAACCAACCCGCCAAATTGTACCACCTTGGGTTAGTTCTAATTTTTTGTATTTGTTCGTAAAACTCATTGTTTTTAAACCAACTTAGATCACGTAAAATAAACTGAGTGTTTGAGCTGTCTCTTCTTTCAAAAACAAATTTTTCTAATTCAGAATCACCAAAAATTATCATGTTCGATTGAACTTTAAGTAACTCTGAAAATTTATTTAAGTAATGATCAAATGACCTTGACCAACCTTCAGATAGTTCACCTCTACCAATATCCCAAAGACCAGTAACTAAAGTTAAACCACCCATTATTTTTTAATTTTACAAACCCAAACAATTTTATCAAATTCAGTTTTGTTATAAAATTCTAAATTTTCTTTGATCGATACTTCTGAAATATACTTTTCTTCCACCTCACACCAATCCCAAATCTTTTCTTTAAAGTTTGTTTGGTAGTTTTCCCAAGTATCAATATAATCGTGAGCTAAAATAAAATCACCTTTTTTTATGTGAGGGGCTATAGAATTGAATTCCCCAATTTTGTGACCACCATCACAAAATATTATGGTAGTACCTTCTTCTTGGATATAAGGTACTATTTTTTCTGGTTTAATTAAATTAAGATATGCGTGATCAAAAAGGTTTTCGATATTTATCTCAATATTGAATGTTCTTAATTTTTGATAGTACGGACTTTCAATTACATCAAATGTTTTCACTGTACTATCATTTAACCCAATCTCGTTTAAAATTTCTCTAACAGCTAAAATAAATCCACCACCGGCAGTACCAATTTCTAAAACTCTCGCAGGCCTTACCTCTTCCAAAAATTTTCTAATAGTAGTATAAAAATTGTCTACTTGTTGTGCGGTATAACCTTTATATTCTGTGTGTCCTTTAATCATCTTAATTTAGCCATTTTTCTAATTCTAACAAATCAAAAGTTAATTTTTCTTTGTTTGGTGATTTTATGTTTTTATCAAACCACTTAATTTGATTTTGTGATATAAAATTTAAAAAAGTTTCATTATTTTTTATCTCTAAGTATTTTTTTATATATAAATCCGCAACCCCTTTTTCTTTTTTCCTTTCATATACAATATAGGCATCTTCTCTCGGAATAGAAATATAATGTTGATTTGCAATTAAAGGATCATGTAACGAATCCTTATATTCAATTCTAATAAAAGGTAGTCCTACACTCATATATTCAATGTCCCTATAACACATTTCACCAGGAAACTCAAATGGATTTGTATACTTATCTAAATCCATATAGTGACTCAAACCTATTTTACTAGTTATTAACTTTTCTAAATAATCATTGAATTCGAAGTTGCCTGTTTGTTGTAGAAATCCTTGAGACTCCACCTCCAAAACAGTTTTTCTATAACCATCAATACCACTTCCCAAATAAAATAATTTATCTTGCAAAGAAGTTATTTGTTTTCTTTTTTCTCTATATAAATCACAATCAAAATCTTTAAATGTTAAAAAAATCCAAGGTCTTACTTTATCAATGTTCTGTACAGATCTTTCTCTCTCAACCCAATGAAATCTGTGATTCCAATTAAAGTGAGCCAAAAGAACTTTTGAGCAGTTTTCGGATTTAACAAAGTGACAAACATAATGGTTAAAGAATTCGGTAAAAGATAAAACTTTGATGTCGTTTGTTTCTAAATTTTCTAATATACACTCCACGTCAGATATAGATGGAGTTTTACCAAAACCAACAATATTACTCTGTAAATTTATTTTACCTGAAAAAGTTTTACCATCTACGTTGTAATTAACAACATCTACATCAAAATATTTTCTTAAGTATTCATCAAACTTTTTAAAAAATGGTAAATGAGATCTACCCCAAATTTCATTTTCATATCTGTGTATTCTTATTTTTGTCATAAATTTCCTACAATTCTATCGCACCAATCTTTTGATATCGAGTGAGGCCAAACCACCCAATATGAAGGTATTTGAGTTGTATTAAACTCTCTCCATATTTTACCATAACCATCGGGGTCATTTTTAATTCTCATAATTTCATTAGGGTCAGCATCTTGTCTGAAAATTGTCTCATGATTTTTATCGTGGAATGCCACAACCCAAAAATCATAATCCGTCTCAGGGACTTGATTTAAATTTAAATCAATACAATGTTTGAATATTGTTGAAAAGGATTTCTTCCATTCATCTTCCGATTCAAAATTGAAAGTGTTTGGTGGATATTTTTTATCAATAGTTTCTTTTTGTATACCTCTTGTTTCAAAGAGTATTCCTGCATATTTTTCATAGTCTTGAATACTTCTTTCACTACCAAACCATTCATTATAATCCCCATCATATTTTTCACCATCAACCCCAAGTAGTTGTCTGTTCTTTACGTGACAAGCCATATTTTTTTTGTACCACTCTTTATCATCGTCCCATTGTTTTACTCTTCCTTTTCTTGTGTATTCGTGCCAAACTAAAACTTTGTGTGGGTGAAACAAATCATATCCATGAGTAAATGCTCTAACTGTTATTGATATTTCTTCGCCGTGAAAATAAAATTCAGGATCATGTTGTACCTCGGTTGAAAATTCACCTAAAGTAAAACAATAATGAGCAGAATAAAATCTGGCAGGTACGGGGTCTTTCAAAGTTTTCCAATTTGGTATTACTTCAGGTAGAAAAAAAACAACTCCTTCGGGTGTAAATCTATCGAAAGACATTCTCCAAGGCTCATTGACTCTCCCCTCAGGATCGTTTTCGGGATTGAATGATGAAACATAACCTGTCAATAAAGGTTTTTTATGCCCTTTTTTTTGGAGTTTTTTAATCATTTTTATCATTTCATCATCCCAATTAGGTGCAAAACGCATGTGTGAATCAATCTGTAATGTGTATTCTTCACCTTCATATAATTGTTGTGTGAGATTTCTTGCCCAACAAACTCCTTTAGATTCTGTGTATGGAATATCTAATATTCGAAAACGTTTATCACCATTGAATTCTGAAAGATCATCAAAACCATCTTCAGGATTAAATTGTCTTGCAATACCAAATCTTAAATTTTTTGGTTTTTTGGCATTTTCCAACATAC
>Ga0315899_10003130_pt1 | contig 18021 bp, 15 predicted proteins | sample LakEriMetagenome_2_FD_203518 | JGI IMG/M metagenome (GOLD analysis project Ga0315899, IMG submission 203518) | Freshwater fungal communities from buoy surface, Lake Erie, Ohio, United States - Buoy 4 MA112 | ecosystem: Environmental > Aquatic > Freshwater > Lake | place: USA: Lake Erie, Ohio... | reverse complement strand
GCGTCTTTGGCCTCTTCGGAATAGATGGTGGTGGCCTCAAAGCCAATGAAGCCCGCAAAGCAGAACAGGAACGCAATCGACGGCACGCCGCTGGTGATCTGGCTCCAGGTGAAGGGTTGCAGGTTCAGACCGTCGGCACCGCCCGTGAACAGGATCGAGGCCAGGAGGATCAAGACGATGCCAAACTCAGCCAGCACCAGCCACATCAGCACCTTGGCCGAAAGGTCCACCTGACGGTAGCCAAGGACGGCAACCAGCGCGATGGCGATATAGGTCCAGATGTACCAAGGCAGATCCAACCCGAACTGGGCGAAGGTGCCCGAGGCGACCGCGCCGAGAAGGCCCATCAGGCCAACTTGCATGGCGTTATAGGACAGGATGGCGACCATGGCCGCAGCCCCGCCCATGCGCCCGCCCAGACCTTGGGCGGCGAATGCATAGAAAGCGCCTGCGTTTTTCACATGACGGCTCATCGCGACATAGCCGACCGAGAAGGCCAGCAGGATCAGCGTCACGATCAGGAAACTGCCCGCGATGCCTGCGCCGTTGCCGAACAGCATCGACGGCGGAATGCCCCCGCCTGCGCCGGTCAGCGGAGCAGCAGCCGACACCACCATGAAGGTGATGGCCGCAACGCCGAGGGTGTTTTTCTTCAACTGATTGGTGGGGGTACCGGCGTCAGCCATGCTGCGCCCCCCGGATGATGGTGGAAGTCATTGTGATGTCCCCTTCCTGATGGTGGATGACGCGGATGTTCATCATCCGTCGTTCGGTTTGATATTTGAACCGATGGTTCGAAAACATTTGACAGCCTCTGCGACAATCTGTCAACTGAAATGCAGCGCCGGCCGGGATATCGGACCAGCAGCCGATCGGAAAAACCGCAGGGCCATCATGGGAACCGTTAGCAAAGCCTTGGAACTCTTGAACCTTTTTACCCGACAGCGCCCGCTGATCGGGTTGTCCGACTTGGCGCGGCTGGCCGAGTTGAACAAGGCGACCTGTTATCGGCTGGTGACGGAACTGTGTGACTTCGGTTTGGTGGAACAGGTGGGCAGCGCGCGCGAGTATCGGTTGGGACCGGCGGTATTGCGGCTTGCCGCCTTGCGCGAGGCGCAGGTGCCCACGCGCGAGGCGGCGATGCCGGTCTTGCAGGCTTTGGCGCAGAAAACCGGCGAGACGGCGCATCTGTCGATGCTGATGGGCGGGGCTTTGCACACGCTGGGCTTTGCCTATGCCACCACCCATATGACCCGCGTCACGATGGAGGACGCCGAGGTTTTGCCGTTTCACGCCACATCGTCCGGGCTTGTGGTGCTGGCCTTTCAGCCCGAGGCCTTCCGCGAGGCCGTGCTGGCGCGGCCCATCCCACGCTTGACGGGCCAAACCGAAACCGCGCCCGAGGCGCTGCGCGCGCGGCTCAGCGAAGTGCGCCGCCGGGGTCTGGCCGAAAGCCGGGGCGCCTTTCAGGCCGAGGTGCATTCCATGGCCGTGCCGCTGTTCAACGCGCTGGGGGCCTGCGTGGGGGCGGTGGCCGTGGCAGCCCTTGCCAGCCGCATGACCGAGGACCAGCGCCGCCTGATCCGCTTTGCCCTGACCGAGGCCGGCTCTGAAATCACCACCCTGTGGGGCGGCAGCCTGCCCGCCGATATTGCCACGCTCTGGCAGCTTGCCGCCTAAGGCGCGCCAGAGACTGAAAGGACAAGACATGAAAGACGAGAACTTCCTCAAGGCCAACAATGCGCGCAGCCTGTGGCACCCGATGACGGCGCCTGCAGACAGCCTGAAGAACCCGCCCGCCATCATCACCAGCGCCAGCGGTGTGCGGATCAAGGACATCGACGGGCATGAGGTGGTGGATGCCGTGGGCGGGCTGTGGAACGTCAACCTTGGCTATTCCTGCCAGCCGATCAAAGACGCCATCGCGGCGCAGCTGGATGCTCTGCCCTATTACTCGATCTTCCGGGGCACTTCGAATGACAAGGTGATTGAGCTGGCCGAGGAGTTGCGGACCTTCTTTGAACCCGACGGGCTGACGCGGGCCTTCTACACCAGCGGAGGGTCGGATTCAGTGGAAACCGCGCTGCGCCTGTCGCGGCAGTATCACAAGATCAAGGGCGAGCCGGGGCGGATCAAGTTTCTGTCGCTGAAAAAGGGCTATCACGGCACGCATTTCGGCGGCGCCTCGGTCAACGGCAACGCCAATTTCCGCACCGCTTATGAGCCCCTTTTGGCCGGCTGCCACCACATCCCGGCCCCCTACCCCTATCGCAACCCCTTTAATGAGACCGATCCGGCCAAGCTCGCCCAGCTGTGCCTGCAAGCCTTGGAGGATGAGATCGCCTTCCAAGGTGCCAGCACCATCGCGGCCTTTATCATGGAGCCGGTCTTGGGCGCAGGCGGGGTCATTCCGCCGCATGAAAGCTTTATGCCCGGCGTGGCCGCGATCTGCCGCAAGAACGGCATCCTTCTGATTGCCGATGAGGTGATCACCGCCTTTGGCCGCACCGGGGCTTGGACCGGGTCGCGCCTGTGGGGGGTGCAGCCCGATTTCTCTTGCACCGCCAAGGCGATCACCAACGCCTATTTCCCCTTCGGCGCGGTGATGATCGCCGAGGGCGTGGCGCAGGTGTTTGAAAAGGACGAAACCGGCAAGGCGGCCATCGGCCACGGCTATACCTATTCCGGCCATCCGGTCGGCGCGGCGGCGGCACTGGCGACGCTGGCGGAGACCAAGCGGCTGCGCGTCAACGAAAACGCCGCCGCGCGCGGGGCGCAGCTGTTTGACGGGCTGAAGGCGTTGAAGGCCAAGCATTCGGCCATCGGCGATGTGCGGGGCGGGCATGGGTTGATGCTGGCGATCGAGATGGTGGGCGACCGGGCAACGAAATCCGCCCCCGACAAGGCGGTTCCAGCCTTGGTGCAGAAGGTGGCTTACGAGTCCGGGGCGATGGTGCGGGTGTCGGGGCCGAACATCATCCTGTCGCCGCCCTTGGTGCTGACCGAGGCGGACGCAGCGGTGATCCTGAGTGCCTTGGACAAGGGGTTTTCGGCGCTGTGAGTGTTGGGGGCATACGCCCTCCTTACCTTCCTTCCCTTCGCCCGGAATCAAGGCGCTTTAGCGCCGCCGGGCCGCGCCCTACCTCCCCCCGGGAGGGCGCGTTTGCGTCCGTGGCCAGCAGAAATTCGGTGGGAGGGGTTGAGAGATAAAGCGACCAGAACCAGCGGCGGCGCGCCGTCCCGAGGTCGGGCGCGGGCCTTGGTGGGGTGAGGGACGGCCCCGCGCCCGTGCGCGGGGCGAAAACAGTCCAGTGGACTGTTTTCAGTCCCGAGCGCCCGCGCACGCCTGCGCGGGCCGGATCAAACGATTTGACATTGTAGGGTGCGCATTCATTGCGCACCATGGTTGACGGCGGGAACGGTGCGCAATGAATGCGCACCCTAGCTTGCTAGCATCCAGACCAACGTTTAAGACGCATGTATAAGAAATCATTCGGGTGCGAGAAACGGCAAAATTTCGTCAACCATAGATGATACAAAGCCAATGGCAGTGTTCGCACTAGGGCGATAAACGGTTGGATGGGCGCACTGGTTTCTTTGTGATAGCCAGCCATCCAACATTCGAAGTTTAGGCTTTGAAATGAACGCAATATCTTTAGCCGCAATCAAGATATGGGACTCGCTTTGGGTTTCCTTTAACTCTTCGGCGTCCTTGAAAACCCACTTATCCCGTTTTATTCGCAACTCACTTTCTTTCTGAATGTAGAGTTTCTCACAGAACAAGGAGAAGAAGCCAGCCCAAGCTACAACTATTGCAGAACGATTTAGACCTTCTTTAAGACACAAGATGCTCTCTGAAAAATACTCTCTAACATCAACTGGCGCAGTTTCGAGCCTAGGCAGAATTTCATCCAAGAAGACAATACGGTGAGCGGAATAGCCCAAGTCAGCCAGAATACGGTTCGCAGCAAGTTCTGCGTTTCGTGCACGCGCGTGCCATTCCTCATACTCCATTACCATGCTCACTCAAGGAAACAGATTATCGCGCAGTGCCTTGAAAATCTGATTGTAGGTATCTGGATCCTTTGCCTCAGGTAACTGAAGCTGGATATTGATCGAGATCTGCGGCCCAGACTGAGTAAGAGGCCCTTGAACAACGGGGTTTGGCACTTGCACATTTTGTCTGTCTGGAGAGCGGGCTTCAACTTCTCCTGCATTGCTAATGTCATGAGCTTGATCGTGACTCCTGACTACTGCGGCTCCAAGTTCATCTGCTGAAATTGGCGAAATTGGACCAGTTGCAACATTCAATTTCCCATCTGCCTCTAGCACAAGACCAGACGCCACAAGGATATCCGTCATACAACGCGCGCCTGTTTTATTTCCCGAGGTTGATTTACTGCCAGACACATATAACACATGATCGCTAAAGGCCTTCTCTGTCATCCCCCCCTTAATTCTTATTGTCGTAATTAGTTTAGAGACCTTCTCGTTGGACTTTACGCAGTCACTCCAATAAATGCGCTCATCATCAACCACTTTGTGTTCAATCGCGCGTCCCAGTTTTCGACCCAAATCGGTCGCAACTTTCTGCGCGCCGCTAGAGAGTACTCCGATATCGACCAAGAATTTCGCACTCTTGCTTATAATCGTACTGTTTATTCCAGATACCTTCGCAACTTCGTCTAGACCAACTTTCGTTGCGAAACTAGAATAGGCATGAACAATTTTGCGGACCTCTTCGAACGATGAACCTGGCAGATTGAATTCAACACTGTTTGCCATACCTACCCCCAAATGTCACAGAACTCCCGCCACTCGCCCTTCGACATGCCGGACGCTTCCTGCGTCACCGTCTCACCTTTAAGTTGCCTTTTCAACACCGAAATCGCCTTGGCCGAGAGTGTGGCCCCGCCCATCCGGTAATCTTCAAACGCCGCAAAGGCCAAGGGGACCCAATCCTTCACCGTGGCCGCAATCGCCTCGGCATAGACGCGGATCTCATATTGCGCATGGGCGTCCGCACGCAGGCGCAGGAAGTGGAAGAGGTTGTGCAGGTCCACCTTCCAATACCATTGGGTATAGATGTTCATCGGCAGGTTCATGCGGGCCAACTCGCGGGCAAGGCCCTGTTGGCCGTCTTGGGACAGCATGGATTCGTAATTGTCATAGCACTGCGCCGCGTCGCGTTTCAGGATGTCCAGCACGCGGGCGGATTCCGCCCCCGTCAGCACCTCGCCCCGGCCTTGGTTATTGACCACCGATTGGGCGGCCAGCTGTTCGGGCTGGGGGATGTAGAACTCCCGGTCCAAGATCGAATAGCGCGCCGAGTATTCGTTGACGTTGGCGGTGCGGTGGCGGATCCACTGGCGGGCCACGAAGACCGGCAGTTTGACGTGAAGCTTGATCTCGCACATCTCGAACGGGGTCGAATGCCAGTGCCGCATGAGATAGCGGATCAGCCCTTCGTCGTTTTGCACGTGTTTGGTGCCCGCGCCATAGCTGACGCGCGCGGCCTGCACGATGGCGGCATCGTCGCCCATATAGTCGATGACGCGGATAAATCCGTGATCCAAGACCTCATGCGCGCGGTAGAGATGCGCCTCCATCCCTTCAGAGACAGCGCGCAAGGTCGGGCGGGGCGTGGCCCGTGCGGCTTCGATTTCGGCGCGTTGGTCAGGGGTCAGCGGCATGGGATGGCCTTTCGGGGCGGGGAATGAGTCGGGGTCCACTATATCTTGCGGTGGGCGGCGAAGGAAACCGCTAGCTAAGGCGTGATGCGAGGCTGCATCATAAGCGAGGGCAAAATGCTCCTTTGTGGATAACTTTTGACATTATATATACTTATGGTCATTTATTTCTCTAAAGATAGAAACGTGGGGCAGATTATGGTTCGGTATCGGGCAGCTTTGGCTGCGCTTTTGGTCGTCGCGGCCTGCGGTGGGAATCCGTTTTTGCCTGAACCGGTGGATCCGACGCCACCCGATCCGAATGCGCCCCTGCCCTCGCCCGATCAGGACAATGCGGTCGAGGATCTGCGCGGCTTTCGCTATGACGGGACCACGCTGGAGATCGACATGGCCGGGGTCAGTTCCTCGGGGCAATACGGCCTCTTCCGGCGCAAGGCCGAGATGGACATCCCGAGGCATGGCACGCATCCGGCCTATCTGGCCTATGAGTTTCAGGAAACCAACATGACGCGGTCTTATCTGGCCTATGTGGCCGAGAATGACCGCGGCACGCTGCGGTCGGTAGCCAGCACCGATGGCGGGCAGTTCAACGAACACAATGGCGGCGGGGGCTGGGTGCGACTGACGGGCTATTCGCGGCCCGACATCGCCGCCTCCCCCTCTCCTGAAGGGACGGAAGAGGGAACCTTCTCGTATTACGGGGCCTATGCGGGGGTCTTTGTGCCGGGGTTCAATGACCCGGGCGGCCCGCCGCGCCCGCCCACTTTGCAGCCCGGTGAGCCTTTGGGGGTGCGTGGGGTCATTCAGGTGAACGCGCAGTTCACCAACCGGGCCTCGGGCGATCCGGAGGTGGTGGAGGGTGGAATCACCAACCGGCGGCTGTTTGACCGCGAGGGCAACCAGATCACCTCGATCAACATCGCGGATGGCAATGGCGAGGTGCGCACCATCGACACCTCACCGCTGCCGGGCCTAGTGCTGCGCGAGACCGAGATTTCCGAAAACGGCACCTTTCTGGGCACAGTGGAGTATGAGGGCGCTCCGGACAGCGAGGCGGGCAGCTTTGATGGGGCCTTTGGCGGCACCGGGGCCAGCGATGTGGCCGGTGTCATCTGGGTGAACCCGATTGATGGCGAGACCGGCATTCACGAATATGGCACCTTCAACCTGCCGCGCTGCGATTTGCCCGGTGCCTCGCCGTCACCGATCTGCACGCCACGACGCCCATGATGGCCAACCGGCTGGGGGCGTTGGCGCTGCTCCTTGGCTTGGGTCTGGCGTGGCAGGCCCCCGCCCCGGCGCGCGCGGAAGTGCTGAGCCTCACCCCGGATGAGGCGCTGATGACGGCGCGCGCGGCCTATCTTGCGGGCGATGTCGCCGTGGCGGGCCATATCGCGCGGGCGCTGGCGGCGGTGGAGCCGGACAATCCGCGGGTGCATCTCTTGCTGGCGGCGACCGAACCAAAGCTGGGCCGCGCCGATGCCGGGCTGATCGCGGGGCGCACAGCGTGGAAGCTGGCACCGCGTGGGCCAGACAACCAGCCCCTGCGCTATGAAATTGCCCGCAACACCGCCAAGGCGGCCTTGGACGCCGGACGCCCGATGCTGGCACAAATCTGGCTGCGCCGGTCGCTGGATGTGGCACCAGATGCACTGGCCCTTGCCGCCTCTGGCCGAGATCTGGGGCTGGTGCGCAATCGCACGCCGTGGCGCTTGGCCTTTGATGTAGAGGCCGGGCCAAGCGACAACCTGAACGGGGGGGCGGACAGTGCGGTGTTCCGCATTGGCGATTTCGTGTTGGGAGATTTGTCGAACGGCGCGCAGGCCCTGTCGGGTGCGCGGGTAAGCCTGCGGATCGCCGCAGAGCGCGCCTTGCTCGGCAGCGACCGGGCGCAGACGGTGCTGACCTTGTCCTGGGAGACCGTGGCGAACGAGATCGATGCCAGCTCTCGGGTGGCGGCGGGGCGTGTCACCTCGGGTGATCTGAACCGCTCTCGCCTTGCCTTTGGCCTGCGCCGTGATCTGCGCCTCGGGGCGGCAGGGCTGCCCTTAAGCCTGTCGATCGAGGCGGGTCAGAACTGGGCCGGGGGCGCGGTGCTGGGCCCGACCTTGGCCCTTGGGGCCGAAAGCATGATCTGGAAAGGCGATGGTGCATCCATCTGGCTGGGCGGCAGTGTCGAGCGCTCCTGGGAGGGGGCGAACTCCGGCGCTGATCTTTATGAGATGAGCCTGACGGGCCAGCGCTTCTTTGGCACAACCCGCGCCTCACTGGGGGTGACGCTGGAGGCGGCGCGCAGCGGGTTTCAGAATTCAACCTATGACGCAGCGCGGATTTCGCTGAAGGTCAGTCCGGAATGGCAGTTGGCGGGGGCGGCGGTCTCTTTCGGGGCGACCGCAGGCTTGCGGGATTACGACAGCTTCACCCTTGGCTTTGCCAATGTGACGGACGGGCGCGAGGACAAATCGCTCGGCCTGTCGATGGATTTGTCGTTTGAGGATCTGTCGGTGATGGGCTTTGCCCCGGTCTTGTCCTTGCGCCACGGCAAGACGCACTCGAACATCAGCCGCTATCAGACTACGACCACGGGCGTGAGTTTGGCGATTTCTTCGGTGTTCTAAGGTGTTTGCCGAGGCTGGTCTGTCCCCCCTGCCCGGCCTAGGTTTGGGCCGCACGCACTTGAAGGGGGCATCGGATGAAACTGCGCTATCTGCACACCATGGTTCGGGTTCTGGATCTGGAGAAGTCCATGGCATTTTATGCGCTGTTGGGTCTGAAAGAGATCCGGCGTTATGAGAGCGAACAGGGGCGGTTCACGCTGGTCTATCTTGCGGCCGAGGGCCAGCCCGAGACGCCGTTGGAGTTGACCTATAACTGGGATGGCGATGATGGACTGCCCAATGATAGCCGCCACTTCGGGCATCTGGCCTATGAGGTGGAAGACATCTACGCCGTATGCGCCCATTTGCAGGCCCATGGCGTGCTGATCAACCGCCCGCCGCGCGATGGGCGGATGGCCTTTGTGCGCAGCCCCGACAATATCTCGATCGAGCTGTTGCAAGCGGGTGGGGCCTTGGCCCCGGCAGAGCCTTGGCTGTCGATGGGCAACACTGGGCATTGGTGAGCCTGAGGCCAGAAAAATTCTTGGCACAAGAATTTTCGGGGGGCTGTCTGCCCCCCCGCGGCCGCAGCCCGGGGCTGCGGCCTTCCCCCTGTGAGTATTTCCCAAGGCGCAACCCTATCGCGCGGGGTCGGGCGTCTGGATGTGGCCTTTGGCGAGCTTTCCAGTCATTTTGATCGCCGAGATGGCATTGCGTTGTGGCGGGCGGCGAAGTCAGCCCTTCAAATGGGCCATGAGGCGGAACAGCCTGCAGCTTGGGTGATGTTCAGCGGCCAACAAGCACCATAAACCGGCGCGCGCGTTACGCCGGCGCAAAGGTTGAGTATTTCAAAAGGCGCAAGACCACAGGGCGTAGGCATCGCCGCCGAGGGTTTGGCGTTCGCGCAATGTCAGGCGCGGGGCTTCGGCCAGGGTCTTGAGGCCAAGCGCGGCAAGGGCTGGGCGTCCATCGGCTCCGATCAGGGCCCCGGCGTGATAGGTGGCCAGATCGTCGATCAGCAGCGCGCTGACAAGGCTGGCGGCCAGCTGGCCGCCGCCTTCGCACAGGATCCGGGTGAGGCCGCGGGTGGCGAGGGCGTTCAGGGCAGAGGTAGGGTCAACTTGGCCAGTAGGGCTGGCTGCAACCTCGATCAGCGTGGCACCGATGGCGGCCCATGCGGCGCGCGCGGCCTCGGGCGCGGCGGCGGTGTGAACCATCCAGACCGGGGTTTGGCGGGCGGTCTGGCCCAGGCGGCTGGTCGGAGCATGGGACAGGCGGCTGTCGAGCACGACACGCAAGGGTTGGCGGGCCGCGCCCATGTCGCGCACGGTCAGATCCGGATCATCGGCGCGGGCGGTGCCAGCACCGACCATCACCGCATCATGCGTTAGGCGCAGCAAGTGTGTGTGACGGCGCGCGGCGGGTCCGGTGATCCAGCGGGATTCACCTGCGGCAGTGGCGATGCGGCCATCCAGTGTGGTGGCAAGCTTTAGCGTCACGAAGGGCAAGTTGCGCGTGACGCGTTTGAGAAACCCCGCGTTGAGGCGGGCAGCCTCGGGCGCGAGAACACCTTCGGTCACGGCGATGCCTGTGGCACGCAGCATGGCATGGCCCCGGCCCGCGACGCGCGGATCAGGATCGGTCAAGGCGGTGACAACGCGGGCGACACGGGCGGCGATCAGCGCCTCGGCGCAGGGCGGGGTCTGGCCATGATGGGCGCAGGGTTCCAGCGTGACATAGGCGGTGGCGCCTTGGGCCAAGGCGCCCGCTTGGGCCAGCGCGCGGGTTTCAGCATGCGGGCGGCCACCGGGTTGCGTCCAGCCGCGTCCGACGATCTGGCCATCGCGCACCAAGACGCAGCCCACCGCGGGGTTGGGCCAGACAGCGCCAAGGCCCCGCGCCGCAAGGCGCAGGGCGTGGGCCATGTGGATCTCGTCGCTCACTCTTCCGGATTTGCGCCAGGGCGCAGTTCGCTGACGAAGCGGTCAAAGTCATCCGCCGCTTGGAAGTTCTTGTAAACGCTGGCGAACCGGACATAGGCCACGGTGTCGATCCGCGCGAGGCTTTCCATGACAATCTCACCGATGGTTTTCGATGGGATGTCGGTGTCGCCAAGGCTTTCCAGCCGACGCACGATCCCCGAGATCATCTGATCAATGCGATCAGGGTCGATGGGACGCTTTTGCATGGCGATGCGGATCGAGCGTTCCAGCTTGGAGCGGTCAAAATCTTCGCGTTTGCCAGAGGATTTCACGACCACAAGGTCGCGCAGCTGCACGCGTTCATAGGTGGTGAAGCGGCCGCCGCATGCGGGGCAAAAGCGGCGGCGGCGGATGGACACATGGTCCTCGGCCGGGCGCGAGTCTTTCACTTGCGTATCGACGTTACCGCAGAATGGGCAGCGCATCGGCTCCCTCCTTGCTTGTTATTATCTGTCCTGCCTCAAGCCCGGGGGTGTGCCCCCGTGATCTTTGGGCAACTATAGGGGGGCACACGCTATGTCGGGTAGCGGAAAGTGGCCGATACCGCATCTGGGGGCAGACCTGTTGCGGGCAAGACTCAGGTGCCGGAGACGGGAAAGGCCCGAAACCTTGTGAGGTTCGGGCCTTTCTTGAACGATTTCAAGATATTGCAGCAAATATTGGGTTACGCCCCACCAGTTCCGGCCTTAGAAGAAGGCCTGCAGTCCAGTGATGGCGCGCCCCAAGATCAGGGCATGAACGTCATGGGTGCCTTCATAGGTGTTCACGGTTTCCAGGTTCACCATGTGGCGAATGACCTGATAATCTTCCTGAATGCCGTTGCCGCCGTGCATGTCACGCGCCCAGCGTGCCGCATCCAGCGCCTTGCCGCAGTTGTTGCGCTTGATGATCGAGATCATCTCAGGCGCGGCGTTGGCCTCATCCAAGAGACGCCCGACACGCAAGCTGGCCTGCAGCCCAAGCGAGATTTCGGTCATCATATTGGCGAGTTTCAGCTGGTAAAGCTGGGTCTGGGCGATGGGCTTGCCGAACTGCTTGCGGTCAAGGCCATATTGGCGGGCGGCGTGCATGCAAAACTCAGCCGCGCCCATGACGCCCCAAGAAATGCCATAGCGCGCGCGATTGAGGCAGCCGAAGGGGCCCTTCAGACCCTCGACATTCGGCAAGAGCGCGTCTTCGCCGACCTCGACATTGTCCATCACGATCTCGCCGGTGATCGAGGCGCGCAACGACAGCTTTCCTCCAACCTTGGGAGCCGTCAGCCCCTTCATGCCCTTTTCAAGGACAAAGCCTTTGATCTTGCCGCCATGCGCTTCGGATTTGGCCCAGACTACGAAGACATCGGCAATGGGCGCGTTCGAAATCCACATCTTGGCGCCGTTCAGCACATAGCCATTGGCCGTTTTCTTGGCCACGGTCTTCATGCCCGCCGGGTCCGAGCCCGCATCGGGTTCGGTCAGACCAAAGCAGCCGATCCATTCGCCAGTGGCGAGTTTGGGCAGGAATTTCTGGCGCTGCGCTTCGGTGCCATAGGCGTAGATCGGATACATGACGAGCGAGGATTGCACCGACATCATCGACCGATAACCGCTGTCGACGCGCTCAACTTCGCGCGCGATCAGGCCATAGGCGACGTAAGAGGCACCCAAGCCACCGTATTCCTCGGGCACCGTGACGCCGAGAAGGCCCATCTCACCCATTTCACGGAAGATCGAGGGGTCGGAGGATTCCTCACGAAACGCCTTGATGACGCGGGGTTGCAGCTTGTCTTGGGCATAGGCGCGGGCGGCGTCGCGCAGCATACGTTCTTCGTCGGTCAGCTGGTCGTTCAGGCGGAAGGGGTCTTCCCAATCAAACCCGCCCAGATCGGGGGCATCCTTGGCTTTCAGCTTGGGGGTGTCGAGCATCGGTACATCTCCTGAAACAGCATGAGCTTTGCGCAAGTCTATTGCACGAATCTGCGCAGGCAACTAGCGAAACAGGGACAGGATTTCATGAGGAAAACTCATATGCTGGTTTCGCGTCGCTATCTGCCTTCCATGCCCTCGCTCTTGGCCTTGGAGGCGGTGGACCGTCTGGGCAGCGCCTCGGCGGCGGCTGAGGAGTTGAACCTGACCCAAGGCGCGGTCAGCCGACAGTTGCAGGTTTTGGAGGGGCAATTGGGTGTTGCGCTCTTCATCCGCGAGAAGCACCGGTTGCGGCTGACCCAAGGGGCGCGGGACTATTGCCGCGAGGTGCGGCGGATGCTGCAGGGGATTGGTCAGGCGACGCTGACCTTGCGGGCCAATCCGGGGGGCGGGGCGCTGAACTTGGCCATTCTGCCTGCTTTTGGCATGCATTGGCTGGCCCCGCGTCTGGCGCGCTTTGCGGGCCAGCATCCCGAGGTGACGGTGAACCTGTCCACGCGGTTGAAGCCCTTTGCCTTTGAGACCACGCAGTTTGACGCGGCGATCCATTACGGACGGCAGGACTGGCCGGGGGTGGAGTATCTGCCTTTGATGCAAGAAGAGATGCTGGCGGTGGCCGCCCCCGCGCTGGTGGCGGCCACCCTGCCCCGGGCGGAGGATGTGCTCACGCTTCCCCTGTTGCAATTGGAAAGCCGCACCGGGGATTGGGGCCGCTGGCTCGCCCATCACGGGCTGCCCGGTCTGCGCCCCCCGGCGATGCTGTTTGACCAGTTCGCCACCATGATGCAGGGCGCGATCCATGGGCTGGGCGCAGCCCTGATGCCGACCTTCCTAATCGAGCGCGATCTCGAGGCGGGCCGCTTGGTGCCGATCTTTGGCGGGCCAATTGCCTCGGCTGGAAGCTACCATCTGGTCTGGCCGAAGGAGAGCCCGGCCCGCGCGCCACTCGTCAGTTTTCGCACTTGGCTGACGGGTGAGATCAACCCGTGATCTGGGCCGCTGCCGTCCGGCCTGACAAAAGCGCGCCATGGGCGGTGCCCCAATAGTCAGGCTCGCAAGCCTCGCCCGCAAAGATCAGCCGCCCCTCCCAATCGGCCCCGGCAAGGGCTGTGCGGGTGTCTGGCGTGGTTCCGGTGGCGTTGAAGGAATAGGCGCCTTGGGTGAACGGGTCTTGTGACCAGCGGGTGATCTGCGCCGCAATCGGCGCGGGGAAATCGCTGCCAAACATGGTTTTCAGCGCCGCATGGGCCTCGGCGACCATCTCGGCATCGCTGAGCCGTTCCATCTGCCGCGCCTGATCCCCTGCGTGAAAGGCCAAAAGCACCGGCGCGCCTGTGGATTGAGCAAGGCTGACCCATTGCGACCAGATGCCGTCTTTCGGCGCCAGCCATTCGATCCAATCCACATCGGCGGGCCATGCAATGCGGTCAAAGCGCAACCAGCATTTGTTCAAAAGCCCCATGCCAAGGGTTTTGATCGCGGCCCGGCGGGCCGGGGCAAGCGGCGGATCAAAGGCGATGTCGCCGGACTTAAGCACGCCCAAAGGCACGGTGACGACCACATGATCGGCCTGCAAGACCTCCCCATCGGTCAGCGTGACCTGCACGCCAGCCCCTGCTTGGACCACCGAGGCCACAACCGCCCTGGTGCGGATGGTCAGACCCTTAGCAAGGTGATCGGTGATCTGGTCAAAACCTTTCGGAAAAAGCATGTCACCGCCGCCAAACTCCGCCGCCTCGTCATAATACCAGGCCGAGACCTCATCCCAAGCGCCACCATATTCCGCCTCGACGCTGCCATTGACGACATGTCGGATCAGGCGGCGGGTGGGTTCATCGGCCTCTGCCCATGACGGGGTGGCAAGGATCGCTGCCTTCAGTGACTGGTCAATGTCGCGGATTTCAGCCTTGGCGCGGGCGGCGCGGATGGTCTGTTCCGCAAGGGCATAGGCGGGGGAAAAATCCGCCTCGCGGCCTTGTCCATCCAGCGCCATGGCGCTGTCGTACGAAGTTGGCCGCGCCACAGCCCCGGCCTGATTGGCCAAACCTGTCAGCGGGTTACCGGTGACGCCGTGAATCGAGCTTGCCCCCATGTCCATCGGCATGTCGGCCCAAGCCCGCGAGGTCCAGATGCGGCCGCCAATCCGGTCACGGGCCTCAAGCACCGTGACTTTGGCCCCCGCAGATTGCAGATCGCGGGCGGCAGACAGCCCGGCAAGCCCGGCCCCGATGACAAGCACCGAAGAACTGCTGGCGCGGGCGGGTATGGCGGCCAGGGCGGCGATACTGGCCAAGAGATTGCGGCGGGTCATGGGCATGTGGCACCAGGATTGGAAACGGGAAAGGGCAAATACTTTTGATCATATTCTGCGTCATTCTGGCTTGAAAAGCTGCATAAAACTGCAAGGGTAGCGGTGGAAACCTGCACGAAAGCTACCGCCCATGACCGCCCCTGCCGAGCTTGTCGCCTATCTGGCCCGCCACCCCGAGACGCGTTTTGTCGATGCGGTGCTCTATGATCTCTGCGGCACGGCGATTGGCAAAAGGGTGCCGGTGCGCGATGCGGAAAAGCTGTGGTCCACAGGTGTAGCGTTCTGCGCTGGGATCACCACGCTGGACGCCTTGGGTACCTGCTGGGATGTGAACGGCATCGGCTTTTCCGATGGCGACCCGGACGCCACCAGCTACCCCCTGCCCGGCACCTTGGTGCCTGTGCCTTGGGCCGAAGTGCCGACAGCGCAGGTGCAGATCGCGCCCGCCCCGCCCGAGGGCGAGGCCGCGTGGTGGTTTGATCCGCGTGCGATCTTGCAATCGGTGGTGGCGCGCTTTGCCGAATTGGGTCTGCGGCCCGTTGTAGCCAATGAGTTGGAATTCTACTTCGTCGACCCTAAGCGCGACGACAAGGGGCGCATCTCTCCTGCTCTGCCCGCCCGGTCGGGCCGCGCGCCCGAGGCACCACGGGTTCTGGCCTTTGACAAGCTGGATGAATGGGCCGGGATCTTGGCCGAGATTGATGCGGCCTGCATCGCCCAAGGCGTGCCTGCGGGCGCGGCCACGGCGGAATATGGCGGGGCGCAGTTCGAGGTGAACCTTGCCCATCTGGATGACCCGGTGCTCGCTTGCGACCATGCGCTGATGCTGCGCCGGATCGTTAAGGGGGTGGCCGCCAAGCATGGGCTGGAGGCGACCTTTATGTCCAAGCCCTTTGCCGATCAATCCGGATCGGGGCTGCATATACACGCCAGCCTAATCGACGCGGCAGGGCGGAATGTCTTTGACGAAACAACGCCGGATGGCGACCGGATGCTCGGCCATGCGATTGCAGGGCTGCAGGCCACCACCTATGACGCAATGGGATTTTTTGCGCCCAACATCAACGCCTACCGCCGCTTTGCCGCCAATCAGTTCGTGCCGGTGAACACAAGCTGGGGGATCAACAACCGCTCAGTCTCGTTCCGCGTGCCAATGGGCGGCGGTCGGGCGCGGCGGATTGAGCATCGTATCGCAGGGGCCGATGCCAACCCCTATCTCGTCATGGCGGCGATGCTGGCGGGGGTCCATCATGGGATTGCCAACAAGCTGGCGCCCACCCCACCTTCGACCGGCAATGCGGGCGAAGAGGCCGACCCCGAGATGCCCTTACGCCTGTGGACCGCGCTCGACCGGCTGGAAGCATCGGCCCTGATGGCCGAGTATTTCGGACCGCGCTATCCAGCGGCCTATGCGGCGATCAAACGATCCGAGTTTGAGGCCTTTCTGGCCGAGGTGCTGCCGCGCGAATATGACTGGTATCTCTAGCATGTCCAATGTCGTGATCTTGGGCGGCGGGCTGCCTGATCTCGGCGCGGCGCATCCTTGCGGCCCCTTTGGCCGCATCGCCTGTGCCGGATCGGATATTGCGTCGGCACAGCAAGGCTGGTTTGAAGGGGCATTGGCTTTGGCCGAATGGGCGGTGACGGCTTTGGCCGAAACCGTCTTGAGCACATGACACGCGGAGAACAGGCATGAAGATCGGTGACGTCAGCTTTTGGTATGCCGACATGGGTCTGCCCGAAACCCGCCGCCCGGCACTGTCAGGGGAAACCTCGGTCGATGTGGCAATCATTGGCGCAGGGTTCACCGGGCTTTGGACGGCCTGGTATCTCATGCAGGAAAAGCCCGACCTCAAGGTCTTGGTGATCGAAAAGGAATTCGCGGGCTTCGGCGCTTCGGGCCGCAATGGCGGGTGGTGCATGGGCACCTTCGCGTGGAAGCACGACGCCTATGCCGCGGCCACCTCGCGTGAGGCGGTGCTGGAGATGGTCAAGGATCTCGAGGCGACCGTGCCCGAGATCACGGCAGTCTGTGCGGCCGAAGGGATTGACGCTGACATCATTCCTTCGGAAGAGATGATGGTGGCGACCACTCCGGCGCAATTGCAGCGCATGAAAGAGGAAATCGCCCATCGCCGCGCTTGGGGTGACGGGCATCGCGCGCGCGAACTGACCCCGCAAGAGGTGGCGCAGCGCATCCATATTCCGGGTGTGCTCGGCGCAATGGTGGTCTCGGGCATGGCGCGGGTGCAGCCGGCAAAACTGGTGCGCGGGCTGGCCGAAGCGGTTGAACGCAAGGGCGCAACCATCGTCGAAGGCACCGAGGTGATCTCTTACGACGCGGGGCGCGTCACCACCAACCGCGGCGTGGTGCGGGCGCCGATCATCCTGCGCTGCACCGAAGGGTTTACCGCCGGGATCAAGGGGCACAAGCGCGACTGGCTGCCCCTGAACTCGGCCCAGATCGCCACAGTGCCCTTGCCGCCCGAGGCTTGGGCCAAGATCGGCTGGGACGGGCATGAGCTGATCGGCGACATGAAGAACGCCTACTGCTATTGCCAGCGCACGCGCGAGGGCCGCATCACGGTGGGCGCGCGGGGTGTGCCCTATAAATTCGCCAGCCAAATGGACCGCAACGGCGCGCCGGATGCCGAAACCATCCGCCGCCTGACAGCCATCCTGCACGAACACTTCCCCGAAGCCGCGAAATACCCCATCGACCACGCCTGGTGTGGCGTCATCGGTGTGCCGCGTGACTGGTGCGCGACAGTGGGCTTGGACCGCGCCACCGGCCTCGGCTGGGCGGGGGGCTATGTGGGCGTCGGGGTCTCCACCTCGAACCTCGCAGGTCGGACGCTGGCCGATCTCGCCTTGGGCCGTGAGACTCGGATCACCCGCCACCCATGGGTCAACCGCCGTGTGCGGCAATGGGAGCCAGAGCCCTTACGCTGGCTTGGTGTTCATCTGATGTACAAGCTCTTGGCGCTGGCCGACCGCCGCGAGGCGCGGCTGCGCGGCAAGCCCTCGCGCTTTGGAGCGCTGGGCAACTGGATCACCGGGCGGCACTGATACGCCCCATCCCTTTCATCTTGGCCCAAATACTCTCAGGGGTGAATGGGCGGCCTCTTGGCCGACCAGAGGGGCGCGAGCGCCCCTGATTGTGTCGTTTCGGTGGGGTAAGCCGCAATATAGAAAGCCGCCGATCCATCGCAGGATCGGCGGCTTTGATCGTTCAAGGATTAAGGTCTTAGACCGCCTCTTCCAGCGCCTCCGCGCGGCGGGCTTCCGCCTCACGCGCAGCCTCGATCCGGGCCAGTCGGCGGCGGTTGAACTCATAGACCAAGGCCAGCGCCAAGGTCACAAGGATCAACAGGAAGGCCAGCGCGTTGATCGTGGGCGTGATGCCCGCGCGGACCTTCGAGAACACATAGACCGTCAGCGTATCGGCCCCGCCACGGGTAAACTGCGTGACGTTGAAGTTCTCGATCGACTGGAAGAACGCCACCGCCCCGCCGGCAAGGATTGCCGGATAGA
>Ga0315899_10003128_pt1 | contig 18025 bp, 14 predicted proteins | sample LakEriMetagenome_2_FD_203518 | JGI IMG/M metagenome (GOLD analysis project Ga0315899, IMG submission 203518) | Freshwater fungal communities from buoy surface, Lake Erie, Ohio, United States - Buoy 4 MA112 | ecosystem: Environmental > Aquatic > Freshwater > Lake | place: USA: Lake Erie, Ohio... | reverse complement strand
GCAACGAGGGAATGGCCGCGGTGGGGTTGGCCCATTGCTGACCTTTCAACAGGACGCTGTTGACGGTCTCGAGGCCCAACTCGCTCCAACCCCGTCCGGTGGGGCGAGAGAGAGGCTCCATGATCCGGTACGGATACTTCTCGCTGGCGGCCATCCACGGTGGTGCGGTGGGCAACACGACGTAGGTGAACACGCCGGCGAACAACACCGTGGCGAAGCGTCGGATGTATCGCAACCATTCGTCGCGGTATCGCATCCAGAGATAGACCGACGTGGCCACGGGAACGAAGAAGTGGGTGAAGTACACCAGCGAACCCAGCACGTCGTACCAACGAACCGATGCCTCGAGGAAGTGCCGTTGCATCCACACGTTCGGATCCGTTCCGAGGAAGAGCGCACGGTCGATGTTGCGCGGAGCCTCCACCTGCAGCGGAAATCCGAAGGTGTCGGCGATTCCCCGGCTGTAGTCGTAGGACAACCACATGGCGGCATAGAAGACCAGGTCGACGACCATCTGGCGTTGCTTGGCGAACGGTTTGCCGATGTTGCCGACGAGGAACGCTCCGCCGACCCAACCGAGCACGGCCAAGCGCGCGACGGGAATTCCGTTGGCCTGGAAGGACCACACGAACGCGAGTCCGTACAGGACGAGCGCAACGATGCGGACGTTCTTCAGCGTCATGAATGCCGTGGTGCTCGACGTGTCGAGCGTCGGATTACTTGGTGGATTCTTCGAGCGCGCGACGAACCAGGACCTTGGCCAGGTGGGTGCGGTACTCCACGCTGGCGTTGTTGTCCTTCGACGGTGCCGCTTCGGCCGCCGCGAGTGCCGCGGCGTCGGCGATGGACGCACCATCGGCCAGGGCCTTGCTGACGCTGGTGGCCAATACCGGGGTCTGACCCATGTTGACGAGTGCGACGCCCGAACCGTTCGAACCGCGCCACGCGGCCACGCCGACGATGGCCCAGTCCTGGGCGCGTCGGTTGAACTTCTGGAAGCTCCAGCCGGCGCCGTTCATCTTGGGAACGCGGACCTCGGTGATCATCTCGTCGGCGGCCAGATCGGACTCGAGGAATCCCTTGTAGAAGTCGGCGGCCTTGATCTCGCGCGTGCCGTTGGGTCCCTGCACCACGTAGGTGGCGCCGAGAGCGAGCGTGGTGGCGGGCAGGTCCGAGGCGGGATCGGCGTGGGCGATGGTGCCACCGATGGTTCCGCGGTGACGAACCTGGGGGTCGCCGACATGACCGGCGGCGTGCGCGAGCAGGGGCGCGTGTTGCGCCAACACCGGCGAGGTCTCGACGTCCATGTGGCGCGTGAGGGCTCCGATGGCGATGTGGTCGCCGGCGTCGCGAATGTAGGACAGGTCCTTCACGCGAGCGATGTCGACCAGAACGGTCGGCTGGGCGAGACGCAACTTCATCATGGGTAACAGGCTGTGTCCGCCGGCGAGGAACTTGGCCTCGTCGCCGTACTCGCCGATGAGCGATATGGCCTCGGCGGCCGAACCGGCGCGAACGTAATCGAAGGAAGCGGGAATCATCTCAGTGCCTCACTTACCGGCCGCGGCGAGCACGGACTTGACGATGTTGTGGTAGCCGGTGCATCGGCACAGGTTGCCCTCGAGGCCGATACGGATCTCTTCCTCGGTGGGGTTCGGATTCTCCTTGAGAAGGCTGGTGGCGGCCATCACCATGCCGGGGGTGCAGTAACCGCACTGCAAGCCGTGGTTCTCCATGAAGGCCTTCTGCATCGGGTGCAGGGTTCCATCGGCGGCGGCCATGCCCTCGATGGTGGTGACGGCGGAACCGTCGGCTTGTACGGCCAACACGGTGCAACTCTTGACGGCTTCGCCGTCGACGTGAACGCTGCAGGCGCCGCACGACGAGGTGTCGCAACCGACGTTCGTGCCGGTGAGTCCGAGAACTTCGCGGATGTAGTGGACCAACAGCGTGCGCGGCTCGACGTCGCTCACGTGCTGCGTTCCGTTGACAGTGACGCGGATTTCCACGATGTACCCCCTTGACGGCCGAAGTCGACGACGTCGCCGACCTGCATTCTGCCCGATCAGGGGGCTTCCCCGCTCACCGGACGTCCCTACCGTAGACGCTGGATGACCTGCTCAGGAAGTGCCGTCAGGCCAACCACGTGAGGTCCGAACAGGGCCGCGGCGATGGCTTCGGCACCGTCCACCAATCGGGGTCCGGGTCGCACCACGACCGCGTCGGCGTCGATCGCCCACACGCTGGCCCGAGCGGGCAGTCGGTCCAGGATTCCGCGGGCCTGTTCCACCGCGCCGGCGAGGTCGTACCCGCAGGGGGAGACGATCACATGGTCGGGATCGATGGCGGCGATGGCCTCCCAATCGGTGGGAACCGAACGCCCACCGGGGATGGCCAGAACCGGCTCGGCCCCCGCGGCACTCACCACATCGGGCACCCAGTGGCCGCCCACGAAGGGTGGATCCACCCACTCCAGCATGAACACGGTCGGTCGGGTGCGATCACCACCGTCGGCGTCGAGGATCGCTTCGACGTTCCCGGACAGCGTGGCGAGGCGTTCACGCAACGACGTCACGAGTGCGAGCCCGCGCTCGGGAACACCGGCGGCATCGGCGACGGTTTGCACCGAATCGATCACCTGGTCGAGGGTCTGGGGATCGATCTGCAGGACCGTGGCGCGACAGTTCAATCGGGCGACGGCCTCGTCGACGTCGCCGCTGGGCACCGCGCACACGCGACAAAGATCCTGACTGAGGATCAGGTCGGGGTCGCAACGCGACAACGCGTCTTCGTCGAGCCGGTACAACTCGTCACCGGCCGCCAATCGCCGTCGCACCAACTCGTCGATCTCGAGCGGAGTGAGGTGCTTGGTGTCCATGCCCCCGACGACGATCTCGCGACCGACGCGCGCCGACGGCGGGTAGTTGCATTCGAACGTCACCCCGAGCAGATCGTCGCCGAGTCCCAGATCGAAGATGATCTCGGTCGTGGAGGGCAACAGACTCACGATGCGCACGAGTGGACAGTAGGCGATCTGGCACGATGGGGGCATGGGCGGGTCCGCGAACTCATCGGGTTGGCAACAGCTGGTCGACGGCGTCGATCTGCCGTTCCATCCCGATCTCGTCGTTCCGACGTTGCGCGAGGTTCGTCTGGCCATCCCGAATCCGGATCCGGTGGCCGATGTGGTCGAGGCGGCGCGGGCGGCCGTCGTCGACACGTTACGAGCGTCCGTGACCCCGGGCATGACCGTGGCAGTGGGCGGAGGCAGTCGGGGCCTCACGCAACGCGTCGATCTTTTGCGCGGGACGATCCTCGGATTACGAGACCTCGGTGCCGATCCGTTCGTGGTTCCGGCCATGGGAAGTCACGGTGGCGGGACCGCCGATGGGCAAGTGAAGATGTTGGAATCCCTCGGCATGACCGAACAGTCCGTGGGTGCCGAGATCCGCGCCACCATGGCCACGGTCGAGGTGGCACGAACCGCGTCGGGCATGCCCATCTATCTGGACGAGCACGCGGCTGCGGCCGATCGCATCCTGCCGGTGAATCGCATCAAGCCGCACACGTGCTTCAAGGGGCCGATCGAGAGTGGTTGCACCAAGATGGCCGTGGTCGGTTTCGGAAAGCAGCCGGGCGCGGCGCAGATCCACTCCTGCGGACCGACCGAGATGCGCGAGCGATTGATGGACGGCATCGCGGTGTTGCGCTCCACCGGGCGTTTGCTCGGTGGAATCTCGTCATTGGAATCCGCCGGAGGCAACGTGGTCGACGTCAGCGGTCTCACGGCCGACGACGTGGGTGGCGATGCCGAGCGACTGCTCACCGAACGCGCGCGCGAGCTCGTTCCACCACTTCCCTTCGACGAGATCGACGTGCTCATCATCGAGCGCGGTGGCAAGGACATCTCGGGCACCACCATGGACCCCAACGTGACCGGCCGTTACTGGGTGCACGGTCTCGACGATCTGGCGTCGCCGCGAGTGGCCACCATCGTGTTGTTGGGGATCACCGACGTGTCCGCCGGAAACGTGTTGGGCATCGGTCTGGCGGATTTCATTCCGGTCGAGGTGGCCACCCGCATCGATTGGCAGAAGACCTATCTGAACTGCTTCACGGCCGGCCCGTCCGGAGTGCGCCGCGCGCGCATGCCGATGGTGCTGCCCGACGAAGGCTCGTGCGTGAAGGCGGCCCTCAGCATGTGCGGCAAGGGGGTCCACGAGTCCAAACGGGTGGTGCGCATTCGTTCGACGCTTCACCTCACCTCGTGTTGGGTGAGCGACGCGTTGCTCGACGAGCTACCGCCCGGCGCCACCCTTGTCGGCTGATCAGCGGTCGTAGCGACGAAGGCCCGTGAGGGCGAAGATCGTGCTCACGACGAACATCGCCGCCATCGCCACCAGGCCACCCCACGTTTGGGCCCACGTGATGTCGCCGAGGAATCCCTGACGGGCGAAGCGCAGGATGTTGGTCATCGGATTGACGCGGGCGCAGGCGCGCAACCAGCCGCTCATCTCCGACAGGGGCACCTGTGACGTCGACAGGAAGATGCCGAAGAAGATGGCGAACTGCGTGAGCGTGGCCGCACCCATGTTGCGCATGCGGAACGTGAGACCGAGGGCGAGGCCGCAAGCGCTGAGGGCCACCATCACCGAGGCCACGACGACCATCAGAATGGCCAGTGGCCCGCCGGGAGTGTGCAAGCCTCCGAGGAAGCTGACGAGGATCACGAACGTCACGGGCACGACGCTGCGCGCGATGGCGGCCGCGTACGACCCGAACACGATGACCGACCGACGCATGGGGGCCATCAGCACGCGGTCGAAAAAGCCCGTCTCCATGTCGTTGAGCAAACCGAAGCTGACGCCCAACGCACCGAAGCTGGCGCCCTGAATGGCGTTGAGCGGCATGTACCAGTTCATGGGATCGATGTCGAGGAATCGCACGGCGGCGCCGAAGGCACCGCTGAACGCGATCAATTGGAACACCGGCATGATGAGCGACGGGATGAACGCCGACGGCATGCGACGAACGCGCAGGAGCGTGCGGTTCACCAAGGCGCCGACCACGTCGATGGAGCGGGCGTTGGCGTCGTGACGACGGGATTCGACGGCGGTGCTCATGACGCGGCCAATCTCTTGTCGAGCGATCGCAGTGCGAACGCGATGCCCACGATGGCGACGGCCAGAGGAATCAGCCACGCCTTCACGAACTGGTCGGCGGCCAGGTCGTGGTTCATGAATCCCTGCATGCCCTCCACGATGTGCGACATGGGGTTCCAGTCGGCGACGGTGCGGTACCAGCCGGTCATGTAGTGGCGAGGGAAGAACGCCGACGAGAGGAACAACAACACGAAGACGAGCGGAAAGGAGCCTTGCACCACTTCCGGACTTCCGGACTTGATGGCGATACCGGCCATGAGTCCTGCCATCGCGAGCCCGAGCAACGCACCGGAAACGATCAGGCCGATCACACCCAACGGTCCGCTCTCGACACGCGCTCCGAACAAGACGAAGAGCGACATGAACACCACGACCTGGGTGACGCCGACCACCATGCTGGCGGCCAGACGACCGAGCACGATGGACACCCGTGAGATGGGGGAGGCGAGAAGGCGCTCGAAGAATCCTTGTTCGATGTCGGTGGCGAGGTCGCCGGCCGCCGAGGTGGCGCCGAAGAGAACCCCCTGCACGACCGCACCGGCCACGGCGTAGTTGAGGAACGACGAGGCGATGTTCTCGCTGAAGTACGGATCGCGGGCCAGGCGATTGAAGCTGGCCGAGCCGAGGGCGGCGAAGAACAACGGGAAGATGAACGCCGGAGCCAGTGCCGCCGGCTGGCGCAAACGACCGCGCACGCTGCGCTTGGTCAGTTGGGTGCTGTGAGTGATCGCGGTGGCGATGCTCACTGCGCGCCCTCCAAGCGGTGTCCGGTGGCTTCGGCGAACACGTCGTCGAGGCTGGGTTCGTTCAGCTCGAGGTGACGCACCTTGATGCCGGCCTCGTCGAGGGCTCGCACCACCGCGGCCACGTCCTCGGCGCCGCGAGCGAGTCCGACGCCGAGCGTGCCCTCGGCCGAGGGGCGCAGTTCGCCGAAGCGAGCCAACGTCGAACGCGCGGATTCACCGTGGGTTTGGTCGACACTCACGAACAACGTGGGCGAGCCGACCTGGGCCTTCAGATCGCGGGGTACTCCGGCGCGAACGATGCGTCCGTGGTCGACGATCGCGATGCGATCGGCCAACTGGTCCGCCTCCTCCAGATACTGCGTGGTGAGCAACACGGTGGTGCCGGCCTGGTTCAATCGGCGCACCTCTTCCCACAACGTGAGACGACTCATCGGGTCGAGGCCGGTGGTGGGTTCGTCGAGGAACAACACCGTGGGTTCGTGCACCAACGACAACGCCAGATCGAGACGGCGACGCATTCCGCCGGAATAAGTGCCGACACGACGCTCGGCGGCCGCGGTGAGACCCACTCGTTCGAGCAGTTCGTCACCGCGTGCGCGACCGTTGGACTTCGACAGGCCGTACAGAACGGCCTGCAGATTCAGCAGTTCGCGTCCGGTCATGAGGGGATCGATGGCCGCGTCCTGAAGGGCCACGCCGATGGAGCGACGCACCTTGTCGGCTTCTTTCACCACGTCGAAGCCGGCCACGTGGGCCGAGCCCGCCGTCGGCTTCAAGAGGGTCGTGAGCATGCGCACGATGGTGCTCTTGCCCGCACCGTTGGGACCGAGCAACCCGAAGATCTCGCCCGTGCGCACTTCGAGGTCGACGCCGTCGACGGCTTTGACGATGTTGTCGCCCGTGCCGAAATGGCGGACCAGTTCGTGGGCGACGATGGGTGAGGGAGTCACGAGTTTGTATGCTACAAGTGATTTCGGGCCGACGGCACATGACGTCCGTCTCCGAAGGAGCGCGACGTGATTACTTGGCGGCGTTGATGGCCTGCCACACGCGCTCGGCGGTGCAGGGCATCTCGATGTGACGCACTCCGAGGTGCGCCACGGCGTCGACCACGGCCGACTGAATGGCCGGAGTGGAACCGATGGTTCCCGACTCGCCGATTCCCTTGGCGCCGATGGCGTTCACCGGGGTCGGCGTCTCCATGTGCACCACCTCGACGCTGGGCAATTCGGCGGCCGAGATGAAGCCGTAGTCGGCCAGGTTCGACGTGGTGGGGTTGCCGTCGGCGTCGTACAGCACTTCTTCGAGAAGCGCCTGGGCCACACCCTGAGCCACACCGCCGTGGATCTGACCATCGAGCAGCAACGGGTTGAGCACCTTGCCGGCGTCGTCGCAGGCCACCTGACGCAGGTGCTTCACGCGTCCGGTCTCGGTGTCGACTTCCACCACGGCCACGTGCGCGCCGAACGGGAAGGTGGCTCCGGCGACGCCGATGACCTCGTCGTGCAGCAGCCCGCCGTTGCCCTTCTCGGCCGCGGCCAGATCGGCCCACGACTTGGACAGCGCCGGGGTGCCCGCGACGTGGAACACGCCGCGACCCTTGTCGAGCACCACGTCGGCCTCGTTGGCCTCGAGCAGGCGCGCGGCCACGGCCTTGGCTTTCTCGGAGAGGATGCCGGCCACTTGGAACACGGCGTTTCCGCCCTGCTGCAACGAGCGCGAACCCATGGTGCCGGTTCCGATCGGAACGAGGTCGGTGTCGCCCCAGACGAGTTCAACTTTGTCCATGGGAATGCCGGTCTGCTCCTGCACGAGCATCGACCACGCGGTGTCGTGACCCTGGCCGTGCGGCGAGGTGCCGGTGTAGACGATGGCCCGACCGTCCTCGGTGACCTCCACCTTGGCGGACTCGCCGTTGCCGACACCGCCGGTGATCTCGACGTACACGCTCACGCCGATGCCGATCTGCTTCACGTCACCACTGGCGCGACGCTTGGCCTGCTCGGCGCGCAACGCCGTGTAGTCGGCGGCCACGAGGGCCTTGTCGAGCGCGGTTTCGTAATCACCCACGTCGTAGGTCTGGCCGACGACGGTGGTGTGCGGCTCCATGAACTTGGGGATGAGGTTGATGCGACGCACCTCGGCGGCGTCCATGCCGATCTCGGCGGCGAAGATGTCCATGGCGCGCTCGATGGCCGCGGTGGCCTCGGGGCGACCGGCGCCGCGATAGGCCACGGTGGGCGTCGTGTTGGTGATCACCGAAGTGGTGCGACATTCGATGTTCGGAATGGCGTACACGCCGCTCGACATCGGCCGGGTCATGAACGGAGCGAGGATGGTGCCCATGTCGGCGAAACCACCACAGTCCTGAATGGCGTGCAACTGGTAGTGCGTCACCTTTCCGGCCTTGGTGCCACCGATGGTGACGTACTGCAACTGGGCGCGACCGTGACCGAGGGCCACCATCGACTCGCTACGGGTCTCGCGCCACTTCATGGGGCGGCCGACCTTCTTGGCGATGACGCCGAGCAACAATTCCTCGCCGTACGCGCCGATCTTGGCGCCGAATCCACCACCCACGTCGGGGGTTCGCACGCGAATCATGGATGCATCGACGCCGTTGGCCGCGGCCAACGGGGCCACGGCGCCCTGAGCGTGTTGGGTGGAGAGCCACTGGTTCAAACGGCCGTCGGCGCCCCAGGCCGCGGCGGCACCACGAACCTCGAGCGGGCACGGCGCCACGCGCTGGTTCATGAAACGACCGGACACCTTGACTTCGCAACCGGCGAAGAACGCGTCGCCGGTGTTCTCGGGGATTCCGAGCGCGGTGGTGTCGAACACCACGTTGCTGCCGGCACTCTCGTACACGAGCGTCGAGGCCACCATGGCCGCTTCGACGTCGACGAAAGCCTCGAGCACGTCGTAATCCACGATCACGGACTCGGCCGCGTCGACACCCTGTTCGCGGGTCTCCGACACGATGGCGGCCAGGGGCTCACCGACGTAACGAACCTTGTCGCTGGCCAGCAACGTGCGCGCCACCATTGGATTGAACGGCGCGGGAACCGGCTGCAGTCCGAGTGATTCGGCCGTGAACACCGCGACGACCCCGGGCATGCTCGCGGCGTCGGCGGTGTCGATCGACAGGATGCGACCGTGGGCCACCGAGGAGCGCACGTAGGTGACGTGCAGGGCGCCTTGCAGCATCGGCTCGTCGTACAGATCGTCGACGTACTTGCCGCCCGAGGTGAGGAACTTGGGGTCTTCCTTGCGGAGAACCCGGTTACCGAGAATGCTGCCACCGGTCATGGTGGACCCCCTTTGGTCGAGTGTTGGTGTGTCGAGCGTGTCGAAACCTGAATCGTCGTCCCGACACTAGCCCTCGACCGGGCACCCCTTCACGGTCGGGCCGAGCGACGGTCGACCGTCAGGGAAGGGGAACCGTGATGACGGAGACGGGGACGACGGAGACGGGGGCGATGGGGGTCGTCGTGTCGCCGGAGTCGGTCTCCTCGTTCGTGGTGTCGTTCTCGGCCGCCTTGGCGGCGGCCTCGTTCACCCGAACGGTCACGATCTGGGTGACCAGGTCGTAGGGCCAGCCGGTCGGTAGCTCGATGGGGGCCTGGGAGTCGCCGACGATCTGTTGGCGCTGTTCGCCGGCCATGACGAAGCCCAACTCCTCGCGCGCGGCGTCCTCGATGCCGGCCGGAGTGTTCAGCCGGTCGACCTCGGTCTGCAGCTCGTCGGTGGCGCGTTTGATCGTTTCCAGTTCCTCGGTGCGCGCGCCGATCTCCTCGCGTTGGCCCAGCCACGAGGTGGCGGGCAGGACGAGAAACGAGTTCCCGAACGAGATGACGATCACCACCGCACCGATGAACATGAGGGTGCGCCCGACGAGCTTGGGAAGGAGTCGTTCGGACCGTGGCGTGGGTCGTGTGTGGTCGGCGACGGCTGTGGTGAGGCGACCGCGCTTGCGGGTTTTCTTGGCCGAGGTGCGCGGAATGCTGCTGGTCTTGTTTCCGCGGGCCATTCCCTCATTCTGCCGGTTCGTCGTCGGTCGTTGGTGTCACCACCCGTGAGCGACGTCAGGCAAGGGGCGCGAGTGCGGCCCGGCCCCGGAACGCCGCGGTCTCGCCCAGTTGCTCCTCGATTCGCAGCAACTGGTTGTACTTCGCCACCCGGTCGCTGCGTGCCGGAGCTCCGGTCTTGATCTGACCGCAGTTCGTGGCCACCGCCAGATCGGCGATGGTGGAGTCCTCCGTCTCGCCGCTTCGATGGCTCATGACACTCGTGTAGCGATGACGGGTGGCCAACTCGACGGTCTCGAGGGTCTCGGTGAGCGAGCCGATCTGGTTCACCTTCACGAGAACGCTGTTGCCCACCTTGCGTTCGATACCCACGGCGAGTCGGGCCGCGTTGGTCACGAACAGATCGTCGCCGACCAACTGAACCTTCGAGCCGAGTTCCGATGTGAGCGCCGCCCAACCATCCCAATCGTCCTCGGCCATTCCGTCCTCGATGGAGACGATGGGGTAGGTGGCCACCAGTCGTGCCCAGTACTCGACGAGATCATCGCTGGAGAGCACCTTGCCCTCGCCGGCGAGGTGATAGCGACCGTCCTTGTACAACTCGCTCATGGCCGGATCGAGCGCGATGGCGATGTCGGTTCCGGGAGTGAACCCGGCGGCACCGATGGCCTCGACGAGAATGCGAATGGCGTCCTCGTTGGTGGCCAGGTTGGGGGCGAATCCGCCTTCGTCGCCCACGGCGGTGCTGAGGCTCTTGCCGTGGAGGATCTTCTTGAGTTGGTGATACGTCTCGGTGCCCCAACGCAGGGCCTCGCGGAAGCTCGGTGCGCCCACGGGCATGACCATGAACTCCTGCAGGTCGATGGTGTTGTCGGCGTGCGCACCACCGTTGATGACGTTCATCATCGGCACGGGCAACACGTGCGCGTTGGGTCCGCCCACGTAGCGCCACAACGGAAGATCGAGCGATTCGGCCGCGGCGCGGGCCACGGCGAGGCTGGTGCCGAGAATCGCGTTCGCTCCGAGGCGGGCCTTGTTCGGGGTGTCATCGAGATCCTTCAACACGGTGTCCACCATGCGCTGTTCCAATGCGTCGCACCCGATGAGCGCGCTCTCGATCTCGCCGTTCACGAAACCGACGGCGGTGAGAACTCCCTTGCCGCCGTAGCGACGACCACCGTCACGAAGTTCGACGGCCTCGTGCTCGCCGGTGCTGGCACCCGAGGGAACCATCGCTCGACCACGAGCCCCAGACTCCAGTTCGACTTCGACTTCGACGGTGGGGTTGCCGCGCGAGTCGAGCACTTCGCGTCCGGTGATGCTGATGATCTCGGTCATGCCCACAAACTAGTGAGCGCCGAGGCCCCGAGCCCCAAGCGCGATCTTCAGGCGCCGGGCGACTCGGCGTTCCGACGCCGGACATTGGTCACGTCTCGCAACGCCACCTCGGGATCGAGGCCACGTCGCCGACATTCGGCCACCACGGCCAACAGGAGTTCGCCCACATCGAGGTCGGCGCCGGCGGGAAGGGGAGCGACGTCGATGTCGATTCCGGCCTTGGCGGCTTTCTTCAACACCGCCGCGGCGTAGGCGAGAGAGCCCGAGGACGAGGGAATTCCGTCGAACGGCCCGTCGGAGATGCCCTTGGCCCGCTTCTCGGCCTTCTTGATGGCGTCCCACGAGGCGACGAGGTCGTCGTTCGTCCCGCCATCGGACCCGTGACTCGCGAACACGTGCGGATGACGACGAACCAACTTGTCGTTGATGCCCCGAGCCACGTCACCCATGGTGAAGCGGCCTTCTTCCTCGGCGATCGCGGCGTGGAACTCGATCTGGTACAGCAGGTCGCCCAGTTCCTCGGCGAGGTGTTCGTCCGTCGAGGGATCGTCGGGGTCGAGGGCCAAGATGGCGTCCACCACTTCGTGGGTCTCCTCGAGGAGGTAGGTGACGAGGGACCGGTGCGTTTGCTCGCGGTCCCACGGGCACTGCTCGCGCAACGTGCGCGCGAGGCGGTGGAACGACACCAGTTCGGATCCGACGGCAACCGTGAGGGCCGGAACGTAGATCGACGTGAGGTGGTCGGCTTCGATGGTTCGGTCGAGTTCACTCCACGGAACGGTGATCACCCGCTCATCGGGCAAGCCGAGGTGATGAAGGATCACGACGTGGTCGTCGTCGTTGGACGCGTCGATGGTGTCCTCGGCGGACAGCTTGATCTCCGACAGCACCCAATTGGCGTGACAGTGCGCGACGAGCATCGGGCCCTCGACGCCGGCGGCGGAAGTGGCGAAGGTGTGCCCGTCGACGAGGGTCACCGTTTCCTCGACGGGATCGATTCCGAGTCGGGCCCAGGCCATCTCGAGGAATCCCATGGCCGGATTGACCACGCACCGGATTCGTTCATCGTCGATCAGCGCACGAACGGTTCGTTCGAGGATCAGTGGCGAACCGGGGACCGCGTACAGGATCTCACCGTGCTCGTGCGCGGCGGCGACCAGCGTCTCCACGATGGAGGAGTAGACGTCATCGAAGGAGTCGGCCGACTCGTACAGGTGGTCGAAGGTCGACGCCTCGGTGACGACGTCGGCGCTCGGATGAATCGCGGTGCGCAACCAGCGGTGACGATGGGCCGCGACACGGTCGAGCGTGTGTCGGGACACGTACTCGGCGCCCGCCGGACCGAGTCCGACGATCTCGACGAGGGGCCGATTCGACGTCGACATCAACCCAACGCGATGACGGTGCTGGTGCTCGGGTCCCAACGGCCGTACTCGGCGTCGACCCACACCTTGGCGACCCGCACCGCGTCGACGGTCGCCGACGCGGCGAGTTGGCTGCCGACCAGAGCGGCGACGTCATCGCCGACCTCGTCGAAGTCCCGCTGAAGAAGGATGGCCCAACCCGCGTTGGGGATCTCGAAGGCCGTCGACACCTGTCCGATCGGGGTGTTCTCGAGCGCGACCACGAACTCGTTGGCGACGGTCCCGACGACCGAGGCGAACTCGATGCACTGGCTTCCCTCGGGGCCGCCGAGCACGCCGCCATCAGCGCCGGAAGGATCCATGGACACTTCGGCGGCCACATCGGCGAAGGACTCACCCGAAGCGACACGGAACGCGGCGACGTCGATGCTCTCCTTGCTATCGGACAGGATGGCTCGGACGCACACCACACCGGACGCGGCCGGACCCTGTTCGTAGGTGGTGGCCAGACCGGAAGCCGACGGTGCGAGCAGTCGCGCCAGCGTGGCTTTCGCCGCGGTGTCGAGGATGAACAGTTCGCGCACCTTTTGGTCCGCGTCGGCGAAACCGGCTTGACCGTTCAGCATCGCTTCAGATTCGGCGAGCGCCTCTTCGGTGACCTCCGCACCGGCGTCGGCGATCAAGTCGAGGATCAACGATGTGGAAACCCAGGTGGTGAGGATCTCGCGGGCCACGTTGGCCCCCCGCGGTCCGGCGATGGCAGTCTCGGGATCGTTGGTCGACTTCTCGTAGCTCACGATCAGTTCGTCCAATTCGTCCGCGGACAGGGACCGACCGTTCACGCGCGCGGCGTCGTCGGAGACCGACGAACACGAAGAGGCCACGAGGGAGGCCACGACCACGGTGGCCGTGGCGACGAGGAGGGGAAAGCGTCGAGAGATCACTCGGACAAACTACTTGAGATGTCACTCGTCGGACGGTGGGGGCACCAGTTCACGCAGGAAACGAACCAGGAATCGGGCCGGCTGCTCGCCGCGGGGAACGGGAATCACCAGTTGACGCAGGGCTTCCTTGTGAATGGCGTCGCGGCTGAGCCGCTTGAGGCGGATCGACTCGCTCGTGCGCAGGTCGAGTGGTCCGATTCGAGCCTGTGACGTGGAGATCGAGAGTTCGTTCAAACCGAGTCGATGACACTCGGCGCGCAGGAGCGCGACGTCGAGGAGTGCCTCTGCCGGTGCGGGAAGTGGGCCGTATCTGTCGAGCCATTCGTCGCGGATGTCGTCCACTTCGGCCGGAGTGGTGACCTGGGCGAGGCGACGATACGCCTCGAGGCGCAGCTCCTCCTTGGCGATGTAATCCTTGGGGAGATTGGCGGTGGTGGGAACGTCGAGGCGGATCTCCGACGGCTCGCGCACCGGTTCGCCCTTCATCTCGCCGACGGCCTCGGTGACCATCTGGCAGTACAGGTCGTAGCCGACGGCGGCGATGTGTCCGCTCTGGGCCTCGCCCAAGAGGTTTCCCGCGCCACGGATCTCGAGATCACGCATGGCGATCTTGAAGCCGCTTCCCAGTTCGGTGGACTCGCCGATGGTCCGGAGACGTTCGTAAGCCTCCTCGCTCAACGACTTGTCGCGGGGATGGAACAAGTACGCGTACGCGCGTTGGCCACTGCGTCCGACGCGTCCGCGCAACTGGTGCATCTGGCCGAGCCCGAGCAGGTCGGCACGTTCGACGACGAGGGTGTTCACCGTTGGCATGTCGATGCCGCTCTCGATGATGGTGGTGCACACGAGGACGTCGAAGTTGCCTTCCCAGAAGTCCATCACCACTTGTTCGAGCGCGCCCTCGTCCATCTGGCCGTGGGCGATCGCGATGCGCGCCTCGGGCACCAGCTCACGCAAACGCGTCGCGCACTCCTCGATGGATTGCACGCGGTTGTGCACCCAGAAGACCTGCCCCTCGCGCAGCAATTCACGCCGAATCGCTTCGACGGCCACTCGCTCGTCGTATTGGCCGACGAACGTGAGAATGGGCTGTCGGTCAGCCGGGGGAGTTTGCAACAGGCTGAGATCACGAATGCCGACGAGGCTCATCTCGAGTGTTCGCGGGATCGGCGTGGCGGTGAGCGTGAGAACGTCGACGTCGTTCTTCAGATGCTTCATCGACTCCTTGTGTTGCACGCCGAAGCGTTGCTCCTCGTCGACGATGAGCAAGCCGAGATTCTTGAAGGTGATGCCCTTGGACAAGAGGCGATGCGTGCCGACCACACAGTCGATCTCTCCACTGGCCAGTCCGGCGATCACCTTGTTGGCCTCGGCGTTGGTGAGGAATCGGGACAGCACTTCGACCCGAATCGGGTAGCCGGCGAAACGATCGGAGAAGGTGTTGCCGTGCTGCGAGGCGAGCAGGGTGGTGGGCACGAGCACCGCGACCTGTTTGCCGTCCTGGATGGCCTTGAATGCGGCGCGCACCGCCACCTCGGTCTTGCCGAAGCCGACGTCACCGCACACCAATCGATCCATCGGGAACGGCCGCTCCATGTCGGACTTGGTGTCCTCGATGGCCTTCTTCTGGTCGGGAGTCTCGACGAAGGGGAACGCCTGCTCCATCTCGAATTGCCATGGCGTGTCGGAGCCGAACGCGTGCCCGCGCGCGTTGACGCGCTTCTGGTACAGCACCACGAGTTCCTGTGCGATGGCGCGGACTGCACTGCGGACCTTTGCTTTGGCCTTCGCGAAATCGCCTCCGCCCAGACGATTCAAAGTTGGTGTCTCGCCGCCGACGTAATGACGAACCGCGTCGATCTGATCGGAGGGCAGATACAACTTGTCGGTGCCCTTGTAGGCGAGAACGAGGTAGTCGCGTTCGACGCCGGCCACGGTCATCTTCGTCATGCCCTCGTATTTGGCGACGCCGTGGATGTAGTGCACCACGTAGTTGCCGGGCTTCAGGTCCTCGAAGATCGTCGTGCTCTCGCGTCGCTTGGCGCGGGGCCGACGATGGGATGTGCGACGACCCGTGATGTCGGCCTCGGTGATGATCGCGAACTTGGCCGAGGGAACGGTGACGCCGCGATGAAGTCGCGCCACGACGATCGAGCCACCACGGCCACGCAGCTCGGGTCGCGAGCCGGCGGGCCAGAGATCCAGTTGCAGTCCGGCATTGGCGAAACTGTCCGAGAGTCGAGCGGCGGAGACGTCGGTGTCGGCGGCGATGACCACGCGGTAGTCGTCCGAGAGCAATTGCTTGATCCGCGCCGTGAGGCCGTCGGCATCGGCTCCCATTGCACCCCATCCCGAGGCCTCCAGCAGAGCGATGTCGGGGCCGTCGGCGACGGGGATCAGATTCCACGAACCGCGCGTCTCGCCCAACAGACGATCGGGCTGTTGATACAGGCGGGGGAACTCGCGATCGGCGTCACTGGCCCACGTGGACGCCAACGATCTCGCGAGGTCGGCCTCTTCGGCCAACAGGTCCACCGCTCGGTCGCGCATGCGCCGCGGTTCGAGCAGGATCATCTTGGATCCGCGAGGCAACACGTCGCTCAGCAACAGCGGAGACGCGGTGAGCCACGGCAACCAGCTCTCCATGCCGTCGAAGAGCGCTCCCTCGCCGAGTCGTTCCCATTGTTCGCGACCCCACGGCTCGCCGGCCACCAATGCCCGCGCTCGTTCGCGCACCTCTTCCGACAACACCAGTTCGCGCGCCGGGAAGATGACGGCCTCGGCGAGGTCGAGGTCGCTTCGCTGATCGTGAACCGAGAAGGTTGTCAGTCGATCGACCTCGTCACCCCACAGATCGATGCGGATGGGTGCATCGGCCGTGGACGGGAAGACGTCGATGATCGCTCCACGCTTGGCCACCTCGCCTCGGTGCTCGACGAGTTCCTCGCGCCGGTAACCACCGTTCACCAAGGCCCGTAACAACTCGTCGGGGTCGAGCGTGTCGCCCTTGCGCACGATCACCGGTGACACCGAGGGCGTGTCGGGACCGAGTTGTTGCAGAAGGGCCCGCATGCTGGCCACCACGATTCGCGGGGTGCGGGATTCGTCCTGCAGACGCCACAGCACCTCGAGTCGGCGGCCCATCGTCTCCACCGAGGGACTGACGCGCTCGAAGGGCAACGTCTCCCACGCCGGGAACAAGGCGACCTCGTCGGTCGGGACGAGCGCGGTCAGGTCGTCGGCCAATTGCGACGCGAGCGTGCTGGTGGGGCAGGCCACCACGATCGGTCGGCGTCCCGAGAGCTCGGCGAGAGCGGCGATGGCCACCGCCCGGGCGACCTCGGGTACCGCCACGGTGCCGTCGACGGTGCCGAGAAGCGAGGTGAGAGCCGCGTCGTTGCGCAGCGCCGCGGGCAGGGAAGCCAACACTCCGGCGTTGAGATTCGGATCCACGACGGTCATCGGACGATCACAGGGAGTTGAACTTGTTCATGGCGGCGTCGATCCCGATGTCGAGGATGGATTCGACGGCATCGGCGGCCAAGTTCACGGCGACGTCGAGCAGTTGGCGTTCGGACGCGGGCACCTTCTTCAGCACGTGATCGGCACCTTGTTCCTTGTTCGGTGGCTTGCCCACGCCGATGCGAACGCGCACGTAGTCCTGGGTGCCCATGTGGCTGGTGATGGAACGCAGTCCGTTGTGCCCGCCGAGTCCACCACCCACCTTGAGACGCACGGTTCCCGGGGGGAGATCCAATTCGTCCTGCACGACGATCAGACCCTCGTGGCCGGCGAACCCGTATCGCTTGACCAGTTTGCGAACCGCTTGTCCGCTCTCGTTCATGAAGGTGGTGGGGAACGCCAACACCGCGCGCTTGGCGCCCAGTCGAACCTCGGCCACCCACGCGTTGTCACGACCGGCTTTCAACGACTCGCCGGCGCGACGGGCCAGTTCGACGACGACCTCCTCGCCCACGTTGTGGCGCGTGCGGGCGTACTGCTTGCCGGGATTACCGAGACCGATGACGAGGGCGTCGAAGGCCGAAGACTTGGCGCGGGTGGGATCACCCGAACGGCCGAGCAGGCCCATGGGTCGGGTCAGGACTTGGGCTTGGCGTCACCAGCGGCCGGGGCGTCCGCGGCGGGGGCCGCCGGAGCGGCCTCGGCCTTGGAGCCGGCGATGGCGGTGACGATCGGAAGATCCGCATCGCCGAGTGCGCGGGTGCCGGTGGGCAGAACGATCTCGCCGAGACGAATGACGTCGCCGGGCTGCATGGCCGAGATGTCGATGGTGATCTCGCTCGGCATGTTGGCCGGGGTGGTGACGATGTCGATGGTGTCCTGCGACGGGTCGACCAGTCCACCCTCGGACACGACGGCCTTGGCCTCTCCGACGAGACGCACGGGAACGGCGATGGTGAGTTCCTCGCTCATGTTGATGCG
>Ga0315899_10003125_pt1 | contig 18037 bp, 11 predicted proteins | sample LakEriMetagenome_2_FD_203518 | JGI IMG/M metagenome (GOLD analysis project Ga0315899, IMG submission 203518) | Freshwater fungal communities from buoy surface, Lake Erie, Ohio, United States - Buoy 4 MA112 | ecosystem: Environmental > Aquatic > Freshwater > Lake | place: USA: Lake Erie, Ohio... | reverse complement strand
AAATCCCCAGTTTTGGGATCCGGGTCCAACATAGGGGGTGGATGGAAACCAAAAACTCGGGATTTACCCCTGGCTAAATTCACCCCTCCTGCTAACTTGGCAGAGACCCATGGATTTACACCCCCCTAAATCCATGGGTGCCCATGTTTTTGGCGGGCGAGGCATTTTATGCCCGCCTAAATCCCGAGTTTTTGGTTCCACCCTCCCCCCTATGTTTTTAGCGGATCCCAAAACTGGCGTTTTACCCCCGGCTAAATTCCCTTGCCCTGCTAACTTGGCAGAGACCCATGGATTTATGCCCCCCTAAATCCATGGGTGCCTCATCAAACGGCAGGCGAGGCATTTTATACCCGCCTAAATCCCGAGTTTTGGGAGCCGACCATTTTCCCTTGCCCGACCCAGCCCTAACCCCGAACCCGCTCCTAACCCTAACCCCTAAACCCCCTAACCTCCGGCTGGAATGAGACGGATGGCTTTAGTCTTGACGACGACGACAGTCAAGGCGGAAGCTAGAACAGGAACCTAGTGCGCAAAGATCACGCGGAAGCAGAGCGCAGGGGTGTCTACGTAGAACCAGTCCGATGTCGAGGAGCGGGCAGGGGTCCACTGACAGGCTGGAGCTGCGCACTGAAAAGGTAGCGCGCTTCCACGCGCATGCCAACAGGAACCCGATCCCTGTCACTTTGCATTCTGACACTCGGAATTGTTCGACGGGCATGGGTTTTCCGTGGATTCTCTTTGTGTAGATCCGAGGAAGCGCGAGTGAATAGGTCGAGACGGCAACGAGCCCTAAGCAGGCTTCCAAAAGGGCCGCATCCAGCTTCTTCCTGGCAGCACCCGGCACCGGACGCAGAACCCAGCAAGTCTCAAAAAACCCAGGCGGAAAGAATCTGGGCTCGGTCATACGCGAGAGGCCTTTGGTCGAATGGAACAGCAGCTCGCCATGCTCGTCCTCCACGTACATGAGCGCATTCACGACCGGACTCCAGTGAAGCGGAATAAACAGGCATAGCCATGCCAGCCACAGAAAGGACCATGCAGTAGGCCACGTCCGGTTTTGGTAGCACCAGACGAGGTTGTGCCATGGCCGCTGAAGCAGCACACACCCCGTGCTGAGGCCGGCATCCTGACATGCCGGGTGACGGCTGTGATGGCGTTGATGCTCCAGAAAGATTTCTTGCATCCCTGATGCGTGCAGCAGTCTCAAACGAGTGGTGTTTTACGGCGGTGTTGTTTTGTAGTGTTTCGCGTGGGAGATCATGTTTTGAGTCATACAAATGGTTCAAGCACCCCCCGAGGTGGTCGGAGATGGCGAACCAAACGATGTTTCGCAGCACTGGAAAAGTGAGCCGGCACTCGCCCCATCTGATGGCGCACGGCTGTCTGACGTGCGTCGGGACCGGAAGGCGGGTGGACCAAAGGTCTCAGCAGCAGTACGTGTCCGTCAAGTTTATGGTTCATCTCGACGACCGCAAGGGAGTGAACCTCGAAACCAAAAGCGGCCTCGTGGGTGCCGTTCACGCGAAGAAGCTGGCCCCGCAGGACCGTGGCAAGCTAAGCGTGTACGCCTTCGTCACGTCGCAGTGGATGCGGTATCCCGACGGGAACCGAATGCGCAGCCACACGTTCCGCGTGAACCCAGTCACTGGTGACGCGGCGGTGGTCGTCGACATGGCTCCGGAGGTGCCGGAAAACTGTTGGCTTCACCTCACCCTCATTTCCAGCGAGAAGGACGTGCGCTTTCTGCGCGAGGCGGACGCGGAGGTGGCCCGGGCAGTGGTCGATCTGAGACAGGCCTGCATGGCCCCTGTGACCACGAAACTGGTCGACACCCACGACCCTCGGTGGGACGCCGGCAAGTTCGTGGTCCGACTGCATCCCGAAAGCCGAGTCGGGACAGGCAGCGCTTTCGGGGTCCCGTGGTTCGGGGCTGCCATTCGGCGCATGGACCCCCTGGACAAGCAGAAGATATCAGACAAATGGGTGAAAGCCAACTACGAAAGCGCGTGGAAGCGCTACCGGTCCGACGCGCGTTTTCCCACTGGTGAAGTGTTTACCGCCAAACTGCAGGACGAGGTGGTGGAGACGACCGACGGCACCATACCGATGCTGTTTTACCTGTACCACGCCTCCCGTTTCGAGGCCGAGGACCCGACCGAATTTGCGGACTGCATCATCCGTCTCGGGTGCTTGCGCGCCGGAGTGACTGTAAAGGAGGTGCTGGCTCTAAAACCCGGGCACGCGTTGACGGTGAGTGTGCTGTGCTACGCGCTGAACGGACTGCCTCTGGCGCTGGGATACGTGAGTGACTCGCGCGGCAGCGCCTACGGGCTGCCCGTGGCGTCCGACACTATCGCACGGGCCCCGGGCATGTGCGTGGAGTTCGCGACTTTGGTTACGGTCGCTCACCGCGCCATTAACAGCGGCACCAGTCCGCTGTGTCGCAAGATGAAGGATGTGCTTGCCGGTTATCAGGTGTGCACTGCGATGTGCACCTCCCGGGCTGGCGGTCTGGAGATCGGCAGGGATGATTCGATCAGCCGTCATCTCACCTCGCTCCTCGTGCCCAAGGCCGCGATTCAAGAGCTGTCCGTCGCCCCTGAAAAGAAGGCGCCTGCCTCCTCCGCGCGCCATCTATCTCTGTTCGTCGACACGCTCGAGGAGGTACAGCCGTCGCCGATCCTCCCAACACCCGGTTCTCTGTCAGACTATGAGATATGCGTGTTGGACGGAGTGTTGCCGTACACAATGAGCTCCTTGGTTGCCTTCGACGTCAAAAGCGCCAGAGACGCGAGCCCTGGGCCGCGCGCGTTTTACCGGAGCGTGATGAAGCTCTTCACAGTCGACGGCGGCGTGCTTAAGGAGTTTTCTTGTCTGAGGCGATCAGGAAAGGAGTGGGTCATCGGCATCGAGATGATGGATTTCGTGTGCAAAGGCCTGCCCGCGTCCGATTACCGCCTCCACTGCGCGCTGCCCATTCGAGTGGACTCTCCGGAGTTAGCGGCGTTCGAGTCGGACTTCCAGGAGACTTTGCTGCTCACCAATCTGTACCAAAAGGTCCAATCGCCTGTCTACCTCACGGAAGCCAAGGTCGAGGAATTCGTCCGCCACACGCGTGGCCTCTCGCCCAATCAGGGGTGGAGATTCGGGCTGTACGTCATGAAGGAGAAGGAGGACGTGCAAACCCTCCAAAACATGCTGGATCAGTTCTTGGGAAAGGTGCCAGCCCTGTCCAAGCGCTTCCCGAAGGCGGGAGTGGGCAGCGCCCAAGCAGAGATTCTGGACCTGGTCAACGTGACGGGAGAGGCTCTGTCGGCGTGTGTTTTACTCACATACGAGGCTAAGAAGACAAAGACATAGGGACTGCGGGCTGGCGCGGCGCTGGTTTCAGAGTGAGCAGACAGATCATTATGCACGCTGTAAAAGACCACTTTAGATCATTAGCATGCTTGATTTCGTGCTGTTTCGCGAGAGAAAAGAGACGAAGCGCGGCAAGCGACTCGTGTGGCACGGCAAAGGGGACGTCCGCGCCTGCGCCAGCGGCTCTCTCTGGGCGTGGCAATTCGTACTCCTCTGCGATATTCTGCGACATGTTCATAGCCTCCAGTGCGTTCGCAAAGGAGTGTTGTTTATCCACAACCAGGTCGCTGAGTTGCTGTCTGCTGACGGCGAGAAGATCGCCCTGAAGCACGGAGTTTTGGGTGTTTCGAAAGTCGTTTGCTTGCTCGTCGCTCTTTTTCGTCTCGGGGGTATCTATCCTCTTTGCTTCTCTCATGGAGCAATAGAAAGAGACGTCTTCCCGGATCCGCGAAAGCATGAACTCGCCCACCAGCTGCTTGCTGTGAAAATCATTCAAAAGCGCAGCGGAGTTTGGTATTCTGTCTATTTCCGACAGATCCTCCAGCACCGAATCTTGTCCGTGTAGAAGGCGCCACGATCGGTGCATAAAACGGTAAAGAAACGAGGTCTCGACTCGAGGATTTTCCGACGCCACTCTGGACCACGAAGTCATCCTTTCGCGCACTATCTTGTGTAGATCGGCCAGCTCCTCGAAGAAGTGCCGCAACGGGAAACCTCTCTCGGCTGTGTCTATGGCCTTCCTCTCCAGTTGCAAGTTCTTAAACTCGGGACCCAAATCGGCCAAAGCGCGAGAAGAGAGCAAATTGGACAGATTCCTCAGCCCTTGATAGGCGTCCCGGCATCTTTTTAGGATTTGCTCGATGACGGCGGTGTTTTTCAGACGCGCAAACATCATCCACTGATTGTCTTCAATGTCTTCAACTAGTTTACTGTAGCATCCGCGCAACATGTCTGAGGTATTTTCGAACAATTGGCGTGCCACGATTTTCCGTCTCAATTCGGCACGCTGTAGAATTTGTTCATCCAGGCCGCCTGCGTCTACCATCTGGTTTTCCTCGAGCACCAGTCTGTGTTTTGATTCGATTTCTTGTGATCTGGTCGTGTAGTATGACTCTAGCTGAGTGCTCTGTAGTCTCCAGCGCTTAAACGCTGAGTGGCCCCACCATCTGAAAATGTGCCGATTTGCTTTCGGGGTGCTTATCCATCTTCTCGCGTGTCCAAAGCTGTCTCGTATTTTCCCGTTCTCTTCTCTTCGCAGGCTGAGTGTGTTGATGTAGTACCGCGCGGCATACACTTCTTTCATTTCCACTTGTTCCCCATCGATACGCGCGCGAGACGCTCTGCCAATCAAATCGTCACGCCTTATGTCCACCAATTTAAAATCAGTTTGCACCTTTTCAGAAACTCGAGCGAGCAGCGCGTTTGCCGCTATCTCGATGGGCTGAAAGAGGGCCTGAATCATCTCGGCGTTTGCATCCGCCTTAGTGGCTTTGGAGTGGGCCACTTCAAGCGCCTCCACGAAATGGGCGACGGATTCGTAGCAAGTCTGTATGTCCTGCCTGCACTTCGAATCAAATTCTTCGAGTCCGCGGTACTCTCTGATTTCGGGAAATTCGAAATCTTTTTGGAACTGAAGTTCCGCCTTTCTTTCCTTTGGACTCGACGCGGCGACCTGGTGCACACTGCTCGCGATGAATGTCTGCAGAAGAGCCGCCTGCGCACACCGCCGGGCTATGTGCGCACACGCTACTGGGACTTCCACTTTGAAGCGCAATCTACGGGCCACTTCTTCCGGTGTCTGTGGAGGGACTCTCTGTGGGAGCTTCCCGCGCGGTTTGCCAAAGGCAGGGGTGTCCACGTACTCCATTTGGGCAAAATTCATCAAGTTCCACAGCTCGTTGTCCCAGAGCTCGCTCCACTTCACTCGCTCGAAGAAGCGGCTGTAATAGGGGTCGTTTCGAGGGTGTGAGCGATAATACTGAGCGATGCGCTCGCGGTTGAACCAACCCACGTCAAACTCGTACTGCTCCCATTGCTTCAATACAGCAGGGACGACCGTATTCTTGAGCCACAGTGCTTGTGCGGGAAGTCCGGCCGGCTCTGATTCCTCCGTTATCTGGTAAGATGCCGTTCGCTTGGACAATACCGCCAGCGTTTCCGCGACTATCGCTTTGTGTTCCAAAGGAATGCCGAAAAAAGACAGCACTCGCCACAACTGTGTCGCGTCTTGCCTGGTCACGCAAACACGAGCCCGGTCTTGTGCTATGATCTCCTGCAGCCGATGCGACAGCATCTCGCAAAGCGGCTGGACAGAGGCATCGGCCTCTCTCACGACAGCCGGCCGGATGTCGAAGGGGGCATCTTCCTCCTCGAGGAACCGAAGTATTTTCAGGGACGCAGTGTCCATTCGCTGGTGTATCGAAATAGAAAAAGAGCGCTCTTATATAAAAGAGGGGTTTCTGATAGGTAATCAGACCACGAGAAGAAGCTCCGCGCGCGGAAATGAGCGAATTGAAAGACCTTCTTAGTAGCCCCCAAACGGACGCGGTCGTCCCCCGGCAAGAGGGCTCTTATCGCAAACTGGCATCGATCAAGCGTTATCTGACGGATGAGCAGTTCGCGAATTTCGTGAGAGCCGAAGACGAGATGTGGCGGAGGATCGACGCCGTCGAAAATTCGGACGACTATCAGTATTTTGCGGGGCCCACCAAGACCAGCATGCAAATCAGTCGCAAGCAAGACCAAAAGAGTCCCCTGTGGTACAAGAATGTACTGGTGACGCAGCATGGCTCGGAAAAGGCCCCGTACTCAAAGCAAGCGAAGCAGGCGGAGACGACGTATTATCCCGCCGCGGAACACACCGAGCGCTGTTTCCGCTTTTATCCTCGGTTCATGAAAGCCACTAACACGGAGCCGATTGAGGGCGTGGACTTCACCAGGCTCTCCAAAGCGCAGGTCAATAAGTACTTCAGCGTGGACAAAAGCGGCAAGTCGCCGCGCTTCGTGTTTCTGTTTCACAAGGGAGAAAAGTGGCTCAAGCGTCAGCTGAACTCCAAGCCGCCCGCCAACGGCCGAGGCGAGGGCAAAGGAAAGGGCGAGAACAAAACGCACAAGAGCAAGCGCGGCTCGAAGAAACCGAAGGGTGGCGCAGCTCCGGCAGCCTCTTCGTCGACCAAAGGCGGAGGCAGAAAGTATGACAATCCTTACTCCAACCCCAAGTTTGTCAATGTGATGGCGCGGGTGAACAAAATGCGCCAAGAAAGCAAATCCGCCGAGGCCAAGCAGGCGTGGGTGGACGCGGGAAAGATCCTGCAGACCCTGACTTCCACTCGCGTCCAAATGGAAGCGTCGCGCTCCATTGCCTCTTACTTCCCCAAGAAGGCCCTCGACGCCCTTATGAACATCAAGGACGCCGAGTTCCGTCGCCTCCTGCGCGCTTAAGCTTCTTTCGTTCCCGTTTCCGTCCTCGTCCCCTCGCCACCACCCCCCACCCCCCCCCCCTCCGCCTCTTAGCAGCTGTTTACGTCTGTATTAAACCCTCTCGGGCTCTTTTTCAAAACTGCATATTATAAAGCTGCGGGGCTGGCGCTATTTGTCCACGGAAAACCACGGGCAGCCATCGCGATGCCCCCCAAGCGCAAGAACAAGAAGCCCGAAAAGAAAGACGGTCCATCCAAGACCGTCGTCGAGCAAAAAACAGCCGCTCCCGCTAAAACTTCCCGGGCGGCCGAAGGAGAAATGCCCGAGAAGGCCGTCATAGCGCACGCTTTGAAGGCGCCTGAGATGGCTGAGGCGTTGAAGAATCTTCAAAATGCGAAGCGGACGACGGAAGAAGCCACCCCCACCCCCACCCCCGCCCCTGCCGCCGTTGAGCACAGGTCTCTGTATGATATGGGCGATGTCAAAGACTTCGCGAAAATTTGCGATTCAAAATATCGAGGCCAATCGAAAATGGCATGGATGTGGTTTAAGCCCTCCTCGTGGAAGCCTGACAAAAAATCCAGGAAAGGATCCGCTGACACCTACTATCCGGCTTTCGATCCGATGGAGCTTTACGGTGTTCTGAAGAAGATCACCGACTTCATGACCCACGAGCACAAAAAGACACGCGGAAAGTTCCTCCACTACGAGCTTTTCAAGTCCCTGCTCTTCTATCTGCAAAGGGACGAGTACGCGTCTCTTGTCTGCAGCGAGAGCAACGGCCGAGTGTATGCACTTCTCCGAGAGCCGGCGTATGCCGCCATCGCTCTGATGTCCAGTTTTTTTTCGAAAGAACCGCCCGCGGTGGCGGTCATTGGGAGAATGAGCTTGCGCGGCAAGACGATGAGCGAAAAGCCTGAGTCTCTGTTCCCGGAGAGCTGCAAGGAGTAGACTCTCCTCCGGCTCTGCGTTTTTTTTTGTTTTTTCTTGTATAAAGCGTGTACCTTCGGCAACCACTCTGCAGCCTGTCCGAGTTCTCTGTTACTGTTTTTCTCGATAGCCTTTGTCATGGAAGACAAAAAAGCCGAATGGGAGCGATTGGCTTCCAAGTCCGCGGTGCCTGTTATCGTTTCGAAGCCGGTTGCATCTCCTTCTGCTTCTGCCTCGGGTATCTCGATCTCCGAGGCCTCGCCTGTCGGGGAGAAGGAAATGGAGGCTCTGGTCCCCTCCGACCTTTTCAACGCAAAGTCGGTTTCGGATGTTCTCGGAAACAAATCGAAACTTTTCAGAGGGCCAGACGTGTCCCTCTCGCTGCGCCTCTCGCGTGGCATCATCGCCGCCCGTGACTGGTGCGCACAGGCTCTGATTCCACCGGAGCACTTCCCCAGCCCAGAAATGGTGGACCGGTCCCGAGACCGCACCAACATTATGGACGTCAACGTGTATCTCTTTACACCGTGGAACCTGAACGTCTACCACATGCTCGGCATACAGTTGGCGGCGCAGAACGTCTACGTGGACAGTCAAAAGCCGATCACTCTCGGCAGTTCTCTGTACGGCCTCGAAGTGGACTCGAAGCAGGTTCCGACGTTTCGGGGCGGCTCTCCGGCCGCGGTAAACTTTCAGCCGTTTCTGGAATTTCACAAATCCTCCGGCGGCACCCGCTCAAGACTCCCCGTTCGTCCGGCGGTGCTTTACTTCTGCCTCAACCACTCCTTCCTCAAGACATTCGAACAGAGCCTGGATGAACTTCTCCACCTCATCTGGCTCGCAAGAGCGCTCGCGCGTCATTTGCCAGCGTTTTGCTTGATGTGGAACGATTTCGCGGATCGACAATGGGCTGGCGCGGAAGAGAACGGCGAGCCTTATCTCTACGGAGTGAGCTCGCTGCCAGCGGAGGACAGGAAGGCCGTGAAAGATAAATGCGGACTTCATCCTCCTCGCGATCCATACCGAGTGAAAAAAAACACTCAGTGGGCAGAATTTGTCAGAGACCTGGTGATCAGACACAAGAAGTGGCCAGACGACACGCTTGCGCTTGAGGAAGCCCGTTTCGGCAGCAGTGACTCCTCTGCTTCCGACGCCAAGCTGCGCTTTCGGGAGGTGTACGGGCCGTCGGGCACCACTTCGCTCTTCGCGATCGACTTCTCTGCTCGGCGCGAAATGGGCAAACCCTCCACTGACTGGCTGGGCGCGGCGATCCGGCAGGATCTGACATTCGCGAAGGAGGTGCTCCTGACTCGAGTCGCTGTGGTATTGCCTTCTCAAGAACACGTGTATTTGGGACAACCCCCTCCTCAAGCCATTTCGTCTGTCGGACTCGGTGCTGGCCGAGGCGCCCAGTCTCGCGTCGACGCGCTGACGGCGAGTGTGGTGTCCAAGACCGAGCTGGGCCGCATCACGCCCAATCCGGAGAAGACCTTGGAGCACATCCAGAAGTACTACGTGGCGATCGACGCGTATCTTCGCAAGCTCGGCGTGTCGGGTGGAGAGGCTCTGATGGAGAGTCTCTCCTCCGATACCAGTCCGCGGACCGCAAACGTGGCCGCCACACTCGTGGCCGGCCTCACGGAGCCGCAGCTCGTGAAGGCGCTGTCGTTTGCGGAACAACTCATGAACGGACAGTCGGTGAACAAGCTCATCGTCAACACGGCGTTCTATCAAGTGGACACCAGTGCCTTCTACGTTCGCTGCCAAGACATGCCAGGAGTGGACTACGGTCTGATCGACGCACTCGAGCCGCTGCGAAGTGGACTGAAAGAAGACAAAAGCGACCGCCGCGTCAAGCAGCACGACCGAATTTTGCAGGCTTACGAGATGATCGCGGAACAAAAAGAGCAAAAGCAACAGCGCCTGCCGACATTGGTTTATGTCAACCTCCCGTGGCTCAAGACTCGCGCGTTTAGCAACGTCGGACAACTGATGAAAGATGCGGTACCAGCGTTACGCGGCTTTATCAAGAAGGTGGCCGTGAGCAGCGGCAGCGGGATCGTCATGTTCCCTGTGCCTTCGAACGACTTCAACGAGGTGTGGTTCAGCGCGGCTCGCGACCGATACGCCCGCAACACCCGTCAGACCTTTGACTTCTTCCAGTCCGAGGGCAATACTCTGAACACGGAGACAGTCCGGCGCGGACCCGACGGAAAAATGCACGCGCAACCGCCCACCCTTGCACGACAAGTTTTCGACCAGCTGCTGGAAGTCGACAGCAAGAAAAAGGATGCTCTGTGGAAGCGTCTCCCGGGATCAAAAACTGGCGAGTCCGATACCATCCAGGTGATACTGTCGCCGCTGTCGAGACGGCTGTCGGTCATGTACGTGGTGTTTCGAGGTAAAAACACGGGCGATTCCGACTGGTGGACGCGCCTCCTCCAGCACGTGGGCAACCGACGGTTACAGCCCGAGGAAACCAATCCCTTTTTGTCCTTCACTGATCGAGCTCAGGCGTTTGTTCCGCCCGGCACGCCCGGTGCGTTTTCGGACCTCATATCCAGAGCAAAACGACAGCGGGTGGACTTCCGCCGCTCCGGTGTGGATGAGCAAACGAGCAAAGCGAGTTACACCAGTCGCCCGAGTGGAGGAGGCGGCAAAACGCTCATCATTCCCCGCTCCTCTATAAAAAAGGCTCGAATCAGAAACGTTCCTTGGTGGAGTAGACCGGATGCCAAGCCCGTCCGCAAGCGCGACCCCAAGAAAAAATAACCTATTACCCCTTTACGCCCCTCCCCCCCCCCCTCCCCTCCCCCTCCTAGAGTGTCGTGTGATTCGTCGTAAAATGTTTACTCACAGCACTAAACGCACAAGAAGAAACGCTCTCTCTCTCTCTAACAGCTGGCGCGCGGGGTTTCCGAGTTGGCGGCTGCGGCTTCTTTCGCCTGCTGTTGCAGCTCCGCCCACTCTCGCACGAGCTTGACGAAGGTCTCTTCGCATTCCTTGATCGTCTCCTTGTTGCGGAATCCGACGACGCAGATGTTTCCCGTTCGAAACAGATTTGCCGCGTACTTGACTGCGGTCGTGACCGAGCCGTCGGTTGACGTCTGTTGCATGGGCTTCATCTGGACAGACTCGATCTGCGAAGGCTCGTGGCACACGGAGAACCCTGGCAGTCCTTCGAAATCCTTTGCGAACTGGGCCAGATCCAGTGGCAGTCCGATGTAGCCGCGAGTAGTGAAGTTGACCGGTCGGAACGCCGAGATGTCGATGTACGTGTTCGATTTGTTTGCGAGGTACAAAGCATACAGCGTTTTGGCGACAATGGCTGCATACTCGTTTGCGGCCCCCGTGATGCCCAGTTCCCCGGTGACGTGCTGCGAAATGGTGCACTGCGGCTCCGCCAGATTTACCGTGGCCGCCGGGAAGCGGGGAGGGATGTAGCGACCCGCGAGTCCATTGAAACGGAGGTCGGCGAGGTCAGCGGGGACGTTACCGGTTTTGCCTTTAGCCACTACCTGCTGGATGTCAAGCGTCCCGATGCGGCCACTGTTGTTGGGCCGTTTTTTCTTCTTCTTGTTCTTGGCACCAGCGCGGCGGGGCTGGTAGCGGAACTGGGACTGTTCCGTCTTCTGCTTCTTGCGGGGAGGCGATTTGCTGGCCTCGCGCTTGGCGTCAGAAGACGAGGCAGAGGACGGAGGCGTCTGGAGAATGGACTGCTCTCGCTCCCTGCGCAGGCGTTCCGAGCGAGGCACCTTCTTCTTCTTCTCGTCCACCTTCTTGTTGTAGCTCCGATTCGGCGTGATGAACGTCTTCTTCGACTCCGACAAATGCGACCACATCGGATGCGGGCTTTCCGAGGTGTGCAGCTGGTTTTCCAGGATCAGCTGGATGATGTCAAACACTTCTTTCACTCCAAGGTCTTCCCATTGAGGAGGCTCCATGCGGGTTCCCACCGGGAGAGCCTTGACCTGGTGCTGGCACAGACGGCCGGCGCAAGGTCCCAGCTCTACCTTGGAGTACTTCATCAGTCTGAAACAAACACTGGCATGCGTGAAGCGAACCGGTTCAATTGTGAACATCTATTTACTCATTTTATTTTGGGTTGCCTGACAACCGTTCCGGTCTGTTTGGCGCGACTAGGAGGAGGAGGAGATGCGTAGCGTGTATCCCCGTCTGTACGAGGGCGTGATTTATCAGAATGCTCCGGAGGATTATTCGGAAAGACGCAAAGCCAAGCGGCTGTTGCGCGTGGGACTGAACCGCAAGGAGTCCCTGGAAATCACGGCCCCGTTTCTCGAAAAAATGAAGCTCGTCGGAAGAGAGATCGATATGTGTCACACGGACACATGTGTGGGGGTCATACGCGGGTACAAATTTACCGCAGACAATACCGCCCGCATCTGCTTCCAGATCTACTCGGACTGTGAGTACGGCAAATGGACTCAAAGGTTTCTCGAGGAAGGCGGGATGTACGGCCTGAGTCTCACCAGCAAGGAGAAATACGTTCCGGGAAAGGTGCTGGACGTGGAGGGCATACGCGTAGCTCTCTGTTTTGAAGGAGCCAGGCCCGGGACCTGGTTCAGACCCATAAAAGAATCGGAAAGCTATAAAGGCCATGTGGTAGAGAAAAGCACCACCAAAGCCTGCTCTGGTATCGACGGAGAGAGTTGCGTGTGCGACGAAATCGAAGCCCTGATCATGGCATCCACTGGAAACGCCCCCGAGGCCCCGTCCCCCAACAACGGTAATGGCCCGTCGCCGTCTCAGCCCGCTCCGCCGGCCAGTGCGCCGAACCAAGTGCCTCCGGCTCCTTCTCTCGCGGTGTCTCCAGCTGTCCCGCAGCCGGCCCCGCATGTGCCCGGGGCTCTCCCGAACGGCAACAACAACGGCCAGTCACAGCCCGCGCAGCCCGGGGGGAACGAAGCACCCCAAATCAAATCTGAAGAAAAGAAGCGCGGCAACGGCCTGGGGAACTACAACGACCTTCTCCGCCAAAACCGCGAGCTTATGGAGGAGAAGCAGCGACTTATCCAGCAACAGCAGCAGTCCGTCGATGCCCGTGAGCAGGAACCGCTTGCACCGGCGCCGGTGGTCGGTCAGCACCCCCTGGTTCGCGACGTCCGTGATAACAAAACCGTGGAACGTCCCCGCACGGCGCCGCTGTCCTCTTCCACTCAGTCATTCCTCGGCATGATCGATCAGGCATTCTCGCAAGCCCCCTCTGCTTCTGCTCCTCCTCTGCCGCTGCCCGGCCCGGCGGCTCCACAACAGCCCATGCAGCCTCACATGTTCCCACAGTATCCATACGCGCCCTTCCAATACCCTCCCATGCCGTTCCAACACAGTCCTGTGTCCAGTCAGCGGCCGCTTCCAATGCAGTGGCCCGTGCCCCCCTTCGCGCCGGCCCCCGCTCAGGACTCAAACCAACTCGCCGAGGCCATGAAGAAGCAGAATGAGCTGCTTATGCAGATTCTGAATGAGCGCAAGCTGTCTCAAAATGCCCCCGCGCCCGCGCCCGCGCCCGCGCCCGCCCCCTCTTCCGCTGCTCCCAACCCCGCACCCACTCCGTCGATGGACAAGGCGGAAGAGCTGAAGCGCGAGTTGGAGCGCGAAAGAGAGCGCGTTCGTCAGCTCGAAGAGACGAACAACATGACACGGGAGATGTTTCTCCAGAAAGTTTCAACTGATCTTGGGGAGGAGGTCCCGCGGGAGCTGAAGAAACAGATCGCGAAGATGTGGAACAGCGACCGAAAGCGTCTGTTCGACGAATTCAACCGCGCCAAAGGCACGGTGGCCGCTGCTTCCAAGGCCGAGAAGTCTGAAAAGGGCACAGGCCCTATGAATTCTTTCAAAACCCGTCTGGAGGCATCGAGTGCGTCTCAGTGGAGCGCAAAGAAGCGCGGTCGAGACGCTGAACCGCAGCGCCCTTACGAGTTCCGCAAACAGGCCAGCAAGTACGGCGCGGACTACGTGCGCGTCCAAGCTTGTAAACTCGCGCAGGATATCACGGGTGAAAGCGAGTTCTACGTGCACCCGCTGGCCGTCGCCTACCTGAAACAGGCTCAAGCTAACGCGGCCGGCCAGTGTCCTGTGTTTGAAGCAAGAGAGCTGCGAATGGACGTGACCAGCAATCAGCAGAACATCACCCTTGTGTAGACTCTCACTCTCTCTCTCTCTCTTCTCTCAGCCCTTTCTCTTTTCTATACGAATGCATGTTCTCTTGTAACAAAGAGTCGATGTTTTACTCAAACATTCGTTGAGATAGCAGGGACAGGTACAAGAGACTTTCACAGGGAGGTGACTGTGTACAGAACTGATTCCGGCTGACAGGATTGCTTCTTCCATTTTCCCGTGAGCGCTCGACGCACGTGCACCGCGTTATTCATGAACGCGTCTGTAACCACCAACACTGCTCCCCCGTGAGCCACGTTTTCGTCCGGGCTGTAGAGCGACTTCAAACGCTCTCCGAGCGGGAGGATCTTCTGCTTTGACGGGGGCGGCTGGCCGCGATCGTCGCGAGACATGAGCTAGCCTCTGAATCACGGGCGGGAAGGAGACGGGCAGTGAGAAACTGGCGTCTGTAAGTGAAAGGAAAGACAAAAGTCTAATGAGAACAGTGTAGAGGTGTCAGTTCCCGTGGATTTCGCGCTGCAAAATCGATGCCTGTTTGAAAAAGTCAGCGCTTTGTTCCTGGACCGTTCTGGCCGCTTTCAAAATCTCGCTGAACGCGTTGTAGGATGCCGCGACGGAAGCAGAAGCGGCCGAAGAGGAGGAAGAGGAGGAGGAGGAGGAGGAGGAGGAAGAGGAGGAGGAGGAGGAAGAGGCCGCCTGGCGGTCGAGCTGCTCATAGCGTGCGATGATCGCGTCAGCAAGAGTCGCGTAGTTGAGTTGAAACGAGTGTTCAATATACTCATAGCGCTTATTGGAATTGGTGTGCGAGCCGCTGCGTTTCTCTCGTGTGTATTTGCCGACGATAAGCACCTGCATCTCGCACAGACGAGAGAGCACGTCTTGTACGATGGGAAGGTCGAAACCACCGCACCGGAGCTCGGGATCCAAAAAGCTCAGAGGTATCAGCTTGCGGAACTTCACAAAAATCCGTGATCTCGTCGTGCGGTGGATCTGGTGATCGATGGGGTTCGTCTTTTTCGGCTCCATTTTGACATCCCCGTCCCCATCCTCGTCCGCCGGCACCGCCGTCTTCAGGTCTTTCATCTCCGCTGCCTTCTTCTTGTCACTTTCAGCTTTTCGGAGCGCATCTTGTAGAAAGAGCTCGCCTCGTTTGACGAGTCTGTTGTGTTTGTCGAAGGCGGCTGCCACCAGAGACAGCGCCAGTCCGCAGTACTGTCGGAAGTCCACCGAGAACACCATCTCGGCCATTTTGGAACACAGCTGGTAGAGAGCCCGCGTGGCACTTTCTCCCTTCTTTTTATTCTTGACGCACCACAGGATGTACACCGGCGCGGTGATCTGATGTATGGTGTGTTGACCGGACGTCAGTTCCGGGTAGCGGAACACTGGGGGGTCGTCGAAGATAAACTCAGCCTGTTTCCAGTCGGACTCGAACCGGGTCAGCAAGTCCAACTTGGCCTTCGTCCTGGCGACCGGCGCGCTGTTCGGGAAATTCTTGAAGTACAAGCGAGCAGCCTCGTGTTTATCGAACTCGCCTCGAGTCCTGCCACTCTGCGCCTGAAACTGCCGGACGAGTGCGTTGGCCAGGGCCGTGCTCTTCTCCGACGCCATCTCGCGGGATTTTTGCTCCTGTTTCTTTTTTTGATCGAGAACACGAGCCAGTGCGTCGGCTTTGCGATCGGCTTCCGCCTGCGTCTGTCGCAGAACGGATTCGGCTTCCGCCAGTTTATTCTCCCAATAAGACTGTCCTTTACGGTTTTGCGCGATTGTGCGAAGTTGGATGTGCCTCTTTTGTGCTTCGGCCAATGCTTCTCGAGCAGTCTCCTTCTCTTTATTCGCTGCATCGATCTCCTTCGCGAAGTCCGGCACGGCTGCAGCGGGCGTTTTCTTCTTCTTGTCGTAATTATCTCCATTTGTTGACGGCTCGTAGTCGAACTCGGGCTTCGCGGCTCCTAGTCTTGCGAGTGCTTTGGCCCAGTCGAGCTTGACATCTTCCTTTTTTTGGGACTTTTTCGGTGCCATCTGACGGATAGGATTCAGCGACTGGGTCAGGAGCACGAGCAGCGGACTTTGATAAAACGCGCTTTTCATATAAAACGGCCACGTTCGATTCACGTGTCCCAAAATGCAGCAGCGAACCTCTCCCGCCCCGATTGCCTCGGCTTCATCGGCCCAAAAGGACGAGGCCAAGGCGTTCCGAGACGAGCAGGTGTCCTACCTCTCCACGCGGAATGGGTTTCCAGACCCCTCCATTGTGGATCAGCTGAAAGAAATCGCAGTCGAGTCCACTTACGTCTACTTCTCCGTGGTGAAGGCGTTTGCCGAGACATACGCTCAGCGCCACGCAATTCCGTCTGCAAGAAAAAAACCGCGGGCCGTGCTTGATCTTGCTTCTTCTTCTTCTTCTTCTTCTTCTTCTTCTTCTTCTTCTTCTTCTTCTTCTTCTTCTTCTTCTTCTTCTTCTTCCTCTGGCTCCACCGCCGCCATGCAGGACGACGAGCCTCTCAGATCGGGACTGGCTCGCATCGAGCAGACGCCGCATGGACCTCGTCTTCGGATGCCGAATGGCGAACTGTTGGAAGGCAAGTTTTCGTCCAGCACCGCTAGCAAGGTTCCTAAGCAACAGGAGATGTCTTCAGAAGCGCAGAAAATGTACGCCGACGAGGTACGGGCTGCGTCCGAGCAAGAAGAGAAAGAAAAAACCACCCACGAAGCGTTGCCAAACGTCTTGGCCACTGTTCCCATCGAAGAGTTTCGGTATGCGAAACTCGACAATCCCACTCGAGAGTCGCGTCCCTGGAAGCTGCACCCGTCCGTCGTCGAGTACGCCCGCCGCAAGGCAAACGCCGTCGACTTCGAAGCGGACAGCGATCGGCGCTCCGTGCCGACCGTCTTCAAGTACTGCGAGAAGATGCGGGAGGGAAAAGTCTCCGTGGCCGACCAGCCGTACAACTACTGCGAATCTCGGTCGGTTGACCCGGGAACGCATAAGCAGCCACTGGAACTCAGCGAGGCGGCGGACTGCTTCTACAGTCTGTGGCTGTCTGCTACATTCCTGCTGGCTCTTCGCCGTAAATGCATGGAGTCCGGTGCGCATCATCAGATCCTCGAGTCCCAAATGGCGCTGGGATTAGCACTGGCAGAGCTCGGCGGTCCGAACTCCAACCCCGCCGAAACTCTGATCGAAACAATCGACGCTGCTATTGACACCTGGAACCTGCAGGGCCGAGTGCGCCCAGTGGCGTCCCACTGCCAGGAGTGCCACGACAAGCCGCTTGGAGAAAAGCGCTGCGAGCGCTGCTCGAACCCGGTCACCTACACGACTCATGCGTCTGTGAAATCGTCTCACTCCGAAACGGTGGTGCGGCGCCTCCTGAACCTGTCGCGATTTGCCGGGTGCCTCAGACAGGACGTGCGCAAATCGGACCCGGCCTTTTACAGCTTCTTCGTCGGCTTGCATGCCCCGCAGATCGAGGCGTTTGGTGTTCCGCGTCAACACACCGGGCTGTACCCGCGCTGGGATTACGCAAGAACCCTGCGCCGCTTCCTCTGTCCATCGAGTCAGAACCAGCGAGCTCCACTGTCGTACATCCGACTGGACCTGCTCTGTCGGACCAATATCCAATTCACCCACTTCGACATGCTTGCGCCGTCGGGCGACTCCGAGCAAGACGCCTCAAAAGACCCGCGATTTGCCGAGTGCCTGGCCCTGCGCAACCACGTGACAAACTACATGCGACGGGAGATGCAAATCACGGCGGACGCTTGTGCTCAGGTGTTCCGTACCACTGCGAAGCTGAACCAGGAAGTGGCGCGGGTCGTCTTCAAATGGGCCTTCATGATTCCAGAGCAGCGATGGACGCCGTTCGCGGAACTCGCCAAGGAAGCCAAGACTCTTGGCATACCCATGCACTTTGTGGACTACTTCCCTGCAGGGGAAACAAAGCAGAAAGATCAGATCGAGTCCGTTGTCTCCGCGAGAGTGGCTGTCATGAACCAAATGGTAGAAAAACACAATGGAGAGTTCTACGCGAAGCGCGGACTCAAAGTGAGTTGCTCAACCGCCGCGGATGGGTCCGTGCAAGCTAGCGTCGTCGATTCTAAGGGCCGCCACGTGTCGGTGGACCAGGAACTACGCAAAGCGCTTCAGTCGAGCTCAACCCGCAAGACGTACAAGGCTTCGCGCACTCTC
>Ga0315899_10003123_pt1 | contig 18041 bp, 14 predicted proteins | sample LakEriMetagenome_2_FD_203518 | JGI IMG/M metagenome (GOLD analysis project Ga0315899, IMG submission 203518) | Freshwater fungal communities from buoy surface, Lake Erie, Ohio, United States - Buoy 4 MA112 | ecosystem: Environmental > Aquatic > Freshwater > Lake | place: USA: Lake Erie, Ohio... | reverse complement strand
ACTTGATTAACGCACGTTGTCGTCACGCCAAACATCGTCATGCCAATAGTGGGCTTGTTTTTTTGCTTGGCAACGATGTTTTGAACCATCCCCGACATGGCGTGAGCAGCATTGCTCAAAACAACACGTGAAACCGCATTTATTCCCGCAATGTCCACGACAGAAAACAACATCAGAATATCGCTGCAATCCACATAAGGTGCGACGTTTCCGCTGGCTACCGTGGATACCATTAGTTTTGGTAAACCAATTGGTAATGCCCGCATCGCGGTCGTAATGAGCGATGTCCCACCACTTCCTCCGATACCGATAACACCCGACACTCGACCAGCAGCACACTCAGCGATCAAAAAATGCCGCAAGGCAACAGCCATCTCTGCGATCGCTGCACCTCGGTCCGCTATAAATTCTGGACTAGAATCGGATGAAGTTATTGTGGCGAGCACCTCGTCACGAGTCACATCGGGGACAACCGATGGAGGATTTTTTGTCCCGACGTCGATCATTCGAACTGATACACCCGTACTCCGCAGACAGTCTCTAACAAAGGCGAGTTCCTCACCTTTGGTGTCCATCGTGGCAACCAAGTAAACACACGCAGCCATTCTTATTTCCTTGATGCTTCAAAAAAGATGCCGTTCTACAAGCGATCGCATGCCAGACATCGCTGATAACTTAGCGAAAAAGAATGCGTTCGCTACACCACCCTTTGCTTGTAGTTCGTTAGGTAGGTAAGCTTTCTAATGTAACGTGGTCCAAGTAAGTTATCACGAAACACCGCGTAACCGAGGGCGATTCCTCTTCGGAGTCAATCCACCGTGTATTTTTGTTTCCGTCTCAAATCGAGAGTATTGCAGTCATGAAGAACCAAAATAGCATCCGTTTGCTTTTGGCCACCGTTGGTTTTGCATTGTGCACCATCGTTTTATCCGTTTCGTTTCTCATTGCTCAAGAGAAAGAAAGTCGAATGCTCCGTCACGTCGTGTTGTTCAAATTCAAGGATACTAGCTCTAAAGAAGACGTTCAAAAGGTGGTTGATGCGTTTCGATCGCTCAAGTCATCGATCCCGCAAGTTGCTGATTTCGAATATGGTACAGACAACAGTCCAGAAGGGCTCGCCAACGGGTTCACGCACTGCTTCTTTATCACCTTTAAGAGCGAAGCAGATCGCGATGTTTATCTACCACACCCAAAACACAAAGAGTTCGTGGAGGTTCTAAAGCCACATTTGGACAAAGTCCAAGTGATCGATTACTGGGCATCCAGGTAGCCCATAATTGCGATATGACGTTCTAGATCCGAGAGCAACCAATGCGCAAAGCAATCGCGTTTGTTTTAGCCTTCTTGGCCTTGTTTGTAGGTATGTGGTTGCTAGCTTCTTGGCAAAGAGAACAGTATCGCCGTGCAGAAAAAGAGCGAAGAGATCTTTGGGTCTTTAGTATAAAGGGAAGCTTAGAAAAAGGTGAAAGCCGCGTATCGCTTTACAGTTGTAGCAACACCGATTTTCTGCTCTCCTCGATTCGTGAGATGCCAGAGGTCGAGTCGATATTGTTCCTTGAAACAATAGACCTTTCCGATGTGGGGATAGCCGAACTGCCGACGTTCCCACATCTCAAGCATCTCGTATTCAACGGGGAGAGGGGATTAAACAATTCCAACTTCGAGATCCTCGCTAAATGTAAATCTCTGGAAGTCCTAGGGCTTAAGCGAACCAACGTAACAGATAGTGGGCTTCGAATCGTTTCTCAGATAAGAACCTTGCGTTTTATCGTTTTGTCATCCGAATTCAGTAACGAGGCAGTTGAAAATCTACGAACGTTGCGTCCTGACCTAGAGATCAAGCGGACCGATGCATTTTAATTGACGAGTACCCCTCGAATTTGACTACTGCCGATGAAAGCCTTTTCATGGCTGAACAAATGTCCTGACGTTAACCAAACTTTTTCAAGATCCAATAGCAAGAGGCGATTGATTCCGGTCTAACGACACTGCCGGATTTTTGTCGCGAGTACCATAACAATCTGGCAATCCATACCAATCTAGCATTGCGATGCCCCGCTCAATTCAGCTTGGGGCGAGTTTTATCCGCACAAATCATTACTGAATTCGGCGTACGTCTTCTGCATCTACGATCTCGCCAGTTGCATGACGAGGGCGAGAGCCAAAATCGTCATCGGTATTCTGCCCGGCGAAAGGCCCGGCTGTAAATGAACCGCTCGTAAATGGAGAACCCAAAGGGTCTACACCCATCTGGCCAGCCATCTGCTGCATTCGATCTTTCAGGTTGTTTTGAAAGAGCTCAAACGTGCAGGCAAAAAACATAATCGTAAAGATAAGAACCAAACTGAATTGAAAGGTAATTAGTCCGTAGCCCGCAAAGAGAATGGCCAAGACTTGTCCTAAACGACTAGTCCAAAGAACAGCGGTTCGGCGACTTACGACGAACTGCAATAGAGCTCGAAGAATGCGGCCTCCATCCATCGGATAAACAGGCAACATATTAAATACAGCAAGCATCACATTGACCAAAAACATTTGTGTCGGTGGTGATAACTCCGATATGGAAAAACCTCCTGCATCGGGAAGTTTGATCGGGAAAAAAAGATAGAGCAACACGGCAATTGCGACGTTAACTAATGGTCCGCAAATCGCAATCACAAACTCTGCCTTCGGTCCAGCCGGAATGCTACCCATCCGAGCAAGCCCGCCAATTGGCAATAACGTGATGTCTTGAGTCGGCACACGGAACCAGCGTCCAGAAAAAGCGTGGCCTAGTTCATGCAGGAAGACGCAGCCAAAAACGGCGAAAAGAAATCCAACGCTGCTTATGGCGTTCCGAAAGCCATCCCCTAACCCAGAAATCAAAACGTAAAGCGTCAGCCACCAGAATGACCAGTGAATGTAGATTCGAATTCCAGATATGTTGCCAAGGTAAAGTGTTTTGAACATTGCAGAATTCTAGGTGGACTGTCCTTGGGAGTCCATCAGCATTCCAGCCATGGACATCCAACATTCTTTAAGACGACAACAAAATGCCACCCTGAGAATGGCCATTCCCGGAAATCAAGGGGCTTGTTTCTCTAGTCGAACTTGGATGTTAAGCGAACGTGAAACGGGCACTCTGGCCCGTTTAATTACGCCTAAGTCGGTCAAGATTGACCACCTATCATTAAAGCCACAAGCCCCAAGGCCGGTGGACATAGATCCTGGTCGACCACCGCTTGTTGCATGTGCAATGCCAATTCGAGCCAGATTTTCCCGCCGGACAGGGCATGTCAGATTACGGAATCCCACCAAATATCCTGGGGGACTCGTCCATAGCGTGCTTCCAGGACACCCAAGTTCAGAAATAACTCAATAAGGCGGCCTAGCTTATAGATTGTTACAAGACCGGCTGAAGCTCAAGGTTTTGTTTACCGATACGATCGTCAATGTCGCTGCAGGTGTCAATGTCCCATTTGCAAGCATTTGCCAGCTGCATCACAGGACATTTGGATAGATGGAAAGGCTTGCGAATTGGTATCGCTGTTTGTAAGTAATCCCATGATCTCTCTGCTAGCAAACCTAGTCCTTCTCCATATGAGGAGTTGGTTTCGGTCTTGTTCGGGGTATCTAATCCTATTGGTCGGGTGGTTCGCAGCGCAATCGACATTGTGTGTGGCACAGGATCGAGGATACGTACCATTTTCCCATGTAACTTCATCCGAATTTGAGGCTAGCTTTGCTTCCGGCATGGAGTCCGAAGCGTCCCCTAACATTTTACCAATCAAAGCATCCGCGGAATCGATTCCCGTCTCCCCAGACTCGGAAATCGAGGCCTTAAAGAAAAGGCTGGAAGCGTTGGAGAAAAAAGGCAAAGGACCTGACGCTGGCGCCAAAGCAGATGCAGGAACCAAATCAGATAAGAAATGGACTGTGAAATTGGGTGGCCACATCCAAATGGATTACGTCACATGGGCCAATGCTGATGATGCGATCCCTGAAACAGAAAACTATTTTAATTTTCGAAGATTGCGGCTAGTGGCTGATGGAACAGGATACGATCAATTTGACTTTCGTCTGCAAATGACACTTGAACCTGGTCAGGCAGCATCGGGGGTACTTTTTACCAGCCCTGATGTTAAAGATGCCTACGTTTCCATGAACGACATACCTGGAATAGGTCGATTTCGAATAGGCAACTTCTTTGTTCCTTTCAGTTTGGAACAGGTCACGAACGACACGAATAACATTTTTGTCGAACGATCTATTCCCTCACAAGGAATTTTTGCGGCGGATCGTGAAGTAGGTATGGCAACCTACAATCACGCTATGGACGAACGGGTTACATGGACAACCGGTATCTTTTTTGATGAGATAAGCGACACCGTCAAAACGCGATTTAATGACAATCAAGGATACCGTCTCAGTGGCCGGCTTACTTGGTTACCAGTGTTCGGAAAAGTCTGCGACCGTGACGCACTACTACACACCGGTGTCGGAATCTTACATACAGGTGACTTCGACGACCAAGTACGATTTCGAGCAAGACCCCAAGTGCAAAGAGGTCCGTTCTTACTCGATACTGGCGTCCTCAATTCAGACTCCTATACGACCGGGAATTTTGAACTCGCGGCTGGCTGGGGGCCATTGACCTCGCAGACGGAATTGTTTGTTTCACAGGTGAACCTCAATACCGGCAGAACCATTCATGTAGGAGGAGCCTACACTCACCTTAGCTACTTCTTAACCGGAGAACATCGAATCTTTGAGCCTTTTGGCCAACATGGTCCACAATTCACGCGAAACGTACCCGCTCGAAACTTTTCGACGAAACAAGGATCCGAGGGATGGGGAGCTGTCGAGCTTAAGGCTCGCTGGTCCATGCTGGATCTGACCGAAGCAACCGCAGGACAGTACAACGATTTTACTGCTGGTTTCAACTGGTATTGGTCGGACCGAACGCGAATCATGTTCGATTGGATTCATCCATTCACAAGCAGCCAAACCTCTTTCGGCGAGACAGAGGCCGATTTGCTAGCTATGCGATTCGACGTTAACTGGTAATCTATTACCCGTCGATGCACCCAAGTAAAGGTTCATCCATGGCTCGGAGGTCACTTGCGGGAACGCCACCGGGGTGATCACACTTTACGAGCATGATTGCATCGCGAGCGATCTCCAAATGTTTTAGTTTAGATTCTTCATAAAAGGCTTTTGCCACGTCGGGTAGCTTGGGTTGACCATGGAGTGGTTTGTCGGAAACGCAGAGCAACGTCGCAGATGGAATGCGATAGCGGAATCCATTGGCAGCTACCGTAGCGGATTCCATATCCACACCGATGCTGCGACTCGCTTTTAAGTCTCGTAACTTGCGACTTAACGTCAGTTCCCAGTTGCGGTCGTCGGTGGTGTAAACAACACCGAACCGATATGGCAGTTTCCGATCATCTAAGATCTTGGCTAGGTAACGATTAAGGATAAAGCTAGGGACTAATGGTACAGATCGTGGTAATGCGTCATCTAGGACGTGATCGTCCCGCATGTAACCGGAAGCCAAGACAAAGTCCCCGACCTCTTGGTGATTTCTGACTCCGGCACAGTGGCCGACCATTATCATGGCATCGGGCCGCAAAACAGCTAGGTGATCGGTAAAGGTCTTGGCATTGGACGGCCCTACACCAATGTTGACAATCGAGAGACCTTGATTGTGCGAAGTTCTTTGATGATACGCAGGCATTTGAACGCCTGGTCGATTTGGTTTGCAGCAATCCGGGTAAAGTTGATTGAAGGCGTCCATGTGCATCTGATAGTTTGTAAGCAGCACATAACGCTGAAATTCCTCCGCCCGCGTACCCGTGTAGTGCTCCAATCTCTGGAGAGATAGCTCAACTCGTTCTGGGCCGAACAGGAAGACCTTCTTTCGAGTGTGATCGAAGTCTGTTTCATCGATCCACTCGAGTAGCTGAGGATTTCCTAGATCGACCCGTTCACGATCGGGTGAAATCTCAACCTGGGCACCACAGCCTGCCAATCGTTGCAATTCGCGTTTAAGATACCAACGATAAGCGGCCGGTCTCGCAACTTTGCCAGAGATGATGGGGTTATGTTTTGACCAAGTTCGCGTGACGATGATTTTGGAGTAACGACCGTTGGCGTAGTTCTTTTCCATCTCATCGCAAGCTTCTTCGATGAGGGATTCGATGTTTTTTGTCGTTCCTGCTTGGATCTTCATAAAGGCTGCGGCTACAGATCGTACAGTTCAGGGTCCACATTCGGTGCTTCTAGCAACCGTTTCCAGCGGCGTTTCTTTGAGTCCGGAGAAAACGGATCGCCGTCACCATCCAATGCGTCACCCATTTGTTCGTCGATGCGATCAGGATCCTCTCCGGATTCCATACGACGAATGGCTTCTTGCATGGCTTCATTGGGTTGCATGCCCGTAACATCAAACATTTTCTTCATCATCATGGCCATCTGACGAGGATCCTCACTTCCGGAATCATCAGATTCGAGGTGAGGCGCCATCTCAGCCATAAGCTGCTCCATCTTTGATTCGTCAACATTCTCGAAAGGATCTGGACTGGAATCCGATTCCTTGAGCCCCTTTGAGATCGCAAATCGTGAGATTTTCTTCTCAAGCTTTTTGCGTTTGCACTTTGGGCAGCCGGGAACTTTGGTGTTTTGCACCGACCGCGCCAGGAAACTAAAAACCGTGTGACAATTAGGACAATAAAATTCGTAAATTGGCATACGACTGAATTCAAAGAGAAGAAAGATCGTTACTGAGCAGAGGTTTCATCGGACGAAGGACGTTTTACTTTGAAGAAGATTAAGAATATCCCTAACCCGACGAATAGTACAATGCTCGGCAACATCCAGAAACCCTTCCAATCGATTACTGCCGCACTTCCCTCCCCGGTACTGTACATGCCTGTTAACACTCCGCACGCAAGCGTTCCGAGCCATGTTCCCAATCCGTAAACCAAAACGCCCAAGAGGGACTGAGCGCTTGCTCGCAGATCTTTTGGAGCCGTGTTGTCAACGTGGATAAAGCCTGCCGCAAAGAAGAAGTCGAAACAAAAACCGTGCAAAGCGACCCCAAGAATGACTAGCCACATGGAATACCCCTCCTCTCCCCCAAAGGCGAATAGCAGGTAACGAAGTGCCCAACAAAAGAGACCAACCGACATAACGAGCTTGATGCCGTACTTCTTCAGAAAGAAGGGGAGTAATACCAACAAGAGTAATTCCACAATTTGCCCAATTGCCAATGTCGAACCGACTTTCTCAATTCCCGCACCTTCCCCGACAAACTTACCAGCGGAGTTAAAGTACATCCCCATGGCGATCGAAGCGAGAAAGGTGATCACGAAGAAAACAGCAAACGAGAAATCTTTGAGCATCGCGAGAGCTCGCAAGAAGTCGAAGGGGCCCGAAGACTGTCCCGCCGGCGGCGTTTTGGGGAGTGCAACCAAACAATAGATTCCCAAGATAAGTGAAATCACTGATGCTTGATAAAGAGGCCCCGCTGTAGCGATCGTATTCGCAATCTCTTTGCCTGCAGCGTTTGTTGTACTTCCCGAAAAAAGCTGATCGATGAGGAAGCCTGCGCAGATCCAACCGATGGTGCCTAAGACTCGAAGACCAGGGAAGTCTCGTTCACCGTCTGGAACATTCCGAAATGTGAGCGAGTTGATTACCGAGAGCGTTGGGTTAAAGATCAGAGAATAACAAAAGGAAATCGCAAACAGAAGCCAGTATTGATCTGGCGAGGTAATCTGCGTCATAGCGAATAGAAGGCCTGCTCCCAAGATGTGACATATCCCCATTAGCTTTTCGCTGTTCATCCAACGGTCGGCGATATAACCAACGAAAAGTGTGGAAATGATTGCCCCGACATACATGTTCGCCATGATTGAAGTGGCTTGATTTGCCGTGAACCCTTTGTTCTCCAAAAATGGAAAGTAAACGATGACCCATGAGCCCCAGATCGCAAATTGCAGGAACATCATCAAAGACAGAACCACTCGCAAATGCATCGACAATGGAGGGGCAGAGGAGTTGCTGCGAGATAAGCCCATACGAAGTAACTTTCAAAGAGAGAATATTGGGGGTTGGAAACGGATCGCGAGACAAATGGACTCAAGATCGGGCGGCATTACTTTGAGCATGCGTCACTCCGTAGTTGGCTAGTGTGACAAATTCCAACGTGTCCTGCAAGCAGGGACTGTTGAGCTTGTAACCTATGGTTTCCCTCGGGCACGAAAATACCGTACAATCTGGCCGCAAATCGCCTCATTCATTGAAAATATATTCAGACAACACCGCGGAGTGATGGTATGGGACAATCGACGATTCGTAGACACTTAACCTCGCTTGGAATAGGGGTCTCGATTGGAATAGGATTTGTGACGTCTTTGGGTACTATTCTTGCGAACGACAGCTGGCCTCAGTGGCGTGGACCGAACCGGGATGGTTTCGCTGCACCGCAAAGTTTGCTCTCCAATTGGCCCGACGAGGGGCCGAAGGTCGCTTGGGCTTACGAGGATGCGGGGGCTGGCTATTCCTCCGTTTCCGTTGAAAACGGAAAGGTCTTCACACTCGGAAAACTCGATGGAAAAGCGACCGCCATCTGCCTCGATAGCAATACCGGCAACAAACTCTGGCAAACTCCCTTCGGCGACGGCAAGGCGACCTACAACACTGGCTGGGGAGATGGACCTCGCGGCACCCCTACTATCGATGGTGACTTTGTCTATTGCGTCTCCGACATGGGAACGGTCGCGTGCCTCAACAAGACAACCGGAGAATTGGTCTGGGCACGGGAGTTTGTAAAGGAATTCGGCGGAGGAGTCCCTGTTTGGGGATACAGCGAATCACCACTGATTGATGGCGATCGCGTCGTCGTCACTCCAGGCAACAAGTCATTCTTGGTTGGCCTCAACAAAAAAACCGGCGAGACAATCTGGCAATCTAAACCAAATTACGAAGCCCAGTATGTGTCGGTCATCAAAGCGGAATTCGATGGAATTCCGGTCTACCTCTCTGCTTCGAAACCAGGTTTGGTCGGCATCCATGCAGAAACTGGAGAAGAGCTATTCCTTCAACCAAAAACAGGAAACAACGTGGCTGTTATTCCTACGCCTGTGGTTTCTGGAAACATTATCTATCACTCCTCGGGATACGGAGCGGGGTGCACCGCACTAGAAGTGAGTGTGTCTGAAGGCAAGCTCTCGGTTAAAGAACTCTACCACAACAACAAGGGTAGTATGGAAAATCACCACGGAGGCTACGTCCTCCACGAAGGCACCATTTTCGGTTTCTCGCGATCTAATCGAGGTTGTTGGATGGCCCAAGACTTGAAGAGTGGTGAAGTTCTATGGTTTGAAAAAGTCGGCAAGGGGGCTTCGGGTTCAATCGGCTTTGCAGATGGACATCTGTATTGTTATGACGATGCGGAAGGCATCTGCTATTTGGCCAAACCATCCAAGTCGGGTTGGGAATCGGTCGGGCAAGTCAAGCTTCCCAAAACAGCCACTATTGATCGCGGACGCGGCGCGATTTGGGCTCACCCTGTGATTGCGGAGAAAAAACTTTTCATTCGCGATCAAGATAAACTCTTCGCGTTCGACATCAGCAAATAGCTCGTCGCACTGGAAAGTTCTGATACGGCGTACGGCGGATGATAGGTCCGTCGTAGGTTTTGGAATCCAAACAAATCCGTTTGGTAAATGACAGATGCTCCAATCAACAGAATCTTGGAAGATGTTTCAACCGAATCGACCAGTGATGTAGTCTTCTGTTTCTCGCAATCTCGGCCTAGTAAAAATTGTGGAGGTCGATCCGTACTCAAGCAAGTGTCCCAGATAGAGGAAAGCCGTATAGTCACTTATTCTCGACGCCTGTTGCATGTTGTGGGTCACAATAAGGATTGAGTACTCCCCTTTTAGCCTTTCGATCAGATCCTCTACCTTGCCCGTTGCAATAGGATCCAAGGCGGAACAAGGCTCATCGAGAAGGAGAATTTCAGGAGACGATACGATAGCTCTGGCAATACAAAGGCGTTGCTGCTGTCCTCCAGATAGCTTCAAACCATTTTCTGAAAGACGATCTTTAACCTCATCCCAAAGTGCCGCTTCACGTAACGCACGCTCACAAGCTTCCATGAGACGCCCCTTATGGCTTTCGCCATCAATCCGCAACGGGTAGACCACATTTTCAAATATAGACATCGGGAATGGGTTTGGTTTTTGGAAGACCATGCCCATTCTTTTCCGTAACTCTATGACATTGATACCAGCGGTGTAGATCGACTCACCCCGCAACTTCATTTCTCCTTCGACATCGACCGACTCGACCAAGTCGTTCATACGGTTAACGCTACGAAGCAATGTAGACTTGCCGCATCCGCTCGGTCCAATCAACGCTGTGACCTTTCCTGATGGGATGCCCATGGAAATCTGATGGAGAACCTGTTTGCTGCCGTACCACAGTGAAAAATTGTCGATAGACAAAACGAACTCATTATCGAGAAGGCCCTCGTGAATTTCCGGGGGTACCATTCGCCCTGAAGAAATGAGTTTTACGCGATCCATGGATTCAAGCAGTGTTTCTAAAATTGTTGGGTTTTCATTTGACTATTAATTCTGCTCCTCAACCAAATCGCGCTCGAGTTTAAAACGAAAACAATTAGGATGAGAAGCACAATCGTCGCATAAACCATTGGTCGGGCTGAGTTGATATCCGGGTTTTGTAATCCTAGCGAGTAAATATGGTATCCGAGATGCATAAAGGATCGAGAACCGTGCAAGTAAGGATACTCGGTATCCAACGGTAAGTCACTGGCCAGTGGAATCACACCTACCAGCATGAGCGGAGCGACTTCCCCTGCGCCTCGAGCTACAGAGAGAATCATCCCAGTTATTATTCCTGGTCTAGCATAGGGAAGAACTAGGCGTCTAATCGTTTGCCATTTTGTGGCTCCACATGCGTAAGACCCCTCCTTGAGAGAAGCTGGTACTGAAGAAAGCGCTTCTTCCGTGGTCACGATTACAATGGGGAGAGTTAGTAAGGCCATCGTGAAAGATGCCCAAAGTAAACAACCCTTGCCAAACGTGGGATTGGGTAACTCGTCATTGTAAAACCCCTCAAAGAACGGAACCTGGGCAACAACCAGGAAGCTTCCCACCAAGGCGATGATAAGCAGCATTAGGGAAAAGAATCTATTGGCAGCAATAAAGCTCGGTCGGAGAAATTTGGACTGTGGCTTTAGCGTCCGATATGCAAGCCAGAGAATTGAGGCGACTGTAACAGTACTTAAAACAGACCATGAAACGATTGGCAAGGGTTCTAAGCCAACTTTGCGTGGACCACCGTCAATAAAGCCACCGATCAAATAACTGAAAAACGCAAGTCCAAAGACGCCGTACACTATGCTGGGAACTCCCGCTAGATTATTCACGGTCACGCGAACTACACTGAGCATTATGCTATGTTGTGCATACTCTCGCATGTAGATCGCTGCCATAACTCCGAATGGCATTACCATAATCGACATGATAATGGTCATTACAATCGTTCCCCAAATTGCGGGGAAAACACCACCTCCTAGTCCATTTCGACTTGGTGAAGCTAAAAGAAACTCTAACCAGCGATCTATGTACAACCCGAGTTTGCCGAACCATCCGAGTTGGTTAGGGAAGTAGTATCGCACCACTTCGGAGCACAGGACTTGTTTATTCGCAAGAGAAAACGCACCCGCTTGGATCGCTGAAGTTGCGACCCATCGGTATTGAAGCGACTGATCGACTCTAGTTGAATGAATGCCACTATGTTCTACCACTTCATTTGCTTGTAGGGGCGTAACGGCCGAATTCGAAACGTAGTCTAGCAGGGCTAATTCAATTTCAAACGCCTTGCGAATGAGATCGAGTTCTGCGAGTTCCGTGTTGACACGCAATTGCTCAGCGTATGCAGATCTAGCCGTTTGTGCGATTTCCAACAATAGCTTCTTTACTTCATCGGTATCATCAATTGAATCAATCGAATTTGATAACCGATTCTGCTCAATGTAATGACTCAGCTCTTCTCGAAGCTTTTGCTGCTGTGTTTTGAGTATCGATTTAAGTCGATCTAACGATTCATCTATTCCAAGTAAGATTGCATCTTCGCTCTGATATTGATCTTTCCAAAAACTGGCTGAAGCTTCTAAATCGTAGGTTGCTTGCTCTGCCGCACCGAGCTCAAACGCAACGCGAAAAATCTCATCAATTACCTTAAGGTACGCTTGCGATCTTGAGCCCGCACGTTTGATGTCTTGCTTACGGCTCAAGGCTAAATCCTTATCGATATGGCTAAGTTCTAATTGTTTTCGTTGAATTGAAGCCCTGTTGCGTGCAACAATTTGTTCGAAATTGGCGAGTGCCTCATTCCATTGTTCGATAGGGATTTCAATAGGTTCGTTCGCCTTTGCGACCAGGGATTTGATCGCAGAGGGGAGTCGCTCCTCGAACGCATTTCTCTGAATTGGGTCAACCAGATTTCTCGATATGGCAAACTCTAGTTCGGTTAGAAAAACCCGAGCCACAGCTACTTTTGTCTGCAGTGAGTGTTGCAATTGTGTTACTTTGGTTATCAAACCATATACCGGTTCAGCGTCGCGGAGTTCCAAAACGACAATGTCTTCGGGATAGATATGAGCATTCTGAACCAAGGAATCTATTGGAATGGTGGAAATGGACTGACTGCTAGTTCTGTGATAGCCCGATTTCAATAACAAGCTTTTTGGACTCGTGGTTTTGCCGTCTTCGAGATATCCATGAATCTCACCCGCCAGAATCGCACCATCAGTTTTTTCCATTACAGCAATGCGGCGAGGCCAGTGAGCCTGCAAACTGTGATACGAGATATGAACAATAAACAGGAACAGCAAAGTACACGATATAGCAAACATGCCTCCTGATAGCCAAATCATGGCATCGGAAGAATTCGATGGGTTCTTCTTCGATTTGGGGGTGGTCATAGTTGGCTCGCATTGCGTTTGAACTTGAGCCGAACAAATTCCGCGACCGAATTGACAACGACAGTCATGAAGAACAGGACTAACGAAACAAAAAACAACGAATGATAGTGTGTGCTACCACCTGCAGCTTCAGGCAGTTCCACTGCAAGAGTTGCTGACAGTGTTCGAAATCCACTAAAGGGATTGAGTTCCATAATCGGGCTGTTTCCCGAAACCATAAGAACAACCATCGTTTCACCGATTGCACGCCCGAGCCCGAGCATTACCGCGCTAAAGAGCCCGCTAATCGCCGTAGGGATGACAACGCGCATTGTGGTTTGCCAGACAGTTGCTCCACAGCTCATCGATGCCGCACGCAAATGTTGCGGTACGGCTTGCAAGGCATCTTCCGACAGTGTGAAAATCAGCGGGACGATGGCAAATCCTAACACCACACCGACGAGTAGTGCATTTCGTTCTTGGTAGGAATCTAGTAGGGTTCCTCTCGCATCCCAACCTAAAACGCTTAACGTTATCGAAAGCGAAAAGGCTAATGCGACAGAGGCGAATAACAGACTCGTATGAATCGTGAGTGCCCGAGTTGCCGTTTCCTTTCGAAAAAGTTCGTATCTCTCGGATAGCTTTCGCTCAACCTGAAAGTGACTTGATGCCCAAAAAGTGGCCACGCCACATGGGAGTAAGCAGATGCATAGCCAACCCGGAAATACACTTCCAAACTCTCCGTTTAACCAGAGTGTAAGTGGACCGCCAAAGAGAATTGACTCGATCTTTGATGCGTAGATATTCGAACAACCTAGTGAGACACACAAAACCAAAATCAATATCAAAGCCCGATGTCGATTGGCGAACATCGCGAGGGAGCTTGGCAGCGTTGCTAGAAACGCAGGCACGCTAACAAAAAGTAAGATCGTGAGATAGACGAAAAAGAGTACGCCAAACAACTGATCTTTAAGCAAAGGTGCTAGCGCGACCGCTCCGACAAAGCCTAGTGCGACGCTTGGAACGCTCGCCATCAATTCCATGATCGGTTTGATGCGAGCTCGATTCGATGGGTGCAAATACTCACTCGAAAATATCGCAGAAACCAGCCCAAGAGGAATCGCAATCACCAGGGTGTAGAAAGTAGCTTTGATGGTTCCAAATAGGAGGGGAACTATGCTTAACTTAATTTCACCTTGGATTGTTCCCGAGCTGCTTTGCCACAAGTGCTTAGGAATGTCATAGCCTTCAAACCAGTTTGCTGTAAGAAAGCTCCTCCAACCTGCCTCAGGGAACCGAAGATTTAGTTTTGAGATTTTTACAGAGCTAGAGTGCATCGAAGCAATGTACCGAGAGCCTGCGGAAAAGAAGATCTTGCTTCCTGGTTCGACTGACCATTCACACAGTTTTCGATTTGTCGGGACATAGATTAATGAAGCGACTCCGTCATCTGCTAGTGCAGATACAACGCGAGAATTTGTCGCTGAAGCTAAGTTACTGATTCCGTTCGAATGTAAAGATATTCGATGAATAGAAACCAAGTCTGATTTTTCGGAACCAAAGTGTGGGGCTATTCCCTCTAAGTCTCCCGACGCAGAGCTGATTAGGAACGTATTGCGACCCAAAATGGGAACCGTTTCCAAGATCGAACTTTCACTGCCAGCAATGGTCCAATGTGACGCGAGAAGTTTCATGTCTTGTTCGGAAGTCAATCGCCATAATTGTGCAAGACCGTCAGGACTGATAGTCGTAACATTTTCCCCTTGGGCATTTAGCATCGCATCTTTGATGGAGGGGGAGTTTATCTCGGTGCGCCAGGTTTTAATCTCTTCCTTGGTTGAAAGGCTTATTCCCTGTCTGCGTCGGAGGTGATGCTGCACCACGATCTCACGCCCATCAGTTGCCAGCCATCTCCAACTTTTGACTTTCTCCAGTCCATAAATTGCATCGGGCGTTAACCAGTCGACGCACCGAACTGAAGTGTTCAATGCAGGAATAGGATCGTGAAATTCGACTGACTCAATTTTCTGGACACGCACTAAGCCATTGGGAAGCTCAGTGAACACAGATTGGTCAATACTGTCACTTTGAATAGAAATACGTTCGTTGACGTTGTCCACTGGCACATCGAGATACTCGACATTCCATTGGATCGTTATCGGGCGAACGTAACCGTTGGAGTAGCCCACCAGCAAGCTTGCGTCGTCATCGGCAACTGAGTATGCCGTTATCTTTCGATCAGACGAGCTTTCTTGATCGGTCATGTCATCAGGCGGAGAAAAAGATTGCAGACGCTGACCCGTCAAAGTGGCGTATGTTTCAATCGTCCCAGACGGAAAAAGGAGCCAGGCAATGTCACCGTATTCATCCATTCCAGCACAAACTGGCGTCGTCGCTGGTTGGTCCGTAGGCTGCACCGTATTTTCCGTCGGTGAGCTTGCTTCGGTATGGATCCTAAATTCGGAAAGTGGTTTCACCTCCGAAGTAGCCAGTAAGGGGAGAAGTTGACTGATCATCACGACGACGATTAGGAAAGCAACTAAAATGGTGCCTACTCCACCTGATGTGATGATGGCGCGGGCGATGGAGTCAAACCAAAGTTGTTTTCGAACGGGCCTTTTGATGACGGCCGTATGAGAAGATGGTTGATTCGAATTAGTCACTTGTGTTTAATACCAATGGCTTTACAAAGCGAATTTGCCCAGAATCAACGACGCACATTACTAGGAAAAGACAAACGGCAAATCTGTTACTTGCTAGGAGCGATACCTACCTCTTTCAAGGCTTCTTCGGCGACCACAGCATTGATCGGCAAGTATCCGTCTAGTAAGACCAATTCTTGCCCGTCATGGCTGTAGACGAACTTTAAAAACTCGCGTCGGGTAGGGTCGAGTCGCGAATTAGGTTTGTAGTTTATAGCTAGAAACAAATACCGAGCCAGAGGATAGGTTCCGTCCAAAGCATTGTCTTCGTTGGGGCCAATACCGGAAGTCCCGTTTCGTTCAGAAATCATTAAGGGCTTTACCAGATCTGTGTTTCCTCCCATGCCGCTGTAGCCCATCGCAAATCGGTTGCCAGCGATCGCGGATATAACAGCGCTGCTCGAAGGTTGTTCTAGAACCTTGGGCAAAAAATCCCCTTCATTAAGGACCCGATCTTTAAAAAATCCATAGGTTCCAGATGCTGCATTTCGGCCATAGAGCACTATCGGTTCTTTGGCCCATTCGGCGGATAAGCCTAAATCGCCCCACGTCGTAATTGCAGAATGGCCGCGACGTTTTGTGCTTGAGAAAACCGCGTCGATTTGTTCCAGCGAAATGGATTCTAGTGGGCAGTCTCTGTGAACCAAAACGCCGACCAAATCGATTCCGACTGGCAATAACGTCGGCTTATAGCCGAACCGATTTTCGAATTCTTCGATTTCCGACAACTTGAGGGGGCGGCTCATTGGACCGAAACTTGATGATCCCTCAATAAGTGCTGGCATCGCTTTCGAGGACCCTTGCCCTTCGATTTCGGTACGAACCCCTCTGTAATAGGATTTGAATCTTTCACACCAAGAATGCATCAAGCTGATCATCGTGTCTGAACCGACGGAGCGAACGAGCCCTGTAGGCCCATGAGAAACTTGGTAGGGGGGCAATTTCGAATCGAGCTTAGCTCTAACCGCCGCCGCCGAGTTCGAATCGTTGCCAGCAGGCGCGGCTCTCTTGGTTAAACCGGGTGTGCCAGAAGGCGAAGCAGTCTGACCGCCGACCTGAGTGCCGCTCTGGCTTAGAAAGAGACCGATTAATAGGATTGCAAAAAGAGCGTTTAGGCGAAATCTAGAGCCAAACAACCTGGAACTCCCTCGGCAACAAGCATTGAATTCGAATGACAAAGGATATTACACACTTGCAGAGGCTTCGCATAGCTTTACGAGCTTGATCGAGGTATAATCGAGGGAGAATTTGGTGCAGGTGACCGACCCTCACCGGATATCGGGCGAAAGTCCATCCCTCCCTTCCCACCTAACAAGCGAATTGCGATGACGGCCCTTCGTAACGGCGTACTGCTCTTCTTATTCTTGATCGCTGGAAATGTTTTGGCGATTACTAACGTGCTTTCGGCCTCTACGTTTCATGGGGGTTTTTCCCCGGAGGAACTAAGTAGTGCTCAACAGGAAGAGCCGATTGACTTCGCGAGAGAGATTAGACCAATCCTTGCAAAGCATTGCTATTCTTGCCACGGCGTCGACACCAAAGAGGCTGGTTTGGCTTTGCATGAGTTTGATTTAGCGACCAAAGAAACCGAAAGTGGAATTAGGGCTGTTGTCCCCGGTAAGCCCGACGAGAGTGAAATGATCTCCAGGATTATCAGCAATGATCCTTCGGTTAGGATGCCCCCTGAGGGTGAGGGGCTTTCTCCTACGCAGGTCGATAAAATTCGGCGTTGGATTGCTTCGGGAGGCGAGTATTCAGCTCACTGGGCTTTTCTTCCTATGTCTGATCCAGCAGTTCCTGCTACGCCTGGCGTGATCGCGACGGGAAATCCAATAGACGCATTTGTTGACGAAAAGCTGAAGAAGAGAGGCATGTCGCGATCTACTGTTGCGGAGCCAAGAGAATTGCTTCGCCGCTTGTATTTTGATTTGGTTGGCGTCCCACCCGATCAAGCCACGTCGGATCGTTTTGCATCGAATCCCTCTATGGAAGAGTACGAGCGAATTGTTGAGCAGCTTTTGTCAGACACGCGATTTGGCGAAAGAATGGCACGTGGATGGCTGGACGTCGTCCGTTATGCAGAGACAAATAGCTTTGAACGCGATGGAGAAAAACCCAATGCGTACAAATACAGGGACTACGTGATTGATGCATTCAACAATGACAAACCCTATGATCAATTTTTGCGAGAACAAATTGCTGGTGATGAGCTCCCAGCACCAAATGCGGAAACGTTGACAGCAACTGGCATTTATCGTTTAGGCATTTGGGATGATGAGCCCGCTGACCCTGCTTTGGCCCGAATGGATGAGTTTGATGATTTAGTAACAACCATCGGGCAGGGGGTTCTGGGCCTT
>Ga0315899_10003122_pt1 | contig 18043 bp, 11 predicted proteins | sample LakEriMetagenome_2_FD_203518 | JGI IMG/M metagenome (GOLD analysis project Ga0315899, IMG submission 203518) | Freshwater fungal communities from buoy surface, Lake Erie, Ohio, United States - Buoy 4 MA112 | ecosystem: Environmental > Aquatic > Freshwater > Lake | place: USA: Lake Erie, Ohio... | reverse complement strand
ACCGGTATATCTCGGGAGAGTCCCGCAAGTGTCGGCCAAGATTGTTCAGCAAATAACATAGCTACAAATTTATCGGTCAAAGGGAGGATATAGTTGGCAAGGAACTGATATCCATGATTCTACACTTTATGCAAGCTTCTGCAGCGGGTCACTTTTTCGCCCATAGTCCGACGCTCACAGGCGTCTTGGTTTAATCACAATTCGGAAAAAACTCTAGCATCAGGACGCTAGTATCGGGAATCGTAAGTTTGGCAACATATGCGAGCCGCGTTCGACATGGGATTGTTTTTTTGCTGAGATCTCTGGGGTTGCATAAGACTAGGCCACGTGCCGGCCTTGTGCCGGTCGGGCCATGACTGGCAAGCTACAAGGAATGCGACACCACCCCATCTTTCTCTGTTTAGCATCGCCGAAGGCCATGCAAAAAAGAGGAAGGGATATACGGCCGTGGTAGCCACTCAGTCATGCTTCCATCGGGACGAGCCCGAATGGTGAGCTAATTGCCGCGAAACCAGTGGAGTATCCACTAACACAAACCACACAGGTTGTAATCTTAGTGAGTTCGTGGCCAATTAATGCAACCCGCCTTTACGCTGCGAGTTGTGATTATGTGAATCACCATTCGGTGTTATTTCCGTGTTTCAGAACTAGACATCGCAAGAAAGGTCGAAATCATGAAAGGTCGCTTCCTAACAAGCGATTTCAAAGTACAACATAAATTCAAACACGCAATTGCACCGAGATTAATCTACGAGTACTACTTCTTGAGCATCAAGACTGCCACCAAACCAGCTAGAAGGCACAAGCAAACCGAAATCAAGATCGCGATGATGATCCATTGATTTCGCTTCTGCTTTTGCCGAGAACGAATCGGCTTGGCAGTACTATTGATCGCCGTCGTGTTGACTAATCGACCCGCGTCATTCGTCTCTAAGACGGGTTCGCTCGCACTACCTAAGCTTGGTTGCATCGCGAAGCCAACATTTGGAGTTTCACCAGAGACAGCAAACAATTCCGGCAAAATAGACCCGGCAACGGTCCATTGTGTTAACCCATCGAACCAAATTAGAGAATCCGCCGTGACTCGGTTCTCGGCAATCCACTGTGTCAGCAATTTAGAGTCCGCTGGACCGTATTGCCCTCCACTAGGTGGGCGGACATACCATTGAGCTAGCGGGTTTGATTCAAATGCTTTTACCGTTCCGTCCTTTTTGGAGGCGGACTCCTGCGCAGAACGCTGGTTGCTGGACGACTCATCGCGAGTCGTATTCGTTACAGAAGCGGCCTGGTTGGTAGCAGCCTCATCGGAATTACGAATCTTGATTTCTTGACGCTTCGCTACCGCGACTTTCTCATCGCGTTTCGCTGCTGCAACAGCCTCCGTCTTGTTCGCCAGTTTGGCCCCCGCCCCTGCAGTAGCTTTGCTGACGTTGATAGCCGTGGCCTTTGTTTCGGTCGCTTTGGCGATAACGGCGGGAGTTGATGTCGTGTTCTGAACACCCTTTTCCTCAAGCGGAATCGAATAATCGGTTGAGTGCTGAGGAATCCGAAAGGACTGATTACATGCAGGGCACTTACCTCGCTTTCCAGCTTGGAAGTCCTTTAAATGCAAAGCATGATTGCAGTGATGGCAAGCGAATCGAATTCCCATTTGACTATAACCCTATCGATACGATTCGTGACATTTGTTACAAGACTGATCAATTTTACCGACCCCGACTCGCGCGCTCTCGGCATCTCCTGCAATCGTGGCAGCGACGACTGATGCAGCAGCTTCGGTCATCGCTTGCGAGAACTGAGCATACGTTTCGTCATCCGAATCATTCATACCTTTTTGCTGCAGAACCAATCCATAAGCGGCCACTAGCTCGGCGTACTTCTTTACATCTTCTTTAGACTGCTGAAACTCTTTCTCACTAGCCGTTTGTTTGGCGAGATTTTCCCTCAGAGCCCACTCCAAGATCTTCATAGCGGGGGTGCGATCCGAGGTTTCCTCCCAGCCAACTTCTTCTACTTGCCCCGATAGCTTGCTGCCCTTTAGCAACTCTCCGAGATCTTGTGAGCGCAACTTAGCCTCGTTGAAGACGGGCTGTGTCCCCACTTTGCAGTTGGATGCCATCTTGGAAAAAATCAGACGACCGTAAGCGGCTGAATGCTTCCATCGAATCTCTTCGGGGTACTCTTGAATGATGGCCATCAAGGTCGCGACAAGGGTAAACTCTTTGCGTGCTTCAATTACCCCGCCCGCTGCAAACTTGGCTGGCGTCGTGATGACGCCGTCGATTCGAAGTTTGGCCTCTTTCATGAGATCCTCGATCGAGGATCCCGAAATGAGTGTCTTCCACGACCCGTTCGATAGTGCCGCTCCGTTTGATTCGGAGGTTCCGGAACCTGTATTGGCCATGGCACTAGAGTTACTCTTACCCCCGGCATCAGAGCCTGGAGTGGGCCGTGCGCCTTGCAATTGCGATAAAGCATCTTTGTAAAAAACGCCATCAAAATCCGATGGGTTAAATTTTGGAGGAGTAGCCCGATTCGGCCTCTTGACCGGCTTTTGAGAATACGCGGCTGCTGACCAAAGAACCACGCCGACCATGGCGATGAGGATAGTAAAGGTGAAACTCTTCATGCGGAATCCGATGGTGATTATTCCTCGAGTAGTATTGGCCTAGGCGAAAAGCAAGCAGACGGTTTGGTCCCCCTAATCACGTAACAAGAGAAAGAGCCGGCCGACTGTTACTCTATTCTAGTCAGTGTTCCCGTAGCCGTCACCATGGACGGAAAAGTCTGCACAACCTGCAAAACCCAACCGAAACAGGTTTAAAACCAGCTACCTTTCGAGGAACGCGATCCACTTAAGCACCAAGGATTTCGTTCATCGCTTCGACAAGTTTGGTCGTCTGAGCCGTCGTTGCCACTGAAACTCTAAGGCAATTGGGGCGATCCCAACGAAGACCGGACGCGATCAAGATGCCTCGCTGCGCAAGTTTTTCCACGAGAGGTAACACCTCTGTCTTACTTTCCGCCCACACGCATGCAGCATCAGAGCGAGCCACATTAAAGCCAAACGCCTTGAGACACTCCGTGATTCGGCTGCGCGACTCCGCAGCGACGAGCCGAGATTGGATTTGAAATTCCGTATCCTCCAGCGATGCCATTGCGGCTGCGATTCCACATTGATTCATGCTGAAAGAACCAACTCGATAATTCTGCATTTGTTCGATTATGGTGCGAGGACCGATCGCATACCCAACTCGCAATCCAGCCAAGCCGTGGATCTTGGAAAACGTACGAGTCACCACAATGTTCTGGCTACGAAGGGCCATAGGAATAACGGATCTCAGCTCGGAACTCTCTAAGAAATCAATGTAAGCTTCGTCTACAACTGCTATGACTCGCTCTGGTACTTTTTCCAAGAAATCAAAAAGTCTTGCGTTATCAATTGCCGTGCCGGTGGGGTTGTTGGGGTTATTAAGAACGACGACTTTGGTATCGGCGTCGATAGCCTTTAACATGCCGTCCAGTTCCGCATCTCCGTCGGGCAAAAGAGGCACTCGCTTGACATAAGCTTTGGAGTTCGGTCGCTTCAAGGCAAACGCGCCCAATGCTTGGTAGCTGGGATCAGCCTCGACAATTCCACCTCCATCAGACGTGAAAGCATGGGCGATGGCGAATAGCAATTCCGATGAACCACCTGCCAATGTCAAAACGTGAGAGTCGTCGCTCGGAATGATCCTCGATGACAAACCGACGGGTTCCGGGACCAAGGGCATATTGTGTTTGCGTCGCAATTGGTTTGACAACCTTACAGTGAGGTCAAACGGATAGTAATTCGCTCGCGACACCGCCTCGATCGCTGCGGCTTTTGCTTTGGGAGAGCAACCGAGAGGATTTTCATTGAGAAGAATTCGAATAGGGGCATCGGTTGGCTGATCGTTTGTAGAAGTGAGTCGCTCCGATTCCCAGTTCGCAAAAGATCTTCCGTTTGCGGATTGAGAATTCCAGTACGTCCAAGCTGCCGACCCGACCACGGCTCCTCCTGCAAAGGCCCCCAGCATTCTCCGTCGATTGATTCCATTGTTATTCATTCCAGAAACTCCCTATATTTTTTCAACGTCGGCGGAATGTCCCCACTACCTGCGTTATTCTCGCAGTCTTGATACCGGTTCTCGAGAATTTCCTTCAAAAATCGTAGAATTATGTCAATTTCCTTCTTAAATCGTGGAACTATGTCAGTAATCTTGATTCAATCGCAGCAGGCGACCAACTCATCACACCACAAACTGATCAACGCGAACGCGTCGAGATAATCCACGATTCGAAAATACAGCTTGAACTTGAGGAACTTTACCATGCTTCGAAAACCTGTTTGTGGGCTTCGAAAATCTGTTTATGGGTTGATTCTAGGCCTTTCCTTGTCGTCGGCTACGTTGGCGGACGAATGGCCCCAGTGGATGGGCCCGAACCGAGATGGCCTCTGGAAAGAAACAGGGATTATTGACTCGATCCCCGAATCGGGGCTACCAGTTTTGTGGCGCGTCCCCATCGGGGGCGGTTACTCCGGTCCCTCAGTCGCACAGGGGTGCGTAGTGGTAACGGACTATCAAGCGGTCAGTCCTGAGGTAAATAATGACCCCAGCACACGAGACCGTCGCGAAGGTAAAGAACGGATCGTGTGCTTGGACTTCAAGACCGGTGCCGAACTCTGGAAGGTTGAGTATCCTCGCCCCTACAGTGTTTCTTACGCGGTCGGCCCTAGAGCAACACCAACCATCGACGGCGATCTAGTTTATTGTTTGGGTGCCGAAGGCGATTTGCTTTGCCTCAAACTCAAGACCGGCCAAGAAGTTTGGAAGATGAATCTAAGCGAAGTTTACAAAACCGAAACACCTATCTGGGGCCATTCGGCGCACCCGTTGATTAAAGGTGATCTGCTGTACTGTCTTGCGGGGGGCAAGGATCATTTGGTAGTCGCTCTCGACAAGCGAACGGGCAAAGAAGTTTGGGGAGCTCTCAACGCAGAGGAGATTGGGTACTGCCCCCCATCCATCGCGAGCATCAATGGTGTTGAACAGTTGGTGGTTTGGACGCCTGACACTGTAGCAGGCTTGGACCTCAAAACTGGCAAAACCAATTGGAGCTATCCGCTTGTGCCGAATTACGCCATGTCGATCAGCGCACCACGATTCCAAGGCAATAAATTTTTTGCAAGTGGAATAGGGGAGGTCGCGGCTATGGTGGAACTCGATAAATCCGGGAAACCCGGCAAGACGCTTTGGTCGGGAGGCGATATGAAGAGGGGAGTTTACAGTGCGAATGCGACGCCTCTTTGGATCGGCGATGTCATTTATGGTGCGGATTGCGGAAGCGGAAAATTCATCGCCGTTGACGCTGCGAGCGGTAAACGACTTTGGGAAACGTACCAATTGACAGCAGGCGGCGAACGACGCGCCTCCCACGGAACGGCCTTTATGGTCCAAAATGACTGGCGGTCATTTATCTTTGCTGAGACTGGTGATCTGATTTTGGCGAAGCTATCCAAAAACGGATTTGAAGAAAAGGGACGCATGAAGGTAGTCGAACCTACCGGTGAATGCTTCGGTCGAGCCGTTGTTTGGTCCCACCCCGCTTTTGCTAACCGTTGCGTCGTGATTCGAAACGATAAAGAGATTGTCTGTGTCAGCTTAGCTGCAAAATAGTCCGCATCTCTTCTCAATCAAACTGGTCATCTGCTGTGGTATCCAGGTGACCAGATTTATTGATGGCGAGCAGAATTCTCATCGCCACCAATGATGATATGACAAACCCTCCGAGTCCCATGATGGAGAGGTCTTGAAGTCCGAGAGGGCCTCCCTCGGTGAACAATAGCGGTGGAACCTTGGACGCCATCAAAATGGAAGATCCGAGAAGCAAGGAACTGGTTAGTAGCCCCAGAACTAGTCGATTGATAGAGGGACTCAGACCTCGATGGGACAAGTGAACATCTAACCGTCCTTCTTGAATCAACTCCATTAGAGAGCTAATTTGCGACGGCATTCGCTCGACCAACCCCTCTAGTTCGACATACAAACGTCGAATACGACGCAACTGTCTGCGAGGCGAAAAACGCCCTCTACGCAGCTGGATTATGGCCGGTTGCACAGCCTCCAAAATACTGAATCCTGGCGACAACTCTCGAATCGTACCCTGTAGCGTTACCAATGTCTTGATGAGCAGCCCCATCTGGCTCGGGAGAGTAATCCTGTGTCGGTGCAGGATGTCCGTCGCATCATTTAATGCCATCGCCAAGTCGATGGACTCGATGGGCTGGCTTGAGTAGGTGGCAATCAAATCCGCTACGTCATTCGACAACATGGCTTCGTCAATAGCTGGCGGAATTTTGCCTGCGCGTTTGATCAAGGACGTTAGGAGTGCGGAATCCTGGCTATACACTGCGAACAACATTTCTTCGATGGCTTGACGAAGGGTATCATCAATACGCCCGACCATTCCGAAATCGAGAAGCCCAATTGTTCCATCATCTTGGACAAGAATGTTACCGGGATGGGGGTCGGCATGATAAAGTCCCTTGACGAAAATCATATCCACGTAGAGAGTCGCAATTCGCTTTGCAACATCTCTTCGTTCGCATGGTCCGTGCCCATCATGCAACGCCAAAGAATGGATTGATTTGCCGTCCAATTTTTCCATCGTGAGCATCCGTGCGGATGAGCATGCCGGATAGCTAACCGGAATGCGTAGTTTATCACTACCGTTTAACAAACGATGAAACACCTGCAGATTTGATATCTCTCGCGAGAAGCTCAGTTCACGACGAAGGGTCCGGGAGAGTTGTTCAACAAGCGACTTTGGTTGCCAAGCAGCTAGTTCGGGAATTCGATCTGCCATGACGGCTAGCCCTTGGAGCACCTCCAGATCCTCATTCACTTTGGCTTGGATATTGACATGTTGCACCTTAACAACAACCTTGGTCCCATCGAGAAGTGTTGCCTCGTGAACTTGACCGATGGACGCCGAAGCGATCGGAATCTCGGCAAAGTAAGAGAAAACCTCATTGATGGGCCGTTTCAGTTCGCTCTCAACGACTTCACGTGTATCGCGAAAGCTATCCGGGGGCACTTGGGTCTGCAGACTTTGTAGTTCTTTGGCTAACTCGGAACCAACCAGATCGGGGCGTAACGATAGAACTTGCCCTAGTTTGATAAATGTTGGCCCCAGGTCGGTTAGGGCCATACGTATACGGGCCTCGCGACTATAGCTAGCCAGTGGCGTTCCCGAATCATCTTTGATCCAATCCCTAATAAAATCGACTCGAAGCCGACTCAACCAATCCGCCAAGCCGTACCGGCGCAGCACCACAATGATTTCTTGCCAGCGTCTTAGGTTGCGATAATATCGAGGCAGTGCGCTAATACGCATAGATTTATTTGATCGCCGGCGGAGGGGTTGGAAGAGGATCTTTGATCGAATTGGATTCAGTCCGCATTTTCTCGAACATCTCTTTGATCGATTTTCGATACTCGTCTGGATTTAGGCTTCCGACCGCAATGGGTTGCTCTCGAATCGCTTCCTCTCCTGTCCACGTGAGGCTGAACTGAGTGGCTGCGAAGCCGATTAGCATTCTAGTATCGTTTGGGAAAACAGTCTGCGTAAAGGTTGATGTACGAGCGCATTCGGTATCATGAGACGTATGCAATAGATCACCTGTTTTCAAATCCAAAACAGCGATCGAAGCCATCGAGGCAAAATTGTTATTGTTGATCCGTGGCAAATCGATACGGCGTGTGAGCAGTACTGCAGGACTATCTTCGCGATTCTGCAAAATGGGGAACGAATAGCTCACGACGGGAACAGTCTTCTTCCACACGAGAGAACCGTCCGCGACGGAAATCGCAAAGACAGGGCCACTCACCGGTGCAAAACTGTCTTCTAACAAACTGGGAAAGATCTGCAGATCAGGAACCTTGATGCTCGAATTGTAGGGCAACACCACCACCCTATCTCGGAACTTCGCCAAAGAAAGCCGTTGATCGACTCGATCTGTTTGTGTGGGCTCCATGGCCGTTTGATCATAATTGATCCGGCCAGCATACTCTTTTTGATCTGCAGCACTCCAGTAATGATATTGGCCGGCATTGTCCAGTGCTACCAATCCTACCTCAGAGTCGACTCCAACAATCGTGTCCGCCGAGAAACTCCTTTCGAGCAATACATTTCCGTTCGACAGATCCACCATACGAGCCAGTCCGCTTTGCGAATCCCCGAAGAAAGCAAACTTACCTAACGGGAAGAACTCATTGGTTGCGTTCTTGAAGGGAATAGTTTGAACATCCTGGCCATCCCGCAGATCCAGAATTCGGATCTCCTTGCCCGGCCTGATAGCATAGACATTCTGGCCATCGACCGAGAAAAACTGCCCTGCCATATTTGCGCGGTTCCAAAGAACTTTTTTGTTGTTCAGGTCCAATAACTCGAGCCTATCGTTTTCGAATACGAGAATTCCTCGACGACTGATCGACAGAATTGCGAATCCTCGTTCGGATACGCGATTACCCCAAAACGACAGGAAATCACCTCGTGATGTCCTGCCGCGAGTCACTTGCGGGGGTGGAGTATAACTGGTGTGCCATAACTCTGGTAATTCGGCGTAAGATACATTCTGATCTAGACCATTCAATCCGACCAATGTGCGGTTACTCTCCAAAACGATTCGACCATCGATAGCATAGATGGTAGGAGAAACTCGATCCCAGCCGATGCTAGGAACCCTGATGTTCCATCCCATGCCCATCTCCGGATTGAACAGCGACAAAAATTTGACCGAGTCACCCCATTTAAAATCCCAGCCTCGCATGGAACTGCCAATCAATCGCCCCACCTTTGCCTGCGATGGGCTCGGGCGCACCAAATTGTTTTGTAATGCTGCTACATCGTTCTTGAGCACATTGAACTCGACTCGACCTTTGGGCCATTTATTTTTTCCACCAGGTATGGGAGAACTGCCCGACACATTAAACTCAGGCAACCCTCGTGAAAGAAACGGTCTCGAAGCAGCTGAAGCATTTTTCCAAACCTCGAAATCCTGTTTGGCCTCTTCGTCTAGAGGTGCCATAATCATATTGGCGATCTGCTCTCGACCCGTTGAGATGTAGACTTTGGCTAAAAGCAAACGACCTGCGGTATCATTCAGCAAACAATCGCTTACCGAATCCGCCGTCTCCTTTTCCAGCAATAATGTCTCGACGTCTAAATAACGACGCTCAGCGAGCAATTCTTCGGCAAAGCGATTCCTCGTTTTCTCTGTTCCAGGGACCCCTCGCAACAATGTCAATCGCTTTCGAAGTGATGCGGGTGAGAGCAGCTCCAACTGTCGAATATGTTCATCGATGGCCTGCCCCACCTTTGGATACTTGCTCAGATCCCCTAGTTTTTCAACCGTTTTTTCGATCTTCGTTGCAATCCAGTGTTCCTGTTGTATCAAGACATCCGAGCCCATTCGAATCAATTCAGTCTCTGCACCAAGATCCGCCTGTTTGCGCGCGATCTGTTCTATGACATCGAGAGACTTGAGCAACACCTCTTCGGTGCGCCCGCGTGTTTCTAATGACTCGATTAATCTGCTTACATAATTAAAATCATCATCCAGATCGATCGAATACTTGGAGATTCGTGATACGAATTTGTCAAAGTCTAACTCGAGGGCGGACGACGCCGCCTTTTTTAGCTGTTTCCAACTGGTTGGATTTTCTGGATCGGAAAGGTAAGCCTTCTCCAGGATATCGAGCGCCTCTTCGATACGATTTTCAGACAGCAGCACTTCACCCTTCATGACCAGCGATTCAATCGAAACTGACTCTTGCGCTAATTCCTGCTTTAGTTCTTCGCTTACGATCGACTTGACTTTGTAGCAAGTCAACTGGAAGGGTGAAACCGACAGAATACGATTTGTTGCGAATAACAAATTCCCAAGTGGCTCATCATGCTTGGTAATGTTCGTGACTTTACCAGTGGCGATATCAATCTCTAGGATCTGCTGCAACGATGTGGGGAGGTAGTAAAACTGGTCGCGTCGTACTCCACGACCGACCACTTGGGCTCCACCCTCAAGATTTGGCATGTTCCATCTCATTTTGCCCGTTTTTAGATCCAAACCAACGAGTGAATTTTGATGAACGCATAGGACAGTATCTCCGGCTATCCCTCCAATATATCGAAACGGACCATTTTCCGATTGAGAGATTTGCCACAGAACTTTTCCATTCAATACCGAAACGGCAAACAATTCCAATGCATCGACGGGAGCGTAAACGGCGATACCTTTTGATATCGTGGGTGAAAGATCTGCTGATCGTGTATCAAACGGAGAATAATCCCCCGTCTGAACCGCACCAAACGCACCCGCCTGGGCTAATGAAAACGAATCCTTGACCTCATACTTGAGCGCCCACGCCAACGACTTACTCTGCCGATCCACTGCAACGAGGTGGCCAGAAACAGTCGGGCACAAGATGACATTGCCATCAATCGATGGAATCGCACCTACACTTCTCAAAAGTGCATCATCGGTGATCGGTCCTGATAAATTCGTTACGAGGGGTTGCTGCCACCTCAATCTACCCGACGGCGGATCGAGCGAAAACAGATAGACGTCACCGTTTTGTTCTCCCAGCACGAACAACTCGTTCCCCTCTGCTTGTGGTGCGCCGAGAAAAAACGTGTTGGCTAACCGAGGCTCAATTTGACTAACCGTACCGCCAACCTCCCACTGAATCTTCCCTTGCTCGGAAACACTCCAACATTGCAAGACATTTGTTGTTGGTTCTACCCCAGGACGGGGAATACGATTATTCTGCCCCAGTGCATACTGCGTCGAAACATCGATGCTCGGACGTTCGCAAAGCCCGAATACCCGCTCTCCATCGCTTGACAATTGACCGTACGAGGTCTCCCCCCAAACTCTTTTTACTAAATAGTCAGGAGCAAACGACTCTTCTGTTGCCTGGCCCCGCAGGGACAACATGCGATCAGGGGAATAACCAATCGGCATCCCTGTGTAAGCACATTCCCAAAGAAACAATCCTGTCGAAACATCGAAAGCGTGAATCCTGTGATCGTACGTGGGAACAACCACAACACGCCCTACATGAATCGGGACTCGCGATGGTATTAAATACGAGTCTCGTTCACCTCGCTCCAACTGAGTCTTCAGCGTCACCCCTAAAGCTCTTTTTCTGAAGTCAGACTCATGTAACTCAGAATGCCAATCCCTGATGGTCAACACCTTACCCGCCAATGTGTTGGCATTCCTTCGGCTATCTCCACCCAAAGTTAATGGTCTGCTAATCACTCGATCTTGATAAGTCGGCATCCCCTCCATCAATTGGTCAAGAAGCTTCGCAGAGTCCGTGCCGCTACTCCAAGCAATCTCCTTTCCGTTCCAGCTTATCTTCGACGATGGCGAATTCCCTCGGAGCAACTCCAAAATCTCGACTGCACTGGATATGTCACCGACCGAAGCAAGATTGGTTGCCGCAGCAAACGCAAGTCGCGGTCCGAACTTTTCAACGATCCTCGATTGGGAGAATAAACGCAAATAGAGAGATGCCGCACTGCTGGAATCCCCCATCCTAACAGCCCGCTCCGCCAACAGTAAGGTAGCGTCAATGCCTACCGGCAAAAAGTCATACTTTTGGGAAAGTTCCCTAATGACGGACCAATCCGAGTTCGCTAATGCGTCCGTGTACTCCCGCTCAGCCTCCACACCATATTTAACTTCCAAGAGCTTTATTGCATCGGCGGGTAACTTGTCGATGATGCTCCGTACTCTCTGAAACAGAGATCCCTTTATAACGCTTCCCTCGCTTCGTTTTGTGGGAGCAATAAAGTAATCGTAACCGAGATCCTCCGTCTGCTCTTCCTCGAGCCCTAATAAACTCCCCAACGCAACGACCGCCGAATTCCATTGCTCGTTCTCGATCGCTTCCTCAGCATCCTGCAATATCGACATGACCTCACGCGCTGGCCGGGTTAAATCCGACTCTCTCTTAGTTCGCGCACGTCCCATGAGTTGCGCCAAACAAACATCCTGTATCAGAGCCAAAGCCAGTAGACTCGTGACAATCAATCTAAGTGCCGCCAACGGAGAAGCGGGGCGTTTTCCGAAGACTCGTTGAGAATCACTGGGAACCAAAACGGGATTGTATTTCATCGCATCCATTGCTCTGTGAGGATTCGTAATGTAGTCCAAGCCTGCGAACCAAACTCGAGATCTCCTAATAGTGTATCCCGAACTACCTCGAAACTAAACCGGTTTCCAAGTACAAACCGACGGTATTGGACCTAGAATAAGGTCAAAATCCTGGGATCTTTGGCGATTCTCAGGGCATTGGCCCGCACGGTATTCCCTACCTTCAGCCAAAGAAGAATTCAGCTCACAGTCTCTCAATTTCGTTTGTTCGAAACCACCCCCCAAAGGAGCAGACAAGAATTGGGTACACCAAAAGCTAACCCAATGAGAAACAGTGCTTCTATCCAAAATTGCTCCAATGAGCCAACGAGGGTCACCCCACTCAACATTCCGGCCCCACCCCGTAAAGCGACGAAGCAGGCGACCACAATTACACCGTAGCCCCCACTCAAAACGAGATTCAAAACCAGAAAGCGTTTCCACCAACCTCCACGGAAATTAGGCCGCGGTCTTTTGCCCGATGTCACTAGGTAAGGATTCGAATCAGGGTTAGGCATATGCGATCATTGAGGAGACATCTCCCTAGCTAGGTCGCGTTGTAATGGGTCTTTGCTCGGTGCCGCCACTTGTTTAGAGTATCCTTAGATGGAGGAGCCTTATCTCGTAATACACGTTGCCCCTCGGCCGTTTCTGATGCTCTCAGCACCATCTGATGCAACTCGTCAACCGATTGCCGCAAAAGCTCCTCAACGTTGGCAACACCGGCTAAATACAACAAACCAGATCCGGCCGCCGACAAACCGGCGATTTCGTGAACCAATCTAGCCTGAATCTTCCATTGTTCTATCGTATCAGGCACTATCCAGCTCGTTTTTAGCTTGCTCGACAATTCTTGACTGTCCGCCATCATTAACTGCCCTACAGTCCGAATCCCGATCGCCTCCAACCGAGCCGCCGTCTTAGGGCCAATAGCAGGTGCATCGACAATGGGATCGTCTAGCTCCAGTCGCTTGACTCGTCCCGAGTTATTACTTGGCTGCAATGAAATTGGCTGCGTGTTTGTTGGTCGGTTTTTTGTTTCGGTCGCTGGCCTATCATTCGTCGGTATCGCACGACTGGATGCCGTACGATTAGGCATTGCGGGCGACTTAGGTGCAGCCAATTGCTTTTCTAATTTATTTTCGTTAGCATGCTTTTCCTCGCGATCGTCAGAAACGTCTGTCGGATTCGGACGGGTCTGTTCGACAACTGCACGAGCAGAATTAATCTCCCTTAGTGTTGGCAAAAGCTCGGGATAGCGGACTCTCGCTTTGGCGACAACAATTTGCTCCTCCGGAAGGGATCGCTTTACCGTGCCGGTTGCCAAATACTCGTGCATTATCGCTTCCACCTCACGCTTTTGTTGTACGTCAGCGATAGCCTTTGTAATTCGTGCTGCCGGAACCGTAACGGTAGCCAGCAATGTCGGCCATGTTAGAGAAAAAGAGGGGATGGTCGCCGTTGATTCGAACGACATGCGGTCGAGCACCGCCGCCCAACCGCTAATCGCCCATGTAAACAACTGAGCCAGTACTTTCTTTGAGGATTGCCCCAAGGCGAGACTTGGTTGCACTCGGGCCTCAGTCATGTCGTAGTTATCAATCAGCTCATTATAGTATTGATGAGATAGCAAGGCAGACGCATGGATCGCATCCTTGAGCCACGCATCCGATTCAGGCAACTCGTAAGACGGGAGCGATGGATTGGAAAGAGCCAAATCCATTATTTCGTCGTAGGCACAACATATACTCCACTCCATCGGTCGGTGAACTACCGACTCTTTTGTCGTTTGCCCAGTGTGGAGAGGCATCCATGGATCGGTGTAATAATGACTCAAAACGCCGATTGAGTACGATGCATCGCGATAACGACCAGCCGCTAGGTGCTCGAGCGCTTCGGAATACCATTTCAACGCGGCTTTAGCAGCACCTCCCCAAAAACCATCCTGAACGTGCAAAACGTGATTCTGAAAATCCTTAAAAGCCGAATCTGGATCTTTGGCCCCCCGGAGGTAGTCTGCAAAATGAGCCAGGAGCATGCGGCTGAGCTGCCGGCCCGAATCCGTTCGAACCTCTTCGAGGGCATCCATCGCAAAGTAGTGATGAACACTTTTGCAATGGGCTGCCCTCAGTACAGCAGTGAGTGCCCGCATGGATGCTTAGAACTTTTTCATCTCGCAGCTAAGTCCACCCGCCGCAGGAACGTACGCTTGGCGTGTGTAGTCCATCACCATCCGGTGACTGCTAAATCGCCACGCTAGGGTACTGATGCTACTCATCATCATCTTGATCCACTGACGTGGTAAACCGTCTGCGTCGCGATTGTAGAAAATGGGTACAACCTCTTCTTCAATCGTTTTGTATAGGTACTCCGAGTCGCGAGCGTCGGTGATGCGATCCTCCGAGTGGCTAGTGCCTTTACCGATCGCAAATCCGTTGGAGCCATTAAAGGCCTCTGCCCACCAACCGTCGAGAATGCTGCAGTTCAATCCGCCGTTGTAAACCACCTTCTGGCCGCTGGTACCAGATGCTTCGAGCGGTCGACGTGGGTTGTTCAGCCATACATCTACACCTTGGATCAAGTGACGACAAACGTTAATGTCATAGTCCTCGATGAAAACGACTCGACCGCCGAATCGAGAATCATGCCGCAGATTAGCGATTTCCTGAATGAATCGTTTGCCCGGCTCGTCTTTCGGGTGAGCTTTACCCGCAAAGATAACTTGGACGGGTCGCTCTTCACTGTCCAAAATTCGGCTGATACGATCCAGATCTTTGAATAGCAAGTTGGCTCGTTTGTAGGTCGCAAAACGTCGACCAAAGCCGATCGTCAAAATGTTAGGAGACAGAACGTTGCGAGCTGCCTCGACAACATCATCACTTTCACCACGGCGGCGGCATTGGCGGGAAACACGACGTCGTACGAAGGATAGTAGCAAATTCTTCAACGCATTGTGAGTTTCCCACAGCTCACCTGGATCGACCGCATGGATGTTCTGCCAAACATCCGCTTCGCCCATCTGGGATTTCCAGTTAGCAGGAAAATGTCGGTCGTAGAGCTGTTGCATTTGCCAGGCCAACCAGCTTTCGACGTGAACACCATTGGTGATGTGACCAATGGGAATATTTCTCTCTTCGCGATGGGGATATAGCGTGCTCCACATTCGCCGTGATATATGGCCGTGAAGTTGCGAAACAGCATTGGCACAACGCGAGAGCTTTAGACCAATGACCGTCATGCAAAACGGTTCGGAATGATTATCAGGATGTACTCGGCCCATCGCCATCAGTGCATCATGACTCATGTGGATGGAATCTCGCAGTGGTCCCAAGTGCTCCTCTATCAATGCGCCGTCAAATCGATCGTGTCCGGCTGGAACAGGAGTATGCGTCGTAAAGACCGTCATGTCGGCAACCTCGCGAGCCGCCTCATCAAAACTCAATCCATCATCCTCCATTCGTTCTCGGATGACTTCGAGCGGAGCAAACGCACTGTGCCCCTCGTTCAAGTGATAAACACCTGGCTGGATTCCCAACGCGCGCAATGCTTTGACCCCGCCAACACCAATCACCAGTTCCTGACGAATTCTGGTCCGCTCGTCGCCGCCGTACAAACGACTTGTCAGTTCGCGATCCTCTGGGCGATTGCCATCGACGTTGCAATCGAGCAAGAAAAGCGAAACGCGACCTACATTGACTTTCCACACCTTGGCCAGCAACCGGCCATTGCGTGTCTCAATGGATACCGTCAACGGAGTACCGTCAGCAAGAGTTGCCGGCACTAGAGGCAGATCCTCCACCTTGGTCTCAAAATACTCTTCCCTCTGGTAGCCGTCTTCCGACAAATGCTGCTTAAAGTATCCATGCGAATAATACAAACCGATGCCGACTAACGGCACACCCAATCCGCTCGCACTCTTGACGTGATCACCTGACAATACCCCCAAACCGCCCGAGTAAACAGGCAACGATTCATGCAGGCCAAATTCGGCAGAAAAATACGCGACGGGTTTTGCCCCCAAAACGCCAGCATTGGTCTGAGCCCACGTGTTCTGGGACTCAAGATACTCATGCAACCGACGGTACGCGTAGTTAACGCGACTGTGAAGGACCATCTCACCAGCCCGAATAGCTAGCCTTTCTGGAGTGAACTCGCGGAGCAAGGCGATCGGATTATGGTCCAGTTGACGCCATCGAATCGGATCTATGTCCCGAAAAAGGTTATTAACCTCAGGCTGCCAGCTCCACCACATATTCTTTGCCAGCGCCATACACTTTTCGTATAAAGCGTCTGCGTCGATTTCATTTGCGAAATTCGGAGCTGCTAGTTCCTGTCGTACCGTGTATTCGATCTGTGTCATTTGTGTTTCTTAGTTGACAAGTTGCGTTGATGGGTTTCCAAACCCTTCCAGTACAGCGACTTACGTCTTAACGACATAAACCACCCAATTGCTTGAACGGAATCGCGAATTCTTAAACTGCGCCACATTCGTGAGTGATGCACTTTACCACACTTTTAGCGAAATTGCTTGAAAACGAAAAGTCTGATCCTATGCACAACTGGGATATGGCAGTTTGGATAACAGAGGCGAAATGCGTAATATAAGAACGATTCGGTTTGTCCCAATATAGATAGCTGTACAGACGAAGACGTTCGGGCCGCGGTACCTTGAACATTTTTTTGCTGTAAGATCTCCGAAATCTTCTTCATGAAAACTATGTCAGATCCAAACAATTCATCTCCGAAAGCATGCCACTGTTGTGGATTGGTTCAGCTTGTACCAAAACACTCCGATGATTCTGTGTCCAATGATTTTGTAGCCGTATGCTCCCGTTGTGATACTCCGATCGCCTCCAGTGCATGCCGGGAATCAATGAGGGCCAAGGTATCAGCGTTCTCTATCGCGGCTCTTGCGCTCTATCCTTCTGCTATTCTTCTTCCCATCATGAAGATTGAACGGTTAGGACATCACCACGAAAGTAGTGTCCTAGGGGGTATCTGGGAATTGGTAACATCTGGGAACATATTTATCGCCGCCGTTATTTTTCTATTCTCGATTCTGTTCCCCCTCTTCAAGCTCATCGCGCTCGTTGAACTGACGTGGCTAGAGCTCTTTAGCCATCGCCATCGGGCGTTTACCTACCGCATGATGGAATGGGCAGGCAAATGGAGCATGATGGATGTCATGTTGATCGCGTTCCTGGTTATGTCGGTGAAACTATCAGGCCTGATCGAATTTCAGTTCGGCCTGGCGATCTTTTCTTTTTTCGCATGCGTCAGCTTCAGTTTGCTCGCGACCATCGCCTTTGATCCGCACGCTCTTTGGGAAACCAGCTAATTGTGTCTATGAACGATGAAATGAATTCGAGCGACTCGAAAACCCAACCCGTTTCGACTGCGAACCTAACGATCGATCAATCGCTGCCTCAGGCTCGCCTCGTCCCCCGTTCGCGCTCGAAACCGTCCGCATGGTGGCTGATCGCAATATTGGGAATCGGTGCTAGCATTGGTTCGTTTTTATATGCCTACAGAACCTCTGGAACCGAAATCGTTATCGAATTCTCCGAGGGTCATGGTATCAAACCGGAGGATCGACTGCGTCATCATGGAATCGATATCGGCGCTGTTACAAAAGTGGAGCTTACGCAGGATTTGTCCCGCGTCTTGGTCTCGGTTCGATTAAACTCTAATGCCAACGCAATCGCCCGCGAGGGTTCGCAATTCTGGATTGTTCGGCCAGCTCTTTCGTTTGATAACATATCCGGTTTGGACACGATCCTCGGAGCAAAATACCTGTCAGTAAGACCTGGCTCCCCA
>Ga0315899_10003121_pt1 | contig 18044 bp, 23 predicted proteins | sample LakEriMetagenome_2_FD_203518 | JGI IMG/M metagenome (GOLD analysis project Ga0315899, IMG submission 203518) | Freshwater fungal communities from buoy surface, Lake Erie, Ohio, United States - Buoy 4 MA112 | ecosystem: Environmental > Aquatic > Freshwater > Lake | place: USA: Lake Erie, Ohio... | reverse complement strand
AGGGCGGCGACGCGCCGTGGACGCGCGCGATGATCGAGGCCGCGCGCGCGCCCAAGGCGCCGCCGCTGCGCCGCATCGTCGTGGCGGTCGATCCGCCCGCCTCGTCCTCCGGCCGCGCCGACAAATGCGGTCTCGTGGCCGCCGGCCTCGACCATGATGGTTATCTCTACGTGCTGGAGGACGCCTCGCTGCCCTCCGCGCGGCCCGCCAAATGGGCGCGCGCCGCCGCCGCCTGCGCGCGCCGCCATGAGGCCGATTGCTTCGTGGCGGAAGTGAACCAGGGCGGCGAAATGGTCGCCGCCGTCATCGCGGAGGCCGACGCCGGCCTCGTGGTGAAACAGGTGCGCGCCACGCGCGGCAAATATCTGCGCGCCGCCCCGGTCGCCCAATTGTACGAACAAGGACGCGTGCGCCATGTCGGCGCCTTCCCCGCGCTGGAGGATGAGATGTGCGCGTTCGGCCCCGACGGATTGCCCGGACGCCGCAGCCCCGACCGGCTCGACGCGCTCGTCTGGGCGATCACCGCCCTCGCGCTCGCCCGCCGCGCGCCCGAGCCCCACGTGCGTCGCGTCTAGCGCCGCCCGTTCCCTTCGTCTTTCCTCGCAGACTGGATTTTCCCATGGCCTCCTTTCTCGCGCGTCTTCTGGGCGCGCAAACGCGCATGCCTGCGCCATCGGCTGATACGAAAGCGGCGCGCGGCGCGCTGTTCGCGCTTCATGCGTTGGGCCAGCCGCGCTGGACGCTACGCAGCGGCGCGGAGCTGATCCGCGAAGGCTATGAGCGCAGAGCCGTCGTCTATCGCTGCGTGCGCATGATCGCGGAGAACGCAGCCTCCATTCCCTGGCTCGTCTATGCGCGCGGCGAGGAGGCGCCCGACCATCCGCTCACGCGCCTTCTCGCGCGGCCCAACGCCAGCGAGGCCTGCCCGGTCTTTCTGGAGGGCCTGTTCACGGATCTCATGCTCTTCGGCGATTCCTACGTGCAGGCGGCCAGTCTCGAGGGCGCGGCGCGCGCGCTCTATCGCCTGCGGCCCGATCGCATGAGCGTGATCGCCGCAAGCAACGGCTGGCCGCGCGCCTATGAATATCGCGTAGGCGCTGACGTCGTGCGCTATTCGATGGAGGAGGGCGGGCAGACGCCGATCCTGCATCTGCGCTGTTTTCATCCGCTCGACGATCATTACGGCTTCGCGCCGCTCGCCGCCGCGCAAACCCCGCTCGACGTGCATAACGCCGCCGACGCCTGGAGCAAGGCGCTGCTCGACAATTCCGCGCGGCCGTCCGGCGCGCTCGTCTACGCAGGCTCCGCCGGCGCGCTCACCGAAGACCAGTTCGAACGGTTGAAGACGGAGCTGGATGAAAATTTCTCCGGCGCGCGCAACGCCGGCCGCCCGCTGCTGCTGGAAGGCGGCCTCGACTGGAAACCGCTGTCGCTCTCGCCGAAAGACATGGATTTCGCCCGCGCCAAACACGATTCGGCGCGCGAAATCGCGCTCGCCTTCGGCGTGCCGCCGCTTCTCCTCGGCCTGCCCGGCGACAACACCCACGCCAATTTTCAGGAGGCCAACCGCGCCTTCTGGCGCCAGACGATCATTCCGCTCGTGAAGCGCACGCAAAAAAGTTTTGAGGCCTGGCTCGCCGAGAGTTTCCCCGGCGCGCGGATCGAAGCCGATCTCGATGGGCTGGACGCGCTCGCGAGCGAACGCGAGACGGAATGGCGCCGCCTGGGCGCCGCGAGTTTCCTCAGCGACGACGAAAAGCGCGCCGCGCTCGGTTATGGCGCGCGCGACGGACAGGGCCAGCGGGCGCAACCCGGCGCCGCGCCGGCTGACGCGGGCGAGGGAGGGGCGCTTATAACGTCAAACGCGATTTCGGACGATCGCGCGGCGGAATGAAGCCGGCCTGCGCGACATTGATGCGACGCGCGCCGCCGAACGCGCGAAGGGCGGCGACGCGTAAGAAAACGCAGGAGAGGCCATGGGCGAGGTCGCGCAAACTTTCGTTGAGCGCGGCGATCTCGCCCATCTTGCGCTGCTGTTGTGGGCGAGCGGCGCGTCGGGCCTTCTGCTCTTCGCGCTGAGGGAGCTGGCCTGCGCCAATCGCCGGTTCGACGCTTTCGTGCGCGAACTGGCGCGATTCAACCGCAAACATGGAGGCGAGCCATGATCGGCTTGTTGACGCGCGCCGGCTCCCGCAGGCGCAAACGGCGCGCGCCGCGCGATCCGCAGGATGTGTTCCGCGCCTTCGTGCGCACGCTCGAAATTCTGCGCGTCCAGGCGCGCGGCGCGCAAGGCGGGGGGCGGCGGGCATGAAGGCGCTGGATAGCGGCGCGACGACGCGCCGAAAAGCTTATGGCGCCCATGCGGCCGCGCGCGCGCTCGAGACCAAGCGCGCGGGCCTGCGCCTCGACGGCCTCGACCGCGCCGGCGCGTTCGAAGGCTATGCGAGCCTCTTCGACGTGGTGGATCTGGGCGGCGACGTGGTGGCGCCCGGCGCCTTCGCCGCGAGCCTGCGCCGCACGGGAGCTGCCGGCGTGCGCATGCTCTGGCAACATGAGCAGGATGCGCCCATCGGCGTGTGGCTGTCGCTGGAGGAGGACGCGCGCGGATTGAAAGCGCGCGGGCGCCTGAATCTCGCGGTCGGGAGGGCGCGCGAAACGCTCGCGCTCTTGCGCGACGGCGCCGTCGACGGCCTGTCGATCGGCTATCGCACGCGCAAGGCGATCAAGGACGCCCGCAGCGGCGCGCGTCGGCTCGTCGAGCTTGATCTGGTGGAGATCTCGATCGTCACCTTTCCCATGTTGCCGCAGGCGCGCATCAGCGCGGTGAAGCGCTGCGAGGCGGCCGTCTGGCGCGCGCGCGCCGATGATTTCCAAAAACGGCTTTTGCGCCTCGCGCGCTGACTCCATTCCGCGCCGCGCGCCGCCGTCGCGCCCGCGCGCTTCCCCCCGACGGCGTTTCATGAAGGCGAGAAAACATGCACCAGGCGTTTCCCCAGATCGAAACCAAATCCGCCGGCGAGGATTTCGCCGCGCTCCACGAAGCCTTCGCGGCCTTCCGCGAAACCAATGACGAACGTCTTGCGCAGATCGAGCGGCGCATGGGCGCCGACGTCCTGACGCAGGAGAAGCTTGCGCGCATCGACCGCACGCTCGACGAAACCAAGCGGCGCCTCGACGCACAGGCGATGCAGGGCGCGCGCCCGCTGCTGGCGCGCGAGGAGCGCGACGTGGGCTTTTCCGTCCGCGAGCACAAGTCCGCCTTCCGCGCCTATATGCGCGCCGGCGAAAGCGCCGGTTTGAAGGCGATGGAGGAGAAGGCCATGTCGGCGACCTCCGGTCCCGACGGCGGCTTCCTCGTTCCGCAGCCTGCGGAGCGCGAAATCGTGCAGCGCCTCGCCGCATTGTCGCCGATCCGCGCCATTGCGAGCGTGCGCGAGATTTCCGGCGCCGCTTATCGCAAGGCCTATCCGATCGTGGCGGCCGCCGCCGGCTGGGTGGCGGAGAACGCCGCGCGTCCGCAAACCAATAGCCCCCAATTCGCCGACATGAATTTTCCGGCGATGGAGCTTTACGCCATGCCCTCCGCCACGCAGACTTTGCTCGATGACGGGGCTGTGGACGTCGAGCAATGGCTTGCCGAAGAGATCGACACGACCTTCGCCGAACAGGAGGGCGCGGCCTTTGTGAACGGCAATGGAACGGGACGGCCCATGGGCTTTCTCGCTTATCCCAAGACCGCGATGAACGCGCTGGGCCACGGGAAGATCGGCTATCTGCCCACCGGCGCCCCCGGCGCCCTGCCGGCCGCCAATCCGTCCGACATTCTCGTCGATCTCGTCTATTCGCTGCGCGCCGGCTATCGCCAGAATGCGCGTTTCGTGATGAACCGCAAGACGCAGGCCGCCATCCGCAAGCTCAAGTCGACCACGGGCGAATATTTGTGGCAGCCGCCGGCGGTGGCGGGCGGCGTCGCCTCGCTGATGAATTTTCCCATCGTCGAGGCGGAGGACATGCCCGACATCGCGGCCGACAGCTTTTCGCTGGCCTTCGGCGATTTCCGGCGCGGCTATCTCGTGGTGGACCGCCAGGGCGTGCGCGTGTTGCGCGATCCTTATTCCGCCAAGCCCTATGTGCTGTTCTACGTCACCAAGCGCGTGGGCGGCGGCGTGCAGGATTTCGACGCCATCCGTCTGCTGAAATTCGGCGCGGCGTAAGCGCGACGCGCTAGCGCCAGCCGGCCAGCGTGCGCGCGATCCAGTCCGCATGCGGCGCCAGGATCGTGGCTTGCGTCAGCGCGCCGCAGCGGCTCTTGCCGTCGCCCGCGCCGAAAGAGGCGAGCGCGAACACCCCGCCGTCGGCGCGCATCAGCGGGCCGCCGGAATCCCCAGTGCACACGCCAAGCCCCTTGCCCGCAGGGTCCTTCGCCCAAAGCAGGACGGAGGACAGTGGTTCGCGCGTCGCGACCGCGCCCGCGCGCAACAGGCCGGCGCTGCGCTCCTCGCCCTCGCGGGTGAGGCCGTAGCCCAGCGCGACGAAGGTCTCGCCGATTTTCGTCGCGCCGTCGCCCGCTAGGCGCGCCAGCGCGAATCCGGCGGGAAGCGGCGCCGACAGGCGCACCAACGCCAGGTCGATGGTGCGCACGCGGCGCTTTTCGGCGTCGGGCCGGAATTCGGGATGAAGCAGGATGTCGCGCGCCTCGATGATGCGCGCGGCGCCCGTGCGCGCGGCGTTGACGGCGACGGCGCGCGCGCCATGCACGCAATGGCCGGCGGTGAGCACCACGTCCGGCGCCAGCGCAACGCCGGTGCAGAAACCGCCGCCCTGCGGCTTGTTCATCAACACCATCACCGCCAGCGCCGCTTCGGCTTCGCTGGGCGCGCGGGTGGGGCCCACGAGCGCGGCCGCATCGCCGCTGAACGCGGCGCCGGCGAGCGCCAGCGCAGCCGCGAGGCCGCGCGCGAGCTTGCCCGCATGCTTGCCCGCATGCTTGCCCGCATGCTTGCCCGCATTCCTGCGCGCGCCGCCGGCGGCGTGCGTTTGAGAACGATTCATCTTGTCTCCGACACATTCAGACAGCGCGGGAGCGCCCATGATCCCCATACTCATCCAGCCGCCCGCCGTCGAGCCCGTCTCGCTGCCGGAGGCCAAGACCTGGCTGCGCGTGGACCATACGGCCGACGACGACTTGATCGTCGCGCTCATCGCCGCCGCCCGTCTCAGCGTAGAGGCCGCTGCGCGCAAGGCCCTGCTGGCGCAGACATGGCGGCTTGCGCTCGACGCCTGGCCCGGCTTCGACGTCCTCGTGCCTTTGGCGCCTCTGCGGCAGGTGAGCGCGGTGCGCGTCTATGGCGCCGACAATGCGGCGAGCGTGATCGCGCCTGCGACCTACGTCGTCGATCCCCCGTCCAATCGCGTGCGGTTCCTTTCGGCGCCGCGCGCGCCGGGCCGCCCCTTCAGCGGTTGCGAGATCGACGTGATCGTGGGCATGGCGAGCGCGCCCGATGGCGTGCCGCAGCCCTTGCGTCAGGCGGTGCGCATGCTCGCCGCCCGCTGGTACGAGCGGCGGGGCGACGCGGACGCCGACGCGCGTTTCGACTCCATGCCCGGCGAAATCGCCGCTCTGATCGCGCCCTTCCGCACCATGAGGCTCGCATGAAAGTCCCTGCGATCGCGCACATGAATCTGCGTCTGGCGCTGGAGGCGCCGGTTGAGACCATCGATCCCGTCGGCGGAATTCTGCGCGCCTGGCGATTGGTCGATCGCGTATGGGCGCGCGTGCGCCTGCTGGGCGGACAAGAGCGCGCGGCGGCCGCGGGCGAGGAAAGCGCGATGACCCATGAGATCACGCTGCGCTGGCGCGCGGACGTGACGGGCGCGATGCGCCTGCGCGATGGCGCGCGGGTGTTTGAGATTCTTTCGGCGGCGGATGCGCAGGGCGCCCGGCGCCATCTCGTCTGCCGCTGTCGCGAAATCGCCTGAAGGAGCGCGCCATGGCATCCGCCGATCTCGCCTTGCGCAAGGCGATCCGCAATCGCCTGCTGGGCGATTCCGCCCTCGTCGCGGCGCTGGGCGGCGCGCGCGTGCATGACGCGCCGCCGCGCGGGGCGCCCAAACCCTATGTCGCCTTCGCGCAAAGCCGCAGCCGCGACTGGAGCGCGCAAGGCGCGCCCGGGCGCGAACACGAGCTGACGCTTGACGTCTGGAGCGCGCAGGACGGCGTGCGCGAGGCGCTCGACATCGCCGAACGCGTGCGCGCCTTGCTCGACGACGCGGCCTTGCCGCTCGAGGGCTTCGCGCTCGCGCGGCTGGACGTGGGCGAAATTCTCGCCGCGCGCGAACTGGCGGCGCGTCTGTCGCGCGCGCGCATTCGTCTGCGCGCCTTCACTGAACCCTTGTGACCGGAGGATTGCATGGCCGCCCAGAAAGGCAAGGATCTGCTGCTGAAACTCGACGACGGAACAGGCGCCTTCGTCGCCGTCGCGGGCTTGCGCACCCAGCGCTTCGCGCTCAACGCCGACGCCGTCGACGTGACCAATCAGGACTCCGCGGGCCGATGGCGCGAATTGCTGGCCGGGGCAGGCGCGCGCCGCGCGAGCGTGGCGGGGTCCGGCGTCTTCAAGGACGTCGCTTCGGACATGATCGTGCGCCAGATTTTCTTCGACGGGGCGATCCGCAATTGGCAGATCGTCATTCCCGCCTTCGGCGTCGTGCAGGGGCCGTTTCAGATCTCCAGTCTCGATTACCGGGGCGAACATTCCGGCGAGGTGACGTTCGAGCTTGCGCTTGAATCCGCCGGCGCTCTCAGCTTCACGCCGGTGTGAGGACGTCGCCATGGTCAATCCACGACGCGGCGACGTCGAGGCGACGCTCGACGGACGCGCCCATGCCTTGCGCCTCACGCTGGGCGCGCTGGCGGAGCTGGAAGCCGCCTTCGGCGCGGAGGATCTCGTGGCGCTCGCCGCGCGGTTCGAAAGCGGGCGCCTCAGCGCGCGCGACATGTTGCGCGTGATCGGCGCCGGGCTGCGCGGCGCCGGCGCGCAGATCAGCGACGACGAGGTGGGCCGCATGCAGGTGGACGACGGCGTCGCCGGCGCCGCGCGGCTCGTCGCGCGCCTTCTCGCCGCCGCCTTCGGCGAGCAGGGCGAGGCGGCGCCGGCCGTGGACGCCGCCGCCCGCCCTTCGACGCCGCAACGCGGATGAGCGATCGTCGCGCCCGCGCGCCCTTTCCCTGGCGCGAGGCGATGGCGTTCGGCCTTGGCGCGTTGCGGCTTGCGCCTGACGATTTCTGGTCGATGACGCCTCGCGAATTGGCCGCGGCGGTCGAAGGCCTGCGCGGACTTGCGTCGCCTGATTGCGCGGATCTCGATCTGGCGGCGCTGATGCGCGCCTTCCCTGACGAAAGGACATGATCATGGCCGAAGAGTTCGACGCCGGCTTTGCGCAGCAGGATCTCGCGGCGATCCGCAGCGGGCTCGACGCGGTGGACATATCCGGCGAACGGGTGGCGCGCACGCTGGCGCGGGCTTTTTCCGGCGCCGTCGCTGGCGGCAAGTCGTTGGACGAAACCTTGCGCAGCGTGGCGCTGTCCTTCTCCAACATGGCGCTCGCCGCCGCGATGAAACCGCTGCAACAGGGCCTCGCCAATGCGCTGGCGTCCGTCGGCGGTTCGTTTTCAGGCGGCGGGGCTGCGCCCGTCACGCCTTTCGCGGACGGAGGAATCGTATCGCGCCCGACGTTTTTCGGCGCGGGCCAGGGATTGGGGCTGATGGGCGAGCGCGGCGCGGAGGCGATCATGCCGCTCGCGCGCGGCCCCGACGGGCGTTTGGGCGTGGCGGCCAATGGCGCAGCCTCGCGCGCGGCGCCGGTGCATGTGACGATCTCGACGCCGGACGCTGCGAGCTTCCAGCGCTCGCAGGCCCAGGTGATGGGCGCGCTCGCCCGGGCGGTGGCGCGGGGCCGGCGCGCGACGTGACGCTCAGCCCGCGATCAGCGCGGCGATTTCGTCCTTAAGCGCGAGGCGCTGCTTCTTCATCTGTTCGAGGCTGTCGTCGCTGATCGGCTCTTCCTCGATCTCGGCGCGATGAATCGCGCGGTTCACGTCGTGATAGCTGTCCGCGAGCTTGGCGAAATGGGCGTCGCTGGTCTTGAGCGCATGGATGCGCGCGCGCGCCTGCGGGAATTCCTCGTGCAATTCATGGGGCGTGTGGCTCATCGCGGCGTCCTTTCTTGGCTTTGCCTCGGTTCGTCGGTTTTTCAAAATGAGGCGAGCGTCAGCTTGCCGCTTTGCTCTGGATCAATCCCATGGCCTTTCATGAAGCCCTTTTTCCGCTCGACGTGGCGCGCGGCGCGCGCGGCGGGCCCGAACGCCGCACCGACGTCGTGCCGCTTGGCTCCGGGCGCGAGGAGCGCAATCAGCGATGGTCGCGCTCGCGCCGGCGCTGGGACGCGGGTTACGGCGTGAAATCTCTGGCCGCGCTCGCGCAGGTGGTCGAATTTTTCGAAGAGCGGCGCGGCAGATTGCACGGGTTCCGCTGGCGCGACCGGCTCGATTGCAAATCCTGCGCGCCTCATCTCGCGCCCGCCGCGCGCGACCAAACTTTGGGCGCGGGCGATGGCGCGCGGCGCGAGTTTCAATTGATCAAGCGCTATGGCGGCGCCTTCGCGCCCTATGTTCGGGAGATCAGCAAGCCGGTCGCCGGTTCCGTACGCATCGCGGTGGCCGGCGTCGAGGCGCCGGCGTCGCGTTTCGAGGTCGATCCCGCGAGCGGGCTCGTGCGGTTCGCGCAAGCCCATGCGCCTGCGGCCGGAGCCGCCGTGACCGCGGGCTTTCTCTTCGACACGCCTGCGCGTTTCGACGTCGATTATCTCGAAGTCGACCTGTCGGCCTTCGACGCCGGCGAGATTCCTTCCATCCCGCTCATCGAAATCATCTTGTGAGGAGGCGCCATGCGCGATCTGTCCGATAGCGTGCGCGCGTCGCTGACGCGCGGCGAAACGAGCCTGTGCACATGCTGGCGCATCGTCCGGCGCGACGGCGTGACGATGGGCTTCACCGATCACGACCGCGACCTGACGGTGGCGGGCGTTCTGCATGTCGCAGGCTCCGGTCTCGAAGGCGGGGCGTTCGAAACCACGCTCGGCCTGGCCGTGGGCGGCGCGGAGGCCTCCGGCGCGCTGAGCGCTGCCGCTCTCACCGAGGAGGATCTGGCGAATGGGCTTTACGACGGCGCGCAGGTGGAGATCCGCCGCGTCGATTGGAGCGCGCCGGATAACGCGGTTTTGATCGACGTCGCGGCGATCGGCGAAGTGAAGCGCGGCGCGCGCGCCTTCACCGCGGAGCTGCGCACGCTCGCCCATGAACTCGACCAGGAGCGCGGCCGACTTTATCGCGCGCAATGCGACGCCGATCTGGGCGATGCGCGCTGCGGCTTCGCCTTCAAGAGCGAGCCCTTCGTGATGGAGCGCTCGGCGCTGGAGAATTGCTCCGCCTATACGCTGCGCGTCGCGCTTGGCGACGAGGGCGCAGGTTGGCGCGAAGGCGGGCGCGTGGTGATCCTTTCCGGACGCGGCGCGGGTGCGAGCGCGGCCGTGCGCGCCCATCGCGTGGAGGGCGCGGTCCATGCGCTCACGCTTTGGACGCCGCTGGCGCGTTCGCCTGCTGCGGGCGATCGGCTGCGCGTCTATGCGGGCTGCGACAAGCGCTTTGAGACCTGTCGCGACAAGTTTTCGAACATGGCGAATTTCAGGGGTTTTCCGCACATGCCCGGCAATGATCACGTGATCGGCTATGGCCTGCGCGGCGCGGGCATGGACGGCGGGAGCCTGTTCAAATGAGCCCGCGTCGCAGCGAAATCGTCGCGCAGGCGCGGCTCTGGATCGGCACGCCCTATCTTCATCAGGCGTCTGCGCGCGGCGTGGGCTGCGATTGTCTTGGCCTGTTGCGAGGCGTCTGGCGCGAGGCCATCGGCCCCGAGCCGGAACGTTTCGCCCCCTATGCGCCTGATTGGGCCGAAACCACGCGCGAGGAACGGCTGGCGCAGGCGGGCCTGCGGCATTTCACGCCCGTGGCCGTGCAGGATGCGCAGCCGGGCGACGTGGCGCTGTTTCGCTGGCGCGCGGATTCGCCCGCCAAACATTGCGCCATTCTCTCGGCGCCTGACGCGATGATCCACGCGCATGAAGGCGCCTGCGTGTGCGAGACGACGCTCTCGCCCTGGTGGCGCCGTCGCATCGCCTACGTCTTTTCCTTTCCCGGCGCGGACGATGCATGAGCATGCGCGCCGCCTGAGTCTTGCTGCAAGGTTTCCACCATGGCGACGCTCGTTCTTCAAACCGTCGGCGCGCTCGCCGGCCAATTCATCGGCGGCCCGATCGGCGCGGCGCTCGGTCAGGCTGCGGGCGCGGCCGCCGGCGCGGCCATCGATCAGCGCCTGTTCGCGCCGAAGCCCCCGCATGTGCGAGGCCCGCGCCTCACGGCGCTGAACGGCGTCGCCTCCACCGAAGGCGCGCCCGTGCCGCGCGTCTATGGGCGCGCGCGGCTGGGCGGACAGATGATCTGGGCGACGCGGTTCGAGGAGAGCACCGTCTTTTCGGGCGGCGGCAAGGGCGGATCGAGTTCGCCCAAGCAGACGAGCTATTATTATTACGCCAATTTCGCCATCGGCCTGTGCGAAGGCCCCATCGCCGAAGTGCGCCGCATCTGGGCGGACGGGCGCGAACTTGACCAGACGCGATTCAACATCCGCGTCTATCGCGGCGATGAAACGCAGGCTCCGGATTCGCTCATTCTCGCCAAGGAGGGCGCGGCCGACGCTCCTTCCTATCGCGGCCTCGCCTATGTCGTGTTCGAACGCATGCCGCTTGAGGATTTCGGCAATCGCGTTCCCCAGCTCGCCTTCGAAACGATCCGTCCCCTGGCGGGATTGGGCGAGGCGATCCGCGCGCTTGACCTTGCGCCGGGCGATGGCGAATTCGCCTGCGCGCCGGCCGCGCGCTACGCCGTGGCCGCCGACGGGTCTTCGCGTCCTGTCAACCGACATATGCTGGTCGCGGAAAGCGACTGGACCGCCTCGCTCGATCAGGCGCAGACGTTATGCCCTGCGCTGGGCCGCGTCAGCCTGTCCGTCGCATGGTTCGGCGACGATCTGCGCGCGAACAAATGCAGCATCACGCCGCGCGTGGAGCGCAAGGACCGTTCGACGAGCGGCGAGACCTGGACCGTCGCGGATCTCACGCGCGAAAGCGCGCGCGCGGCGAGCCTGCGCGCGGGCGAGCCGGCCCATTGCGGAACGCCGTCTGACGCCAGCGTGCGCGCGGCCATCGCCGATTTGAACGCGCGCGGCCTGGCGGTCGCGTTCCATCCGCTGGTGGCGATGGACATTCCGGCGGGCAACGGGCTGACGGATCCATGGACGAGCACGACGACGCAGCCGGCTTATCCCTGGCGCGGACGCATCGTCTGCGATCCCGCGCCGGGACGTGCTGGCAGCGTGAACGGGTCGCCTGCGCTGCTGTCGCAAGTGAACGCGTTCTTCGGCTCCACGACGCCGGGCGCGAACGAATGGTCCTATCGCCGCTTCATCCTCCATTATGCGCGGCTATGTCGCGACGCGGGCGGCGTGGACGCGTTTCTGATCGGCTCCGAACTCGCAGGACTCACGCGCCTGCGCATCGGCGCCGGCTGGTTTCCCGTCGCAGAGGCGCTTGCGCGGCTCGCCGCCGATGCGAAATCCATTCTCGGCGCGCAAACGAAGGTCAGCTATCTCGCCCATTGGACCGAATATGGCGGACAGACCGACTCCGCCGGCGCCGACCTGTATTTTCCGCTCGACGGCGTGTGGGCCGCGCAGGCGATCGACGCCGTCGCCATCGCCTTCCGCCCGCCGCTCAGCGATTGGCGCGAAGGCGAATGCCGCGATGCGGCGCTCGCCGCCACGCCGGCCGACCGCGCCTATTTGCGCGCGCGCGTGGCGGGCGGAGAAGGATTCGACTGGGCCTATCCCACCCAAGGTGCGCGAGAGGCGCAGGAGCGCACGCCGCTGATCGACGCGATCTACGGGGTCGATTGGGCCTATCGCCCGAAGGATCTCGTGAGCTGGTGGTCGAATCCCCATGTGGCGCGGCGCGGCGGCGTGCTTGAGCCCGACCCCAGCGCCTGGAAGCCGCGCAGCAAGCCGGTCTGGCTCATGGGCGTGAGCTGCCCCGCCGTGGATCGCGGCGCGAATGCGCCGGATGCGGGGACCACGGGGCCGGTCGAAGACCGCGCGCCGCCGCCGTTCTCGCGCGGATTTCGCGACGATCTCATTCAGGCGCGCGCGGTGGAGGCGATCGTCTCGCGCTTCGATCCGCAGCGCGATGATTTCGTGCAGGAGCATAATCCGCTGTCGCCGCTCTATGGCGGGCGCATGGTGGATCCCGATCGGATCTATGTCGGCGCGTGGGACCTGCGGCCCTATCCCGCCTTCCCCTTGCGCGAGGACGCATGGCGCGACGCCGCGCGCTGGCGCACGGGGCCCTGGCTCAACGGCCGGCTTGAGAGCGCGCCGCTCGACGCCGTGTTGCGCGACCTGTGCGGACAGGCGGGGCTCGCCTGCGAGGCGCAGGTTCACGCCATGGTCGAAGGCTTCGTGCTGGAACGCATGATGTCGCCGCGCGCTGCGCTGGAGCAGCTCGTGGATTTCTTCGCGCTCGATGCGGTGGCGGCGGGCGGCCTCGTGCGCTTTTCGCCACGCGGCATGGGCGCCGTTCACGCGCTCACGCTCGACGACCTTGTGGAGCCGGAGGAGGGCGAGGCCTATGCGCTGACCCGCGGACAGGAGAGCGAGATTCCCTCCAGCCTGTCGATCTCCTTCTTTGACGGCGAGAAGGATTATGAGCCCGCCACCGCGCGTTCGCGACGGCTGGAGACGGGCTCGCGCCGGGAAGGCGCCATCGACGTCGCCATCGTGACGACGCGCGAAGAAGCGCAGCGGCGCTGCGACATCTGGCTTCAGGACGCCTGGCGGGCGCGCGAACAGGCGCATTTCGCGCTGCGGCCCGCGCTGCTGTCGCTGGAGATCGGCGACATGCTGCGCTTGCCGGACGCGCTGGGCGAGGGCGCCTATCGCATCGAGCGCATCCTCGACGGCGCTGTGCGTGAGATCGAGGCGCGCGCCATCGAGCCGCAGATCTTCGATCATCCGCCGCCGGCGGCCGCGCCGCGCCGCAGCATGTTGGGCGCGCGGCTTCCCGGCCCGCCTTTGGTCGCTTTCGTCGACCTCGCGCTCGCGCGCGGCGACGGCGCGCTGCAATATGTGGCCGCGCATGCCGATCCATGGCCGGGCGCGCTGGCGGTATGGCGGCGCGCCGGCGACGGCTTCGCCTTCGTGCGCACGCTCGATCAGGCGGCGCGCATCGGCGAGACGCTGGATGCGTTGGGCCCGGGCGTTGTCGGGCGCCTCGATCGGCTGAACGAAATCCGCGTTCAGCTCTATCGCGGAGGTTTCGCCTCGCAGGCGCCGGGGCAGGCTTTCGGCGCCAATCTGATCGCGGTGGAGGGCGAAGGCGGATGGGAGGCGCTCGCTTTCCTCGAAGCCGAGGCGGTGGAGCCGCATGTGTGGCGCCTGCGCGGTCTCGTGCGCGGCCTTGGCGGACAGGAGTCTCTTGCCGCGCGCATGACGCCGGCCGGCGCGCGCCTCGTCGCGCTTGATGCGGCGGTCGTTCCGCTCGTGACCGACGTGGCGGCGATCGGCGTCGAACAGACCTATCGCATCGGGCCTTATTCCGCAGGTCATGGTGACGCCAATGTGGTGGAGCGCGTCGCGCGGGCGCGCGACATCGCGCTGCGTCCCTATGCGCCCGCGCGGATGAGCGCGAAGCGGAGCGCGGCGGGCGTGACGATCTCCCTCGTTCGACGCACGCGCATCGACGGCGACGCCTGGTCGCTCGTCGAGGCGCCGCTGGGCGAAGAGACGGAGCGATACGAGATCGACGTGTTGCGGCTCGACGGCGGCTTTTTGCGCACGTTGAGCGCGACGCAGCCCTCCGCGCTCTATCCCGCCGCCGCGGAGAAGGCGGATTTCGGAAGCGCGCAATCCTTTCTGCGATTGCGCGCCTTTCAGCTCAGCGTCGCCGCCGGGCGCGGTTTCGCAGGCGAGGCGACGCTCGCCATCGATTGACGCATTCACGAAAGGACATGGCGATGCCCGACACGGCCAATCTTGCGCTGCCTTACATGGAGGCGGCGCAGGCGCAAAAACATGTGACACATAATGAGGCGCTCGCGCAGCTCGACGCCTGCGTTCAATTGTCCGTGCTGGCGCGCGGGCTCGCTGCGCCGCCGACCAACGCGCCGCGCGGGGCGCGCTATATCGTGGCGGGTTTCCCTTCCGGCGATTTCGTCGGCCATGCCGATGAAATCGCTTATCGCGACGAAGCGGGATGGCGCTTCGCCAAGCCGCAGGTCGGCTGGCTCGCCTGGGTGCAGGCCGACGATGCGCCTTTCATCTTTCACGACGGCATGTGGACGCGTTTCGACGTGAAAATCGCATCGCCCTCAACGCTGCGTCTGGCGGGCCTTGGCGCGCCTGTCGAAGTCGTGGCCGCGCGCGCTCTGGCGAGCGGCGACGAGGGCCGTGTCCTCAGCGTCAATTCCGCCAACGCCCTCACTTTGAGCGTGCCCGCGACCCTGCCCGCGGGCTTCTCCTGCGTCGTCGTGCAGCGGGGCGCGGGGCAGGTCTCTTTCGCAGCCGGCGCCGGCGTCACGCTCGGCCAGCCTGCGAACGCTTTCAAGACGGCGGGACGCTACGCGCGCGCCGATCTCGTCTGCCTGTCCGCGGGCGTCTTCGCCTTGTCGGGTTCGCTCGTCGCCTGAGCAGGGCGGCCCGTTCGTTCCATTTCATCGCAGAGCAGAAGAGGAGAAACATATGAGCAAGCCGCAAACGTCCGCCGCATCCGCCCCCGCAGCCAAACAAGCAAGCGCGCCTGTCGCCGCGCCCGCAAACACGCCAGCAAACGCGCCCGCAAGCGCGCCGGCAAGCGCGCCCGTCAATGCGCCCATTGACGCGCCCGCGCCCCTCGCGCGGGCCATGGCGCGCGATACGGACTCGACCGCCGAGGAAGCCGACGCGGCCCTTCTTGACGCGCACGAGGGCAAGCCCTTCTGGGCCTCGCAGACCGTCTGGTCCGGGCTTGCGGTGGTCGGCGCTTCCGCCGCGGGCGTCTGGCTCGCTTGGCGCGGGCGCGACATGGAAGGGCTCGCCGCCGCCATCACCGCGCTGCTGGCGGGCATGAACGCGATCGTCGGCCGATTCCGCGCCGAACTGCCGCTGCGCTGACGATGAGCCGGCTGACGCTGACCTTCGCGGCGCTCGCCTTCGCCGGCGGCCTCGCGCTGTCGGCGGCGGTCTGGATGCGCATGAGCCTGCGCGCGGAATATGCGCGCGGGGAAGAGCACGGCGCGCAAGCCGCGCGCGCGCTCGCATCCGACATGGCGGCGCAGGCCGTCGCCCGCGCGCAGACGGAGGCGGCCCGCACGCAGGCCGTCCTCGTCGCGCTCGAAGACGAACGCGACCTCATGCAGGAGCGCATCGATGCCCTGGAACATGCAGTCGCCCAAGCGGAGGCTTCCGGCGCTCTGCCTCGTGAGCCTGTTTGCCTTGAGCCTGGCCTCGTGCGCGCCCTTGACGCGATCCGTCGCCCCGACCTTCGCGCCCGCGCCGGCCCCTGACCTGCTGACGCGTCCCTGCGACGACGCCCAATGGCTTCCGCAACACGGACTCGCCGGGCCTGAAATCGCGCGCCTGTGGGCGCTCGACCGAATGGCGCTGGCGCGCTGCGCGGGGCGGCTGGCGGCGCTGGCCGATCACATACGCGGGCAGGAGCGGGCGGCGCAGGAGGCGGAGCCCTAGTCGTTCAGGCGCCGTTCATCCCTCCCGGCTAGGCTTGCCGCATGTTTCCCGCTTTCGCCCTGTCCGCCCTGTTCTATCTGTCGCTGCCGGCCTCCCCGCTCGCCGACGTTCTCGAGGCTGCGCCCGCCGCGCAGGCCGAGCGCGCCTGCCTGTCCGCAGCCGAAACCCGCGCCGCCGTCGCGCGCCACGGGCTGGCGGATCCCTTGGCGACCTTGCGCGCCGCCGCCCGCAAGGCGCAGGCGGAGCCTTTGCGCTCGCGCCTCTGTCGCGTGGGCGCCGGTTTCGTGTATGAGATGGCGCTGCTGCGGCGCGACGGCAAAGTGCTGCGCGTGAATGTGGACGCGGCGAACGGACAGCCGGTCGGCAAGCCCTGAGGGCAAGACGAACGGCGAGGCGGAGGCGGCGAAGTGCGCTTGCTCGTGGTCGAGGACGACAAGGACCTGAACCGGCAGCTCGTAGGCGCGCTGGAACAGGCCGGCTATGCGGTCGACAAGGCGTTCGACGGCGAGGAGGGCTGGTTCCTCGGCGACACCGAACCCTATGACGCCATCGTGCTCGACATCGGCCTGCCGAAGAAGGACGGATTGTCCGTGCTCGAGGAATGGCGCCGCGCGGGGCGCAAGACGCCGGTGCTCCTGCTCACCGCGCGCGACCGCTGGAGCGACAAGGTGCAGGGCTTCGACGCCGGCGCCGACGATTACGTCGCCAAACCTTTTCACATGGAGGAAGTGCTGGCGCGCCTGCGCGCGCTCGTGCGCCGCGCCGCGGGCCACGCTTCAAGCGAAATCGCTTGCGGGCCTGTGCGCCTCGACGCGCGCTCGGGTCGCGTGACGGTGGAGGGCGCCGCCGTGCGCCTCACCTCGCATGAATACCGCCTGCTCGCTTACATGATGCACCACGCCGGCCGCGTGGTGTCGCGCGCGGAGCTGATCGAACATCTCTACGATCAGGACTTCGACCGCGATTCGAACACGGTGGAGGTCTTCGTCGGGCGGCTGCGCAAGAAGCTCGGCGTGGACGTGATCCAGACGATCCGCGGGCTCGGCTATCTGCTCGCGCCGCCGGCGGCGCGCTGACATGAGCGGGCCGTTCCGCCTGCCGTCGGGCGGCGAACGCTCCATCGCGCAACGTCTGTTCATCTCCGCCGCCTTCTGGAGCGCGCTCGTCCTGCTCGTCGCCGGGCTCGCGCTCACCACGATCTATCGCGCCGCCGCGCAGCGCGCCTTCGACGAACGGCTGGAGGTCTATCTGCGCGCCATCGTCGCCGACGTCGCCATGGGGGACGAGGCGACGGGCCAGCTCGGCGAGCCGCAGTTCGAGCTGACGCGCTCGGGTTGGTATTGGCAAGTGGCGCGCGTGGACAGCGCCGTGGTGAAAACCTCCCGCTCGCTTTTCGCCGCGCGCTTGCCCTCGCTCGCAGAGGCGGGCGTCGCGCGCGATTCCACGGGATTGCGCAAGGGCGACGTGATCGGGCCCGACGAACGTCGCCTGCGCATGGTCGAGCGCGTCATCGACGTCGGCGCCGACGGGCAATGGATCGTCCAGGTCGCGGGCTCGGCGGATGAAGTGAGCGCGCAGACGCGCTGGTTCACGCTGGCGCTGTTCGTCTCCTTCCTCACGCTGGGCGTGGCGCTTGTGGGCGCGACGGCCTTGCAAGTGCGCTATGGCCTGCGTCCGCTGCGGCGCCTGCAGGATGAAGTGGCCGCCATCCGTCGCGGCGACAGCGACCGCATCGACGGCGCCTTTCCGCAAGATCTCGCGCCGCTGGCGGGCGAACTCAATCTGCTCATCGCCTCCAACCGCGAAGTGGTGGAGCGCGCGCGCACCCATGTGGGCAATCTCGCCCATGCGCTGAAAACGCCGCTCAGCGTCATCGCCAACGAAGCCGACGCGGACTCCTCCCCGCTGTCGCGCAAGGTGCGCGAGCAGACCGCGCTCATGCGCGATCAGGTGACCTATTATCTCGACCGCGCACGCGCGGCCGCCCGCTCCACCATGATCGGCTCCGCCGCCGATGTGGAGCCTGCGCTGCAGGGACTTCTGCGCACGTTCGAGAAGATCTACGCCGAACGCGGCGTCCTCTTCGATCTCGATTGCGCGCTCGGCCTGCGCTTTCGCGGCGAGCGGCAGGATTTTGAGGAAATGGTCGGCAATCTC
>Ga0315899_10003116_pt1 | contig 18068 bp, 15 predicted proteins | sample LakEriMetagenome_2_FD_203518 | JGI IMG/M metagenome (GOLD analysis project Ga0315899, IMG submission 203518) | Freshwater fungal communities from buoy surface, Lake Erie, Ohio, United States - Buoy 4 MA112 | ecosystem: Environmental > Aquatic > Freshwater > Lake | place: USA: Lake Erie, Ohio... | reverse complement strand
AAAGAAGAAGCCCTTAAGATTTATGAAGAAAGCATCAAAAGATTTAATAAACCTTTTGTAACTTCACATAAAATTACAAAATATTATAAGCCTGTATAAATAAGTTATTAGATTTAAAATATAAACTATATGAATAATATGTTAGAATATTTATCTTACATATTATTTTTTGGAATACTTATTATATTAATAATTTACGCTTATATAAGATTAAAATTTGGATTTTGGGCAATTCAACCGGTTTTCCATGTATATGATATTAGTTATATGTTTAAAGCGCCTGGTATTATTGATGATTCTCTCCCTCCCAAGAATAAATATACTAATTTCAAAGATATTGAAACAATAAATTATTCTGAACTCACATCAATACAAGTTCAAAGATTTGTAAACTTGATTAAGGCACATTATCTTCAAAATAAGGACAATATTTTCTCTCCCCACACCAATAATATAACTCCGTATTTTTATGGCCATAATGATAAATCGTTTGTTTCTTTTTATAATGAAGATAATCATATGATTGACTCAAAAAAAGGCACTATGATAACAGACAAAAAAGTAGTTGGTATTATGACTTCCAGACCAATTTATGTAGTTATAAATAATGGACATAAAGAAGCTAAGTTTCGAGCATATTATGTTGATTATTTATGTGTTGATACTTTAAACAGGAAAAAAGGAATTGCTCAACAATTAATACAAACACATCATTATAATCAAAGACGTATCAATAAAAACATAGTTGTTTCTCTCTTCAAGAGAGAAGATGAATTAACTGGAATTGTACCTTTATGCGTATATTCAACATATGGGTTTCCTGTTAAAACATGGACAAAACCATTTAATTTATCAGCAGAATATAGTTTGGTCGAAGTTAATGCTCAAAATTTTCATTTTTTATTTAGTTTTATAGAACAATATGCTAAAAAATTTGACATCGTAATTAATACTGAAGTTACAAATATTATTGAACTAATTAAGACCAAGAATATTTTTATTTATACAATAATTGTTGATGATGAAATTGTATGTGCTTATTTTTTTAGAAAATCTTGCGTTCAAGTTGAAAAAGGAATGGAGGTTCTAAGCTGCTTTGCTTCAATATCTAATACTAATGATGATATTTTTATTCAAGGATTTAAAATAAGTTTTTGGAAAATAGCAGCAGAAAACTATTTTGGATTTTGTGCTATTGAAGACATATCTGATAATAATATTATAATAAATAGTATTATATCAAAAACAAAACCCTTAATAGTAAGCCCAACAGCATATTTTTTTTATAATTTTGGTTACCCAACATTTAAATCAAATAAGGTTCTAATTGTTAATTAAATTATTTTTTATCATCACTATCACTATCACTCGCTTCTTCATCTGAACCACTATCGTTTTTAGTTTGACACTCTTCACAATATTTACCTAATTCAATATATCTTTTTCTTTGTTCTCTTCCAAGAGTTTTACACTTTCTTATCAATCTATTAGTCAAATTTAAATTTTTAACGTCATTCTTAAGCTCTTGAGGAGGTAAAAAGACTTGAGGTCCAGTTTCCATTAAAAATATTTGATTTTTTTTATTATAAAATAATACAGGATTTTCATCTTCATCCAATTCAATAATGCCGCATGTACAATAATCAATATGAACAACTTCTTCTCCTTTTTTACACCTAATATCTAATACATCAACATCATTTATATATTCTTCAAAAAAATCCTGGGCTTGCTCTCTGCTATCAAACATAAAAATTTTAGGAGGATTAATTGTTATTGATGTCAATCTCATTTTTGCTGATTCATCTTCATAAAATTGAAAATCATAACATCCCTCGTGCTTATTATGAATTATTAAACATTTTACCATTTTAAACTACATTATATCTAGAGATTGGTTTAAATAGTTTACAAATATTTATTTATTTTAAATATAAAAATAAATAAACAAATAAAGTTTTTTAATTTATCTAACATATTTTCCAGCTTTAACAAAAGTGTCAGCAATAAAGATAATAAAAATTCCTAAGAATGAATATAATACAACTTCTTCAGTTACATTATTAGTTCTCTCGTCTTGTTGATCTTCTAATAAAGTTATCATGTAATTTAACTTTTGTAATAAAACATCTTGTGAGGCAAATTCTTGAACAACTGGTTGACTATAATTAGCTGTAGTATAGTAAGGTTTATTAACTGGATTTTTTTGTTGTGTATATCCAGGAATAACGCGTTTATAATATTCTTCATTACTTTTATTGTCACCATAAATGCTGTAATCATTTAAATCTAAGTCATCACTACCTTCATAATTTGGTTGAGGAGCTCTTCCTAATGTTCTAAACATTACATCATTTTTAGAAGACATATTCATCATTGGTTCATTAAGAGATTTTGTTTTATTAACACCAGCTGATTCAGCAGGTGGAGGTGGATTAAACACGTCTTTATCATCATCATCATTATCTAAATTACTATGAATTTTTTCTAAAACTGAGTTAACTTTATTGGTATCAAAATTTTCTTTAGGATATTTTTTGTATGTTTTACTATGTGTTCGACGTTTTTGATTTATTAGATTATCGGAATTATTTGTATTTAATTCAGTATTATCATCAAATGGAGCTGCAAACATTGCTAAAGACATTCTTATTAAAAATTTAGATAATAATTTGTAAAACAGACTGAAATTAAATTTTTAAAAATAAATTATATAAGAATATTTATATATATGGACTTTAATCTTGTTAGTAAAAATAATGTAGGAGCAGTTGCTACCTTATTCCTTGTAATTCTATTAAGTCAAGCTAGATTCTTTGACTTTTTGATAGATACTGCTTTAGGACGTGCTATTCTTATTCTATTTATTTTAGGAATAAGTTACACAAATAAAATTTTAGGTGTAGTTGCAGTTTTGTTTATTATTATTGCATTTAATAATAGTGACATTGGATATTTGGAAGGATTTACTGATTCTCCTAATACTAATCAAAAAAAAGATGATGATGTAAAGGAAAAAGTTGATGAAAAAGTTGAGGAAAAAAAATCTGAAAGCAAAGGTATTGAGGGATTTAATATTACTGAGAAAGAGCAACAAATGTTAAGGGGTAAACGTTCTAACGAAGTGCCTGTATATCCTAATGCTCGCAATCAAGATGATGATGTAGAGCCAAGTGACAAATCTGTCTTTGTTGGTAATTATTCATCTGTATAAAACTTTTATAGCGTATAATTATATATGAAAAATTTAATATATAATTGTTTTTTATTCTTAATTGTTTTTATTTTTGCTTATATTAATTCACTACATACGGTTGAGAGTTTTACACCTAAAATTAAAGAAATGTATAGACCATATGTTAGAAATGCTCGTATAATTGGAGAAGGATTTTATAACAAATCTACTTCAGATATTTCAAATCTTTTTAGAAAATTTGGAATAATGTAAAAATATAATAATAGTATATTTTAGTATAATGAATTCTGTTCAACCTAATCAAACTCAATTAAATAAACCAATAGATATTCCAAATACACAATTAGGCGGTAAAACTACTATATTTACTCCTTTATTTAATGGATTAAGTTATGTGAATCATCATGTTATGTATTTAAATAATAGTAAATTTTTTGCTGGTGTAATAATGATACTTCTCAATATTGGTTCTAAATTCATAACAATACAATTTAGTAAATCAACTGAAGAGTACATGAAATATACTGTAACTAAACAGCTTTTGGTTTTTGCTATGGCATGGATGGGTACACGTGACATTTATACCGCGCTTGGTTTAACCGCTGTATTTACTATATTGTCTGATTACTTATTTAATGAAGAAAGTTCTTTATGTATGGTTCCTCATAAATACAGAGTTCTTCATAAATTAGTTGATACTAATGAAGATGGTGTTGTAACAGAACCAGAATTAGCTGCTGCTATGGCTGTTATGGAAAAAGCACGAAGAGAGAAACAAAGAAAGGAACAAAAGGAAGCATTTAAAAAATTTGATTTTGAAAAATTTAATTTTGATAAATAAATAATAATAAAATTAATAATTATTATTTATTCTTTTGCCATATCTTGTATAATTCTTAATAATTTTTGTTGACCTTCTTTCGTTTTCATATCTAGTTTCTCTCTTTTTATTATTTCTTCCATTATTTTCTCTTGATTTTTTGTAAATCCCAATTTTTTTGTTTTTGAATGAGGTGAAGTTTTTTTTGCTGTTTTTGCTTTTTTTATTTGTTCCTTCATTTTTTGACGCTCAATATACAAAGGATGTTTTTCACGTTCTTCTTGATATTTTTGTTTTTCTTTTGCTACTAATTCATGTAAATGACCTTTTTCAATTATTGTTAAATCTTTTATATCTTCCTCTCTAATATCTTCTGGAGAATCAAAAACTGGCTCTGATATACGTCCATCTCTCTTATATTCTTCATAATTTTGTAATATTCTCTTTTTATAATATAATTGTCTTAGATCTTTATTTTTTTTTCTCATATCTCTTTGTTCATCTTTACTTTTGCCAAGTGTTTCTTTTTTATATTCCTTCATGACAGATTTTAATTCTTTTTTATAGTCAAAAGTTGGGTCTGAAACAATTTTCATTTCTAAACCAATCAACAAATCTGTCACTTCATTTATTCTATATATTTTTAAAGCATTCGTCATATAATTTTGTCTGCCTACTAAGTCAATAAGTCTTATTCTTGGTTTAAAAAATATTTCTAAATATCTATCTACATTTTGATATATATATCCAGCATAACCTCTAATAACACTTCTTAAATAATTAGGACCTGATTCTTTTGTTGTTAAATAATTATAAACATTATTTAATATCTCATTGCTTGTTAAATGTGGATTTTTTAAATTTAATTCAGCAAAAAATAATCCCCAAGCAGCACAATACCCAGCTGGTTCAAGTTTTCCTACTCTTTTTAATTTACTTGTTCCTTCTATATCTTGTAAACCTTGTATATATGGACATACTTCAGATGACTCAACATATTTTGCTGTATGTAATCCATTTCTTTTAAGATATACATTGAGAATATTTACAAAATATAACATTACCTTTTTGGAACTATCTTGAAGTTTTTCATTTCCTTTATATTCACCACCGTGTGGTTCAAAATGTTCTACTTCATTATTTTCTACTTTATAAACTAACATATTATAATGAGCACCCATGCCTCTTATATAAGTTAATGGAATCATAATCATATTTTCACCTCTATTCACACAATCTGCTATTGTTTTTCCAATTTCATTAAATTGTTCGTGTAATTCTTTTTCTTCTTCTTTTGTATATTTTACTTTTAATGGAATTTGTAACCCGATAGATCTCTTTGTTCCCTTTGGAATACATTTTGATTTATATTTATTCATTAAATGTAAATAAAATATATGTTCTATCAGAGTTGAACCTTCAAATGCCCAAATCGTTTTACCATCATCTTCAAGTTTATCTAAATATTTTGCTATACTTGGTTTTACTTTTAATGGTTCTGGTAATATTAATTTTTCTTCTTGTGTTGACATATATAATATTATAATATATTTATTTAATAATATTAGTATAATTTTACAGTTTTGTTATGCTTTCCACCTCTAACATATTTTCTTGTATTATTTTGTGGAGCTAATATTTGTGTTTTATTTGATTCTTGTTTATTATAAACTGGAGGTATTACGTATGGTTTACCAGTTAATTCAGACCACGATTTTCTAATTGAATTCCATTTACTATTACATTTTGCGTTTGTCAACTCTGATGGAGATAAACTTGTACCAGGTCTAAGTTCCATATCAATTGTTATTGTATAAGCTAATTGTGAATTATCTCTATCTTTTTTCTCCATTGTGTGTGCCATATTATATTGTGGATTATAATACATTGGTCTATAATATGGATTATATATTGGGGGCGCACCTCCATGATAATCTGGGTCTTGAGAATCCCCTCCAGAAGATTTTAATATTTTATATTTTTTATCTACTTTCGTAAGAGATGGTTGTGAAGGAATTTTTAAGTAACTATTTGGAAAATACATTTTAAAAAGTGGGAAAAACACATTACTATAATATGATTTATTGTATAAAATATTATTTATGATATCCTGAATTGAAAACATAATTTCTTTTTTAAATGTAAAATATACTTTATCTTCACGACTTAAAAGATTACAAAAATAACTGCCATAAATTGTAAATAATATATATATAGGTGGTAACTCAGATATGTTATCGTTTCTATCAAAAATTATTTTTGATTTTTTAACAGATGTTGTTTGATTAAATGTTATTAATTCATAATGATTTTGATTATAATATATAAATAAATATTTGTTCCAGGTGTTAAAATCAGAAGAAAAATTCGCATATGGAATTCGTAAGGTTGATTTTCCTTTTGGTGTTTTTATACTTTCTAAAGGAATTACATTTAGTTGCAGTTCCGAGCACAACGCGTAAATTACTATTTCGTTTGCCCAAAATTCATTACTTAAAATATATCTTTGAATTTGATTTTTTTCTAATACCTTAAATGGACTATTATATTCATCAACGTCAATTGGAACTCCTTCAACATTTTTTACAAGAAAATTATTACGACTATTAAAAATATCATTTGCTATTCTTACGTAGGCATCAGGTGTTATTTCATCTGATTCTCCTGATTCTCTTAATGCCAATTTTATTGCGTTTATCTGTTGAACAAATAAATTATTCAATTCTTCGGCATCTAAAGGTGCTACATTAAGTAAATAACTATCTAATTCTGACCATTCTTGTAAATACTTAACAACCAAACTTCTCAAATATAATTGTGTAAATAAATTAACACCTGTTCCATATCTTCCACTAATTATTCTATTTTCTTGGTTATAATAATTATGATAGTTTATTGCGTCAGAAACTGCTATAAAAAAGCAATTTCCTTGTCCACTATTTTGAATTGTTTTAATTTCTCCTACATTTTTATTATAAACTTGTTTATTTAATTCATTTATATCAGATACAGTTATTCTTGTAGATTCATTTAATGATTGTTGTATAGCCATTTTTGTGTTTTCAGAGCTAGCAGAATATATCATATTTATTAAAGTAAAAAATCTTTCCTCCTTGAAAAAGGTTCTTAAAGCTGTTGTTGTTCTAGCTGACATTAGCATTTTTGTTACAGGTTCAACTACATTTGGATATTTTTTATTTGTTTCTAAAATATCCTTATCTATATCTGAATTTGTTATTAAATTTATTGGTTTTTTATATTCATCATCATCATTTTTAACATTTAATGTTGTAGTTTTAGGAGGTGATGGTGGTTTAGGTGGAACAATTTTATAAGAGGATGATGTTGTTGTAGTTCTTGGGGGTTTGGGCGGCGGAAGAACACCAGACGCAGTTGATGTTTTAGTAGCAGATGTCGTAACAATATTATTTTTAGAACCTGTATAATTTGCTCCGTAAATTAGTGTTGGAGGCAATGTTTGTAATTGATTTTCTCCACTAATAATTTCATCTTTAACGACAGTTTGATATAAATCTGGATCTAAAATTTTGCTAGTATCTATTTGAGATTTTTTAGTCTTGGTATCAACTTTCCAATCACCTTTAGACCATTGAAAATCAGCTATAGCATAAGGTTTTTTATTAATATATAAAACACTATTTTCTGGAAAAATCGTATCTAATGTAACTTTAATATTATTATCAACAAAACCATTTCGTGTTGCTTGTAGTAATGATTTAGCAGGAGTTTCATTTGTAAAATTTATTAATGAATCAAATAACCCTCTGTTAAAAAATTGTTTTTTTCTTAAGTTCTCTGGCACCTTATCAACTGTAGAATTACTTAATTTAACTAATGGATTAAACTTTACTGTTTTATCGTCTCTACTAATGTCTGGAATGGTCATTTCTGGTTTATATTCTATCTTTTGATATCCAGGAAGACTTGTTCTGATTATTATATTTAATTGATTAGGAATTATTTTATTATCAACAGTAGACATACTTATAATATTAATATATTATTATAGATTACTTTAAAATAAAATTGATTTTTAATTTGAAATACTAAATATTATCAAATTAAAATAAACAATGTCGTTTCTAATGCTTCAAATTGATAATTTAATTGAAGGAACCGTTATTAAACGTCCTTCAAAGTATATTAAAACACCATATGTTGCTGATATTATTCCGTTTAATAGTGAAACATCTATTTTAGGTCATACAGCATCACTTGGGTGCTGTGGATTAGCTGATGTTGGTGCCACTATATTAATGGCTCCAGTTCCTAAAACAAAGAAACATGATGATAAATTACACTGTGAATATAGAGTATATCTATCTGTAATTAAAGAGAGAAATAATGAGATTGTTGTAGGAATACATCCAAAGCTCGCCGAGGAACTTGTTGAATCGGCTATTAAAAATAATTTACTAAATATACTACAAAATGTGCAAACTTATAAGAGAGAGACTACAATTTATGTAGAAGGAAAGGTTGATTCTCGTTTTGATTTTACAGGTATTGATTCTAATGGTATTCCTTTTATTATGGAAGTTAAAAATGTTCCACTTGCTGATTATGAAGATATAACTGCTAAGGATAGAAAAAATAAATGTTACGATAGTAGGTCTCTAGACTCTAAGGTTGCTTATTTTCCTGACGGGTACAGAAAAAAAAGCACTGACACTGTTAGTCCTCGCGCCTTAAAACATATTAAGGAGCTTACCTTAATCAAAAGTGAATCTAAAACTCGTTGTATAATGTGTTATGTTATACAACGCACTGATGTTAGCAGTTTTCAACCATCTATTATCGACACAGAATATAGGGAGGCGTTTTTCAAATCCATGGATGCTGGTGTTGAAATAATAACTTTAGTTGTTAACTGGACAAAAGAAGGAAAGGCTTATTTTGTTAAGGACAATTTAAAAATAAATATGTAAATGTTTAGATATAAATATTAAATTCTAAATATAATGTATTATGCCACCAAAAGTCAAAACTGCAAGACAAACAGTAGAATCTATTCCAGAGGAAGAAACAGTTTCTTCTGTTTTTTCTGATAAACCTGGCAAAAATACAAAAGGAAGAAAAACCTCACCTAAATCAAATATGGCTACAGTAGGTTCGGAATCTATTCCAGAAGAAGAAACTGTTTCTTCTGTTTCTTCTGTTTCTTCTGATAACCCTGTAAAAGGAAGAAAACAATCACCTAAATCAGATAAAGCTACAGTAGGTTCAGAATATAGTTCAAGGTTATCAGCCTCTGATAGTTCTTCTGAGGTTGGTTCTTCTATAGAAAGCATTTCTGGTATTTCTCCAAGATCAGTTGGAGATCCTGATAGTGAAGAAATAGAACAATGGGAAAATTTAAACATTTTAACTCCTTATAACAAAAGTCAAGATAAATTTCAAGATATGCTTGCCAGCTTAACTCGCTCTGACGCGCATCATGATTTAAAAAAAGTATTTAACGAAACAGCATACAAAGAAACTGGAATTAAAAGAGCATTCGATGATGGTATTCCAAAACCAGCGATAACATCTTATCATGAAGGAGACGCGTTTGCTGCTGTTATAAGGAGTGCGTCTGATTCACAAGGAACGTCAATTGATATTAATGGTAATGAAGATAAATTATTAGAAGCTCTTTTAGCTGTTCCTAATTGTACAGATGGTTATACTGGTTATAGTGTATTTAACGTTGGTGTCCCTGACATGAATCTTTTTAAATATAAGGTCGTTAAATTTATTACACAATGTAGTAATAATGCTGAATTTAAAAACCCGAAAGAAAATTTAGTTAATTTATCTTGTAAATCAGATTTTGGTAAGCGTTTTGTTGAAAATACTAAACTTGGCGAAGACAATAATGAAGCAGCTATAATAGTAGATTTTGGTCAACATCATTTTATGGAAAATTTAACTTTGGGAGAAGAATCTCAATTTCAACTTCATTATTTAATGACTCCTGAAGTTGTTAATGACCCTGCTGGAAAACCCAATGTAAATAATAAAGCTCTTTTTGGAGCTAAAAGAACAGGTGTAAAACTCATCTCTTATGTTGAAGAAACTGAAAACACAACTGCTTACACAAAATTCGACGAAAGAGATCCAAGTCCAGCAAATAATTTTTTTTCTAAATACGACTTTACATTATCTCCTATACAAAAAATAGTTACTGGCCAAAAAGCAGAAAAATTAATAACAACACTTGATATTAAATATGATGTACCAAAAGGGTTACCTTTAACCGATTCAATAATAGATAGTAAAGATGAAAATAGTATAAAAAATGTGTTGGCATATTTAAAAAGATTAATGGAAGAAGTAAAGGTTAGTGTAGATAACGCAATAACATTTAATTTTAATACTAAAATTCAACAAAAAAGAGGAGGTGATTGGTTTCAAGCTTTATCATGTATTGACGCAAGAAATCGCTTAATTACCCAAATTTTACCAACTCCAGCATCTAAACCAATTAAATTATCTCAAACATGTCCTGTTTATTTGGTTACCCACGATAGAATTGCTGTTACATATGCTCTTTTAAACGGTGTTAATGTTATTTATTTAGATTATTATGGTCGCGTTTTTGTTTTTAAGAATTCAAGCGATAAAACTCTTAAAGGCTCAGGAAAATCTATGGAAAATATATTATTTGACGGTATTAAAGAAAAATGGTTCTCAAATAAGCAAGGTCATAATGAATTTTTACGAATAATTGACACTGCTAAAAAGTATTCTAAAGATAGAAATACATATTTAAATGTAGGTCGTGGAACTGAAGCAACAGGTGGAAAGGGTAAAATTAATGATTTTTATATTATTTGTGATACTATTAGAGACGCATTTCAATCTTTTAATTTCTCAAGTAAATTTCCTATTATTGATTTTCAAACATTATGTAAAAATAATTTACAAAAATTATTTACTGCTGCTGTAGAGCTTACATTTATTAAAATAAATCTTATTAATATTGATAGGGATATTTCAATAGTTGAATCTGGAAAAGTTTTATTTGAAGGTGAATATAACGACGACATTAAAATAGAAGTAGCTAATTTTACCACAACATTAAATAATATTAAGAGTATTCAGGATAAATTTGGTGTTATACCAAAAGAAAGTGATTTTTTAATTGCATTTAATAATTGGGTTACTGGAAATATTAGTAAGTTGGATGTGTATAAGTGCGCTAAAAAGGTATTAGGAGATTTTAATAGTAACGAAGAAAGTGAATTTTTTGACTTTAATAGAATAATTACATTTTTTTCCAAAAACCATACAGAAGAAAGAAAAACTGACACTAATATATTCTTACCATTTATACAAGACATTGAATTTGCTGATAGAAAGACAACGTGTAAAAACAAAATGCTGACAGTTTTATCAGTTTTAGTTCCTAAAATAGAACAATATATAGGTTTGGTAAAAACAAATACAACAGGTCGCAGTTCAAGAACTACAAAAATACATCCAAATGAACTTTACTATAACAGTTTATCCAATCTGATATATGAATCTTATATATTTATTGACAATACTGTACCTCCTGCTCCTAGCGAAAGCTCGTCAGCAAGAGAAATTGAAGTAAAAAGGGTTCAAGACTTAATTGAAGTTTCAAAATCTACTGATAATATACTTTTAAAAAGTGATAAGGATGAGCTTGATTTAATGAATGGAGCGGGGAAAAACAGTAACTACAGTGGAAATACTGAAGATTCTGTTGATGTAGATGACGAATCCGAATCTGAATCTAAGGTTTATAATGTAAAATGTATTGTTAAAGGTGATTCAATTAGTTGTAATGGAACAGCAGAAGGAGTTGTGGTAAAAGGAACTATAGAGGAAGAAAAAAAAGGAGGAGGTTATATTGATTCTTATGCTTTTCCAACAAAAATAGGAGCACCAATTAAAACAGAGTCAGTTATTTGCGATATTAGTCTCAAACAAATCAATTGGCCTTTATTAACATGTAATTTAATTGAAAAAACTGACGTTAAATCACTAATGAGATTTTCTCAACAAATTAGATCTTATATTACTGGTTTAGATAAACCTGAAAATACTGAGTTATTTAACTTAATTCAATCTAAAATTCAAGCTAACGGTGATTCTTCTCTTGCAAGCGAATTACAAAACACAACCACTAGTTCTGCTGTTAGTGATTTAAAATCTCTTGCTGATGGATTACAAAAAATAGGTGGAAGAAAAGGCGGAGCTAATGGAGAAAGTTACGAATTGCCAACTGTTAGTAAAGATTTAATGACTGATTTTAAACTCGGATTTCACCCATTAACTCCCATTTACGCGTTGTTAACTTCATATTACAATTTAATAGGCGAAAAATCACAATCTGATCCATTCTTTTACAGTTATTTCACTTATGTAAATATTCTTGAAAAAATGAAGAAGGTCCTTGAAGAAAATTACCTAAGCAATACTATTAATTCACCTAAAACTGCTTCTGCTTATATGATTGGGTTTGGATTGTATTTTATGATGTTTGCTTCTCATACCAGTTTGCTTCAAAATAATGAAATTTTAAGTGTTATTCAAATGTCTCAAAAAGAATATTCTGATTTTTCACTTAAAAACGATGGTTTGGCTTCTTTTTTTTCAGGTGCGATTCATCAAACCCCTCAAGATGAGTTAATTGGTATGGTTTTAATAAACAACGAGTTATTTAATAATTTCATCAATAATGAAGTTAATATTAAACAGATTTTAGAACAAGGTACTTCTGTTGTTAACTTACCAACTTACGATGTTCTTCAAGATAGAATGTTTAAATTGATGGGGGAAATTGTTGTCAAGGTGAATGCTGATAGAGGAACACCTATCACATCTTCTCCTACAGCGTCAGGAATTCCAGGAATAACTTCAGATGAACGCGCTAAACGGGCTGCTTTAAGTCAACAAAGGTACGAAGAAAATGTTGCTAAAGGTTTAATTAAACCAACAAGAGAAACTGGAGTTGTAAGAGGTAAAGAGTTTTTTACATATAGTGAAGGTGATAAAGCAAATATGGTAACTTCTACAACCTCGAGTCAAGGAACAAGATCACTCGGTGGTAAAAATAGAAAGAGAAAGATTACCAGAAAACACCGTAATAAAATATATAAGAACAAAACTATAAAACGCTCTAAGAAAAATAAAAGAACTATAAAACATAGAAGGCGTTAAAAATCACAAATTATTTTTTGACTATTTGGGTCTGTATTTTCCATTATAGTTTCCAAAGTTTTTACATTATTTGATGCCATTGTATCATTTGTTAAAAACATAATTAAATCTAAAACTACTTTAATTTTTTCAGTTGTCCATTGCGTGTTTAATGAATCAATTAATTCTTTTGTATAAAGACTTGTAAGTGAGTCTTTGTAAAAAATCGAATCATTATACTTTTGTTCTACATAATTTGTTATTATAGCATAATAATAATTTAAACATAATGTAATAATTGAACATGATTTATAAGTTTCCATTAGTTTTTTTAAACCATTCTGAGCACAAACAAATAAATTTTTAATTCTTGGATATTTTTGAATATTTTCTTTTGATAAAAATGTATTACAAGCTATTTGAATAGGATTATACATATATTGTAAGTCACTTTTGTTAGTATTATAAAACATACGTGCTATTGATTGAAATATTCCTGGTTCTTGAAGATAAATAATATTATATTGAATTAATATTTTTGTTCCAACAGGTTTATTTCCAATAATTGCCAATTTTATTATAGTAGATAATGGGTCTAATAAAAAAAGTTTTATATTCACATTAGGATTATTATCAGGCAGGCTCGAAGGATCCATTAATATAAGTATTGTATAAAATATTTATATTATTATTTACAAAGCAATTTATTTTTTATTTTTTCTTGTTTTTCTTTTATTTTTTTTTAAACTTTTGGTTTTTCTTTTATTTCTCTTTCCTCCCATTTTTCTTGATGATGAGTATCGTTTATCAATTATACTTTTTAATTCAGCATAGTTAGTTTTATGTTCTTTAAAGTAATAAAAAATTAAAAACATTATTTCTATTATTTCATCTCTATCATAAGTAAAATTATCTGTTTCAGACAAACTATTTATATATGGTAGCATTGATTTATATATTATATATTGTTCATCTGTTACAGGTTTAATTATTGATACTGATCTATAATCTAAATCATCCATTGCTTCTTCATAATCATCATATTTTTCTATATTTTTTTCTATTTTATTTTTAATATCTGTAAATTTAATTCTATCATTACTACCAAAAGATTTTACAAAATCTTTTATATCTTTATAATCATGTATTAATATATTATTTTCACTCAAAAAATTATCAGAATATTCTTTTAAATTTATATTCGGTCTAACACATGGTATGGGTTTACATTGCGAAGTTTTGCAACTAATAGGATCGCAAACTTCAAGAATTAATGGTTTTACATATTCGGCATATAAACTTTGGCCTAATGGACCTACGTTTTGTCCACTCCATTTATGTTTAATAAATGAATATGCATGTAATCCAAATTTATTCCAATTTGTTAATAAATTAGCATATTCAAACTGTACCCATGTATCCCCATAAAAATAATTGATAGGACTTGTACCTATTAATAAATCAAATACGCTATTTGATTGATTTTTATTACACATACCATTATCATCACAATTATACAAAACACCATTACCTATTCTGTATTGTTTATCTTTATATAAACTATCATGTGATGATTCTGATAAAAATTTTTTTGTGTTACATATTCTTGAACTTTCGCATTTAAATCTATTATAAAAGAATCCTTTATCGCGTATAATTATAAAAGCACCTTTATACAGTTCTTCTAATCCTATTTTATTTATATTTGTATATACAATTAAATCAATTACAAATTTTTTTATTTGTTCATCCACTTGTAATTCTTCTGATAATTCATAAGCATATTGTAATAATTTATCATAATCTTCATTTACTGTTCTGAAACTATTTTTAGAACAGTTTCCATATAAATCTTCTAATTCTAATTTCTCTTGAGAATTAAGATAAGTATTATAATTATTTATACATGAACCTGTACGCATTTTTTCTTGTGAAATATAATCATATTCATTTTTATCATCTCTCTTTGAGTATAACATTCTTCTATTATTTTTTGATAATTGACATTTAAAATTATCTTTAATTTCTTGAGGTGTTTTATCTCTGTTATTTTTAGAATCATAAAAAAAATTACAATTTTCTTTATATGCTTCTCTTGCTTTTTGTTTCTCCATTATTATACTATTTAGATTATTTCTTAACTGATTCCATAAATTCTTCTATTAGATTTTCAGGAATATTGTTAAAGTTTACTAAAATTTGATTAAGTTTATATTGTTTATAATATTCAGGATTATCATTCATCTTCTTTTTAAAGAATTCAGGGTCCTCAATACATTTTAACGCTGTTTTGGGTCCACATTTTGGAAATACTGAAGGAATATTATCACTAGTATCACCCATAATAATTTTTATTTCTAAATCATCTTTTGGATTACCGGTTGAGTTCTTTTCGGCAATATTTTTGTACGTTAAATTATATAAGTCTACATTATGTGCGTTTAATTGTAAATAATCTCTGTCACTAGTAATGATGTAAATATGACACTGAGGATATCTATTTACAAGATGCTTAACTGATAACGCAATACAATCATCTGCTTCCAACTTTGGATGTTTAAGAATTGCCTTTGCTCCTCCTTGAATAAATAGATTGTCATCATAAGCCATTTTAAAGAATGGGCCTCCCATGAATCCATCTTCTTTTCCATTTGCTCTATTTGCTTTGTATTGTGGAAATAATTCATTTCTCCATATATTTTCTCTCTTACAATCCCTACCAACAATCATAATTGGTGTTACATCCTTAGCAATTTTTAGTTTCTTAGGCATATTCAATAAGTTCTCTACATGTGTCTTCTTAAACTTTTCAACAAATTTTTCATTCTGATAAGGGTCATCAAGAGGTTCTTCTGGATACGCATTTTTCCACCATTGCATTAGAGCAAAGTATCTATAAAAGTTGTAATAACTTCCATCAACAAATATAAAAGTAGGATTCATATTAATTACGTATTGTTCTAATATTGTTGTCATTTATAATATAATATTTATTTATTTAATTACTTTCAATTTTAAATTTTATATTATAATGTTATATATGGATAATTATACATTTGAATTTAATCCAGAAGATTGTAATAAAATATACTTTAAAGAATTATTTTTATTATTAAATGCAATAGATCCTGAAAGAGAGAAATTTAAAAGAATAAAACAAAAAGATATTACAAAATTAAATATAAAATGTGAAAATGTATTTAATTCTTGCAAAGCAGATGAATTCTTTTTTGAAAATAAAAAACAAATCATTTTAGGTCGTTTTTTTGATACTGTTGGATGCTTTTATAATTGCAAAGGTCACTATTTTAGTATGGCAATGGAACCATATTCGTTATTTAAAAATGATGTTTTTATTCGTTATATTATTGACAAACCAGAATTATATATAAATAATTCTAAAAAAGTAGAATTAGAACACATATTTCCAATTAGAATTGTAATGAGTGATAAACATCTCATACCTTCATATGCTGAAAAAAAAATGAAAGATATAAAGGAATTTACATATGATACATTTAAAAATATGTTTGCTTTATCAAAAGAAAATTTAAATATAATACAAGATTTACCTAATGATTCTATTCTTAAAAACATTATAACTGAAAGTTTTCCAATAAATCACATAATATCAAGAGAACTATGTATATTATATTATATGAAATTACACTTTTATGTCGTTCAAAATGAAGATAAAACTTTAAAACCTTTTGTATTAGTAAGCAAATATAGTTTACCTCAAATTAAAAAACTATATAAAAAATATAATAAACCATTTCCTAATATGCAATATTTATTTAATAGAAACAAAACAATTCGTAAAAAATTGTATAATAATAAAACCAAAAAGCGTAAACTTTAAACTCGAATATTTAATTTAATAATTCTATAATAATAGGAATTCATTTTTAAATTAAATATTACACTATTTAGTTCATGAGAATATTCTACCGAAGAATGTAGTTGATTTGATGCGGTATTTACAAAATGGATATGTAAATGATATGTGGATGGTTCATAATGAAAATACATTTTGATATATTCTTCTTCTAATCCATATTTCTCTCTAATGACTTGTAGAGTAACTTGTTTCATGTGTTCCAAAAGATATATATGAGACGCATCTAATGATCTAATACAACGTAGATTTTTGTCAAGTGGCATACAAAGTAGCTGTAATTTATCAATATCTTTTCCATCCCAGAAATAATTTATAAAAACAATACATTTATCATCTCTATATAAAATAGCTTCTTGTTCTGAAATACCGTCAATAATATTGTAAATCCAAATGTCCTTTTTGACATCCCTCTTCTCTAATGTTTGTAAGTAACTTTCATAATCTTCTTTTACTAATTTTTTAACACGTTGTTTCATTTGTGTAACATCTTTACATATAATAAGTTCGCCATCTACTATAGCGGTTGCCTCGTATTTTTCATAGACGTCATTTTCCATTATTTTTTTAGTTTTCATAGTTCTATCTATATTACATACCTTTGATGGAATGAACTTATAATTAACGTTATCGATAGTTTGCTGCATATTTGACTTATATTTGTTGTTTATGCTTCTTTAAATTGATTCAATTTATTTTTAAACCCGCTATTTAAAGAGTGAACTACTACATAATGAAGGGGAAAACCTCAAAAATGAAAAAAAGGCACTAAAAAAATTCCCTTCACATGTAGTATCGAATTTTAAAATTTTTCGGGGAAAGTTTTTTTGAAAAGTGAAAATTGGACATTTTTTTTGTCCAAAAATGAAAACCTTGGATATTTTACCTCAAATAATGCAATTGTGTGACCATAATTGAAAATTAGCATCTGATCACCAAAAAAATAATTATAAAATTGTTATTGTAAATTTTTTATATTT
>Ga0315899_10003113_pt1 | contig 18085 bp, 19 predicted proteins | sample LakEriMetagenome_2_FD_203518 | JGI IMG/M metagenome (GOLD analysis project Ga0315899, IMG submission 203518) | Freshwater fungal communities from buoy surface, Lake Erie, Ohio, United States - Buoy 4 MA112 | ecosystem: Environmental > Aquatic > Freshwater > Lake | place: USA: Lake Erie, Ohio... | reverse complement strand
CCAGAAAAAATCTGCCACGCGATGTCCTGTGGCATGGCGGGTCATGCCGCGCGATCCGTTTCACACGTCAGCAATAAAACCGATTGCCAGGGGGGATGAAGGAAAGGCCCATAAACCAATCTAGGGGGCTTTCGATGATCGAACATTTACTTGCTCGTGGGCTGACCAAGGCGCTGCTGGCGACCACCGCGCTTGCCGCCATTACGGCCCCGGCCTTCTCTCAAGTTACCGCAGCCCCGCAAGCGGCGGCGGAAGGGGATGCCGGCTCCACGATCGTCGTTCTGGGCACACGCCGTGCCGACCGGTCGATCACCGACTCCGCTTCGCCAGTCGACGTCATCGGTGCCGAAGAGCTGAAGACCCAGCCCGCAGCGGACATGCTCGAAGTCCTCAAGAATATCGTTCCCAGCTTCAATGTCCCGCAGAACGCGATTTCCGATGCTTCGACATTCGTCCGCTCGCCGTCCATTCGCGGCCTGGCGGGCGACATGTCCCTGGTGATGATCAACGGCAAGCGTCTCAACCGCTCCGCGCTGGTCCAGGTGGCAGCGGGTGACCCGACCAACAATCTGTCGCAAGGCGCCGACCTTGCGGTGCTGCCCACCATCGCCTTTGGCAACCTCCAGATTTTGCGCGAAGGCGCCACCGCACAATATGGCACGGACGCCATTGCCGGCGTGCTGAACTACACGCTGCGTGAAGATGAAGGCTTCGAATTCAGCACCCGCTACGGCCAATTCTATGACGGCGGCGGCGACGGCAAGGCGCGTCAAATCGCAGGCTATGCCGGCTTCAAGCTCGGTGATCGCGGCTTCATCTCGTTCGCGGGCGAATATAACAAGGATGATGGCACGATCCGGAACGCGACGCGTCCAAGCGCGGTGCTGTTCGCGCAAGCGCACCCCGAACTGGCCTCCCAGCTTCCCAACTATCCAAAGCCGGTGCAGATCTTCGGCAATTCTCCGTCCGAAGGCTGGAAGGCCACCGTCAACGCCAGCTATGACGTGACCGACGCGACCAAGATCTACGCTTTCGGCAACTTCGCGCATTCGAAGATTACCCAAAGCTTCAACTACCGCCCCGTGGAAACCTTCGCGGCGACCGACACCGCCGGCGTCGTGCGCCCCCAGACGCGCAATAGCGCCTTTGCTCACCCGATCTATCTGACGCCCTGCCCTGCTGGCAACGCCACGTGCCCCGCAGGCGGCTTCGTCAAGGACAGCAACACCTATTCCTTCTCCAGCCTCTATCCCGCCGGTTTCACGCCGCAGTTCGTCGGTGTGAAGGATCAGGCGTTCGGCGTGGCGGGCATCAAGGGCGACCTGCTCGAAAATCTGACGTTCGACGTGTCGGGCTCGCTCAGCCGCAACGCGCTCACCCTGTCGATGTTCGACTCGCTCAGCCCGTCCTACGGGCCGGATTCGCAGACCTCGTTCGAGTTCGGATCGCTCATTCAGAAGGAAACCAATCTGAATGCCGATTTCGTCTACTCGCTCGATGCCGGGCTCTCCAGTCCGGTCACGATCGCATTTGGCGCCGAATATCGCAAGGAAACCTACACAGCGACCGAAGGCGATCCGCAATCCTATGGCATCGGACCCTATTACAGCCAGGCTCTGTATGTGCAGACCGCGCCAGGCGTGTTCGCTCCTGACTCCACGGTCACCATGCCCGTCGGCGCGAGCGGTTATGGCGGCACCAGCCCGGACGCCGCAGCCAGCTATTCGCAGCATAACATCGCCGGTTACCTCAGCGTGGAAGCCGACCTGACCGACACATTCTCCGTGGGCGTGGCCGGCCGTTACGAAGATTACAACACGTTCGGCAGCACCACGGTTGGCAAGGTGAACGCGCTGTGGAAAGTGACGCCCGAATTCTCCGTGCGCGGCACGGTGGGCACGGGCTACCACGCGCCTTCGCCGGGGCAGAGCAACGTCCAGATCCTGACGACCGCCTTCACCAACGGTCTTCAGGTGCAGACCGGCACCTATCCGGTATCCAATCCGATCGCGCAATATTATGGCGCGACGGCGTTGAAGCCGGAAAAATCGACCAACTACGGCCTTGGCTTCGTCTTTACGCCGATGCCGTCGCTGACCGTCACGCTGGACGGCTACTGGATCAAGATCAAGGATCGCATCGGAACGTCGCAGACATATAATGTCACTGCGGCGGATATTGCCGCTCAGCCGGCCCTTCTGGCCGTGGGTGAAGGTGGCGACGTGCAATATCCCACCAGCGCCTATGACTCGCGCACGGCCGGTATCGACTTTGTCGGCACCTACCGCTCCACCCTTGGCGATGGCAAACTCAACCTGACGCTCGCTTACAACTATAACGAGACCAAGGTTACGAAGTTCGATCCGGCCATCATCAGCGCGTCGCAGAAGAAGGATATCGAAGGCACTATTCCCAAGCATCGCGCGACCTTTACCGCCAATTATGCGATCGGCGACTTCACGATCACCGGGCGTGAAAACTTCTATGGTCCATTTGGTCTGGAAGATGCTTTCCCCGGACAGACCTTCGGTTCGAAGTTCACGACGGACATAGAGGTCAGCTACACCATCGCCGAACATTACACGCTGGCGGTGGGTGCGACCAACCTGTTCAACACCTATCCCGACAAGATCAAGGCGACGGCCGCAAACCCGATCTACGTGCTGACCAACAGCCTGTCGAACGGGCAGGTCTATCCCAACAGCGGTGGCCCCTTCGGCGCGAACGGCGGCTTCTGGTACGCCCGCCTGAAGGTGAAAATCTGATAGCCGGCGATACGCAAAAAGAAATCGGGCGCCTTTCGGCGCCCGATTTTTATGTCCGATTGTGAAGCGGTGCAGAAGGCGCTGGCGGCGCCTTCAACCTCCGGCCTTTCAACCTTCGCGATTATCCCGACGCTCGGCGATGCGGGCGCGCTTGCCGGTGCGGCCGCGCAGATAGTAGAGCTTGGCGCGACGCACCACGCCGCGGCGGACCACGGTGATGCTGTCGATGTTGGGCGAATAGAGCGGGAACACGCGCTCCACGCCTTCGCCGAACGAAATCTTGCGCACGGTGAAGTTCGAACCCATGCCCTTGTTCGAGCGGGCGATGCACACGCCTTCATAATTCTGGACGCGGCTGCGGTCGCCTTCGATCACCTTCACGCCGACGCGCAGCGTGTCGCCGGGGCGGAAATCGGGAATGTCCTTGGCGAGGGCGGCGATGTTTTCCGCCTCGATCTGCTGGATGATGTTCATGTCTAAACGCAGTCCTCAAGTCGTTCGTCGCGCACCAGAGGGCGGCTGGTCCCGAACGCCGATATGGCGTTCCCAAAGGTCCGGCCGCCTTAGCCGTGTATCATCTTCCGCCCTTTGTTTCCGCCAGGCGGCGATCTTCGCATGATCCCCCGATCGCAACACTTCAGGGATCGTGCGCCCCTCCCAGTCCACCGGGCGGGTATAATGCGGATATTCGAGCAGCCCCGTTTCGAAGGACTCCTCGACTCCGCTGGAAGCCGCGCCCATTACACCGGGAAGCAGCCTGACGCAAGCATCGAGCAGCAGCAGCGCCGCCATCTCGCCGCCCGACAATATGATGTCGCCCATGCTGACCTGCTCGATCGGCCGGGCATCGAAAATCCGTTCGTCAAACCCCTCGAACCGGCCGCACAGGATGGTCGCGCCTGGCCCCTCCGCCAGCGCCCGCACCCGCGCTTGCGTTATCGGCGCGCCGCGCGGCGTCATCGCCAGCACCGGAAGGTCGGGCCGCGCCTCCATCGCATGATCGACCGCCTTTGCCAGCACGTCTGCGCGCAGCACCATGCCCGCGCCGCCGCCGGCGGGCGTATCGTCCACGGTGCGATGCTTGTCAGTGGCAAAGTCGCGAATATGGATCGGCTCGCAGGCCCACTTCCCCTCGGCCAGCGCCCGCCCCGCCAGCGACACCCCCAGCGGGCCAGGAAACATCTCGGGATAGAGGGTCAGTATCTGCGCGGTAAAGCTCACCGCCGTCGTGCCCGCAACCGCGCTGCGGACCAGCCGCCCACCATGCACAATATCCCGCATATCAGCAGCGCGATGCCGATGGCGCGCAGCATGTCGGCAAAGGGCCTCTCTGGATGCGCCAGCGCCGGGATCAGCAACATGAGGGGGACGGGCAGTATCAGCGCAACCGCCGTTGCCAGCTTCGCCGGCCGCGACCAGCCGATGGCGTGAAGGCGCCACCCGGCCACCAGCATGAAGATCAGATAGACGGCGGTGACGATTCGGGCCATGTCGATTCCGGTCAGGAGACGAAGGCGGCGTCGATCACCGCCCCGTTCTCGCCCAATGTGACGACATGCATCGGCGCCATGAAGCGCTTGCCCTTCTTTCCCTTTGCCGCGGGGCGCTCGACCTCGACGATGTCGCCCGCGCCGAAATTCTCGACCGCGACGATTTCGCCCAGCGGCTCGCCTTCGCTTGACGTGCAGGGCAGGCCGATAAGGTCGGCATGATAATATTCGCCCTCGGCCAGCGGCGGCAGGGCGGATCGCGGCACCGTCAATTCAGTGCCGCGCAGCGCTTCGGCCGCGCTGCGATCCCCGATTTCGGAGAAGCGCGCGACCGCGCCATTGGGGCCAGGACGCACCGACTTCATCGTCAGGGTACGTCCTGCCGCATCGAAGCCCTTATAGGCTTTGAGGCTTTCCACCCCTTCGCCGAAGAGCTTCAGGCGGACTTCGCCCGTCACGCCATGCGCGCCGATGATCACGGCCAGGGTGACGGGCTTGTCGGTCAAAGGGTTCAGCCCTCGGCCTGCTCGGCAGCAGCTTCCTCAGCGGGAGCCTCTTGGGCGGGCGCTTCCTCGGCAGCGGGCTCTTCAGCCGGCGCGTTGGCGGCTTCTTCCGCAGCCTTGCGGGCTTCCTCGGCCTCGGCCAGCTTGGCGGCGCGATCTTCGGCGCGATCCTTGGCCTTCTGGCCAGGTTCGGCCTTGTTCGGGTTGTTGCGTGCCTTGCGCTCCTTCACGCCGGCGGCGTCCAGGAAACGGGCGACACGGTCGGTCGGCTGCGCGCCGGCCTCGACCCAGTGCTTCGCACGCTCGGTGTCCAGAACGACGCGCTTCTCGTCGCCCTTGGGCAGAAGCGGGTTGTAGCTGCCGATGCGTTCGATGAACTTGCCGTCACGCGGCGCGCGGCTGTCGGCCACGACGATGCGGTAATAGGGGCGCTTCTTGGAGCCGCCGCGCGACAGACGGATAGAGGTTGCCATGGAAATTCTTGCCTTTCTACTTACAATTCAATTGGTTGAAACTGACTACTTTTTCATGAAATTCTGAAAGCCGGGCGGCAGCTTGGGCATGTTGCCGCCCAGGCCGCCCAGGCCGCCGAGCCCCGACAGGTCGGGCGGCGATCCGCCCTCCGGTCCGCCAAGGCCACCCAGACCGCCCATGCCACCGCCGCCGCCGAACATCTTGGCGAGGCCCTTCAATCCGCCCATCTTGCGGATCTTCTTCATCGCCGTTTCCATCTCCTGATGCATTTTCAGGAGGCGGTTGACGTCCTGCACCGTGCGGCCGGAGCCCTTGGCGATGCGAATCTTGCGCTTGGCATTGATGAGTGCGGGCTTCTCCCGCTCCTTGGGCGTCATGGAGCCAATCATCGCGTCGAGATGGATCAGCGTCTTGTCGTTCGCGCCGCTCGCCGCCATCGCTGCCTGCGCCTTTTTGAGGCCCGGCAGCATTCCGGCAAGCGCGCCAAGCCCGCCCATGCGGCGCATCTGATTCAGCTGCGCGCGCAGGTCGTTCATGTCGAACTGACCCTTGGCCATCTTCTTGGCGAGCTTGTCGGCTTCCTCGGCGTCGATCGTCTCGGCCGCGCGCTCGACCAGCGACACAACGTCGCCCATGCCCAGGATGCGCTGCGCCACGCGCGCGGGGTGGAAAGGCTCGATCGCGTCGAGCTTTTCGCCGGTGCCCGCGAACTTGATCGGCCGCCCCGTGACCGCGCGCATCGACAGCGCCGCGCCGCCGCGCGCATCGCCGTCCATCCGGGTCAGCACCACGCCGGTCAGCGGCACCTGGCTCGTGAAGCTGGTCGCGACATTGACCGCGTCCTGCCCCGTCAGCGAATCGACGACGAGCAGGATTTCGGCTGGGTTGGCGGCGTCGGCGACCGCCTTCATCTCGTCCATCAGCGCCTGATCGACATGGAGGCGACCGGCGGTGTCGAGCATCACCACGTCGAAGCCCTGGAGCTTCGCCGACTGGAGCGCGCGTTTCGCGATCTCGACCGGCTGCTGCCCAGGCACGATGGGCAGCGTCGCCACATCGGTCTGCGTGCCCAGCACCGCCAACTGCTCCTGCGCGGCCGGGCGCTGCACGTCGAGCGACGCCATCAGCACCTTCTTGCGCTCTTTTTCCTTCAGGCGCTTGGCGATCTTGGCGGTCGTCGTTGTCTTGCCCGACCCCTGAAGGCCGACCATCATGATGACGGCGGGCGGGGTCACGTCGATCAGCAGGTCGCTGGTGTCCGACCCCAAAGTCTCGGTCAGCGTGTCTGAGACGATCTTGACGACCATCTGGCCGGGGGTAACGGAGCGCAGCACGTCGCTTCCCACGGCGCGCTCGGTCGCCTGGTCGACGAACTGGCGCACCACCGGCAGGGCCACGTCGGCCTCCAGCAACGCGATCCGCACCTCGCGCATCGCGGCGCGGACATCGTCCTCCGTGAGCGCGCCGCGCCCCCGCAGCTTGTCGAAAACCCCGCCTAGACGATCGCTGAGCGAATCGAACATCATCACCTCAAATCGGAGCGTTGCGGCCCCATCAAAAACACTCGCACCCCCAAACGACAAAATCGCCGGCGGGCGAAACCTCGCCGGCCAGCGTCCATCCGATGCCCCTCCTGGGCATCCTGGAGTCGTCAGAGTCGAACGGCCCGCCGCCCGATGCTGCGGGTGCCCTTAGGCGAAAGCAGGGAAAAGTGCAAGCGGGAGGGACGGAGGCGGATTTGGGTGGGAAGCGGACTGGCGGCTTTCAGTTCAAGGCTTCGACACTCTGCCCTACAGCCTTCAATTCCATGCCAGATAGATCGAGATTGCAATCCGCCTTCAAAACGCGGCCTGCCTTCTCCATTGCGCGTATGGCAGGGGGGAAAGACTGCTGCGGGAGTTCGGCCCCAATGCCAGTGAACGAGTGAGTTACACGCGTTTTGTCATTCACTCGTCCGATATCCAAAGTCGCCCAGCCTGCGCTGTTCTCGGTTTTGTAATAGGCGAACTGCGCTACATTGGTGCCCTTCGGAAAGGTGCTGCCATCATCAACGTAATCCCACCGTTCGATCTTTCCAAAGGCCTTTCGGAGCGTCTTATCCACGCATCCAATGTCGGCGGGCGTGTGAAGATCTCTCTCGGACACGACACCTCGCAGCGGCTCGCAACCACAGAGGGGTATTGCGGCAAGGGCGAGAATTAATGCGCTACGTCTCATAGCAGCATCTTATTCGCCATCACGCTCGCGTCTGCACATGGTCGTCAGCACACATATCTCTCCTACTTCGCTCCCCTTTGGTAAGCTCCAGGCCAGGATGCCCAGCCCAAGCCTCCACTTTCCGATAGGATCAAGGCCGTGTAATTTTATGTCGCATTCTGCGGGAAATATGCGAAGCTAAGGGGAGAATAGAGGGGAGCCTTTGACGATCATGAGCTGGACACGCCGCAAACCGATGGACGCGATGGTGCCGCAGGATAGCGGCCATCGGCTGGCGCGCACTTTGTCCTGGCCGCATCTTCTCGCGCTCGGCGTCGGGGCCATCGTGGGCACCGGCATCCTGACGCTGATCGGCGTCGGCGCGGATCGGGCCGGTCCCGCCGTCCTCCTCTCCTTCGCCATAGCCGGCGCGATCTGCGCCTGCGCCGCGCTCGCCTATGCCGAACTCTCGACGATGATGCCAGCGGCGGGCAGCGCCTACAGCTACAGCTATGTCGTGCTGGGCGAAGGGATCGCCTGGATCGTCGGATGGTCGCTCATCCTCGAATATAGCCTCGTCGTCTCGACCGTGGCGGTGGGCTGGTCAGGCTATGCCGCGCCGCTGCTCACCCCGTTCGGCTTCCCGGAAGCGCTCACCAGAGGCCCGGAACTGGGTGGCCTTATCAACCTGCCCGCCATCTTCATCATCGGCATCGTCGCCGGGCTGCTGATGGTGGGGACGAAGGAAAGCGCCAGGCTCAACACCATCCTCGTCCTCATCAAGATCGTGACGCTGAGCCTCTTCGTCGCCTACGCCCTGCCCGCCTTCGACGCGGCGAACCTCGAGCCCTTCATGCCCTTCGGCTTCGCCAAGCATATGGGGCCGGACGGGGTGGAGCGCGGCGTGATGGCGGCCGCCGCGATCATCTTCTTCGCCTTTTACGGCTTCGACGCCATCTCGACCGCGGCGGAGGAAGCCAAGAACCCGGACCGCGATCTTGCCATCGGCATCGTCGGCTCGCTGGTGGTCTGCACATTGATCTACGTCCTCGTCGCCGCCGCGGCGATCGGGGCGCTGCCTTTCACCCGCTTCGCCGACAGTCCCGAGCCGCTGGCCCTCATCCTGCGCGAAATGGGCCAGGGCGGCGTCGCCCGCATCGTCGCCATCGCCGCCGTCATCGCGCTGCCGACCGTGCTGCTGGGCTTCCTCTACGGCCAGAGCCGCATCTTCCTCGTCATGGCGCGCGACGGCTTCCTGCCCCAAAGCCTCGCCCGCATCTCGAAACGCGGCACGCCCGCGCGCATCACTGCCGTCACCGCCATCCTCGTCGCGATCATCGCTGGCATCCTCCCCATCGACGAGATCGCCGCGCTGGCGAACGCCGGCACGCTCATCGCCTTCGCCGCTGTCGGCCTCTGCCTCCTTATCCTGCGCAAGCGCGCGCCCGACATGAAGCGTCCCTTCCGCACGCCTGCCGCCTGGATCGTGGGCATCGGCGCGGTAGCGGGCTGCGCCTATCTCTTCGCCAGCCTGCCGATAAAGACCATCGCCTATTGCGCCGCCTGGAACGCGCTGGGGCTGGCGGTCTATTTCCTCTACGGGCAGCGGCGGGCGGCTGTCGCGCGATAGGCGACGCGCTGGCCTTTTGCCCGTATCCGCACTACATGCGCGTCCATCATGGGACGCTTCTCGAAAATGCATGGGCTCGGCAACGACTTCGTCGTGATCGACGCGCGCGCGCAGCCGATCGCCATGACGGAAGCGCGCGCGCGCGCCATCGCGGATCGTCATGCCGGCATTGGCTGCGACCAGCTGATCGTCATTGGCGAAGCGGACGACGCCGACGTGTCGATGCAGATCTTCAACGCCGACGGCAGCGAGGTGGAGGCCTGCGGCAACGCGACGCGCTGCGTCCCCCTTTTCGTCGGCCGCGATGTGACCATCCGCACGAAGGCCGGCCTGCTCGACGCCCGGCTGATAGAAGGCGGGGCGAGCGTCGACATGGGCGCTCCACGCTTCGACTGGGATGCCATCCCCCTCGCCTACGCCATGGACGCGCTGACCATGGGCGCGAGCTGGGAAGACCTCCCGGCCCCCGCCGCCGTCAATGTCGGCAACCCGCATGTCGTTTTCTTCGTGGACGATCTCGATGCGGTGGATACCGCCCGGCTCGGTCCCCTCATCGAGCATGACCCGCTGTTCCCGCAGCGCGTCAACGTCAATTTCGCGCAGGTGGCGGGCGACAATCATATCCGCCTGATCGTCTGGGAACGCGGCGCGGGCCTCACCCGCGCCTGCGGCACCGGTGCCTGCGCCACCGCCGTCGCCGCCATCCGGCGCAAACTGATGAGCGGCCCCGTCACCGTCAGCCTGCCGGGCGGCGACCTCGTCATCGACTGGCAGCCGGGCGGCCATATCCAGATGACCGGCCCCGCCACCCACGTCTTCGACGGCGAGGCCGACTGGTCGCGCTTCTGAAGATGCCCGGCCCCGACATCATCACCATGGGTTGCCGCCTCAACATCGCGGAGAGCGAGGCGATCCGGGATATGGCGGCGGGACTGGACGACCTGATCGTCGTCAACAGCTGCGCCGTCACCGCAGAGGCCGTGCGCCAGACCCGCCAGGCGATCCGCCGCGCCCGCCGCGAACGCCCCGATGCGCGCATCCTCGTCACCGGCTGCGCCGCCCAGACCGAACCCCAGACATTCGCCGCCATGGCCGAAGTGGACGCGGTGATCGGCAACCGCGAGAAGATGGAGGCCGCGTCCTTCCTGCCGACGCCGGACAGGGTCAAGGTCGCCGACATCATGACCGTGCGCGACACCGCGCCGCACATGGCGAGCGCCTTCGCGGACCATGCCCGCGCCTTTCTGGAAGTGCAGAATGGCTGCGACCATCGCTGCACCTTCTGCATCATTCCCTATGGCCGCGGAAACAGCCGGTCGGTGCCCGCCGGCGCAGTGATCGACAAGGCGCGGGAACTGGTGGAGGCGGGCTATCGCGAGATCGTGCTGACGGGCGTGGACGTGACCAGCTATGGCCCGGACCTTCCCGGCAGTCCCTCGCTCGGGCTGCTGGTCGAACGTCTGTTGAAACATGTGCCCGACCTTCCCCGCCTGCGCCTCTCCTCCATCGACAGCGTGGAAATCGATGATCGGCTCTTCGACCTGGTTGCCCACGAACCGCGCATGATGCCGCACCTCCACCTCTCGCTGCAGGCTGGCGACGACCTGATCCTCAAGCGCATGAAGCGCCGTCACAGTCGCGCGGACGCCATTCGAATGGTCGAGCGCCTGAAGGGCATCCGCCCGGACATCTCCATCGGCGCGGACATCATCGCCGGCTTTCCGACCGAGGATGAGGCGATGTTCGCCAACAGTCTGGCGTTGGTGGAGGAATGCGACATCGTCCACGGCCATATATTCCCATATTCGCCCCGCGCCGGCACGCCGGCCGCGCGCATGCCGCAGGTCGATCGCGCCACCATAAAGGCCCGGGCCGCCCGCTTGCGCGCTGCCTGCGCCGACCGGCGGGAAGCCTGGCTGCGCGATCTGATCGGCACGACGCAATCGATCCTGGTCGAGCGCAGCGGCCTGTCCGGCCACGCCGAAAATTTCGCTCCGGCGCGCTTCATGACGGCGCAGCGCCCTTCGTCCATCGTCCGCGCCACCATTACAGGGCTTGAGAAGGGCGTCCTGATCGCGCAAGAGGCGGGCCAATGACCGACAATAGTGGCAACAGCTGGCGCGACCGTCTCTTTGGCGGCCTCAAGCGCACATCCGACCGGCTCGGCGAGAATCTGTCGGGCCTGTTCAAGGCCGCGCTCGACGACCAGACCCTCGACGAGATCGAGGAAGCGCTGATCATGACCGACCTTGGTCCCGCCATGGCCGCGCGCGTGCGCGACCGGCTGGCGGCGGGCCGTTACAATCGCGAGATCACCGAAGATTATCTGCGCGAGATCATCGCGGAGGAGATAGAAAAAGTGCTGGCCCCGGTCGCCAAGCCGCTGGAGATCGAGGCTTTTCCCCGGCCTCAGGTCATCCTCGTTATCGGCGTCAACGGCTCGGGCAAGACGACCACCATCGCCAAGCTCGCCAATAATTTCCTGGAGCAGGATTATGGCGTGATGCTGGCGGCGGGCGACACCTTCCGCGCCGCGGCCATCGGCCAGCTCAAGATATGGGCGGATCGGCTGGGCGTCCCGATCGTGGCAGGCAAGGAAGGCGGCGACGCGGCCGGCATCGTGTTCGACGCGGTGAAGCAGGCGACGGCGACGGGCATCGACGTCCTCATCGTCGACACCGCCGGCCGCCTGCAGAACAAGACCGAGCTGATGGACGAGCTGGCGAAGGTCCGCCGCGTGCTCGGCCGGTTGAACCCAGCCGCACCCCATGACGTTGTGCTGGTTCTGGATGCCACCACGGGACAGAATGCGTTGAATCAGATCGAAGTCTTCAAGGAAACGGCGCAGGTCACCGGCCTTGTCATGACCAAGCTGGACGGAACCGCGCGCGGCGGCGTGCTGGTCGCGGCGGCGGAGAAATATCGCCTTCCCATCCACGCCATCGGGGTGGGTGAAAAGATCGAGGATCTGCGCCCCTTCGATCCAGGCGACATGGCCAAGGCGATCGCGGGGACGGCCTATGCCCGCTAAGGCGAAACCCGCCCACGGCGGCACGCTCAGCCTTGCGCTCGACTTCGGGCCGCTGCTGGTTTTCTTCCTCACCTACAAGGGCGCCGGGTGGATATGGGGGGCAGGCAACCCGATCACTGCCATGACCTTCGGCACCGCCGCCTTCATGGCCGCCATCGTCATCGCCGTGATCCTGTCCAAGGTGAAGCTGGGCCGGGTTTCCCCCATGCTGTGGCTGTCGGCGATGCTGATCCTCTTCTTCGGCGGCCTCACCATCTATTTCCATGACCAGCGCTTCATTCAGCTGAAGCCCACGATCATCTACGCCTTCTTCGCGCTGATGCTCTTCGCGGGACTGATGCGCGGCAAGCCGCTGCTCAAATATCTGTTGCAGGCCGCCTATGATGGCCTGACGGAGACAGGATGGCTCAAGCTCTCGCGCAACTGGGCGCTCTTCTTCGTGGCGATGGCCATCGCCAACGAAGCCATGCGCCGGACGATGAGCTTCGACGCATGGCTGGCGGTCAAGGTCTGGGGCGTCACCATCGTCTCGGTCGTTTTCGCCGCCGCCAACATCCCGATGCTGATGCGGCATGGCCTGACGCTGGGCGAAGAACCGGCGGCCGAGGAAATTGGCGAGACGAGCCCTCCGCAAGGGTGAAACCTGCTCTGCCTGGCGCGAAGAGCGGCATGCAAGATCGACTGCCAAAGCGATCACCGGCCGCCCATTAAGTGAGATCGTTTCGCAATAAGCGTATCCCCCTTCCAATCCGCGCCGGCAGGCGCATATGGGAAGCGTGGCGGGCTTACAGCCACGCCCGGACATATGATCCTTCCGGCCGCTCCATCCCCTGAGTGGCCGCCCCATCACGAACCCGAGGAGTTCTGCCATGGCCTTTGTTCTGCCCGATCTGCCCTATGCCAAGGACGCCTTTGGCGACATTCTGTCCGCCGAAACCTTCGATTATCACCATGGCAAGCACCACAATGCCTATGTCGTGAAGGCGAACGAACTGATCGCCGCCGACGCTTCGCAACAGGGCAAGTCCCTGGTCGAGTTGATCAAGTCGACCAAAGGCGGCCTGTTCAACCAGGTCGGCCAGATCTGGAACCACACCTTCTACTGGAACTCGCTGTCCCCCACGAAGACCGCGCCGACCGGCGAGCTGCTCGCCAAGATCGAGGAAGCTTTCGGTTCGGTGGACGCGTTGATCGAAAAGCTGAAGGCAGAAGCCGTCGGCCATTTCGCCAGCGGCTGGGCTGCGCTGATCCTGAAGGACGGCAAGCTGGAAGTCACCAGCTATCACGACGCCGACACGCCGGTCGCGCATGAAGGCCACGCGCCGCTGCTGATCCTGGATGTGTGGGAACACGCCTATTATATCGACTATCGCAATGCGCGCCCCAACTATGCCGATCGCGTGCTGAAGGACGCGATCAACTGGGACTTCGCAGCCCAGAATCTGGATGGCCAAGGCGCCAGCCGCGCTGACCAGCCGGCCTGATGCGGATGGCGGGGCACATCCCGCCAGCGCCTTAATCGATAGAAGGATCGGCGGCGTGCGAGCGCCGCCGATTGTCGTTCAGGCGGCTTCCAGCTGCGCGACGAACTGGTCCGTCGCCCGCTCCAGCCGCTGCGCGGTCAGGGACAGGCCGGAGGCCGCGCTCGACACGCGGGCCGACAAGCTCTCATTGTTCCGCACGACGTCCGCGACTTCCTCCAGCTGGCGCGTCATCATCGCTGCGCCCTGCGCGGTATCGCGGGCGGACTCGCCGATCGCCGCCGTAGCGTCCCGCTGGTCCGCCACCGCACGCTGAATGTCATCGGCCGCCTTGGCCAGCTGCTGCACGGCCGCCGCCACATCCGACAGGGCGCCCTGGGCGATCCCGGCCCCTTCCCGCGCCGACCGGGCGAGCGCATGGATTTCACTGGTGGCGTTAGCCGCCTGCCCGGCAAGCTGCTTCACCTCGCCCGCCACAACCACAAAGCCGCGCCCGACATCACCGGCGCGCGCCGCTTCGATGGTCGCGTTAAGCGCCAGCAGGTTGGTACGCGTCGCGATGTCGGCAATCGAATCGGCAAAGCTGGCGATCGATGTCGTGCGGCCGTGCAGCGCGCTGACCGCGTCCTGCCCGCTGCTCGACACCTTTTCCGCCTGCCCGCCCAGCGCCGCCTGCTGCTGCGCGGACGAAGCGATGGCGACGATCGAATCCGACAATGTCTCTATCCGTTTCGCCAGCAAGGCGGCGTCGATGGACGATCGCTCCGCGATGGCGGCCGTCTCGCCGGTGCCCGCGCTTGCGCGCTGCGCCAGTCGGGCAAGCTGCTGCGCCGATTCGTCCAGTTCCCGCGCCGCCATGCCGACCGCGCCCACCGCGTCGGCCACGGACTGTCGAAAAGCGCGCGCCAGTTCCAGCGTGGCGGCACGCCGCTCCGCCGCCATCCGCGCTTTGTCTTCTTCCTGCTGCGCACGCAGGGTCGCGGCGCGAGCATCCGCCTGCTGGCTCGCAGCCATCGCCTGTTCCGCGGCCAGGCGGCCGTCCTGCGCCTGCTCGGCAAGCTTTTCGGAGCGAGCGACGTGATCGTCCAGAGCCTCCAACATGGTCCGCAGCCTGATCGTGACATAGCTGAGCACCGCCGCCTGCGCAGAGACGGCAACGGCATGCACCGCAATCCGCCCCCAATCGCCTTGTTCCGGGAACACCCAGGCGGAAGCCAGATAGCTCAGCACCACGTGATGGGCCGCAGTCAGCGCCGCTGCCAGCACGATCGGCCGCCAGTCATAGAGCAGCGTCAGCCCGGCAAGGGCGACGAAGAAATACATATGGCCGTCCATCTGCCACGGATGGCCGGACAGCAGGACAAGGCCGATCGCAGGCTGCACCGCCGCCAGCGTGCCCATGGCCAGGCGGACGTCGAGGTCGCGGCGCTTGCACAGGATCTGCACGGTCGGCAGGGCGTTGACGAGCGCGGACAGGAACAGGGCCCGCCCGACATGCTCCACATGCAACAGCATGCCAACGGCCCCTATCGCAAAGGTCCACAGCCAACTGGACAGGACCAGGATTTGGAGGCCATGCAGGCGCAGACGATCCAGACTGGTTATGGCGTTCATCTGATCAATCCTTCGCAACCCCCGGCGCGGGCCGCCAGCGGGACGATGCCTGCGCGCAGCAGGGCGATGCCCAGCCTGCGACGCTCACCGTCCACCAGCAGGGAGCCTTTCCACGGCCCGGCGGCGATCAGCCGCGCGCCGCCGCTTACCGCCCGCACTGCGACGGATTGCCGCGCCGTGCTCGTTATCGGCACCAGCAACATGGGACCGCGGACAGGCGGTACCGCGTAAAGAGCCACAATGCCGATCAGCACCAGGCTGCAATGGACCAGCAGGACGGCATGCCGTCGCAGGGAAGACTGCAAACTCATCGCCTCCATTTAGGAGGGAGTGGTAAGTTTTGGATTAAGGATCACCTTCCCCAAGGTGCAACATGCTGGTCAGTTCGCCAAGGTCACTGCCCGGCTTCACCAGCAGCCATTCCCGACTGTCCGCGCCGTCCACCACGGTGACGGCGCCCTTTGGACACACGCCAAGGCAATTCACCTCGACAATGCCGGCTTTGGCCTTTCGGCCTTTCTTCAAGGCGAGATGCTTTCTGAGCGCCTTCGCCAGCCGTTCGTCCCCATGCGGACCGAAGCCGCCGTCCAGCTTCTTCGAACATTTGCGGCATACCAGGACAATGTTGCGCCAGTTGGCGCGAACATGGTCTTTCAAGCCGCACCGTCCCGCGGCTTCCAGCTGCGCCGTTCCTCCGCCGCTCGCAGCACCTCATAGGCCGCCTGGATCGCCTGGAAGCGCACGGCCGCCTCCGCATCGCCCGGCTTCACGTCGGGATGATGCTCCTTGGCCAATCGGCGCCAGCTTTTCTTGACGGACTCGAAATCGGCGTCGTCCTCCAGCTCCAGCGCCTTGAGCGCATGCAGTTCGTCGCGCGACCGGCTGCCGTCTCCCGGCCCGCCCCAGCCATGATAGGCGCTGGACTGATATGCGCCCGCGTCGCGTCGTTCGTCGCGCGCGCGCTGTTCGCGTTCTTCGGCGTCCAGTCCCTGAAAATAATCCCAGTTCCGGTTATATTCGCCGGCATGATCAGCGCAGAAATACCAGCGCTCAGGGCTATTGGGCGACTTGGGCGCGGGGCAATCGCCCGGCCGGTCGCAGCCATGCCGGTCGCACAAGCGCACCTGCTGCGCCTCACGCGTCGCACCATAGCTGCGCCAGCGGGGAAAGCCCCAGTCATTCGATCGGCTCTGTCTTGCCATTGTCGCAGAGTAGGGATTGCATCGGCAAAACGCCACCCCGGCTGACCGGTCAGCAAAAGGAAAATGTGCCAGAGGGCCTGTAAGCCGGGTTCTGTCCACTCCCTCGCGGGAGATGGGCGACCATTCCTCTAGGAGCCGGATTGCTCCGGCCCTCCAGCAACCAACCCGGACGGTCTCGGCCGAAATCAGCCTAGCGGCATGAAGCCGCGCGCCGCCCCTATTCGGTCTTGCTCCCGGTGGGGTTTACCGTGCCGCCTTGCGTTGCCGCAGACGCGGTGCGCTCTTACCGCACCCTTTCAATGTCACTGGGCCGAAACCTGAGCGACCTGCTTTCTGTTGCACTGTCCCTTGGATCACTCCAGCCGGCCGTTAGCCGGCACCGTCATTTCGTGGAGCCCGGACTTTCCTCGCCGTGGAAGTTACCCGCCACGCCGCGGCCGCCCGGCCCTCTGGCAGGCAGCGCCATAGCGCGTCCCAAGGACTTAGTCATCCCCCTGCGGCTTAGGGAGAAGCAAGGCCAGCAGGATCGCGCGGCATTCCCCGTCGATCACTCCGTCCATCCGTTCGGGCCGGAATCGGCGCTGAAACGCGACGACCGCCGCCTGCGGGTCCGCGATGTCGTAGCCGAAGCGTTCGAGCGCGAGCATGAAACCGCCGTCTGTCCAGTGCGGGTCCATCAAATTCTTGGTCGGGCGCGGCAACGCCAGGCGCAATCGCGCCAGCTGGCCCCATGGAAATAGCTCGCCGGGATCCTGCTTGCGCGCGGGCGCCACGTCGCTGTGCCCCACGATATTGCCGCGCGTAATGCGGTGACGACTGACGATGTCGTGAATCAACGGGATCAGGGATCCTATCTGGGCCTCGGGAAAGGGCCGGTAACCCCATTCATGCCCCGGATTGACGATTTCTATGCCAATGCTCGCCGAGTTGACATCGTCTATGCCTCGCCAGTGCGAACGGCCGGCGTGCCAGGCCCGTTTGGCCTCGTCGACCATGCGGATGATCTGACCGTCCTCCGTCACCACATAATGGGCGGATACTTTCGATTCCGGATTGGCCAGCCAGTTGATGGCGCTCGCAGCGTCCGGCATGCCGGTATAGTGCAGCACCAGCATGGTGATCGGCAGGCTGCGATCATCATAATTGGGCGACGGCGTGTCGATCATCGGCATGTCGTTCATCGGGGAAAGCCAGTCACTCGCAGCTCGATCATCATGCCAGTCCGTCCGCCCTCCGGCGCGCAAGAGGACCATGGCCGAGACATGCGCGGCAATCAAGCAGGGTTAACATAAGCCTGTGGGGGATCGGTCAGCCAGGTCGCCTATCCGATACGTCGCGCCGCCACCGCCATCGCACCGCCGGCGGTGCTCTTGCGCGCATAACCGCCGCGAAAATCGGGATGCGGCACAAAATCGTCGCCCTGCCCGATCACGGTTTCCCCGGCGCCCAGCAGAAGCACCGATCCGACATGGCTATGCTCCGCCAACAGCCGGAGCACCGATTGCCGCCGATCCGGCGTGAAGTAGAGCAGGACGTTGCGGCAAAGAAGCAGGTCATACTGGCCGCTGGGCTGGCGCGCGTCGAAAAGATTGTCGTGCCGGAAATCGATCATCCGGCGCAGGTCGGGGCTGGCTCGCCAGTCTTCGCCATGCGGCTCGAACCATTTGAGCAGATCGCCGATGGCAAGGCCGCGCTGCAC
>Ga0315899_10003111_pt1 | contig 18093 bp, 20 predicted proteins | sample LakEriMetagenome_2_FD_203518 | JGI IMG/M metagenome (GOLD analysis project Ga0315899, IMG submission 203518) | Freshwater fungal communities from buoy surface, Lake Erie, Ohio, United States - Buoy 4 MA112 | ecosystem: Environmental > Aquatic > Freshwater > Lake | place: USA: Lake Erie, Ohio... | reverse complement strand
TATATATATATATATATATATATATATATATATATAGGTAAACCCGAACCACCCGATTATGATGAAGCTCAAGGCGAAGATCGACCTGAACGAGGCCGGCGACGACGAGGCCAAGCGTACGGCGCAGCTGCTCTACAATGTTGCCGCGCTGCGCGGCGGGTACGACACTAAACTAAAGTAAACCACTACACAAAACCAACGATGTTGAAGCGCTGCGCGGCGGGTACCGGATTCAATGTTGCTAATGTGTTGCTAATGTGTTGCGAATAATGTGTTGCTAATGTGTCGCTAGGTACGACATTGAAGATGGGAAGCTCTTTGCAAATCTCGTCACTGAACTCATGTCCGAATGAGTCAGCCTGCGGCAGAGTGCGTGAGTGCGTGAAACGCTCGCACCTCAGAGGCAACACCTGCCGTGTGTTGGGGGGGGGGAGAGTTTATTGGGAACTACTCCATACGGGGGTTCCAAAGTTTATTGTAGTGGTTTAGTTAGTTTAGTGGCGTTGGAACTACTCCAAACGGGGGGTCCAGGGCGTCGCCCGTAAGCACAGGCACCTCAGCCTGTGTCCCCGTAAGCGCTGTCACCTCACCCTTTGTCGCTGTACCTCAGACAGCTCATTTATAGAGAGAGAATTTCTTCGAAGCTCAACGGTATCTTTATGACGGAAGCTTAACGGTACCTCTATAACGGAAGCAATGTAACGGAAGCAACGAAATGTGGACTCAAAACTCGTGACTTCAGGCCCTCTTTCACCCAGCGCCCACCTAACACCACCGCCGTTGGCATACCCTCACTATAAGCTCTCTCTCTCTCTCTCTCGCTTCTCTCTTTCTCTCTTTCTCTCTCTCGTGCGCTGGATGAAAGGTGCCTGCCAGGAGCCCCCCCCCCCGACGACTCTGGGGAAGGGGGTGCCCTATGCCACCGCAGAAGCACGGCCGTTCCTGTAGGACCTCCTCGACCCTCCAGCATCACTCACCCGGAGGCTGCACCGGCGACTGTGACCTGCAGCTACACTGTTTGCTGGCACAAATGGATTCTTGGCTGGGGCAATTTGGTACACGACACGACGACGACGAGGCGTTCCTCCTTTCAAAACACATGGGCCGGGTGGGGTTCGATGCCCGTATTTTTTTTCCCCGGGATGGCAGGTCACCTGTGTCTCACCCTACGTGCGAGGTCCCTTTCCCTCCAAGGAGATCCGGCGAATATCGGAAAGGGTTGATCCCGGCCCGCCCGTTGTACCAGGGGGGCTGGAGATCCTTTTGGGATCCCGAACCCTCGAAAGAGCGGGTCGGTGATTGGGGCAGACCGGCAACGGTCTGGTCCCTCTTGTGTGTTGCTGAAACGCGTGCCACAAGGCCAGCGTGCCACAAGGCCAAACGGAGAGTGGGGTTATAGTACTCGCCTCCATATGCTGGGCCACGAGTGCCCAGCGGCGGTGTAACCAGCAAGAGGCGTTGTACTTACCGACCTTCAGTCATCTATTTGATTGTCAATAAACTTCTATCTCTCTCTCTCGTGTGTGCGCGCGCGGCGTCATGGGCTTCAAAAGATATTGCGGAGGAATTTTGAACAATAGAGTACGAAGCTTGACCAATACGGCCACGTCCACCTGGCTCCAGGACCGAGGGGCAGGGACTGCTGGTATTTAGCCATTGAGAACAAATAGCCGCCGATGATGCTGCATATAATGCCGAGGATGTAGTTCATGGAGACGCTCACATCTTGCGCGAGGACAAAAAAGGCCAGCAAGGTTTGGATAGTAGTTTTCGCGTGCCCGACCAGCGCTGTCGTTAGCGCCGATGTCTTGTCTATACTCACAAACATCGTGTACTGCAGCGCACACCCGAGCGCCACGTTGCCTCCGATTGCCGCTATTAACTTCCAGGTGTAACGGGAGGGATCGAGAAATCCGAGTTCGTCAGCGCCGAGCCAGAGAGCGGCGGCGGCTATGATGATGGCGATTATGGGCAGCGAGAGGAGCGAGTTGTATGCCAGCAAGCCCACGGTCGGGTCGACACCTGTCCCGTAGTCATACTCCCGCCCTATGCCCTCTCTGCCCTTGTGCTTGCTCTCGACCAGGAGATGATAGAGACTTTGCGTCACGTTCGAAGCGATTCCCATCATCAGTGCGGGCGCGCTCAGGTACAGGTCAGAAGCGCTTGCGACGAAGGCACCAATGACGATGACAAACACCCCAGCGACAACGCCTGGGCCCTCGCCGTCCGCCCGATTCTCCCTTGGCGCCCCCGCCCCCTCCTCCGCCGCTGCCAGCTCCAAATGGTGGTCATGTTTTCCGCCCAACTCCTTGCGAGCTCTATATTTCGCAGCGAATTGCAGGAGAAGGACAAAGAGCGGGCCTGCGCGCTTCAACACGCCGTACGTAGGGATGCTCAGATTCTGGAGCGCCGCGAGGGCGAGGCTGGAATTGATCGAGTACAACACAGCGACGGGTGCGTGCGACCTGAGGCCTGCGCGCGAAATCTGCGGGTATGCGATCAGCTTGGCCGCGCCCAGCATTGTGAGACCAAGCGCCGTGAGCAGCATCTGCAGCCATATCAGAAAGGCAGGGTGGTTGAAGTGGAACGTCTGCGAGACTCCCTTGTTGGCAAACGTAACCGCGCTGGATACAACGCCGTACGTGATGGCCGCCCTCAGCCCGCGCGAAGTGCTCGCTGGCAAAGGGCGGCAGCACCAGTCATCTGTCCAGTTCGTGCCATCTCCCTTCATTTCCTTCGGGAATCCGGGACTACGTCCTGCCTTACAATTGTGTTTGTACGAGACTCGTGTAGTAAACAGCTAGCGGTCCCCTTGTTTTCTTTTGCCTTTGGCACAAAAAGTATTCCGCAACTCTGCGCAACGTCCATAAGACACAGCGAGGGCCAGCGCGGGACACACGAGAGCGAAGGGGGTTGGGACAGTGGGAGGGGTCTCAGCGGGTGCGCCTGCTGCATCGCGCGGCGCTCTATCCGCAGCGTCTCCCGGGCGCAGGCGCACCATTCGCACCCTCTCTCCCTCCCACCCTGCGTATTTGCCCACCGTCTGCACGGGCCCAGGCGGGCTTGCAGGGTGGTGCGGGAATGAGCGCAGACACGCCGCAGCAGCACAGGGCGAGCAGCGCAGATACAAAAAAGGAGGCACCCGCCACCAACGGCCACCACCTACCCGTTGGGGCCAATGGAACAGCGCGTGCGGCGGGACGCACTGACGACACACGGAAGCTCAAGAGCGAAAACGAGCATTTGCTCTCTGAGCTGAAGGCTATGAAGGAGCAGATGCAGGTTGTACAGAGTCGGGAGAATGGCATCACGAAGGCGTATTTGGGCGTGTGCCGCGATCTTGACCATGTGAGCGTCCCGCGCCCCTTCCACCGTTGCACTCTGATTCGTGCAATCTGTGGGCACTAATGTGCAGTGCCGGCAGGCGTTGACGAGTGGCAAGCCCGCGGCCAGAGCGATAGTGCCTCTCCATCAAGTTACGGTGGCGAGAAATGCTCATGGCCTGAGCGTCAACAACCTGACATCGATCCCCAAGGACTGTGCTGTTGTAGCAAGCTTCAATCCGATTGCAGGTTCGACCGGCAATGACATGCTGGGGCAGTATGCTCCAAACAGGCTTGATTTGACTGCCCATTCCACCTGCGCAGGGTCAAACATCTTCCTGGATCAAAGCTCTACCTTGGAGTGGACTCCAACAACTAATCACGACGCAGCAGCAATTGCATCGGCGGCAGCAGCCCGCTTGGAAACGGCAAGAACCAAGGCTGCCTCACGTTCTCCGAGCCCAAGAAAGGCGGGGGCCAGCCCCAGTCCGCCTCGTCTTGCTCAAAATTCTTCAATCTCCGCGTCAGCAGTCCAGCGGCGAGACGATGGACTCGCAGCAGTGAAAGAGACGATTGCAGATCTGCAAGGACAGCACCCCGGCGATGCGGCAAAGTACCTGGCCGCGCTGCCAGCGTCACTAAAGTGGAGGTGTTTCCTCGGCGTCTCTCCCGCTCAGCGCGCAGCAATAATGTTGGAAATGTCGACAGATGAGCGCAAGCTCGCCCTTTCCATGCTGCGCCCGGGCGAGCGAACTATTGCCGAACGCTTTCTGGGTATAAAACATTCCACCGAGGCAGCATCGCTTGCCAGCAACACGACCCACGATGGTGTCATGTATCCGGGTGGACAATTTCGCGTCTCACTTGACCACTCTGCAGCGTTTGCTGCAGCTGCGGCTGCTCTCGCCCCAGCCCCAGTGCCAGCAGGGCCTGTGAGAGAGAAGCAGGTGCATGAAGAAGGACAAACACATCCTCCCTCATCGCGACCTATGACGGGAGTCGCGTCGCCGCAGGTTCTAGCGGACTTTGTGCGGGACAGCAGACAGGTTTTTCGCTCGGGGGGGACTGGTGGGTTGTTGGTGGAAGAGCGACTATTTTCGCACAATTCACCTCCAGCTCTTCATCTCACTAATGCACCGCCATCTCTTTACACCACCAATGCTTCAATGCATGCGGCTGTTGCCCAGGCAATCAGCAGTGCATCTCCACCCGCAGGCGACTATCCCGACATGTATGCAACAAACGCATCGGCAGCTACCGTCAAATCAGTGGGTACCAGCCTACACAACACGCAAAATGGCCCTCAAAGTGTGCCCGCTGCTGAGGCCCATGCACCTGTGGACACAGCGCCAGCTCAGCCAGTACACGGCGCAGCGCAGTCTCCCTCGGCTGCAGAACCGGCGGCACGCGGAAAGACGCCCGATGACCCGGCCTCTTTTAGAGGGATGGACGATGATGAGATTGAAGCGTTGTCAAAAAGTGTTTCGGAAATGCAGCGTAAGATCCGGGAGACTTGTGACTCCAATCCAGTGGCAAGGCTCTCCTTTCAACTGGAGTCTCAGAAAAACGAACCATCTGCAAATGCAGGCTTGCACAAGGAGGATGGCAATGGCGACAATGAAAATTACAATAGGGGCAAACTCTCGTCGAAGCAGAAGCACGCTCTGACCAGTCTGCCGCCCAAGCGGCCGATTCCTGTCCCACAGTTCCGGTGAGTCGCTGACCACGCACGTGCGAGTCTTTGTAAAGACTGTCTCTGTGCGTCAATCTATGACGTCCGATCCATTTGTCTGCCCTCTTATGATCTCTGTGATCAGCAGGGGCAACGGCAAGGAAGACGGTTCTCACACGTCTCTTTCGGGCTGGGAGCACATCCTGAACACTGTATCGCATAGAACTCAGATCACCCGAGATATGTCGCCACGATCGGGCTTGATCGGCTTGTCTCCGATTGGTCCGTCGCGGCAGAACGCATCCACGCCCCCGCGCCGCTCGGTCGTCACACCGCGTCGTGTAAGTGGAGAAGGCGCCAAGAGGTGAAGCGGGGAGGACAAAACAGCTAGATTTGTCTTTTGAAAACAGATTTTTAATATTCGAGTTGGTGAGCGATTCACCGTGCCTAAGATTATTTATGTGTGTTGCTTTCAATGTGCCTAGGTTTAGTTGTTTGTAACTGATGACGAACATGGTCTACACAAATGCAGAACGGCGGACAGATCACCCCCAAGCTTTCCTCCACCGGCATCTCCTTCTACAGTTTCTGCCCCTCCTGCGGCTCGACGCTCAGCATCGCCGGTGCCGCAGCGGTTGACTGTTGCTGAAAAGTCAGAAAGATGGCACCGCTACAATTCGCCTCCACCGGCGCGAGCTCTTCCCAAGCCTCGGATAGGTGTTGGGTCAGGAAGAAGGTCACACAGTCGGGATCAGAGCCCAAGAATGTGGGAGGAGCAAGGCACGGAGCTGGCTTGTCCGGATACTGAATGCGCGCATGAAGCGCGCGCGCAGAGCGCCCCTCCGCCTGGTTTAGCAAGCACGCACCTGGGCGCACACCCAGGATACAGAGACTACCCCTCAGGATACAGAGACTACAATACCAACTACCATTCTAGCGGAAGTGCTGCCCCTCTGGCTGCACATAGCAATGCAAATGCAAAAGATGACTTTGAATCTATAGGAAGAGCCAGGTCCTCGGCAGGATCTGGTGCGAATGGATTTGCGAAGAGCGTTGGGTTCGTGGAGGAAGTGGTCGAACAGGACAACGCACGCAGGTCGTGGGAGGACGCGCGCAGGTCGTTGGACGGGACGGCAGACTGCGATATGCTGAACAAAATTGCGCTCGAAAACCAGGCCCTGGAAAGCCGGGTGTCCATGATGCTTAAAGGCAAGGCTGCAGGTGAGCGCAACTCAAAACGGCTGCAATGAAAATAATTTGTGCCCAGTAGTATTGTGACTATCCCTATCACTCGGTCAGGGCGGGAGGCTCGCAAACTGCAAGCGGCTCCATCACGCTTCGCGCGAATCCTCGACGCGCTTGGCATCAAGAAACTTTCTCAGGACGTACATCACAAACCCATCGTCCCGGTGAGGCGCCACAGTCGCGACGGCCACAGCCCCGACGCCAGCCGTTCTTGCAACGTGCCCGACGCCACATCCAACAAACTTCTGCACCTTCCCGATGCTCTTAACCCCTCGGCGCTTGCCACCATACTGAACCAACTCCATAAGCTGGATCCTGCTTTGAGTAATCAGGCTGCCGAGTGTCTGGGTAATAGCTTCCTCTGCTTGCCCATTTTTCGTAGATGGAATGGATGGATGTGCTCAACTTGATGCCGTGCAGAGATAATTTTCGGCCTGTACATTGTGCAGGCAAAAGCTCGTTACCGTTTGATGCTGTGCCCATCAAAAGCATCAACAGGTCCAGCACTTCACTCTTTTGATGAAATAGATTTATTTCTCGTGACTCGATGGTTGTTCTCCATTCGCCCAATTGCTGACTGGATCTCGTGTCGGAAATAACAGGCAAACAGCGGCGAACCAACGAGGGGAGGTGTGGATGGATGCAAACTGGAAGAGTGTGCCAGCTGCGCGCGAGTCCCAGACCGCTCTGAGCCCCCGCTTGATCCACGCGTCCTGCTCAAAAATGGCTGAAAGTGACAAGGAAGTAGCGAGAAAGGCGTTTGCTTTGCTCATGACGCATTTGCCTGAGCCTATGGCGCGTGACGAGTCTCCACAGGCACATGCCACCTACCCCCCGGTGCAGCGCAATCCGCTCGGGTTGGCCTCCTCAAGAAGTCTTTGGGGCTCCGGCGCTGCTGTGCCACCCGCTGCACGACTTGCTTTGAGTCCCTTTGCAAGTCCCCGATATATTGTTGCAAGGCCCGCAGGCAATGATGAAGTTGTCGACCCACGGCAGGTCCAGAAGAATCTCACTACTGCCAAGGGCCCGCCAGCGCATGTCTGTGCTATGAATGAAGGTCAATAGTGATTTCTGTTTGATACTTGCCTGTGACAGGTGCAGTACTTGGTCGACTTGCTCGCCTCCGTCGACCCGCTTCTGTCCCAGCAGGCATGTTTAGATAGAGGAGAGAGAAAGACAGAGTGAGTGAGTGAGAGAGAGACATAGGACACAGTCTACACATATGCCTACTGCCCGCGAAGACCAGTGCTAGCTCCCAGTATTTGCAATGTGCGTGTGCGTGCACGTGTGCATGTGCACACGCGTACACGCACGCGCAGGCGCACGCATGCACGTGTTTCTTTTCTTGTAGGGAATGTAAACAGGGGGGGGAACTGTGGAATACAATGGATATGTAAAGGGACGCGAAGGTTGACCGGAAGGATACTAGGTGCGTACCAGGCCCAGTATTTCGAGACTCTGTTCTGATGGTAGTATGGGCTGCAGGCTGCCGGGGCGCTAGCTGCTCGAGGAATGCTGATTCCGGCTGCGCACGAAATGTTGAAGCAGCGCACCACCTCGGAGGTGTTTTTTGTCTCGATGCGCGATGTGGAAACAGTGTTCTGAAAGCTCCCTTTGCGCAGAGTAGTGTGACTCAAATCAAAGCGAGAACTCTCTACGCCACCCTCCAATAGGGTCTGCTCTCGGCTGCCACTGCTGACTCCCGACATGCCTTGTCGGACAGGCTTCTTCGGTGCGGCAAGCCACAGCGTCGATAGCTGGCAACTTTTCCAGCAGCTTTCTGGAGGGTCAATCGTTCTCTGGAGGTAGTTGGCCGCCTGTCTACATGGATGTCCCGAATAATGGTTATCGCGCACGCCCTTTCCCCTTTGAAGGCGCACGCGCGCAAACTCGCAAAGACTCGGCGACTCAACAGGAAATGATCTGAAGCGCGTTCTGATTCTCCTGTCATGTCACTCAGGGTTGCACCGTGACAAGCTGATGGCGCCCCCTCCTATCCCGCTACCACCGCTGCCGAGTGCCCCGCAGCCGTTCAAGTCGCACGTGCCCAAGCTTGATATAGCCAAGAGCGCGTCGAACCCCCAAGTTGAGCTTCTCCACGACCTTGAACGTGGTGGCGGCGGTCAGGCTGACGGGGTGCGTTTGGAGAGCGAGACGGTGCAGAAGATCTTGTCCATTTTGCGCGCCACCGGGAATGGGCTTTCGAGCGAAATCGAGGCTGCCCTTCTTTCAGATCGCTCTCAGCCTGCACATGTTGCACGCAAAGGCGACGGCGAGAAGCTAAATGCGGGTGACAAGAACGATCTCCAGGTTCTCTCCACGTCAAATATCAGCAACTCGCTGTCGTCTGATGAAAAGGCGGGAGTGCGTGCACCACCCTCCCCGTCTCAAAAGTCAGCAGACGGACTGGGTGGGCAGGGGTCCTCGCTGAAAGGTGACTACGAAATCATCTTGGAGGTCGGGTCCCAACACGGCACTGCGCAGGGCAGCGTTGAAGATGACAAACCCCGCGGGTCATTACAAAAGAAAATATCCTTTTCTTCCTTCGAATCCGTGATCGAATCTCAGACTCCTACGAAAACCGAATCTCAGAACAGCAGCCCTCCTACCAAGGAAGAAAAGGAGGCTGCATCTTCTGCCGGTAGCCTCTCCGCTACTTCTCCTCCTGCGGTAGCCCCTCCGCCACGCCTGCACGCCGAGGCAACCTTAAGCGTCGAGCACGCCGAGGCCGCATCCACGGAAGGCGTCGGAGTGCCGCAGAAGGCCAAGGAGGAGCCATGGACGAGTTGGGTGCGCAACAAATCCAGGTACACAGAGCAGCAAGTCTAGCTAAGCTGAAATGTGTGTGTGTGTGTGTATGTGTGTACACACAATCCAGGTAGGTACGCCGATCCGCAAGCCTAGCTGAGCTGAGATTTATGTGTTCCATGTGTGTGTGTGTGTGTACACACACACACCACACACACACACACACACACACACCGCTAGCGATCCGGTGCGATGCGACAACCAAATGGGCGCCCAGCTTGTTGCACGCGCACGCCACCGGCGTGCGTGCACGTCCTGCGAACTCTGACACGGACGCGACTGTTCCAGCACGGCGAGCTACAAGCCTGCAAGCTTTCTGGGGTCGACTTCCCCGCCGCCTCGCGCGGCGCGCGCAGGGCAGCAGACGCAGGAGTCGGTGGTCGTCTCAGAGGACGACATACGCAAGCACAGGGAAAGCATCCGCAAGCTACTTGCGTCGCCGGCTGGCAAACTTGTGTATGCGCGCACGCCGTTGGGCGGGAAGAAGGAACCTCAGGAGAACTCGAGCGCTGTAAAGAGCCAGTATCCCGGCGCCAGAAAATGGGGGCCAAATTTCTGTTGAGATGCGCCTCGACGTTCTCTTTGGCAAGTTGGAGGGGTGGAAGCGCTGCCCTAGCGCGCGCCTGCGCTCCATCCCTCCTTCCCTCTCCCTCCTGCCACCTCCCGCCCTCTCTCCTCTCTCTCTCCGTAATCCGCGACACCTCAATAAAGATCCGTAATACAGATGACGTCATCTTTATTACCCCCTGACTCACCCGCGCAAGGGCCCGCGTGAACAGAGACCCCTCTGCACATGCAACCAACAACAGGTGAACCAACCTGTTGTTGGTTGCGGCTAGTGCGCGAGCCGCTCGCGCGCTCCATCACCAGCCCGCCCCAGCCTTGACCTTGACCATGCCTTGCCTTTCGTGCTCCCCTCCACCTTCGACAGGTGGCGGAGCACTAACCACTACGGACAATGAAGAAGAACCGCAACAATGCCATGCGTTGCGTTTTGGTGGGTGAAGAGGGTGACGGGGAAGTAATGCAGCTCTGGGGCGGAGCGAAGGGCGAGGGGCTGGGTACCTAAGAAGGGAGGTTGAGTGAGTGGAAGTGTGTCATATGAGGTCAGCATCGGCGGGATGTGTCACAGATGAGTAAGACGAGGTGACCCTTCCACGGTTGCAGCGCTGTTAGGTTTATTCAATCGCAAGCAGTCAACGAGGTGTACGACGAGCGCCAGAGGGAACGGTGTTTGAATGGGCCAAAGCATCCCGGTTTTTCAAGAAGCAGTCTGCCGTCGGACGTTATCTTTTTCTTTCGCCTTCATGGGACGAAAATGGGGCCCAATTCGGTTGCCGGTTCGTCGTTCCAAAGGGGCCCGAGGCTCATGGCTGCACGATTGGAACGTTCAGCAGACCTCCTAGAGTGATCGGGGGTAGGTTGGGGGAGGGGTGGTTTCTGGCAAGGAGAAGGGGTGGTTTCTGTGGGTCTAGGTACATCAGTGACCCCTAGTTCGTGGTATCGTTTTGATGATATACATTTGTGACTTTTCACAAGTGTCCTTTCAGCCAATAAAATGATTTTTTTTTTGCTGTCTCGTGTGCTTAAACAACACAAGGACCCTACGGTAATATTGAAATGGAGAGTGTTCGCTTTTATTTAGTACCAGTCTTTTTTGGAATGGAAACAGTTTCATTACATCCTGAAAGGGATCAAAGGCACCACGCCTTTGGAGAGGCGTGGTGATTCGAAAAATTCGAAAATGTTTGAAAAAACATTCGCATGGGCATGCTCATGGATCGCCATGAAGAAGGGCCTCTTGCACACAGGTTTCCCAGGAAAGCGACAGCTGTCGTAATCATTATCAATAAAAGGCGAAAACGATGCACCGTCTCTCTTTCTCTCACACACGCTCACACAGTCTCTCTTTCTTGGCACCTCTCTCTCTCACGCTCACAGTAGGTCTTCAAACGATTCAACCCCTTAACTTCCCACGCTGTATCAAACTCTGTGTCGCTCTGTTTTCTGGAAGCGGTGGAAGGTACACAGAGTTTGATGGCCGCGCAAATATAGATACAGTCCCCCCACGCGCACAGCTTTGTACTAGGTCCTGCAGTAATAAACACACAGTCCACAAAAACAAAGGGTACTCAGCCTGAGACTGGGGACGTGGACACTATTCTTCGGTGATGGTGGGTGGTCTTGCGAACATCGCCGGCACGCGGGAGAACCGATTTTTTTGGGGCCCTCGATGAACAGAAAAAAGGGGTAGCTGGGTCAACCTTCAGAAATGAGGGAAGAAATATCCACTGAGGCTAGGAAGGAAAGACGTTAAGACAGTGAGGAGGAAAGGCTTCAAGACAGTGGAGGAGGAAAGGCTTGTCTTGACGTCTTTCCTGTGGAGGAGGAAAGCCTTCAAGAGTCTCAAGCGCACCTGCCAGCCTCGAGCCTAATGTGATTTTAAGTAAAAGTAATGTCATTTTAAACGGCAGGTTCCCTTCCCCCCCCCCTCGTCCCCTGCACTTGCATTAGCCCTTACTCTAGCGGACTTACCTGCACTATCACCGACAATATCCCCCCCCCCCCCCCCGAATTTCTCCCCTTGGTTTACTCCCACCGACTTTCAGTCACTTGTTGATTGTCAATAAACTCCTCATATGATCATATACGTTACGGAAAATTCCTAATAAAGCCGTGAGCTTCGGGCCCCGGGCCCTCTGGCCCGCTGACACGTGGTCCAGGCCCGCTCTCTCTCTCTCTCTCTCTCCTCGTGGTCCGGGCCCGCTCTTTCTCTCTCTTATTCTCATCACCCCCTGCTGGGCTTCCTTAGGGTTGTAAAATAAATAAACGGAACACACACACGCTCTCTGTCTCACCCTACGTGCGAGGTCCCTTTCCCTCCAAGGAGATCCGGCGAATATCGGAAAGGGTTGATCCCGGCCCGCCCGTTGTACCAGGGGGGCTGGGGATCCTTTTGGGATCCCGAACCCTCGAAAGAGCGGGTCGGTGACTGGGGCGAACCGGCAACGGTCTGGTCCCTCTTGTGTGTTGCGTGCCACAAGGCCGAACGCAGAGTGGGGGTATAGTACTCGCCGCCAATGCTGGGCCACGAGTGCCCAGCGGCGGTGTCACCCTGAAGAGGCGTTGTACTTACCGACCTTCAGTCATCTATTTGATTACACAGATTTGTGGTACTCTAAATCTTGTACCAATAAATGCTAGACCTCCGGTTATGGAAAATTCTTGATAAAGCCCCCGTGCACTCCAAATCCCGAGCGACGCCAGGCTGAGCTTGCCGCCGCTGGCTCGCACGCTTCTCTCTCTCTCTCTCTCTCTCTCTCTCTCCTCCTCCTCCTCTCTCTCACCCGGGCTCTCTCTCTCGCTTCCCCTATGTCGCTACGGCGCTCGGCTTGATCGATGACGAGTTTAAACAGGAACTGTTCCAGCTCGACTGGCACATTCTCTGGTTGGTGTTTCAGGAGCTCGTCGAGGGCAGCCTCCGACAGCGTTCTCAGGTCGGAGTAGTCGTCGTCGTTCTCCAGGAGCTCTTCGAGGGCAGCCTCCGACAGCGTTCTCAGGTCGGAGTAGTCGTCGTCGTTCTCGGAGTAGTCGTCGTCGTTCTTCGCGTCGTGGTGTATATTTTTTTCCGAATACGGAAAAAAATATCTAATTAGAATATATAGATTGATAGGGTCGACGGCACCGGGATGGGCACGTAGGAAATCCGTGACCATCGTCTGCGCTTCTCTGCGTCCAGTCCTGAGCGCCCACGCGAGGTCTTTGAGAGAGAGGTCAAGCCTTGTTCGGACGAGGCCCTCATAGGAAGGAGTGCCGGGCGGCAGCATCGCGAGGAGACCGAATCGCCACGACTTGCACGAGCTCGTGCACAGCAGCAAGTCCTCCCTCGTCAGCAGCCCGCGCTCACGCCCTCCTCGCCGCCCTTGGCCGGCAACGCTCCGCACGGCTTCTGCCGCGCCGCCCGTAGCTCCGCGAGTGCCCCGCCGCCCGTAGCTCTGTGCGCGTGCTCCGCCGCCCGTAGCTCGGTGAGCTCGCCATGGCAGCACCGAGCGGTCAGCGCCGAGAGCAAGAGAACGGCGCGCAGCGTTCTCAAAGACAGCCTGCAGCCACAAAGGACACACAAGCCAGCTTGCCTTGCCTGTCTCCTGCCATGCATGTCAAGTCACACATCGCTGGTCAATGCCGTGACCTCTCTAGAGATATGGGCAGGTGGAGCGTCAAACACGCAACGTGGCCGGCGAGTGAAACCTGGAGCACTGACAGGCAGTTGCCCGCCATCAAATCGGGCGACATGACCATCCTGGGTGCTCCTCACTCTCTTCTCCTCTTGTCGCACAGTGGTGTTCGGATTCACCTGATCTCGTGAGATGTTGTTCCCCTTCCCTTTTTTTACGGTAAATGGTACCTGAATTCGGTACGAAGATCCGAATGGTTGTACGAGCATGATTTCTTTGCGACTGTAGAGGCTACCACGCCCCATTTGAGCAGTAAAAGTTGTGGTAAGTAAATCGTTGCTAAATAAAATCGAAAAGTTGCGAAAGCACTGAGTGTGCCCTTCACTTTTCGGCTGTACAAGGCCGAATAATGAATTTTTCATTTCCCAGGGTTGCTTACCAGGCTTCTGCAACAAACTCAAGCTGAAGGCCGGCTGGCGGCGTGAGGCGTGGGCGCAACCCCCACAAAAGGCGTTTCATACAGAAAGTCAAGCAATCTGTCTCTGACTGTTGTTGTAGCACCTGCTGGTTCGCGAGCTGCACCTGGCCGTTGAGGTACTGGAGGCGCGTGGATAATGGATGAAGCAATCTTGGATTTTGTCGGCGGTTTTGTGGCGAGTCTCATGGCCGAACGGGAAGAGAAATCGGCGCACGGCATGCACCCCTCTGCTGCCATGTGCCCCGAGCTGATGGAGCTCAGCTCCGCAGACGAGGTCGCCGAGGTGCTGCAGCTGGCGGCTTGCGGCTTTCCCAACGATGACGAGCGCCATCGCGGACCCCAGTTTGTGCAGCGCTTTTTGGAGTCCGCCTCGGTGCTTGCGAGAAATGACTTTCCGTACCATGGCGGCGGGGACCCGCCTCTGATTGAGCGCGAGTACTGGCTTCGGGTTACGCGGTCGGCGCTGCAGAAAGCGGGGCTGCCGCGCCTGGACGGCCTGGTCATCCTGCACGTCCGCTATGCTGGCGTCTGGGACCAGGCCGACGATCAGACCGCGTTTGACAAGAAGCGCTCTACCATCACGCAGATCCATGCCCGCTACACCGGCGGCATGTGGACTGAAGCCCAGGTTAAGCAAGTCCTGGGGAGCCCGGAGGCGCCAATAGGATGGAGATGGAGGGACCCGAGGGAGCGGAACCTAACAGAATTTACCCCGGCGCTGCAAGGCCTGTTGCTGAAGGGGGAGCGGTGCTCAAAGGTGGTGCTTAAAAGGTTCGTGGACTGGGTCGCTGCGCACAGCCAGGCTGAGGCGGCCCAGGCCCACAAGGCGGCGACGTGGACGACGCCCGACTGGGTAGGCTTGGCGCTGGCGGCTCCCGCTCCGGCCCCGCGGCCCTTTACGATACTCTTTGTCGGCGTTAACAGCAACGAGAGGCACGGCCCTCAATTGAATCTCATGGAGGAGCACAAAAAAGTACAGGCGGCGCTGGACGCGGCGTACGGCAGGGCGTCGGCGCACAAGCTGGTGGTGCTCAAGCACATGGCGTACTCGACGTGGGACGAGGTTCTGAGCGCGATCCGGCGCGAGCGCCCCACGGTGCTGCACCTTGGCTGCCATTCTGAGCGCCACGCGGGCATCCAGCTGTTTAGGGACATGGTGCAGCCAGAGACGATGCTGCCCGCGATCAAGGCATGGAATGAGCATGCAGGCCGGATCGGGTGTGCACAGCTACGCGTCATTGTGCTGAATGCCTGCAGGTCCGACGAGCACGCACAGAAGCTCGCAGGGTGCGTTGACTTTGCGATTGGGCACGCAGAACTCGTGTACGACAGGAAAGCGATCGTATTTTCAGAGACACTGTATTCGTGCGTGTGCGAGGGCATGTCGCTGGCGGAAAGTTTCGACACCGCTCGCAGCGCCGCGTCGTCGCCGGGCTATCGCATCTACGCCAACGCGGACCCGCGGGCTTTTTGCCCTGGCGACTGCACGAGCGGAGTAACGCCAGAGAGGGCAACCGAGCGCGACCACACTGTGGAGGGCGTGCTGCACACGGTTGCGGAGTCAGTTAACCACCTGAACGCGGCGGTTACAGAGTTGCGTAATCCACAGCGCCGCAGTGGCGAAGTCGCCGGTGATGCCATGCTCCGCGAGCAGATGATGGCTCAGTACGCGCCGGCCGCGCGGCCAGCGCACACAGCTCCCGCAGTGTCCTCTGCTGCTTCTGCGCAGCCGCACACAGCGCACACAGCTGCCGCAGATGCTCATGACGATGATGACAGGCCTAGGCCAAGGTTGCCGCGCGGTGCTGCGGGCTTGTTGAGGGGGAGCATTGTGCCTTGCACATCGAGGCGCAGCAAGGGCTCCAACAACATGGAGCTCCTGGGCGAGGTTGGACTCCACGGAACGCACACAGCTGCCGCAGATGCTTATGACGACACAGACAGGCCTAGGCCAAGGTTGCCGCGCGGTGCTGCGGGCTTGTTGAGGGGGAGCATTGTGCCGTGCACATCGAGGCGCAGCAAGGGCTCCAACTACAAGGTTGGACTCCACGTCCTCTTCGTTTTGGGTTTGATTCCCTAACGAGAGGATCAGTTCACTAGTTCGTGCTGGGCAGAATAGTCCGCACATGCCTCGGCTCGTCGTATCTCATAGCACATGCCTGCGGCTCCTGACCCGTGAGGAACCCGTGAGGAACCCGTTCTTAACACAGGGTGGTGGGACCCGTGTGGAACCCGGTACTTAACACAGGGTGGCGCCCTATTTTCCCTGGTTCATCTCGTTCAGGAATCAAAACTCCAGGGTGGCTGGTGCAATGCCCAACCACCAGCCCAGCGGGGATCTGGAGCCCACCCGGGCGGCGCCCCACAAGCCTGAGTTGGGGAGGAGGGGAGGAGGAGGAGGAGGAGGAGGAGGATTATTCGTAGTCAATGATAACTATAGAGTGACATACGTGCCCGGGTCACACCAAGCTCCAAAGTCCAAAGGGGGGATGTGGCCCGGGGGCCGGGGTCCCGTAAACCCGGGCCGATGTCTTCAAGTTAAAGTAAATTGGAGTGAGCTCACTGGCAGGTGAGGAAAACTCCAGTGTCATGTCTGCGAAAAAAAAGACCACTATCCCCTCCCCCCGCGTACAGCTTTGTACTATGTCTTGCAGTAATAAATACACACACATCCCTTTTCCTCGGTTCACTAGTGCGTGGTCAGGCCTGCACAGTCCACACACAAGCCTCAGCTCGTCGCATCTCCTAGCACATGTCCTCCACTCCTCCACAGCACCATCGTCGTTGTCAGCACGACTAGCGCCAGCTGAACGGTTCCATATGCCTCGACCTGCCGTGGGCAAAATTGTTAGCGCGCAGAAGCGCTCGTGCGTAGCCATTAGTTGCTGGCCGCACTTGAGCACTCTGATAAGGTACTTGCCTGCCAAGTTGCGGCGTGCCAAGAGCAGCGTTTTTTTTTGGCAAACCCATTATCCGTAGCGCAAAAACACGTGACTTTTGAGATGATGATGATGATTGGATTTTATTAGTACACGGCTGGGGGCCAAAGTCCTAAGTGCTCATCAAGATAAAAAGGGGGCGCTGGCTATTTCCCCGACTATAGTAATACTATACTATAGTATCACTATGCTAGTGCGCAGAGCCAGGTTATTTTGCGAACGGAGCCATTCACACCAAAAAAGAAGCCAAAAAAGGAAGTTGACTATTTTTGGAAACACCAAACAAGTAATTCAAGACTACGACACAGTATTTGTCAATTCGATTCCCTTCCGCAAAAATGACCTACGGATTACGTATTTTCAGAATACCGGGCGTGCCGGGCCTACACTTTGTGCCTTGGCACAGAGGCAGCGGGTGTCTCGGTACCGCCGCCCCGGTCACCGGGGCGGCTGCAGACGAGTATAACCTGAATGTTGTTGACTGTAACGCGTCTGTCACTGGCGCACGCCGGTCTTCCATCTTAGTCAGTGGGGGTCTGGGGGGTACCCCCAGCCGCCGGAGGCAAACGTGAAAGAACTTAAGATAATGGTTTCCCGTCTCACCGAAAGCGAGGCACCGAGAACAGGGGAATGGGGAAGTGAGCAACTTCTGCACAGAAACGCGCCACTAGCACCAGCACTCTACAGTTGGTGCCCCTATCACGCTTATGTCGCTATCCCGCTGCCCAAGCTCGTCATGAGCTCTGCCCGCAGGCTTGTTGGGAATTTATTTTCATTTGTAACATCCCGATCCCAAACAGGGCAATGTAACTAGAGCGGATTAATCGACACACTTTTTACTGATGTTGAAGGAGTCACTTAAAACGCCGCTTTTTACAGATGGTTTTCGCTTAAGCGATTTGCTGTGTCAGTCCTAACCTCAAAACCCCCACATGTATTGTCTTGAGATCTCCGAATGGTTGCGGAAAAAATGTGACCGAGGTAGAGACCGAGGGCAACCGAGTGTGAGACTTGGTATGTGTGAAAGATCACGCTCGCGCACCGCCGTGCCTCACCTCGCTTCTCCTCACCCAGTCTGCGGTCCTTGGGCGCTCTCCGCGTAGTCCCGGTTTTGCCCTTCGTCCACAGCCCCCCTGTCCATGGTCTCCTTCCTTTGTCCTTTGCAGGGTACCCCTGTGTGTGGGGATCACGCTCGCGCGCCGCCGTGCCTCCTCCCACTGGCGTGACACACACAAACAAACACATGTCCGTGTTTGTAAACCCACAACGATTGAAGTCCGATTAGCTCGATTGAAGTCTCAAAAGGCAGATCAAAAGAGCCATGATCAAAAGGCAGATCAAAATGTCCAAAAGATTCTGCCAAAAAAATTTCATCTTTGCCTCTTGCATCGACTTGTCCAAAATCGGCAATATGTTGTTGGAAGTGATGCTGATGAGCTTCTTGACGAAGGTG
>Ga0315899_10003109_pt1 | contig 18094 bp, 15 predicted proteins | sample LakEriMetagenome_2_FD_203518 | JGI IMG/M metagenome (GOLD analysis project Ga0315899, IMG submission 203518) | Freshwater fungal communities from buoy surface, Lake Erie, Ohio, United States - Buoy 4 MA112 | ecosystem: Environmental > Aquatic > Freshwater > Lake | place: USA: Lake Erie, Ohio... | reverse complement strand
GCACCAACTGGCCGTTCACCAACACTTTTTCAAAGATCGCGTCTTTGCGCTTTTTCCCAGATTCTTCGAAACGCGGGGCACGAAACACGATTTCCATCGTCTGCCATTCCCCGGGCGCCTTAGCGGCGTTCACTTTCGGCGGAGTGCCTTCGTAGTTCTGTCTGCCCTGAGGCCGACCTTTGTCATGGCGTGAATACAAACCACCCAAATCCCCAGAACCGACTTTCTCCTTTCCGAAACTATCCAGAATCTGGATTTCATATCGACCCATCACATACACCCCGGCGTTCGAGCCTTTGGGAACCATGAATTCCAACTCGATCTTCACATCGCCGAATTCCTCTTTGGTCATCAAGTAAGGCAGGGTTTTATCTTTGGTCGTCGAGTTCACCAAAATTTTCCCCTCACCCTTGAGCTCGAACTCACATTTCTCCGCCACCGCACTCACCTCGGAAACCCCGCGCCACTGCGCCACTTCGCGAAATTCCGCAAGCGCAGCACCTCTCAACAAGTCCCGCGTCTCCGCAAAACCCGCAAGCGGCAACAAACAAACCATCCAACCCGTCAAACGTGTGAACATCTTTTTCATGACGCGGAGCACTTAAACACAATCGAATGATTCTCCCAGCACGAAAATAGGAGCGCGCGCGTCCCGCCCGCATCCAGCGAAAGACAGAAGAGTTACTCCTAGTTCTTGGTTCGTAGTTCGTAGTTCTTAGTTGAGCTGCGCGCCTTCGCATTTGCGAACCAGAAACCAGAAACCAGAAACCAGGAACCAGAACGCAGAGTAAGCGTTAGCGAGCCTCCACTTTAACACGAAGTCCTAACCGCTTGGACGGAGCGAAGCGTAGTCAAACCAAGAACCAAGAACCAAGAACTAGGAACTAGGAACTAAATCCTAACAAAAACTCCATTCTATACCTGGCAGTTTATCTGTTATCTCTTACTCGCCCAGAGTGTTTTCGATTACCTCGGCATCGAAATCAGAAACAAACAAGCGGTCTTGGACGATGCGATATTTTTCGAATTCGGATTCGGCGTGAGCTTTGGCGATTTCAGCGGTGACTTTACCGACGTCTTGCAGGATCTCACGGTCGGTAGCTTCGATGAAACGGTTGAGGCGAATTTCCCAGTCCTGCATGGTCATGGGGATCTGCCGCTGCGCCATGTCTTCGGCGACATCGAGGTAAGCATTGACGAGGCGGGAGAGCTGGGCGAGCTCGGCATCGGCTAGGTAGTTTTTGGCGACGCTAACATCGAACTTCTGGATTTTCCCGTGGGGGGCGTCTTTCCATGTGGTCAGGCCCATGTGTTGTTTCCCGGCATCGGCGCGATCAACGATGACTTCGGCGGCGGTATGGCCATGAATCGCCCAATGGAGTTTGTTCTGCACAGTGGCAAAAAAGCGCTGGGTCGCGGTGGCGGTGCGATCGTAGTCGATGGCGGTGGAATAGATGTCGGTGATCTTCTGATAGAATTTTCTCTCGCTGAGGCGGATCTCGCGAACGCGCTGAAGTTGCTCCTCGAAATACTGCTTGGTGAGGACGGTGCCACCCGCCTTGAGCCGTTCGTCATCCATCGCGAAGCCTTTGATGGTGTATTCCTTAACCACCGTTGTCGCCCATTTGCGGAACTGAACAGCCCGCTCCGAGTTGACCTTGTAGCCAACGGCGATGATGGCGGAGAGGTTGTAGTGCAGGGTGTTGTAGCTTTTGCCATCAGCGGCAGTTATCCGGAATTTCCGGATAACTGAAATCTCCTCCAGCTCGCTGTCGGAAAAGATTTTTTTCAGATGCTCGTTCACCGTGCGCACATTGACGTCGTAGAGGGCACCCATCATTTTCTGGGTCAACCAGATGTCCTCGTCCGCATAGACCGCCTCGACACCGCCTTGACCTTGTGCGGCGACAAAGGTCAGGTATTCGACGGCTGAGGAGCGCGTGATGGAAGTCTCCCTGTTTGCAGGCTTCTTTTTCATGCGCCGCCTCCGATCTTTTTGAGTATGTGCTTATGGCTTAACATTCAAAAAGTATTCATAAGAACAGTATCAAAGGCAAGTCTGATCTGAATCGCTGGGGCGATTCTAATACGAACCTTCGTCCTAAGACAAAGTCCTATCCGCTTGGACGGTGTGTAGCGTACTCAAACTGGGACCGTGGACGCCCCGTCCGCATCTTGTGCAAGTCAGGAGACAGCGGTCAGAAGAAGCTTCCCTCTTCAATCTTCAATCTTCAATCTTCAATCATCAATCATCAATCATCAATCATCAATCCTCAATCCTCAATCCTCAATCCTCAATCCTCAATCATCAATCGTCAATCTCTCCGTTGAGCGAGCTTTACGGCACGTCCGATTTGATTTGGAAGAAATTTCCTCCGAGAAACACCTAACCCCATTTATTCCTCAGTACATAACAAAGTCTGGCGGTGAATCATCGTTCAGTTTTCCGTCTGCATCGAACATGAACTTCCCGCTCTCTCCACAGTCGCCACCGCAACAAATGCCGATATCCATGCGAAATCCATCTCCGTCGCGTTCCACGCGGAGATGTTCTGGATTGGCGTCGTCGAGATAAATATTGGGGTCATCATTGATGAAAAATTCAGCAAGCGACTTACCCGCTTTCAGATGACTTATCAGCCCTCTAAGAAAGATCGCTTTCCACATCTTCGCCACTTGTAAAACCATCTTGTTCAGCTTCTCCTCAGAGCCCACCACCTTGATGGCTTTGTTGATGTCTTCTTGGTTCATGTTTTTTAGTTTATGATGCCCTCGATCAGCATAGAGGGATAGGCAATCTGTTGTTGGAGAGATTGATGATTGATGATTTTTGAATGCTGATTTGGAAGAAATTTGCTCCGAGTAACAGACATTCTGGTCTCTTTTCATTTGCTGGCGTTTTCCGTGAAATTCCGGAAGTAACGATCCATTTCATGATAGCGCTCATCGTGCGATGAAATCCTACGTAATGCGTGGCAGAGAAGAGATCTATACGGAAGATCCGCGTGGATACAGTTTTCGATATCGTCACCCAGTTGCTCTATTTCGAAGATTCGATAGTTATACTCGGCTTCTGTTATGCCCAGATATTCCTCTAACGAACGTCGATCTTCTGAGTCTAAATCTTCATTTTCCTCGCGCCACATTGGTTCGACGAGCTCTTTGAAGTCTTTGAAGCTCAGACCTTCGCTGATATGATAATCAACATCCTCAAGCCAGGCTGCAGCGTAACCATACGAGTCTGAACATTCAAAAATCAGATCAGACGGACCACCGCTAAATCGCTCCAGCCACTCTTTCTGCAAGGGAGATAGTTGCAGATCCGCCGTATGAAGGTAGTCAGCTAACCAGTGGACGTAGATTTCATAATCTCCTGCCCGCGTGCAATCGAGTAAGTCACTGCCATCCTCACGCTTTGGAACGGTAAAATCGATGAGGTAACGAGGAGGTGCTGACATGGTTCTATACTTTTACTTCCTGATTATTAAAACCAACACAAACCGAACCTCAACGCAATCCTTGAGAAGCGTCGCCTGGCCCCATCACTTATCAAGCACATGTGGCCACGTGATACACAAATTGACCATCAATACCGTACAAGATCTGTGGCCTTGCTGAAGCTGCATCACGTTGAATCTCGATCGCATCGGCATACGGTTTGATAGCCGCAAGTTTCGTGAATGGGATTTTGTAATTTAGGTGACCACCGAAAAAATAAATACATTTGTTGGTAATGACCACTAGACCAGTTTCTGTGTGCTTAACTTCCTCCCAAGTCTTTGGATTCGCTTTAAAACCACCGACGCGCCAGTACAGACCTTTCATAAGCCTGATACTGACTCCAGTTGAACCACCAACCACATTTCGCATCTTCACATATTCATACAGCTCAATATCGGGAAATATCCACAACAAGACTTCACCTTTATTGAGCTTCAATGGCAAATCGTCATCAACCGTAACACGTGTCTTTGGAGCACCGATAAGCAAATCATTAATAACACAAGCCTTTAGAAACTTAGTTAATCTTCCGTGTGTATCTAATTCATCAATTGGCAAAGCGAATGCTTCGATCATTTCATTTAGGCGATTCTGATCATCCTGAGAAATCAATTTACCATCACAAACCTCATCCACCATCTCACCCCAAATCTGTTTGAGAAAACAAATGCTGTTTTGCGGATCGATGCCGGCCAATCGAAAATTATTCGCTACTTCTTTTGCACTTAAAAAATAATTGCCGCGATCGTAGAATGTTCTGCGCACAATGGCTCTAAGAAATTCAATTTGCCCGTTTGGCGTTGATAAATTAACCTGCTCTGGATTAACAATTTTTCGCTTGTTAACGTAAGGGTCGTATTTCGAAGTGCCTCTGAACTCTCTTGGCGCAGCCAATTCGATTGAAGCCGATCCATCCATATATGCCTCGATATTGATTATCACATTTCTGATCAACTCGATCTCGCATCCTTCAAATTCCCTATCAAGAATGGCAATGTTGTTGGCAATCAGTTGCAGCATTCTCAATATTTTATAGCAGTGTTCTTGCCCGTCTGAGCAACCGAAGACCCGTTGAATAAAAAATGGAACTCGACTACCACTGGTATTCCATCTCTCCACGTAGGATTGAATCATTTCTGGAACCTTGTCCAACGAGCTGTGTATTTGCAGTGCGTTAGACAGAAATATTAGCTCTTCTCGCTCAAGATCTCCATCACTCGCGACAACCCCTGATATAAGGGCGGTGACGTATTCTTGTCCATCATCCTTAAGTTCCTGGAAATCCTCTGCACCAAGTTGATTTCTAAGTGAATCCAAAACATCGTAAAGCTCAAGAAATGCTTCATGGATCGCATAAGCGGTATCATTATTTAAGACGTCATTCATAGTTGGATGATGTGTGATATTGTGCCCTTTTGCTTTATTTGGAATTCTGAACTTCAGTTACATTTACGCCGCTACCTACGCAAAGGGACACACTAACTAGCGATAGAGTCTTATTGGCAAGGTCGGCGCTCATAAACATGCAATGAAATCCTAAGCAAATCCCCCGCTCTGCAAAGGCATTTCTCTTCGTGACAGAGAAAGAACTTCGATCCGACATCGACCATCTGGGCTATGACGACAATATGTTAAACTTCGAACATCAAAGGGACGGGCAATGTAATGAGAGACTGATTGTCTGACTGCGAGGACTTACCCCTTCATGTTTTCCATCAACCAAGAACTCGGAACCAAGAACTCTACTTGTACCGAATGTTAAAAAGAGGCGGCTGAGTCTATTTATTCCTCAGTAGATTCTAAAGTTTATCGGTGAATCACCGATCAGTTTCCCGTCTTTATCGAAGCTGAACTCCGCGCCCTCGCCGCAGTCCCCACCGCAACAAATGCCGATATCCATGCGATAGCCATCTCCGTCTCTTTCCACGCGGAGATGTTCTGGATTGGCGTCGTCGAGATAAATATTGGGCTCATAAAGGGAGCGGGGGAGAGTTCGTGGTTCTTAGTTCTTAGTTGAGCTGCGCGCCTTTGCATTTGCGAACCAAGAACTAGGAACTAGGAACTAGGAACCAAGAACTAACAAAAACTCCATTCTATACCTGGCAGTTTTTTGTTCATCTTCGCCACTTGTAACACCATCTTGTTCAGCTTCTCCTCAGAGCCCACCACCTCGATGGCTTTGTTGATGTCTTTTTGGTCCATGTTTTTTAGTTTATGATGCCCTCGATCAGCATAGAGGGATAGGCAATTTATACTACGCCGATAGATACAAACCTGCCCCATCTCCAGCCCAGATTTCACCTCGATTCGAACTGCCGCAGACTAGACTTTTTTCACAACGCTTCCCTTTATTTATCTTCTATTTCTCCACCTTTACCCATATTTAAATTCCACAAATTCCAGCAGGCATCTAATTGTATGCCTGGCAGTTTTTTATTAGTTCTTAGTTGAGCTGCGCGCCTTTGCATTTGCGAACCAAGAATCAAGAACCAAGAACTAGGAACTAACAAAAACTCCATTCCATCCCTGGCAGTTTTTTGTTGTTCAGCTTCTCCTCAGAGCCCACCACCTTGATGGCTTTGTTGATATCTTTTTGGTTCATGTTTCTAATTTTTGGATCCCTCAATCCGCACAGAGGGTGGACAATCTGTTGTTGTTAGATCAGGTTCACTGAAGTTGGTGCTAATCTGGTTCAGTAAGTGCCTTCACTCTATTTGAGAAAGCCAGAAACATTTTCGGTGTCCATACGGCAAACCAGTCGCTAACCGCTTTCCGATTGCCATCGCCCTTTGGGTCAATCTTCGCTTCGAGCATTACTTTGGCACTCCCTTTATCGAGCATCGGTCGCCAATCCAACGTTGCGCCAACTTCCTTCTCAATCACGGCTGCTTGAGCTTTGAGCTGCTCGAAAGCAGAATCTTTCCAATCTTTCGGTTGTATGTTCATCTCAACTACGATGCTCTGGTTCTTCGGTGTCAAAAGCATGGACATGTGGAATCCCGAGCGACCGACAGCAATCGAAGACCAGTGGTCCTGACTGGGCTTCTGGAGACGAAATGGAAGCTTCTCTGATTTCATCCTATTGTGAATTTCCGTCCAGAATTCGAGTCTCCATTGATTTCGTTTTTTGTCACCTTCGCTCAAATTGGCATTCGCTTGTTTCATTGTGACGTTCGGACGGCAAACCACATCGAGTTGGGGTGCTGCTGGGCTTGAACCGATCGTGAATGCTTTGAGTTCCACTAAGTAAAGGGAAACCGTGTTCGGAGTGTTCTCGTTCAGCCAGTCAATGACTTGCCGATGGTCATCGGCGGCATCCTCGGCAATCCAAATGCCGACGACCGCTTTATGAACTGCTGCATAGGTCAGCAGTTTTGCCAGGTGATCGTGATTGGTTCTACCAAATTGGTTTTCGATGACTACGACATGGCTCTCGTCTCCGACAATGTTTGCAACAATGTCGCATGAAAAGTTCGCGCTTTTACCTTCCCGTTGGGGGTTTTCTATTTCTATCTCTAAATCCTGTGCTAAAAGATCAATCCCATCTTGCGTGGTCAGCCAATCCGAAAAGTGCGTCTCCTGCTGCCAGAGCGCTTTTAGGCTCTTTACTTGCGTACGCTTGGAAATAGGCAACTTAGTGGCTTGCGACTTCAATAACTTATTTTGTTCGGGGTTCATGATGAGCAGAGTTCTTTAGGATTAGATGTCCCTGGTGGCAGGTTAAACGATGCATTCTTAGGTTGCTGATTCAAGCTTCCGCGGCCAATAACGCAGCATCCACTTGCGACTTCCAGTCTTGGTCAAAGACAAGTCGGAATAACATCGGCCCTGGCGCATCTCCCAATACAAGCTCGCCCACAGGCACGCCACCGTCGCTGTATTGTTCCAGCGTTTCGAAGAGCTTCCGCTTGTAGTCGGTGTCCTCGTTCTTAAGGTGCAGACCCTTCGTCTCGACCACGACGAGCTTGGACGGTTTGCCTTTCGTTTCTTCCAGTGAGACGAGGAAATCCGGGAAGACCTTTTTCTTCTTCCAACCATCGAGATACCAGTCGGCCTGCACCGCGATGCGATGCCACCAGCGAACGGCTTTCACATCGTCGATGTAAAGTGCCACGTCCTTTTCCAAGTTGTTGAAATGCTTGCTCCAAATTTGTTCGAACAGAGATTTCTCAACCGGCTGCCCGTTGCTTTTGTGCGCAATTGGGAAGTCCGGCGGTTGCGTCACCTCAAAGGCCAGCTTGTCCAACAATTCCCAACTCAGTCCCTTTCCTTCGAGTCGGAATGACAGCCCACCATCCGCTAGCAAATCGCAGAAGATTCGCTCCGTCTGTACATGAATGTCGGCTAGCAAATCGGCGCGCATTTTCTCGATGAGCCGGTAGCGGCTGGCGAGCAATTGGTCTTCACTGAAGTCACGTGCTCGCAGTGACGCCAAGGCACCGCGCAGAATCCTCGCGGCCTGCCATGGATTTGGGATCACATCCGCTAGCAGCCGTGTCAGTGCGGGAAAATCGAGGTCTGGCTTCTCACCGGTTTCTGTAACGCCGAGTGGCTTCTTGGTATCGTGACCCAGCTGGTCCACGTCCACCGCGACAAGCGTATGCGCGAGAGACGAGGCATCGTCCGGGGAAAACTCCGCCGACTTTGACCACACTAAGGTTTCCCAATCCACATGCGGAAAAAGGTCGCTCTCGTAATCAAACAAGCGCCAGTCATTGCCTTCGCGGGTGAGTATGCGGGGAAGGAAAATCCGCCGACGAAACGCCGCACGCCGCTCTAATTCCACCATTACCACATTGCCGCCGGTCGAGGTCGTGCCGGCCGCCCGCACCAGTTCGCCGAGGTCGCCCATGCCTTCACTAGAAAGTCCTTCACGCACTTTTGCGACGGCATCCGCCACGTTTTGACGGTGGACGTAGACATGGCTCTGATTCAGGGCTGCGCGACTTTCTGAGAAGTATTCCGCGTAGGGCTGTCGAAGGATCCGCCCGATCATTTGCGTCAGAGCCGTTCCTGCGGTGGTCTCGTCGAGTACGGCCAGAACGTAAGCGAATGGGCAATCCCAGCCTTCTTGCAACGCGGCCTTCGTAATGATGAACCGCACCGGACAAGTGTCCGACAGGAGATCATGAACCGACAATTCGTCCTCCGCGCTGCTCTTCTCTGCGACTTCGCCCTCTTTCGCACCGAGGTGTTCATGGAGAAACTTCCGCACGTCATTCGCATGTACTTTACCCGCTTCCGTCTGATCTTTGCCCGTGCGCTCTACGCGAATGAGAAGAATTGGGCGCACGTAGCGATGAGTTTCATCCTGCTCACAGTCCGCCATCGCTTGAAGCTCCGACAACTTGCCATGCGCGGCGATGAGCGTGTCCTTCCAGTCGCCCTTTCCAGCATTGTGCAGGTTCAGCGGGAGCTTCACCATCTCCTCTTTCTTCAACGCCATCCCCGTGACGCTGTGCAGGACATTGCTCTGTTGTTCCTTCGCGCGGTTAGGTGTGGCCGAGAGTTCGAGGATGAAACTCGGATTGAACTTGGCAAGTGTCGCCCGCCGGATCGGCGAAAACGCCTTGTGTCCTTCATCGAGGATCACGGTCGGACGTGCGAGGCAGAGGACATTGCCGAGACTTTGCTTCACCGTCGGCCCGCCGCCCCACGCGCCTTCCGCGAGGTCGAGCGTTCCGAGATTGGGCACCAGTTTGAGAAGTTCCTTTTGCGCCTCGAAATCATCTTCTGGCGGGAAAAATCCGGGATAGCGCCCGGAGTCCTGAAACATCTTCAACGGGTCCGTTAGTTCGCGCGCTGCTGCCGCCATCATCATCACGAAAACACACAGGTAATTCTCAACATCCGACTTGGAGAAAGTGTCGCCCTTACGCAGGAGTTTCACACGCCCGCCGCTGGCCCGCTCCAATGTCATTCGATAGGGATGCTCGCGGTTGGCGAGCGCTTTCCACGTTTGCTTGTAAATGGCATCGCTCGGCACCACCCACAGGACGAGCCCGTGGGAACGGCGATAGTAGATCCGTTGCAATTGCTCGATGGCGCGCGTGGCGATATACGTCTTGCCCGCCCCGGTTGGGAGCTTCAGACAGAGATTGGGTACGGGCCGTCCGATTCCATCAACCCGGTGCAGCCAGGGAGGTACAAATTTAGTGCCACTCGCATCTGTGGCGCTGGGAAGCACACCAGAAGCCTTGAGGCTGTCCCAAGTCTGTCCGCACCAATCGACGACTGGCGGCTCCATCTGGTTTTGGCGCGCCAGCTCGGCGAATTTCTCCGCCGCGTCACCCTTGGCCACGAGTGTTTCGAGGTAGTTGGAGAACCGCTCGACGGTGTCCTCTTGATAATCGAGACGTTTCATTCTGCTTGGACGCGGTGAAGGGAGTAGGGCAATTGAGCGAAATCTACCTTCAGCTCGCGCAGCGGTTTGTGGCTGATGAACTTCGCGGCGGCGAAAACGAGCGACTGCTTGCCAGTGCCCTTGCCCTCGGCGGCGATGGCTTCGGCATGAGTGCGGGTAAATGCGGCGGCGGGACTCCTCAGCCACGCTTCATCAGGCTGGTAGTGGAGATAGATGCGCCACACCGCCGTCTCACCAATCAAGATCGGAGCTTCTGATGGGGCGGGTTCCGGTATGGACTTGATCTTGGCTTTGCCTTTTGCTTTCGGGGCGGGTGTAGATGCCGGTAAAGTGCCAGTAGAAGGAAGTATGTGGCCGGTCGCGGTAAAGAACAGATAGCGAGCCAGAGCGGGGAAACTAGGCAGCGTGCCGGGTGTCTCGGCTAAAAGTCGCTCTAAGTCCATCGCCTCGCCGAGCTCCAAGTATGTGAAGCTCCCGCCGATTCCGGGCATCTGTTTCTGCACAGTCTTTCTTCCTACCACGGATAGCAAACCGTCCTCAATCTTCGTCTCGATCTTGTCGTAATTAGCACTCTCCAATGCCTTGATGCCTTCGATGCGGTCGAGGATTTCGTTCCGCTTCTTGTCCTTGGCAAATGTAGTCCACGTGACTTTCTCCGGCGGATGCAACTCGGTTTCCTGCGTGCCGGTGTAGTCATAGCCGCAGATTACGCGTCGCACGCGCTCGGCGGTGAGATCGGCAACTTCCGTAAATCCTTCTTTCCTTGCTGGGTGATCGGGGGCGAGTTCTTCTGGCAGCTGAACAAGAATAAAACGGCGATTTCCCCCATCCTTCTTGTTGAGCGCAAGCACAGCTTGTGCGGTCGTTCCACTGCCTGCGTAGGAGTCCAGCACGATGGAGTTTTCGTTCGACGCAAGCTCCAAAATGCGTGTGATAAGTTGTACAGGCTTCGGAGTATCAAACGATTTTTCTCCGCCGAAAATCGCCTTCAGTTCGGCACTCGCGTTGCGCGTGCTTCCAGCAAATTCGTAAGGCCACCAAGTCTGATTTACCACGCCCGCCTTAACTTCCGATAGGAATTTCTTTTCCATTGGAAACTCCGCGTCTCCGCTTTTCCCCCACCAGATGCGATTGTCCTCCTGTAGCCATTTCATTTTCGCAGGAGGCCGCCGCCAGCTACTTCCTTTCGGTGGCCACACTTCACGGCCCGCCTTGTTCTCAATTGTATAGTAATCTCGCTCTCTGAACTCAGCCCGCGTAAGCGGAGTTGGTAACCAGTCGCCGCGCTGGTCTTCGTCGGGGTTACTGTAGGTCGAGAGTTGTGCCTCGTTTCTCTCAAGCATCGTCACCTCGCAGGCATCCGATTTCCGATAGAAGACTATGTGGTTGTGCGTCTCGGCGATTCCAACGCTGTTGTTGCCGGGCGTGTCTTTTGATTGCCATACAAAGTTCGCGAGGAAATTTTCCTCCCCAAAAACCTCATCCATCACCGCACGCAGCCGATGCACTTCGTTGTCGTCGATGGAGATGAAGATGGAGCCCTCATCTGCGAGAAGTTCTTTGAGGAGTTGAAGCCGAGGCCACATCATACAGAGCCACTTGTCGTGCCGCTGGAGGTCTTCGCGCTCAACGGGGTTGCCTTCCTTTTTCAGCCACTCTCGCATGAGCGGACTGTTGACTTTGTCATTGTAGCACCAGCCCTCGTTGCCCGTGTTGTAGGGTGGGTCGATGAAAATGCAGTCCACGCGTCCGGCATAACGCGGGAGGAGTGCTTTGAGTGCTTCGAGATTGTCGCCGTGGATGATGAGGTTGTCGTCGAGATCGGGCTGGCCACCCTCCGCCGGACAGCTTTTTTCCGACACCACGAGCAGCTCGCGATACGGCACGCCGAGGTGATGGGTGTAGATGAAGCTCTTTCCTTTGAAATCGAGTGATGGCATGGCGTTTAGTCTTGGTAAGCGTTTGCCCAGCAGTGTTCCAGCGCATGGAACACGACGGGCATGTTAGTTTCAAAATCTTCCTTCGTGATATTGGCTCCGATGAACTTGGCGAGCTTTACCTTATTCGCCAAAATCGTAGTGGCCCGAAGCGGTGCCGGATAATAGTCTTCAAGGCCATTCATAGGCAGCACAAAAAGTTGACTGTTAGCATTCGGATGGCGGCGGCTTCGTTTGAACGCCTCGAATCTCCTTTCCTTATCTTCTCCGTTAGGTTTGTCGAAGAGTATCGTCAGTCGGTCACGATAAATCGGACGCCGCTCCAAGGTCGCCAAAAGGTTCTCCACGGCTGTAACGATCTGCCGTTGTCGCTCGTCATCGCCGGTTGCCGGTAGAACCTGAATATCCACACGGTCGGGGTAGTGGCGTGAAATGACGCATTTCAAGAATTCCGCCTCACTTGGCCCTTCCACGATGAGAAAGTTGGCCGGAAGCAGGATGTCCGCCGGGGATCCGCCCAGAAGCTCGAAAATGACTTCGTGTTTCTTGAGAGGTGAATCTATCTTCTCAATCTGGGTCTCGCCTTGCGCTGCCTTCCTGACTTGGAAGAGGGTTTGCTGATCGTGATTGTCGGCGAGCAACACAGATGAATGCGTGTTAATGAAAATCTGGTCGTGTCCATCGGCAAGTTCGAGCAGAGCTTGTTTGAGTTGTCTCTGTGCCGTCGGGTGCAAATGAAGCTCCGCCTCGTCGATGAAGAAGATGAACGAACGCCCGAGCGCATCGTCACGTCGCTGATCGGCGTAGGTTTTGATGATGGCAAGCATCAGCGCCCGCTGCATGCCGTCGCCTTTTTCTTCCGCCGTCGTTATTACACCGTCATCAACTTCTGTGCGAAAGTTCTTCAAGAGGTCATCGAAAGCAGGTTCCTGCACTGAAAAATCCACCGTAGCACAATCAGGGAACTGTTTCTTCAGATGCTCACATACCTGTGCACTTACATCCTTCAGTTTCTGCTGTATGCTCGATGTCTCAGATGCAAAAAGCTTCTCAAATTGCTCCCGGAACTTCACATATTCTTTCTCCGCCTCAAGAATCTCAGCTAATACACCACCGAGCATTTTGCCAATGGGAGTTGTCGATCTGTAGTTACCAACGTCCTTCAGGTTCTTGGTCGCTTCAACGAACTCGAAGCGGGGAATGCAATTATTGAAAGGGCCATCCGTGCCACAAGGCTGTTTTTTCCACTCATCTTTTGTTGGATTATAAAGAAAACGATCTTTTACCTGACCACTCGTGCGCTTGACTCGCATAATGTCGCAAGTGCCAAGCACGTTGCGAAGTTTTGTTTGATTGTCAGCGTGGGTGATCTGATCAAGCCCTGCTTGGACCCCTGAAAATTCTACTTCCACGGAAACCTCGTCGTCTGCTCCAGCCTTCGTGTTTTTCAGCGTCGCAATGTCACCTGTTCCTGCGTAGAACCACTGAATCGCGTCAAACAAGTTTGTCTTCCCGTGGTTGTTTTGGCCAACCAAGACATTGAATGCCGAAACATGAATCTCCGCACGCCGTATGGACCGGTAGTTTTCGACAGTGATTTTTGAAATTCTCATTTTTCTCTGTTCGCTCCAGGAAGAACGACAAAACCCTAACTAAATCTCTCACTCCGCAAAGCCAAAAGACTCACAAAGATCCATGCCGTGCTTTCAAAGCTTTATAATGTTCGCGGGCTGCGCTGCGGCGGTTGGTGGTGCGATCTAGCTCGCTGAGTTGGGAGACGGCTTGATCAACTATGGAAGTAACGATCCGTGGTTCGGTGCGACATTGAAGCCAGCGAGAGAGCCCATCATTCAAGACGTTATCCGGCATCTCGGTTTTGAACTCGGTATTCCCGATGAAAAGCACGACAGAATGAAAATGATCTTCTGGCAGATTGAGGAATTGCATCAGTGCTTTGACGTGGAGTTTGTTCTGATGAAGAGGAAGAGTGTTCCTGGTTCTTAGTTCCTAGTTCTTGGTTGAGCTTCGCGCTGCATCTTTTCCCCAAACCAGCCTTTAAACGTTGGCGAGGAGTAGATCTTGAATATGACAAAGATCCCAAGCAAACCGGCGAGCCCGGGCCAGTTGTTCAGCAACACATTGAAGAAGGGTTCCAAAGCTTTCATACGGTTTTGAAACTAACCGAAATGGGATCTGTGGATAGGGAATTTTTTCACAGAAGGTAACGAAGTCAACGAAGGGGCTGCGCACGCGGGCTGGCTTTACTTTTATGATTCTTTGGCAGGAGTTTTTGAGAATGAGGTGTTGGCACATCCTTCGTTCTCTTCGTTGCCTTCTGTAAAAATAATTTCTGAACAGAAGGTAACGAAGTCAACGAAGGGGCTTCGCACGGCGGCTTGGCTTTGAGTTTATGATTCTTTGACAGCAGATTTGAGAATGAGGGGTTGGCACATCCTTCGTTCTCTTCGTTACCTTCTGTGCAATTTTTACACTCCCAACCGCACCAGCGGTTCTGGCTTTGACATTAAGACCTTCGACCTTCGACTTCTTTCTTTCGACTTCGCTGCTCCGATGGGTTGGGGCTGGGGATATGGGTGGTGGTTGTCATTTCAGTCGTTTCAGGTTGGTGTCCGCCAGCAGGGTTCGCATCTGGGTGATGGCGATTTCGTTGAGTTTGAGCAAGCGCTCGGGTGCTGGGAGTCCTTGACGGATGAGGACGGAGTTGAGGCTTTCGAGGTTGGTGAGGACGACGAGTTGCTCGAGCGGGGCGTGGTCGCGGATGTTACCTTCTGCATTGGGATGGATGTCGCGCCATTGTTTCGCGGTCTTACCGAAGAGGGCGACGTTGAGCAGATCCGCTTCATCGGCGTAGATGAATCCGGCTTGTTGTTGGTTCACTGCGGGCGGGATGAGGGTTTCCTTGATGGCATCCGTGTGGATGCGGTAGTTGATCTTGGCGAGGGTGCGCTGAAGGTTCCAATCGAGCTTGAGGCGGTCATTTTCCTCGTCCTTGAGGCGTTGGAATTCCTTGATGAGGTAGAGTTTGAATTCCGGGCTGAGCCAGGAGCCGAATTCAAAAGCGATGTCCTTGTGGGCATAGGTTCCACCGCCGTAACGTCCGGCCCGCGATTCAAATCCGATGGCTCCTGTAGCTTCGATCCACTTACGCGGGGTGAGCGAGAAGCTGTTGAGACCGGCCTGATTTTTAAAGGTCTCGAATTCGAGACCTTTAAAACCCGGGTTGTGGATTTTTTCCCAAATTCCAATGAACTCGAGTGTGTTGCGGTTCCGCATCCAACTATAGATCAGCACGTCATCCCCAAACTTCTTCGCCATGTCGGTGAGAGAGATGAAATCCGCGTTGTCGCGTGAATGAATCGCAATGGCTGTTCCTTGAACTTCGATGGTGGTGCGTTTGGTTTTACTCATGGCGTTGGGGAGGATTGTGGGGTGGTGGATTTTCCCAGAGCGTTGCCTTGGGCTGGCATGATTCGCCCCGTTGGGGCTGGGGATATGGGTGGATGACCTTGCCCCCAGGGCAATTGCGCAACAGGTTGTTGCGCAATTAAGCCGTCCGGGAAGGCCTCAGCAAAAGCCCTCATGGAGAACAGATTACGACGGGTCAGTCCGCTCATGGCTCAAGTTGGGGGGTTGCGGTTGTTTTAAACCTCTCGAATTCGAGAGGTTTAAACCCGTCGAAATCGACGGGTTTAAATGTGGCGAATTTGATCATTTTGTTGGCGTCAACAATATGGTCGGAAGCTTTGGAAAATGAAATTGATACGATCATGATTCTCATCTGAGATTTGATATACTATTCATAAGAACAGCATCAAAGGCAAGTCTGATCTGAATCGCTGGGGCGGTTAAAGAGGAAGAGTGTTCCTAGTTCCTAGTTCTTGGTTGAGCTTCGCGCCGCATTTTTTCACCGAACCAGCCTTTAAACATCGGTGGGGCGAGATGTATTGGATTCACTCTTGTAGCATTATATTCTTCACATTTCATGCGGCGCTCTGCGGCGAGAGCGCCCTACCAAATAACAGACCTTTGACCTTCGAATTTAGACTCTCCCATCCTCCCAAGCGCGACTGGAGTCGCGCGGTCCAATTTCTGGGAACCCTCACTTCTCCTTCACGAGGATTTATTTTCCGTCTGCTTCCTTGTTCGCCAAGCGTGCCCGCGAGATCTCGATGGCGGCGTGGAGTTTTTGTTGGAGAAGTTCGCGAGAAGGCAAGGCGGTGATGTATTCTGCGACGTGGATGCCGCTTTGATTGAGTTCAAGAAGTTCGATTTGTTCGGTCTTTTTCCCAGCACACAGGATGATACCGAGGGGCGTGTCCTCGCCGGGTTGTTGTTCATGTTTGGCAAGCCAGCGGAGGTAGAGTTCCATTTGTCCTTTGTATTCCGCCTTGAAGTCGCCGAGTTTGAGATCGATGGCGATGAGGCGTTTCAGTCCACGATGATAGAATAGGAGATCGAGATAGAAGTCGTCGGAATCGATCTGGATGCGGGTCTGGCGTCCGAGAAAGGCGAAGCCGTTGCCGAGCTCAAGGAGGAAGGTTTCGAGTTCTTGCAGGATGGCGTTTTCGAGGTCTTTTTCCAGGTAGCGATCCTTGAGCCCGAGGAAGTCGAGAATATAGGGATCGCGGAAGATGAGGTCGGGCGTGAGCTGATCCGCACTACGGAGGGAAGCGAGTTCCGCCTTAGCGACTTCCTCCGGTTTTTTGGAGATGGCGGTGCGCTCAAAGAGCATGGAGTCGATCTTGGCGCGCAGAGTGCGACTGCTCCAGCGTTCGACACGACACATCTCGGCGTAGAATTCACGCTGGATTGGATCTTTAAGAGGAATAAGTGACCTGAAGTGGGTCCAGCCCAATTGTGCACTCAGTGCGTGCACAATTTGAGGATCGGGAAAGACCTCGGCAAATCGAATCATGTTGAAAAGATTGCGGGGTGTGAATCCGGGTCCGAAATCGTGCGTCAATTGTTGCGACAGTGTGGCAACAATCTCTTTTCCATATTCCGCCCGTGCATTTCCAAGGACTTCCGTCTGGATGCGCTTGCCGATGCGCCAATAGAGCAAAGTGATACCAGCATTGACCGTGCGTGCGACGGCCTCGCGGGTTTGCTCGATCATGGAGCGCACGTCGGCCACGAGTCCGGCATCGCTCTGGGTGATGTTGAGGTTGTTGTCTGACATTCAAATACTATTCATAAGAACAGTATTAAAGGCAAGGCTGATCTGAATCGCTGGGGCGGTTAAAGAGGTCGAAGGTCTAAAAGTCGAAAGTCGAAAGTCTATACTTGAATCGCTGGGGCGATTAATTGAATGCGGTGTCGTTAGTGGGGCGTTTGGTTATAAAATCTCAACCGCCCCAGCGGTTCTGTCTTCGACTTTAAGACCTTTGACCTTTGACTTCCCGCTTCTCGCTCACCATGTCGGAAGGAATGTTCCGGCGGAGGATTCGAAGCGGAAATTCTCACCTGCTTTGTGGCGGATGACGATCTTGTGAATCCCGGGTTCGAGTCGGATTTTGTTTTCCTTTAATGCTTTTCCGTCCACCCAAACCTCAAGTGGAGTTTGAGAAAATTTGAGTGAAACATCTGTGGCAGTGGAAATTTCGATGCGGGTTCCTGTTAGAATTTCTTTGGCTGCACCGGCGTAGGTTGTGACATCGGCCGCTAACAAGGTGCCGTTGACTGTGCCGTTGATAGAGATCCACGGTAGTGCGGGATCGCCTTTGGTTGCGGTTTCTGGAATCTTATCTGTTAGAGGCAGGATCGCCCAAACCCGCGGTGCGCGGCTCTTGGTTGCATCGAAGTCTCCTTGCTTGCCGAGTTGGGAGAGGAATTTGAAAAGATCGAGTTGTTCTTGTTCTTTCAAACCGCCGATCAGGTTTGCGGGCATCAGGCTGCCGGAATCCGTGCGTTTCAGGATCGCCGCATCCTCCAGCGTGATTTCCTGCCCCGCCGCATCGCTCAGCACCACGCTGCCACCGCCACTGCGCAACAACCGTCCCATCAAGGTGCGTCCATCTTTGGTGGTGATGACTACCGAGTGATAGCCCTCTTTGACTTTGACGGCGGGCAGAAGAATCGACTCAACGATGTAGTCGAGAGGCGCGCTCGCTCCGATCGAAGTCATGTCGGGTCCGACTTTGCCACCGGCGCCACCGATCGCGTGACAAGCCATGCAGGCGAGGGCGGGTTGGCGGTAAATGGTTTCCCCGCGGACCGCATCGCCTTTTTCCGCAGCCAGCTTGGCGAGATTGAGGATGGATTCCGCCGTCGG
>Ga0315899_10003107_pt1 | contig 18097 bp, 11 predicted proteins | sample LakEriMetagenome_2_FD_203518 | JGI IMG/M metagenome (GOLD analysis project Ga0315899, IMG submission 203518) | Freshwater fungal communities from buoy surface, Lake Erie, Ohio, United States - Buoy 4 MA112 | ecosystem: Environmental > Aquatic > Freshwater > Lake | place: USA: Lake Erie, Ohio... | reverse complement strand
TTAGCAGCTGCGCCGAGGTTATTGTAGTCTGCAGTTCCGTGAGTATCATCAAACCCGTAGACTATCAATTCTCCGTCAACGGGAATTGCTTGTGATTTTTCGTTGTAGAAATAGAATCGTCCACCGAATCCACGCGTTGGCGTTTTGCCTGGTATGGTGTAAACATCATGGGCCCATGTCACGTTGATCGATTGGGGAACTTGGTACTCTTTTTTGGTGAAAGAGAACCAACTTTTGTCCTTCTTCTTCGACTTTGTGTCGGACTTGGATGTAAAAGAAGCACAACCGAAGCTCATCGTCGTTGTCAGCAGTGCGAGCAATGTGATGGCACGTTTCATAATTCCGACCGTCTTTATCGAGAAGAATTTTACAATCTTGATGAATCAAAACCAAAGCATTGCGATCGGTCGATGAAACCGATCATAGTGCTCTTGAGCTCTGGATTAACGCCTAACAGCGGGAGCGTAACCAGCTGGCTGAACAGACTGCCCAACGTTGTTGGCTTGACCAAGGTATGGTGCTGCCGATTCAACTTGCGATGGTCGATTACCGTTTAAGCTAGCTGGATTCACTTGGATAGGATTGACCTGAACAGGAGCTTCTTGAGGAACTACTTGGTTCATGGCTTCTGGCTGAGTAATGATAACCTCGCCACCAAATTCTTGCTGTCCATCAACAGTTGGCTGTAAATCTGGGAAGATCACTGGCGATGCCGCTGGCCCCCAGAGACCGTTACCTGAAGATAGTCCTACGTCTCCGTGAATGTTGAGAATGTCCGCCATACACCAGCTCATTCGAGAGGATTCGACTTGTTTGATTAAATCGATCTTGCCCGCGTCATTGGCATTGACCACCCGAGGCGTCATGACGACAAGCAGTTCAGTACGTCTTTCGCTCTCAGTATCAAACCTAAACAAAGCGCCCGCGATAGGAATACTTGATAACCAAGGAACCCGTTTCGAGGAGTTCGCTCGGACCTTCGTAATCAATCCACCGAGGACCACCGTTTGTCCGTCGTAGGCAGTGACTCGCGTTTGAGCCAAGGTTCGATTGATGATCGGTGAGCGTATGGGCACATCTTGTCGTTCTCCACCAAATCCGATCACGACTCCAGCATCCTCATCGCCCAAGCTGGAACGTTCGACCGCGACCACCATATTGATCAAACCGTCTTGGTTGGTGCGTGGTTGGATTTGCATGATGAGACCGATGTTAGTATCCTCTATAATGCTCTGTGCACCAAAGGCAGTTTGGTTGATACCATTGACCCGGGGAACGGTTTGGCCTACTTGTACCACCGAAATATTGTTATCAATCGTTAACAGGTTTGGACGAGACAATATTTGTAATCGGTTCGCGTCTTGGAGAGCACGAAACAGCATATTGATCGACTCGTTACCGGCAGCGAGCACAAGTCCGCCGTAGCCGAGAGACGAGCTAGCTCGCCCCATTCCGAAACCTGTAATCCCTTGGCCAGCCAGACTGCCTCCGGCTGATCCAACAGGCGGTGGGTCGGCAATATTGAATGCTGGACTATCTAAAGTGCCCCGTGATGCACTCCCGCGTTTGAAAAGTAGTGAGTCTTGGATACCAAACTCGTTGCCGAATTCAAAGCCATCTTCCAAAAGGACTTCCGCAATCAACATCTCAACCGCAATCATAGGTGGTTGGCGATCGAGTCGATCGATGATCTCCATGATTTGTGGTAAGTAACGAGGGGTTGCACTGATGATCAGACTGTTCGTGGCTGGTTCTGCAACGAGAAATATCTCTCGGTCTGCTCGCTCGAACACACTGATCTGCTGCCCCTGCTGAAGCAATTGCGTGATCGTTTGACGCTGATTGACCAACAACTGGTTGATGGCATTGGCCACGTCGGTAGCGGAACTATTTCGCAGCCAAACAACTTGATTCGTTCGTTGCTGTCCGCCTGGATCATCCAATCGGTACAGAACCGCTTCGATGACCCCAAGGTCTGATTCAGATCCAGAAGCGATGATGGAATTCGTTCTCGCATCGGTTGTGATGCGAAGAGGAACGATCGAACCTTCGCCACCACTGGTCAATGCGGCCAAGTTCTGTAGACCGAGGGCCAAAGCGTTCGTAGTCGCAGTACCAGCAGTTGCCGGTAGTCCGAAGACTTGCTGCAGAGTTAAGGCAAGACTGGTGGCGTCACCATTGATGACCGGGAACACCTTGATCTTGGCCTCAGCTCCAGGCAACGCATCGAGCTCGTTGATGAGTGATGCAATCAAATCCATACTCTTTGACGGAGCTCGCACAACCAAAGCATTGATCGTCGGGCTGGATGTAATCACAACACCGGACAAGATACCGGAGTCGATTTCCTTTCCATCTTGGCCACGTCGCCAGGTAATCACTCCGCCAGGTGTACGGGCTTGTGAGTTAACAGCAGTAGCTCCAGCACCTTGGTTCCCTTGTCCGCCCTGCCCTCCTCCCTGCCCAGTCTGCCCGCCAGTTGACTGACCACCGATTGCGGCAGCTAGAATTGGTTGCAATTCGGACGCCACAGTGTTCTTGATCGGGAAGACTCGAATCTGACTCTCAGCAGGCGCGGTATCGACATCGATATCTTGGATCAGATTGGTCACTTCAATCATGTCACGCGGGGACGCTTGAACGATAAGTGCGTTGGTTCGATAGTCTGCGACCACTTTGACTCGTGTGCTTAAGCCAACACGATCCGTTTGACCAGTACCACCACCTGTCGCACCATCTGAAAAGAAATTTCTGATCAGTTCTTCTGCGTCCAAAGCGGAGGTATGCAGGAGTTTAAACACTTTTGGCTGGCTGTTCGCCTCGAGCGGTGCATCGAGTTTATCGATGAGCTCCATGAGGCTCTTCATGGCGTCTTCGCGACCAATTAGGAGCAAAGCATTTGGCTGTACCAAAGCGGTGATGTTAACCTGCCCTTGGCGAGGGGCAAAAACATTCGTATTGATATCTCGAATAATCACTTCGATCGCTTGGCTATTTACGTGAACCAGTTCACGCAAAACTATGTCAGGCTTGGTCTCTCGACTCTGTGCTTTGATCTTTTCTATAACTTCTTTGACGCGCTCGACGTCTTTTTTGCTACCTCGAATAACAACTAATCCCAAGTCGTTAACGAAAGATATATCAACCTCTCCGATCAAGCCGCTTCCAGTGGTTGGGTCGTCTTGTGAAACGACTGCGGTAGCTTGTTCATCTTGTTCCATGTCCTGATTGTCTTGAACAGGATCTTGAGAGAAGGATGCATGCCGAACCAAACGTACAGCCTTCTCGATTCGATCGGGCGATGCAGGACCCATCGGAACTACTTGCGTTGGTCGTTTTGGATCAGCACTTCCCTGATCCAGCGCAGTGATGACTTCTGTCCAACCCAGTACACTTGCAGGTGTACCGGAAACATGCACCGTATTTGAAGTGCGATCAATGCGCATCAACTCTTGAACACCAGATGTGGAGGGAGTCTGTAGACTCACCATCCCCTTACCTACTTCGACTGTCGTTACACTTTTTCCAACGAGCCGAGCAACGGAGTCTTCCAGTTGCTTTGCGTTAAGGTTCTTAAGGGTATAGTCTGTCTTTTGCACAGCCGTGGGGACGACTTGGCCCCGTGCATCGACGGCGAGTGAACCAGTCTTCGCCCTAACGGCGTCAACATAACTTCGGATGCCATCTTGTATAACCGATGGAGCGAGCACCATGAGTCGACCGGTGCCAGGCTCTGTGGTGACGCGAATTCGCTTGTCAGCACCGTAGTGTAGCTGAAGTTGAGCAGCAACACTCCCTACGACTTCCAGCGGCAAGTCATAGACCTGCAATCTCGCATCTGTCGTAGCGGCCGCGACGTTCGGCTTTTGCGATGCCGCAGGCATAGGCAATCCATTTGACTGGGCAGCCGTCTGAGCTTGCGCGACAATTGGTGCAGAAGCAAGTAGAGCTAAAGTGCTTGCGGGGAAGCTAAAGAAAAGTCTCTTTTTCACGTCTCATACCTCACTTGGGATCAATGGCAACCATTCGCGCAGGATGCCTCAGTCCCTATGATCGGAATGAGAGATAAAGTCGCTTCAAACAAAAATATTTATCTGCGCGTTAAAATTTAACCTGTGATGACTGCTAGCATTTGGGATTCGTCGAACTCAACACCCAACCCGTGAATAGCTAGCAATCTCACAGCTGGCCGACAAGGACCCGCGCGATCGCGCCGGAAGAAAAACTCTTGACCATAACGGCTGCCCGAAAATCGAGAAAGAACCAAGTTTCGCTACGCCTTAACCGAACTGCGTTGCTTGCAAAACTCGTATACAGCCATCGTCGTCGCAGTCGCCACGTTATAAGAATATGGTCTGCCAAAAACAGGGATCTCAACCACCCGGTCGATTCGATCCAGTTCCTCTTGAGATAACCCCTCCCGCTCACCGCCAATGACTAGCGCAGTCTTCTCCACAAACTGGAAAGAGAAGAGCGACTCGGAATTGGTCGTTTGCTCCAAACCCACCCGCTGATACCCTTCAGCGCCGAGTTGCTCCAGGACAGGTAAAAGTGATCTACGCTGAACGATCTCAACCACATCAACCGCGTCGCGTGCAATCTCACGATCGACACGCCCTGGCCCACATTGAATAATGCGATTAATTCCTGAACAGCCAGCCAATCGTACTATGCGGCTAAGATTTACGTTACTTCTCATCGGGGCCAATACCAGGATTAGCCCTCTAGGCTGCGATAGTTCGGCTGGCGGTTTGTGCCTGACGTGCTCGAACTTACGCACAATATCTTCCCGACGATTACCGGTTCTTTTTCTGAGATATTACTCGCTAGTCTTCACTAACTGAGCAGCCGGCCTCGAGTTCTCGAGAATATCACCTTTTGGATCCATAATCAAATTGTTCTGATACCCCTTGGCATCCATCAAACAAAACCCGAGGAAAAGGGACACGAAAATCAGGCTGCTCAAGATAACGATCGCATTAAGCGGTTTGTCCCATAGCAAGTGCATGAAGAACGCAATGACCAAACCAGCTTTGACCGTTGCGATGGCAAGCGTGAAAACGATTTCCATGTCTCCCAAATCGAATCGTGACTGGAAAACTGTCAAAAAGGTAAGCCCCAGCAAGGCGAAAAAGACCGCCAATAGCATAGAGATGGGCGCTGGGTGTGCGAATTCACCATCACCATGCCCATGCGCGTCCGCTGTATGCCCGTGTGCGTCTGCCGTTGAAGTATGCGAGTTAGCCATTTTATATTCTAAAAGTTATTGGTGCTGTGATTCTTGGCTGTGCTGTGTCGCCTAGGTGATCAGATACAAAAGCGGGAACAAATAGATCCAAATGAAGTCAACCAAGTGCCAGTACAAGCCTACGTTATCAACAGGCCCAAAGTACTGCGAATGGAACTCGTGCCTCGCCGCTTTTACAATCAACCAAATAATAACAGCCATCCCACCAATAATGTGAACAGCGTGTACCCCAGTCATGCAGTAATAAATACTGAAAAACAATCCAGCCATGCCTTGGTTGTTGACATCGCTACGAGGAATTTCTTGCTCAACAGGTGAAACGAATACGTCAGGATTGAGTGGCTTCGACGAATCAGCAACGAGAGTCAACGAAGCTGCTTTGCCATCCGCGTGGGAATGATCATCTCCAACACCATGCTGTGCAGAATCGCCATGTTCCGTTGAGTGAGCAACATGGGTACCGTGATCTCCGTGATCACCGCTCTCCAAGAATTGCCCGAGTAACACCCCACCAAAGAAACACAATCCAGAAACAAAAACCGGACCTGCAATTTGGCGGTGAACTCTGCTCGATATCACAACTGAGTAGAGATAATAAAGCAACCCAATCACGGTGTAAATCAATGGAACAATCAACACGTTTCGTAGGTAGTGAGTTTCTGCATGAACAGGATTTTCCATCTGTGCTACATACAACTTACCTGGCAGAAGACCGAGATCCCATTTGTGCGTGTACTCAACCGCCTTGACCCCCAAAAAGATTGCCGCACAGCCGAGAGTTGCTCCTAGCATTCCCACCAACAAAGTGTGCTGCTTCAGTTGGGCCGCACGAACCGCCCAAGCCATCGTTAACGAACTGAACAAAAGCACGCCGGTGTTGATCGCACCCAACTTTGTATTCAAGAACGAACTACAGTACTCGAAAACTTCAGGATTCCGATTTCGGAAAAGGACATAGGCACAAAACATCCCAGAAAAGAAAAGGACTTCCGTGACCAAGAACATCCACATTCCAAACTTGCCAGCGTCAAATTGCTGCTGAGCATCATCGAAATGGTGTGCTAGCCATGCGGGATGATCATGATGCCCATGGTCATGGCTATCGGTGTGTACTGCGGCTTCTGTTGTCATTTCAGAGCTAATAAATGAGGGAAAGCCGCTCCATTTTTGGAGCGGCATTTGTTTCGTAAGGATACTTATTTCTTGACGTAACCGCCAGACTTTCCGTCGTACTCAATTCCACTGAAGTCGTACGGATCGCCCACGGTTGGTGCCGAGCTGAAATTGTCGTGCGGCGGTGGGGAGGAACACTCCCACTCCAAAGTCGCTCCCCCCCAAGGATTCTTCGGCGCTTTCTTGCCGTAGAAAATGGAGTGAAGTAGAACCAAACCAGCTACGAGCAAACCAGCTCCAAGTGTAGCTGCGCCAATCGTTGATAGTCGGTGAAGCTCCTGGAACTCCTCTACGTAGGACGCGTAACGCCGAGGCATCCCACGTGTACCGAGAACGAACTGTGGAAGGAAGGTCAGATTGAAACCGATGAAAACAATGACACCTGAAAGAATTCCAGCAGCGTCATTAAACATCTTGCCTGTCATCTTTGGCCACCAGTGGAACAAACCACCAACAAACGCTACTAGCGTTCCACCCATCATCACATAGTGGAAGTGAGCCACGACGAAGTAGGTATCGTGCAAGTGCATATCAACAGACAACGCACCCAAGAACAAACCAGTCAATCCACCGATGGTGAATAAGAACAAGAATGACAATGCGTACACCATCGGGGTGTTGATTGCAACTGTCCCTTGGTACATCGTTCCCACCCAGTTAAAGACCTTAATTGCGGAAGGAATCGAGACCGTAAACGTCAGAGCACTAAACACGATCGTCGTGATGTCGGACATCCCGGCGGTGAACATGTGGTGGCCCCAAACCAAAAACCCGAACAACGCAATTGCGATCGAACTGTAGGCGATCATGCGGTATCCGAAAATTCCTTTGTGACTATGAACACTCATTAACTCACTGATAATACCCATCGCTGGGAGAATCATGATGTAAACCGCTGGGTGCGAGTAGAACCAGAAGAAGTGCTGGAATGTGACCGGGTCACCATTGAGTGCCGGATCGAAAATACCAATACCGATCAGTCGTTCCATCGCGAGCAACAGAACAGTAATACCCAAAACCGGAGTCGCTAACACCTGAATGATCGATGTGGCGTAAACTGCCCACAGGAACAAAGGCATCTTGAACCAAGTCATCCCGGGTGGACGCATGGTATTGATCGTGACGATGAAGTTCAACCCGGTAAAAATCGAACTGAAGCCGAGGACGAACACGCCAAATGTCGCGGGTGTTACCTGTGAGGTCGTTTCGATCGAGTACGGAGTGTAAAACGTCCAACCCGTATCGATCCCCGATGTGACCAAGGTAAACGTGAAGAAAACAAAGCCAGCTATCCACAAGTAAAAACTAGAGAGGTTCAGCCGGGGGAAGGCAACGTCTTTCGTTCCCAACATGATAGGCAACAAAAAATTGCCCAACGCTGCCGGGATACTCGGGATGATGAACAAGAACACCATGATCGCGCCGTGCAACGTAAAAATACGGTTGTACGTCTGGTTCGAGAACAGAGCCAAATCTGGATCCTGGTTCGGGTTCCACAAATGAAAGCGTATCGCAAGCGCGAACACGCCTCCCAAGAAGAACGCAAACAAAATTCCTGCCAGATACATCAAGCCAATTCGCTTATGGTCTAGCGTTAATGCCCAGCTTAAAAAACCAGAAGAATGGTTGAGATAGTGATGCTCGACTTTCTCTTCGGTTGTTACCGGCGCAGTAATAGGACTGGTAACCGCACTCATTTCTATATTCCTTGGATGAAGAAGTAATTCCTCAATTGATTCATATGATACTCTAGTTGACCTTTAAGGCTTTTCGTCCTTCAAGGATTGAATAAACGCGATGATTGCATCGACTTGTTCATCTTTGAGGTCGCTTTTGCTGTAAGCCGGCATCGCGGACGCGTTTTCATAGCCCGCGCGCTTCTGGGAGCTTGGGTTTCTGATTGAGTTCAGAACGTATTGCTCGTCAAAGATAACCTCTTGACCGTCTGCCAACTTAACAGGCTTGCCCCAAGAACCATTGTAATTAGGGCCTGGACCCTTGGCACCTAAATCACCCGCATGGTGACAGGACATACAAGCCTTTCGCTGGTAGAACCATTTACCACGCTCAATGATGTCCTCAGGTTCCTTAACCAACTCCGCAAGTTGCAACTTGTATTTCTCCTCGGAAACAACGTGCACCTTTGTGACCATGTTGCTGTGACTGTCACCGCAGTATTCTGTGCAGAATAGATCGTAGACACCTTCAACCGTTGGCCTAAACCACATGTATGTGTAACGACCAGGAACGACGTCCCGCTTGGCTCGAAAGGCCGGAACGAAGAAGCTGTGCAACACGTCTTTCGATTGCATGATCAGCTTTACGTTTTGATTTACAGGTACGTAAAGAATGTTGCTTTCGCCACCATTCTCCTTGTACTTGAAGCTCCAGTTCCACTTTTGAGCGTATACGTTGATGTCGAGGGTATCATCAGGAACACGGGACATCTCAAGATACCCAGCCGCTCCCTCCCAGAAAATCCAAACAACGATCAGCGTCGGGATAACGGTCCAAGTCACTTCTAGCGTGTTGTTGTGGAGAGCCTCTGTATTACCCTTGTAACCGGGTCGCTGCCGGTATTTGTAGGTAAAGTAGATCATCGCAGCGACGATCGGTACGAAGAAGATCACGCAAATCCAAAGGATTGCGAAGTAGAGAAAATCTACTCGGTCCGCAAAGCTCGAAGCTGCCTTGGGAAACCAAAAACCTTCCTGTATATCTGCTAAAAACGACATATTCATGATAAAGCTTGTCAGGAGTGACGCGTTAAAAACACGCTTGTTCCGTAAGTGTACCTAAATCCTAAACAGGGGATGCGTGACTAATTGTCTCGGCTTGGGAAGATTTTGATCTCTCCAACATCCTGCCTTTGCGACCGGAAAGCCAAAAAGGAAGTAACGCAGTTAACCCCATTGTCAAAAAAATTCCAGCAAAGACTGATAGTAGGGTCTTAGCACTGGCCGAATACCGATTTTCGTTCGCATCGTAGTGCGAGCACCACAAAACGAATGCGTCCAGGGTGCTGCCAATTTTCCCTTCGCCCGCCTCAACCAAAGCCATTTTCAACGTGTCACCGAAAAAACCGACTTCATACAAATACCGCGTGATACGGCCTTTGGGGGAAATGAAAATCGCTGCAGCCGGATGATTGTATTGATCATGCTTGGCGTCGTACGTGTAATTGAAACCAACCGACTTGGCGATGGTGACTATATCCTTCTCGGTACCCGTCAAAAACGTCCAACCTTCCACGGAATGGGGATTCTCCAGATCAGCTGCGTATCGAATTTTCGTGTCAGCTGCCTTCTTAACGGTATCCCTCGGATCAATGCTCAAGGAAACCATGTAAAAATCGGTCCCCAATTTGAGACTCTTAACTTGGTTGATTCCCTTTACTAGCCCGTTCAGCTGGGCCACACACAAACCAGGACAGTTGCTGTAATTCAAGGTTAATAAGATAGGCTTCTTTTGCTCGAGCAGTTTCGCAAAATCTACTCGCCTGCCCCGCTCGTCGCTGAACGTCACGTCCAACGGGATATTCGTATCTAATTTTTCGTCGACCCCGATGCCGATTCTTCGGTCTGGAATCCCACCGTCGCTCGCAGCTCCAACAAAGCACGAAGCGTCAGCAACCGCCAACGCAGCAAGCATAATGCTTGCATACCGTGTCAATGAGAGTCGCGAAGAGTTCATGATTTTTCCTTAAGCAACCAGTGACTACTGCTTACCAAGCTCTTGGAGAACTAATTTTTTCGCCTCCGAGATCGGAATTTGGAAAATTTCCTTGGTAGCCCCAGCAGTTGCAGATGTCTCGTCTGCAACGTTCAGCCTCTTATAACCGTCGAGACTGGCTAACTGTTCACCCTTTGCAACGGCAGCTGCGTCGGATTTCGAACCAATCTTGCGAGCGTCCTCGGAATTCACAAGCGAGTAGGTCAAAGCCTGTAGCCCTTGCAACACAATGACCAACACGACAATGCTCAGCACAGTGGCGTAGGCAATCATCTTTGTATTTAAGTCGTCGTAACGTGCCATTATTTTTTGTTCCTCTTAGAGGATTGGATTCGAATAGGTCAACGATTCAGGCATTCGAGGATCCCGAACTGCCACTAGCGGAACATTGGTTGCTTTCAACAGGAAGAAACCTGCGAATACGGCCAAAGCACCAACTCCACCGACTAGGTGCCCCAACATCGGGATCACGGCAAAACCACCTTTAACATTTGGCATTACCAAGTAAGTCATATCCATCCAATGAACTGCTACCAACCAGCATGCCCAGAACAAAAGACCTGCTCTATGTCGACGAACGTGACGACTGATCAATCCCAAAAAGGGAATCGCAAAGTGAACGGCAATAAGAGCATAAGAGTAGTACTGCCAGCCTCCGTTCAACCGGACTCGATACCATTCCGTTTCTTCAGGAATATTCCCGTACCAAATCAAAACAAGCTGAGAGAAAGCTATATAAGACCAGAACATAACGAACCCAAACATGAATTTGCCGAGGTCATGATAGTGCTCAACATTGATAAGCCCCTTGAGCTTGCCAGCTTTCTGTAAAGCCATGTTGATGATGACCATCATCGAGAAAAACCCTAGCATGCTGGCAGCGAAAACATACACGCCGAAGATGGTGCTAAACCAAGCCGCATCGATGCTCATCACCCAATCGAATGCCAGGAAACTGACCGTGAGTGCGTAAACCATAATAAATGGGCCCGACCACTTTTGTCGCTCCAACGACAACTCTGGATCCCCTGACTCATCTTGAGCACGACTCTTGTTAAAGAACCAAATCGACATGCCAGATAGAAGCAACAAATAAACCACGCTTCGAAGCGTGAAGTAATTGCTTTGCAAATAGCCATCCTCAATCTTGCCTCGAATCAGCGAGTTGTGAATCTTCGAGGGATCTTGATTCCATTCATACAGCGCGTAATTACCAGTTAGAACCAACCCCAGAATCGGAATAAACAACATCCCGGAGTAGGGCAGAATCGCCATCTTTATTTCTGCCACTCGTCGAATTGCGGTGCTCCATCCTGCTCTCGTAAGGAACTGGACCATAATGAAGAACAACGCGCCCAACGAAAACGACATTAAGAAAATGAAGTTCGCCAAATACGAGTGGGTTGCAAACCTCATCCCGCGTTCTGAGTCACTGCTGCCGCCGCCAACGGTGAGCCCTATTGTGAAGGAAACCGTCAGCAGGATCAGCCCCAATGCAATTAGGGGTAGTGGTTTTGACTTCCAAGATGCGGGAAGCTCGATCGTTTCTTTGTCGTACTTTAAGCCCATGATTTTCTAGTCTTGTTGATCGTTGTCTTACAGAGGAGTATTGCCGTAATTACTTGCTTCCCGCCTCTTCCAAACTGGATCGCTTTTCAACAGGTATGTCGTCAAGCTTCGCATCTCGCGAACGTTGTAATGCTCGAATGTACAACACAATCGCCCAACGTTCTTTCGGAGTGATGGCATTGGCATAACCTGCCATCTTTCCTTGTCCCTTGGAAATCGTATTGAATATCTTACCCACAGGTTGTGCCTTTACCCGATCGATGTGCATCGATGTTGGTGGCAACCATGTCCCTTGAGCTAGTGCATCTGCTCGTTTGTGTACCAAACCATCGCCATAGCCTGCATACCCGTGGCAGGTGGCGCAATAAATCTGAAACTTGAGCTCACCTAGCTTCATGTTGGCCTCGTTGGCTTCAATTGGAAGCTCTGTAATCCATGGCTTCTCAGGTGCCGCAGGGGCTGGCGTCGGCGTAGCGGCTGGAGGCTGATCAGCACTAGTAACCGGGGCAACTGCAGGGACCGTTTGAGGCTGTGGACTTGGATCAACTGCTTTCACTTCTTCCGACTTGGTCGCCTGTTCGGTTACCGGAGTATCCACGGGCGGTTGCACTGTGCCGTCTTGAACCGACACCAACTTAGCAGTCGTCCACTTAGGGGCCGCAGCCAAATCGTTTGGATCATAGCCGAGGTAAAATGCATCCTGTTCTTCGAGCTGACCGCGACCTACAGTGCCTGCGACTTGCGGACGCATCGTTCGACCATCTGCGAAGACCGTCGTTTGCTGTTGCGCTTTTTTCTTGGGCTGGAAATCCATGTCCAAGAAAACGTGGAAGCGAGGCTTTTCGCTGAAACTCTCTCGAATATTCAACACGATCATCAATGGAATTAAACCAGTGAGGACCAAAAGAAGTGCTCCCAACCAAATGAACTTGGGTAGTTCTGCCGGTGAACCATCCTCAACAACTTCGTCCAAAGCCTCTGGCGAAGTTCCCCCAAGCAATTCTTTCACCGACTCTCGATTGTAATACTTATCCGAGGCGCTTACGTACAAGAAAAACTTGTCATCGGTTGCTCGATCAAATCGAGGATTTGTGAAAACCGGATTGCTGAACCTCGGTAGCTTGTTTAGAGCAATCATGCCCAAGAACGTCGAAAATGCCGAAAACAAAATCGTCATTTCAAACGAAACCGGGATAGACGCCGGGGTAATCCCCATCGGCTTGCCCGAAATGATGTACATGTAATCAACGCCGTTCATCCAGTATTGCATGGTGAGGGCCAAACAAAGCCCTGTGAATCCACAGCACAACACAATAAACGGAAGAACAGTTGGCTTAATACCCAGAGCTTCGTCGATTCCGTGCACAGGAAAGGGAGTGAAAGCATCGGTATCGGTGTATCCCGAATCGCGAACCTTGCGTGCTGCGTCCAGCAGCTGATGCTCGTCTGGATATTCAGCCATCCAGCCAAACGCCTTAGGAGCTTTCGTCCCGGTCGAGTTTTTCGGCTTGTGATCACTCATGGTAAGAATCGTTATCGTGAATTAGTAATTTTGTTTTGGCTTAGATCGAACACAGATATCAGTGGTGATGCCCATGGGAATGAACTCCCAACAACTCATCTTGCACATGCTTGGAGTGAGCATCCGACGACATCACACCTTTAACTTCCGACATAGCAATCGTCGGCAAGTAACGGCAGAACAGCAGGTACAATGACATAAACACGCCAAAGCTACCAAAGAACATTAATCCGTCGAAAATGGTCGGACTGAAATACCCCCACGAACTTGGGAGATAGTCTCGGCTAAGCGACGTAACCGTGATCACAAATCGCTCGAACCACATCCCGATGTTGACGAAGATGCAAATGACCACCATCCAGAACGGCGATGTTCTAAGTTTCTTGAACCAGAACAACTGTGGTGAAATTACGTTGCAGGACACCATGATCCAGTAAGCCCACCAATAGGGACCGAACGCACGGTTCATGAACGTGAAACCTTCGTACGGGTTCTTGCTATACCACGCAATGAAAAATTCGGTGCCGTACGCCAAACCAACCAACGAGCCCGTCGCTAGGATGATTTTGTTCATATTGTCGAGATGGCGGAGCGTAATCAAATTCTCAAGCTTGTATATTTTTCGCATCGGTACGAGCAACGTTACCACCATCGCGAAACCAGAGAAGATCGCCCCCGCGACGAAGTACGGTGGGAAAATCGTCGTGTGCCAGCCTGCGACCTGCGATACCGCGAAGTCAAAACTAACGACTGTGTGAACGGACAAAACGAGCGGTGCTGCCAGCGCGGCCAAAAGGGTATATGCCTTTTCATATCGGAGCCAGTGGCGAGAAGATCCTGTCCAACCCAGGCAGAAGACAGAGTAGACAAACCTCTTCATCTTGGTCTTGGATCTGTCGCGATAGGTCGCCAAGTCGGGAATCATCCCCATGTACCAAAACACAAGCGATGTGGAGGCATAGGTACCAACCGCGAAAACGTCCCACAACAAGGGACTTCGGAACTGCGGCCACATCCAGAGATTCAAACTCGGATAAGGTAACAACCAAAATGCTAACCAAGCTCTACCAACGTGAATACCAGGGTAAATCCCTGCACAAACAACCGCAAAAATCGTCATCGCTTCAGCGGCTCTGTTGATACTGGTTCGCCAGTTCTGACGGAACAAGAACAAAATCGCCGAAATCAAAGTACCGGCGTGACCGATACCGACCCAGAAAACGAAGTTAACAATCGGCCATGCCCAAAACACCGGATTCATGTTACCCCAAATACCAACCCCCTGATAAAGGAGGAAGGCGATCAAAGATAAAAACATCACCGCCGTCAGAGACGAGAATCCGAACAGGACATACCACAACATCGGTTGCGGCGCCTCCGCCACATTGCAGACCATCTCCGTCACAGAGTGATAGGTCTGGTTCCCCGTTATCAGTGGTGCACGATGTCCCGGAACATCAGACGTATTGTCGATTTCGCGAGGATTGTACGATGCGATGTTAGCTGTGGTGGCCATGGTCACCTGATTCGTGTGAGTGATCATCCGAATGACCGTGAGCTTCGTCCCCCGGTCTGTGCGGATTTACTTGGGTAGCAGTTTGCAAACGCTTTGGAACGTTGCGGATCTTCGCGAGATACAACGTTCTTGGCTTAATGTTGAGCTCTTCTAGAACAGCGTACGCTCGTGGGTCATTGTGCGACTTATAGACCCGACTGGTCTTGTCATGCAAATCTCCAAAAACGATTGCTTGGGTCGGACACGCTTGTTGGCAAGCGGTGATGACGTCACCATCATGCACTCTTCCGTCACCCTTGGTCTTGGCGTGAATCTTTCCGTTTTGCACTCTCTGAATGCAATAAGTACATTTTTCCATGACGCCGCGACCACGAACGGTTACTTCGGGGTTGAGAACCAGCGACTGCAGCTTGGCAGACGCCTTTTCTCGGTTATCGGTCCAACCGTAGTTGTAACCATACTGCTCAACGTAGCTGAAGTAATTAAAGCGTCGCACTTTGGTCGGGCAGTTGTTACCGCAATATCGTGTCCCGATGCAGCGGTTGTAGGCCATCGCATTGATGCCCTCTTCGGTATGAACTGTCGCTGCTACCGGACAAACTTGTTCGCACGGTGCGGTCTCGCAGTGCGAGCACATCATTGGTTGCGTCACAATGGTCGGATCAACCGGATCTTTGAACGAACCCTTGGCCTGCGTCGCTTCCATATCGCATGTGAAATAACGGTCGAGTCGCAACCAGTGCATCTCACGACCCTTGCGAACTTGCTCTTTACCGACGATCGGAACGTTGTTCTCCGACTGACATGCGATCACACACGCATTGCAACCAATGCATTTGTTGAGGTCAATCGCCATGCCCCACTTGTGGTTCAAGTCAACCTGTGGCTCTTCCCACAATGATTTGTTCTCGAAATGGTGTTCAACGGTTTCGTACGCGAAATTCGAATTCGCTTTGAACTCGTCAAAGGTTCCCTCGCGGATCAATGCTGGAGCACGCTTGGCGTTCTCACGCATACCGCCTTCGTCTTCAATTGCGAAGTGATCTTGAGTGGTCGCGAGAGGATAAGGCGTTGTTGTATTCTTGACTTCAACACTCGTGTAAATCGAGGCTTGATTCCATCGTCGGAAGGACGACAAATTAGTTCCAACCTCACTACCGTTAATGCCAGCCTTGCCCTTGGCACGACCGTAACCGAGATTTACCGTGAATGAACCTTCTGCATGGCCAGGAACCACGAAAACGGGGAGCAAAACGTTGGACTCGCCAACTCGCAAGCTCGCCAATTCGCCTTGCTTCAAGCCGAGCTCCCGAGCCGTGCCGATACTGCAAATCGCCGCATTATCCCAAGTCAGCTTAGTAATCGGTTGTGGACACTCTTGCATCCATCCATTGTTAGCCAAACGTCCATCGTAAATCGTATCACTAGGACGAAGAACAACTTCGAGCTGCTTTTTATCTAGACTCAAGGTAACATCGCCATCTGGCAACTCGTTTGCAGAGACTGCCACTGCGTCCCCCTCTGCTCCCTTCGGTGCAAAGGAAAGTTCACCAGCAAATGACGTCAACGCACTTCCCGCTAGATAACCGCTGTGCAAGGTCTCTTTCCAAACTCGCTCACTCAGCGTGCCACCACTAACAGCCTTGGCTGTCTCCATAACATATTGTTGCCCAGAAGCTACTGACAGCCCCGCGAGCATAACCAAAAACTCGATCGGCGACTTGCTGTCCAATAACGGATCGATCAATGGCTGGCCGACACCGTATGTGCCATCAACATTTCGGATATCCCCCCAAGCCTCAAACGGATGAGAAGCTGGAACGGTCCATTGGCAAAGTTCGGCAGTCTCATCGTCATGATTGCCCAAGTAAACCGAGTCTTTGATCTTTTCGATCGCGGTTGCCAAAGTCAGATCGCCAGGCACGGTAAATACAGGGTTGCTAGCGAGAATCCAAACCGACTTGAAAGCTGCAGCTTGATTTACGAACTCGTCCAGCTTTAACGTGCTGACATTTGCAAGCTCATCAGGAGCGAGGTAGATATTGACCGTTTTGCCAATATTTCCAAGCTTTTGATTGATGCGCAGGGCAGCTAACTGAACGTTCAAGTCAAGATGGGTACCAACGCACAACGCCGACTCGCCCTTGTGACTCAACAGGTCGCTCGCGATACATTCGACGATTCTCGCTACCTTACCCGCATCGTCGAGCTTGTTGTATACAGTGTCCTCAATCTTGTCTTCGACGACAGTGCCAGCGTCAATTGCTGCCTCAATCTTTTTGAGCAATGCCGCCATTTGGCGAGATTGCAGTGCCAAGCGAAAATCGGCCGCTGAGCCAGTCACCGAGTACTGCGACTCGATCACATACAAACGATTGACCCAGTCTCCATCTGGACTGCGATGGTTTGCAAATTGTCGCGCGTTGTGGACGCTGTTAGCATCAGCCCCAAACAAATCAGCATCCAAGCTCACAATGACTTTGGCAGAATCGAGATTCAAACCAATGGTTGCACCTGCAGCCCCAACTGCGTCCAAAGCCTTGCCAACTTTGCCGGAGTAAACCGACTCGTACTTGACCAAAGTGGCCTTGGGATACATTGCCTTCACATCTGCAAGAGCCCGTCGCAAGGAAGGACTTTGGGTCGGCTCGAATACGATTGCTAGCCCTTCGCCTTGGCTCTCAGCAAGTACCTTTTTCTGACCATCGATGTACTGAGCAAGTGCATCCCATGCAGAGGACTTGTTCGCAGCTTCTTCAGAGCTGAACTTCTTCGGCGCGGAACGCAGCTTCTCTCGAAGGAGAGGAAAGGCTACACGATCTTGATCGTACAGCGACAAAATCGATGCTTGCGTCATCGCAGTCGTACCAGCCGACCGCAGCTTTTTGTTCTCGGTGAAATTTTTGGGCTGCGAATTTGCGTAAGCTGGGTGGTCTGGATTCCCATCAACCTTGATCGGACGCCCTTCGATGTTAGCGATCAAAGCGTTAACAACACTTCCCGCCCACTCGAAATTGGTAGCGAAGTACTCGGGAAGACCAGGAACTCGGCCTTCCGGACGAACTACGAACGCGCCGATTTCTTCACGATGGTAGCGGCAGCCTGCGACTCCTCCCAGAGCCAAAGACGCACCCATCATCTGGATCCAACGACGACGCGATACGCCCTCGGGGAACTCCGAGGCCGCTTGCGGAAATTCACGAGTCACAAACTGCTGGAACTCAGTAGTTTGCTGCAGCTCGTCAATGCTACGAAAATATCGTTGCTGATGTTCTTTACCGGTGAGGCTCATCGGTGACACACTGCGCAGTTGGTTTGAGGGTTGATGTTGTTTTCT